>Ga0209050_1000154_pt1 | contig 159160 bp, 130 predicted proteins | sample Araplavi_mTSA_r2_FD_184276 | JGI IMG/M metagenome (GOLD analysis project Ga0209050, IMG submission 184276) | Arabidopsis root microbial communities from North Carolina, USA - plate scrape MF_Cvi_mTSA_r2 (SPAdes) (version 2) | ecosystem: Host-associated > Plants > Roots > Endosphere | place... | reverse complement strand
GCCTGTGCCAGGTCCAGCGCCCCGCCCCACACCGATACGTAGACCGGGCGCGGATCGGGACGGTCGACCGCCGCGATGATCAGGCGGGAGCCGTCGGTGTCGCGTCCGTCGCCCACGCCGCGCATGCCATAGACGGTCCCGCCGGCGCGAACCAGCGCGTCCAGCTTTTCCGCGTCGGGATAGCCGTCGGCGTGACGGCGCAGGTTGGGCAGAACCTGGCCATAGGCGGCGATCCGCGCATGCATCAGCTGCGGCTGGACCTTGTCGCGCTGCCAGGTCGAGGTCGTGGCGACCAAGCCCTCGAGATCCAGGTCGTTGGCGTAGAGCAGAAGGCGGACCAGGGATTCGGAATCGTCCGGCTCGTTGCCGATGTCGGACAGGACGATGACGCGCGGCTTCACGGCGGCTTGGGCCGGAGCGGCCGCTCCGGCGACCAGGGCGCCGAACCCCGCCAGTGCGGTCAACCACAGTCGAGCTTGACGCTTCATCGGCCTCCCCCCTTTTCGCGCAACCCGGCTCGATTGCCGGACCTTTTCATTCATTTTCGAATTTCTTCGAATTTTGAGAAAGACCTAGCCACGCTTCCGGATCGTGTCAATCAACCGCAGCGATCCAGGCGGACAGCATAACGAGAGCGTCGCGTTTCCCGTTCGAAATCACGCCATTGATCGGCGCACACGCGGAAGCCGCCGCGCTCCAGACGCTCCTTTCGAAGCGTCGAAATTCGAAGCTTTTCAATAGCTGCGCCAATAGCTCGTCCGGCGCCGGACCTCTCCGGGACCACCGACGTCAACGCGCCTCGACATTTTATAATGAGAAATGAATTTGACTATAAGCAATAATCTTAGCAACCTTGGCCGGCGCATAATCATCCGCCATCGCGCGACGAACCCCAGGACTCGACGGCCAAGGGCGGGATCTTTCCCACGCGCGGAGGAGACGTGATGGCAGGCATGCAGTCGGAGCCCAGCGCCGGGATCGACCCCGTCCGGTTCGGACCGTTCCAGGCCGGCGTCGCCGGGCTGTGCGCCGTGGTGGCCATGCTGGACGGCTTCGACACCCAGTCGATCGCCTATGTCGCGCCGCGCATCGCCGAGGACTGGCGCCTGCCCGCCTCGGCCTTCGGCCCGATCTTCGGCGCGGGCCTGCTGGGCCTGACGATCGGCGCCTTCCTGTTGAGCTCGGCCGCCGACCGGTTCGGCCGCAAGATCATCATCCTGCTTTGCGTCGCGATCTTCGGGGTCTTCGCCCTGCTCACGGCCCGCGCGCGGACGATGGACGAGCTTCTGGCCCTGCGGGTCCTGACTGGCATCGGACTGGGCGGGGCCATGCCCAACATCATCGCCCTGACCAACGAGTACGCGCCCGTGCGCTACAAGGCGACGCTGGTGACGGTGATGTTCTGCGGCTTTCCGCTGGGCTCGACGATCGGCGGCCTCGTCGCCGCCCCGCTGATCGCCGACCACGGCTGGACCTGGGTCTTCCTGCTGGGCGGCGCCATGCCCCTGGCGCTGCTGCCGGTGCTGGCCTGGCGGCTACCGGAGTCGGCGCGCTTCCTGGCGCTGCGCCCGGGGAAGGAGCCGCGCGTCGCGGCCATCCTGCGCAAGGCGGCGCCGGAGACGAGCCTCGAGGCCTTCATCGCCTCGGTGCGCGCCGAGAGCAACGAGGGTCAGGGCGTTCGCCGCTTCCCGGTCGCCGCCCTGTTCGCCGAGGGCCGCGCCGGGCGCACGGCCCTGGTCTGGACCGCCTTCTTCATGAACCTTCTCGTCATGTACTTCCTGGTCAACTGGCTGCCGTCGCTGCTGAAGAGCCTGGGCCTGCCGCTGAAGACGGCGATCCTGTCGACCGCCCTGCTGAACCTGGGCGGGGTGGTGGGCGGCGTCGTGCTGGGCCGGCTGATCGACCGCCGCGATCCCTACCTGATCCTGAGCGCGGCCTATTTCGCCGCGGCGCTGTTCATTGCGGTCATCGCCCTGGCCGGACCCAACACCGCCTTGCTGCTGGCCGCGGCGACGGCCTGCGGGTTCGGCGTGTCGGGCGCGCAGATCGGCCTGAACGCAGTGACCGCCAACGCCTATCCGACGGCGATCCGCTCGACGGGCATCGGCTGGGCGCTGGGCGTCGGTCGGATCGGCTCGATCCTCGGCCCGACCCTCGGCGGCGCCCTGCTGGCCCTGGGCTGGACGCCGCAGAGCCTGCTGCTCACCGCCATCGCTCCGGCCCTGGTCGCCGCCGCCGCGGTGTTCGCGCTGCGGCGGACCTGATCAGTCGCGGAGCGGCGGCCCGATCTTGATCGAACAGTCGGAAAGGCCGGCGACCGAGACAACCACCGCGTCGCCCTCGACCACCGCCCCGACGCCCGCCGGCGTGCCGGTGTAGATCAGATCGCCCGGCTCCAGGCGGTAGAAGCGCGAGACATAGGCGATCACCTCCGCCACCGGCCAGATCAGCTCGGCCAGGTCGGCTTCCTGGCGGATCGCGCCGTTCACGGTCAGCGCGATGCGGCCCGCTTGCGGATGGCCGACCTCGTCGACCGGATGGATCAGGCCCAACGGCGAGGACTGCTCGACGTTCTTTCCGGTGTCCCAGGGACGGCCCTTCTCGCGAGCTTCCAGCTGCAGGTCGCGGCGCGTCATGTCCAGGCCTGCCGCGTAGCCGTAGACGTGGCGCAGGGCCTCGCTGGCGACGATGTCGCGACCGCCCTTGCCGATCGCCACGACCAGCTCGGCCTCGTAGTGGAAGTTGGCCGTCTCGGACGGGTAGGACACCGTGGTGTCCGTCGCCACGACCGTCTCGGCCCATTTGGTGAAGAAGAACGGCGCTTCGCGCTCGGGATCGCGGCCCATCTCGCGGGCGTGGGCGGCGTAGTTGCGGCCGATGCAGAAGACCCGGCGGACCGGAAAGTCCTCGCCCGTGCTGGTCGCGGCGATCATGGGCGCTTGAGGTTCGAACACCAGGGTCACCCGCATTGCTCCTTATGGAGATTGAGCTTTTCCTGCGCGGCCTTGTCGGAATAGCCGAACAGCACCAGGTCGTCGGTCGCCCCCAGGCGCAGCTCGCGCCAGGACGGGACGACGAGGATGTCGCGCGGCTTCAGCGCGATCTCGCGCCCCTCGACCACGGCCCAGCCGCAGCCCTCGACCACGACGAACACCGTCCCATCGGTCGCGCGGCGCGCGCGTGTTTCGAAACCCGCCGGCAGCAGGCGAACCTGGGCGGCGATGGTGGGCATGACCGGGCCGCCATCGGCGGGATTGATGAATTCGAGAGCGTGGCCCAGATGCGGATCGATATCCGCGCCGACCGCCAGCGCCGCCAGCGCCGGGCGCCAGTCGGCATAGGGATAGTGAAACAACGGTTGGCGGGCGGGCCGCCGGTCTGCCGCCGAGCCGCGCACGGGCCGCAGGTTGCGCCCGTAGCGGGCCAAGGTGTCGCCGGGAGGTGTCGTCTCTGGATGGGCCTTTTCGGCATGGCCCTCAGCGAAGCCCGCGTCGAAGTGACGGACCGTCGGGATGTCGAGGCCGTCCAGCCAGATCATCGGCTGGTCGGTCGGATTGCCATGGTCGTGCCATTGCCAGCCCGGCGTCAGCACCAGGTCGAAGGGCCGCATGATCGCCTTCTCGCCGTCCAGAGCGGTGAAGGCGCCCTCGCCCTCCAGCACGAAGCGCAGCGCGCACTGGGCGTGGCGGTGAGCCGGCGCCACCTCGCCCGGCAGGATCAGCTGCAGCCCGGCGTAGAGGCTAGGGATGATCGCCGACTGCCCCTGCAGGCCGGGATTTTCCAGGATCAGCACCCGCCGCTCGGCCTGCTCGGCGCTGATCAGGTCGCCCGCGCGCATCAGATAGTCGCGCGCCTGGTCGTACGACCAAAGATGAACCTGAGCGGGCGACTGCGGCTGCTTGGGCACCAGCTGGGCCAGCAGCTCCCAGAGGGGCGTCAGGTTTTGCGGCGCCATCTCGGCGTACAGCGCCTCAAGCTGGCTGCGCTGGTCGTTGGGGAGGGTCATCACGCATCCTTCACGCCCTATCGCAGGAAATGGCGCGGATGGTTTTTGACATTATGAAACTAGTTATGCAATGCGAAATCTCTTCATCCCACCCAGCCTAGCTGGGCGCTGATCTCGCGGCACAGGTCCTGCAGCTCGTTCGGCGCCGCGGCGTGACCGCCCCCGGCGAAAGCCTCGGGCAGCAGCGCCGTCGCCGTCAGCACCGCCCGCCCCTGCAGGTCGAAGATCGGATAGGCGGTCGCGCGCAGGCCTGGCACCATCGTGCCCTCGACATGGGCGTAGCCGCGCTCGCGCACCGTCTTGCGAAGGGCCTCGGCCTGCGCCCGGGTCGTCGGGCCGCGCTCGAGCTCGCGCGCCAGCAAATGTTCTGTCTCGATCGGCGGCGTGAACGCCAGGAACGCCTGTCCCGTGGCCGAATAGAGCAGCGGCAAAACCGAGCCGACATTGAACGACGTCATCACCGCCGGCCGTCCCATGCTCCAACGAACGATGGTGGGCCCCAGCGGCCCTAGGGCGGCGATCTGCACCGTCTGGCCGGTCCGCTGAGTGAAGTCGCCGATCGCCGCGTCGACCAGCCGGAAGGCGTCGATGCGCGACAGCGCCGCCATGCCCAGCTTCAGCGCCTTGGGTCCCAGGTCATAGCGGCCGGTGGCCGGATCCTGGCTGGCCATGCCGGCGATGATCAGGCTCTGGAGATAGCGGTGCGCCTGGGGCGGGGCCATGCCGCTGGCCTGGGCGATCGCGCTGAGCGTAGAGGCCTGCCCGAGGCCGGCCAGGGCCTCCAGGATCCCCAGCCCGATCTCCACGGACTGGATGCCCCGGCGCCGCGCGGGGGACTCGGCGTCGGCTTCGTCGGTCATGGTCTTCTCCGGAATGACGGCAAACCCACGAGCGCCCCCACAAGAGCGACTCGCGGACTTCGCGTTCAACTTGAGACATAGTCTAGGGAAGGGTTAGGCGGCGCCAAACAGGGCCGCGCGGGCGCTATCCAGCGCCGCCCCCGCATCCTGGCGCGCCGGAGCCGCCGCCAAGCTTCATGCGATGATGACCTCTATCCCCGCGTCGAGGAACGCACGGTGATCCTCGTCGCGAATGCCGCTGTCGGTGACCAGGCAATGGATGTTCTCAATCCCCCCCAACGACGAGAAGGAGGTCCTGCCGATCTTTGTGGAGTCCGCCGCCAGATAGACCTTCGAGGCCGACTTGATCATCGCACGCTTGACGGCGATGTCGGCAATGGCGGGAAAGGTCAAACCGGCCTCAAACGAGATCGCAGCCGTGGCCAGGAACAGCTTCTGAGCGAACAGCCCCTCGAAATAGTCGGCCGAGCGTTCGCCCCAAAGCGACAGGGTCGGCGCCTTGAACTGCCCCCCGGGCATGTGGACGGTGTAGGTCGGGATCGCGCCCAGGATCAGGGCGATGTTCAGGGCGTTGGTGACGACGTTCAGGCCTTTGCGGCCGCCCAGGTTCGCGGCGATCTCGGTGATGGTCGAGCCGGCATCCATGATGATGGTCTCATGGTCCTCGACCAGGGCGGCGGCGGCCAGGCCGATCCGCTTCTTGGCTTCCATGTTGACGAGATGATGCAACGCCATGGCCCGTACCTGCTGGGGCGCGGACTTGAGATAGGCGCCGCCATGCTCGCGCACGATATGGCCATCGACCTCCAGGCGCTCCAGATCCTGGCGGACTGTCACCTCGGAGACGGCGAAGGCTTCGGCCAGGTCTCGCACGCGGGCGCTGCCGACCTCCTGGAACCAAGCCAGCATCTTCATCCGGCGCGGCTCGCCGAGCAGCGAACCGGCGCCGGCCGGGATCGCGCCGCCCTTCGACTTGGCGCGTTCCGCCTCGGCGGACGCCATCGTCCTGCCGCGTCCAGTCTGGGTTTCACCTTTGGTCAAAGCGCCCTTGGCCATGTGGGTTCTCAGTCTCGCGCGCCGATGATCCGGCCCTGCAACTGATCGAGTACAACGGTCGTGACGATTACCGTACCGTTGATCATCATTTACCGGAATTCGCAGACGCCAGACACGACCATCCCGTCGCGCAAGACGCCGATCACGCAGGCGTCGAGAATGTTTCCGCCAGGGTTGAGTCCTGAAGCAAAATCCCACGCGCCGGCGACATCACACCGGTGCGCGCCCGTGACGAAAGCCGAAAAGAGCTCGCCGGGGACGCAGGACAAGGTCCTCGGCGAGCAGTTTCGGGGTGGGCTTTAGAACTTCGTGCGCACGCCTAGGGACACCAGGCGCCCCAGGGTCGAGCCGTTGGCGTAGCCGCTATTGGCGTTGCGCCAGGGCGGGGCCTTGTCGAACAGGTTGTCGACATTGAGGGTCAGTTGCGTTCCCTGCATCGGACCGAAATCGCCCAGGTCGACGCCGGCGTAGAGGTCGACGGTGTTGTAGGCGCCCACCTCCGACTGGACCGCTTCGCCCAGGATCGGATAGCCGCCGCTGTGTGTCAGGGTCGCCCGCGCGGTGATCTTGCCGTATGTCCCGCCGGCCGTGGCCACATAGTTGAAGCGGCCGACGCCGTTCTTCAGGCGGTCGACATAGATCCCGTTGTTGGCGTCGCTGGTCTTGCGGTTGAGCGTGTAGGTGCCGCCCAGGCTGGCCGACAGCGAGCCGAAGCTGGTGGCGCGATAGGCCTGCAGGTTGAAGTCGAGACCGTCCTGCTTGACCCGGCCGCGGTTGTAGCGACGCAGGTCGTAGATCGCATAGGGGCTGTTGGTCGCGAAGAACGCCGCCAGGGAGTCGAAGTTGTCGGCCCGGGCGCCGCGCGAGAAGGCCTGGGCCTGCGCCAGGGTCGGGTTGAGGATGTAGTATGGCGCGTTCGAAGCGTCGGCGTAGAAGGCCGCGCCGCCATTCAAGCCGCCGACGTTGACGCTGATCACGTCGGAGAAGTCGACATTGTAATAGGTCAGGCTGGCCGTCACGCCCGGCAGGAACTTCGGCTTGAAGTCCGCGCCCAGCGACCAGGTGTCGGCCGTTTCGGGCCTCAAGGTCGGACTGCCGCCCGAGATGTAGAGGATGGGGCGCAGGTTGCTGCCGGCCGGGTCGCCCGGACGGACGTTGAGCGCGATCGGAATGGAAGTCACTCGCGCATCAACCGCGCCGGTGGTGTCGGCCAGGCTGGGCGCGTGGAACGACGTGCCCCAGTTGCCGCGGATGCGGACGCCGTCGAACGGCGTGTAGTTGAAGCCGATCTTGGGATTGGTCGTCCCGCCGACATCGCTGTAGTCGTCGTAGCGGACCGAGCCGGTCAGATCGAGCGCCCGTAGGAACGGCTTGGCGTTGCCCTCGCCGATCAGGGGCACGAAGACTTCGCCGAACACCGACTTGACGTTCCGCGAGGCCGAAACGGCGTTGCGCTTGGGCGTGGCCCTGGGCCCGAAGGCGATGGCCGCGTCGATGCTCTCGTGGTGATACTCCGCCCCCACGGCCAGGCGGACGTCGCCGCCGGGCATGGCGAACAGCGTCCCGTCGGCGACCAGACGGCCTTCGCCCAGGTCCTGCTTGGCCTTGGAGATGTTGGTGTAGTCGCGGATCGCGGCCAGCACCGCCGCATTGGTCTGGGTCAGGTCGTAGGGGTTCAACGCCGTGGCGGTCGTGGTCGACCGCAGGGCCTGGTCGACATAGGGGCTGTTGATCGAGGCTTCGTTGGTCTCGCTGTAGCTGTGACCGAAGTTGGCCAGGCCGCGCAGCTTCCAGCCATGGCCCAGGTTCAGGTCGAAGGTCGGCGTGATCCCTTCCGAGCTGAACTTCGCGGGATTGTCGGTGCTGTCGCCGAACACCGGGGCGTAGTTGAACAGCACCGACTGGCTAGTCTCGGTCCCGATCGCCCGGAAGTACGGGTTGGCCGAGGTGATCGTCGAGTTCGTCGACAGCGCCGCGGTCTTCATGTTGGTGTTGCGGATCGAGTAGTAGCCCGTGACGTTGACGCTCAGGTCGTCGCTGACTTCCTGGTCCAGGGTCACGAAGACGGTGTGACGGCGCTCACGCGGATAGACATCGGCATAGTCGGTGGTGTCGCAGCGGTTCTGCGTGCCGGCCACCCGGCCCGGCAGGGCGTAGGACACGCCCGCCACGGTGATATTGGCCTGGGCGCAGGTGGTCGCGCGGCGGTCCGTGCCGCCCGTGCCGCGATTATCCTGAGTGACGTAGCCGCGCTCGCGTCCCTGGATGTCGTCGTGCCAGGCATAGGCGTACGAGGCCGACAGCGAACCGCTGCCCCAGTCCTTACCGATCGTCAGGTTGGAATCGAAGGTGTGATAGCCGTCGGCGACGCCATACTTGCCCGACACCTCCGCGCCCGAGATGCGCTTGCGGGTGATGAAATTGATAACTCCGCCGATAGCGTCCGAGCCATAGATCGACGAGCCGCCGTCCGGAATGACCTCCACCCGGTCGATGACGCCCGGCGGGATCACGGTCGGGTCGACATAGGTCTGCAGGATCCCGGCGCCGACCACGCGATGGCCGTTCAGCAGCACCAGGGTCGTCGTGCCGCCCGAGGCGCCGAGGCCGCGCAGATTGGTTTGGGCGATCGGTTGGCCGAAGCTGGCGGACACCGCCGGGAAGCCGTTGAAGTTGCTGACCTGCGGGATGGTGGCCAGGAGGTCGTTGGTGTTGGCCGCCCCGCTGGCGATCACCTCGTCCTTGCCCACGCCGATGACATTGGTGCCGACCGGCGCGACGCCCCGCAGCAGGGTGCCGGTGACGACGATCTCGGACACCTCGCTGGCGTCCGCTTGCGCCTTGTCATCCTGGCCGGACGACGAGCTGGTCGGCGCCGCCTGCGCCATGACCTGACCGGCGATGGCCATCGTCATGGCCATCAGGCTGGCCGACAGCAGCCCCGCGCGACGCCTTTCGAAATTATTCGCTGACACGTCCCTCTCCTCTCCCAAAGCCGAGGGCTCGTTTCGGCCCTTCGGGTCCTTTTGGACGTTGAATGCGTAACCGACGAACCTACGAATGACAATTGACTACTTTCGAATACTTTCGTATTTTGAGCTCAATTCGAAAATAAACGCGCGCGCGTATCGCGTCAGCGCTCGGCCCCACGGGCCAGCCTCAGGGAGGAGGACGCAATGACCAAGAAGGCCGGCCTTTCGCGGCGGGAGTGGATGTCCTCGGCCGCCGCCAGCGGCGCGCTGATCGTCTCCGGCAAGGCCCTGGCGGCCGAGCCCAGCAAGCCCGGCCCCATCGTCCAGACCGGTCACGGCCCGATCCGCGGCCGCATCGAGGACGGCGTCCATGTGTTCCGGGGCGTCCGCTACGGCGCGCCCCCGACCGGCGCCTTGCGCTTCCGGCCGCCGCAACCACCCACGGCATGGTCGAGGGTCATGGAAGCCGACACGTTCGGCGCCGCGGCCATGCAGTCACCCGGCCCCGACGCGCCGAAGACCGAGACCCACAGCGAGGACTGCCTCTTCCTGAACGTCTGGACCGCCGGCCTGAACGCGGGCAAGCGGCCGGTCATGGTCTGGCTGCACGGCGGCGCCTTCGCCGAGGGCGCGGCGGGCCGCCCGACCTATTATGGCGACCATTTCGCCCGCGACGGCGTGGTCCTGGTCTCGGTCAACCACCGCCTGAACGTCTTTGGCTTCACCCAGCTGCCTGACAGTTGGGGCCCCGCCTACAGGTCGTCGGGCCTGGCCGGCATGCTGGACATCGTCCAGGCCCTGCGATGGGTGAAGGCCAACATCGCCCGTTTCGGCGGTGATCCGAACAATGTGACGATCTTCGGCGAGAGCGGCGGCGGCGCGAAGGTGTCGCTGTTGCTGGGCATGGTCCCGGCCCAGGGTCTGTTCCATCGCGCCATCATCCAGAGCGGCGCGGGCCTGGACGCCGCCCCGCGCGCCTACGCCCAGACCCTGGGCGGCGCGCTGGTCGAGACCCTGGGCGTCAAGCCCGGCGACACGGCCGCCCTGGCCGCCGTCGACGCCAAGACCATTTTCGAGAGCCAGAAGGCGGCGATCGAGAAGGCCAAGGGCGCGGCCAGCAAGGGCTTCCTGATCGACGGTTTCGTGCCCAGCATCGACGGCCAGACCCTGCCGCGGGGCCCCTTCACGCCCAGCGCCCAGCCTTGGATCGCCGACGTGCCGCTGTTGATCGGCACCAACCGCGACGAGATGACCCTGTTCCTGGCCTCATCGCCAGCGATCGCCAACCAGACCGTCGAGGGCTTCGAGAACGCCGTCCGCGAAGCCTATCCGACCAAGGCCGACCAGGTTGCCGCCGCCCTTCGCGCGGCCCATCCGGGCGCTTCGCCCGGCGATCTGACCATCGCCCTGCAGACGGCCAAGACCTTCTGGATCGACTCCGTCACCCTGGCCGAGCGCAAGCTGAAACAGCCCGCGCCCGTCTGGATGTACCGCATGGACTGGGACCAGTCCCCGGCCCTGGGCGGCAAGCTGAAGGCCGCCCACGCCATGGAGCTGTCGTTCGTGTTCGGCACCCAGGAGAACATCCGCTTCTTCGTTGGCCCCGGCGAGGGCCCGACCCGGATGGCCGCCCAGATGCACCCGGCCTGGGTCGCCTTCGCCAAGACCGGAACCCCCCAGACCGCGAACCTGCCGGCCTGGCCGCGCTACGATCTGGCCCAACGCCAGACCATGATCTTCAACCTGGAGAGCAAGGTGGAAAGCGATCCGCAGGGCGCGCTGCGTCGCGCGATCCGCGCCTAGCTCAGAGGGTCATCCGAGACGGAGGCGGGAGATGGCTGAAGCCGCCTCCCGCCCCTTTTCATTTCACGATCGTCACGACGACGTGGGCATAGCGGGTCAAGGCTGGCGCGCCATTGTCGCTCGCCTCGGCCAGGATGTGCAGGGTGTCACCTGGCTTGGCGTCGGCCGGCGCAACCAGCTTGGTCGACAGGCCGGCCGAAGCGCTCAGGGCGACATCGCCAGCATAGGTTCCCGCCTCGGGCCAGGTGCGCCAGCGGACCGTCGCCGCGTCATGGTCCGGGTCGCTTACGGTCGCCGCCAGGAGGATGGCCTGGCCGGGCTTCGCCGAGATCAAGCGCGCGCCCTTGATGGCGATCCGGGGCGGGTGGTTAGCGTCGGCGTAGCGCGGCGTGGTCGCCCAGATGAACCTAGCGGCGAAGTCGCGCTGCGACTGGGCCAGGAATGGATGGGTCGGCTGACGCTTGAACTCAGGCGCCTTGCCGGACGCCACCGCCGCCAGGTTTGCCGTCATCTCGCCCGACATCGCCGAACGCCCCTCGGCGCGATAGCCGCCCCAGCCGCCGAACGAGCTGGCGCGATAGCCCTCCAGACCGTTGTCGATCAGGTTCAGGTAGGTGACCGTGTCGCCCTCGCCGATCGCAGAGCCCTTGGCCTCGACGGGTGACCAGACGACATAGCCCTCGGCCCGCAGTTGCTCGGCGGTTTTCCCCGCCTCGCCGAAATAGTCGAAGATGTCGCCCTTCACCATCTGCCGGCCGTCGCCCCAGGTACGATAGAAGGCGCCCAGCGGGCCCTTGTCGGAGATGTTGGCCTTGGTCCAGTCGGCGCTCAGATAGGCGGCGTCATCGACGCTCAGCGTGCGCTGGGACATGTAACTGATCATGATCCCGCCCCTGGGCTCGACATAGCGGATCTCGGGCCAGTGGGGCTTGATGTACTTGGCGTAGGTGTCGTCCTGGTCGCCCGACGGATGAATCACCGCCTTGCGGATCACCTTGGCGCGGATGGCCGCCCAGCGGGGTGTGTCCTTGTACTGCTCCTCGATTGACTTGAGCGCCCGCGCGATCGTGCTCTGTCCGCCCCAAGCATGCAGATAAAGCGGCGCCTCCTCGTCGTCCAACAGCAGCGCCTTGATCAGGTTGGAGCCGTCGGTGTCCCTGGACATCTCGCCATCGAAATCGACATTGCCCCAGCGCACCTTCGAACGTAGCGCCGCCGGCGTCGGATAGGCCGGGTCGTGGACCTTCAGGTTCGGAAAGGCCTTGTCGTAGGCATCCAGCGCGTCGTCGATGAAGCGCTCCCTGGGGGCCCAGCGCCAGGACGCACAGGGGCAGATCTCGCGGCCGACGCGGGTGTATTCGCGGCCCGGCACGAACCCTTTCGTGCCCTTGCCGTCGCCCTTCCAGTGAAACTGGCTGCTGGCGTAGATCAGGCCCTCGGTGCGAAAACTGGGCGCGTAGAGCAGATAGCGGACCAGGGAGTTGGAGTCGTCCAGCTCGGGGTCGGCGGTGATCACTACCCGGGGCTTGGCGCCGGGCGGGGTCTCCAAATAGAGCGGCGGTGTCGCGACCTTGCTAGCCGCCCAGGACGGACCGACGGCCAAGGCCGCACATACGACCGCAAGCGTCGCGATCTTCGAGCCTCTCTCCATGGCCTCTTCCTTCCCTTTTTTCGTTCAGGCTTGTCGAAGCGAACGACGCGAAAACGCCGCCCTCATCGCGCCCGATATATATCGTTGTTTATTTTCGTTTGCTTTCGATTTTTAAACCTCAAGCACGCTACGCACATCTAAAGCCCAGTCGCAGGCCTCTTCGCCGCGGAGAGTCCCCGTGACGCTCAACATGCGCCGGCATTCATCGCGCCGCCGCCAAAGGCCACGACGCCTTCCGCACGGGGTGGCGAATTTCGGTATGGTGCTGGCGGAAAGATCGCGGGCCGCACATCGCGACGCCGTGAACTTGAGGGCATGCCTCAAGGCTTGGGCCGGGCCGGCCTCAAAGGCCGTTCGGCGACAGAGAGAAAGGCAGAGCGCGTTAGCGCGGGCGCGAGTCGCCGCGACCAATTCTGGCCATCAGTCCGGCCTGCCCAGAAGACGATCTTGAAAAGAGCCCGTCGTCGGTCCGCCTTGCGAAGGACCGACGACGGCGAGGAGGAGGCTTAGAAGCGGTAGCTCAGGCCCAGCTTCACCGAGCGGCCATAGCGGTAGTAACCCTGCGGCAGCAGCGGATTGCCGTTGATGCTGTAGGTGTTGGCCTTGTCGAGGAGGTTCTGCCCCTCGAGCGAGATGTCCATCTTCTCGGTGATCTTGTAGGCGGCGTGCGCCGTCACCCATGTGATGGGATCGGCCTTTTCGTTATAGCCGGCCCCCAGCACGTTGACGGCCGTGGTGAAGCCGGCGGTCCGGTCACCCGAAAGGCTCAGCGAGACCGGGCCGTGGTCGTAGAAGACGCCCAGCGAATAGACCGACGGTGCGATGCCTTCGAGCGGGCGCTCTTCGTCGCCGACATAGCTCTTGGCCCAGTTGCGGGTGTACTGGGCGCGGACGCCCAGGCCGTTGTCCAGGAAGTGCTGCAGGCCGACTTCGACGCCCTTGACCCGGGCGTGGTCGCCGTTGATCGGACGGCTGATGTTGAACAGGTGGCCCGGGACACCGATGTCCTGGCCCGGCTCCCAGCTGCTGGTGATCTGGTCCTTGATACGCTTGCCGAAGATGGCGACGTTGAAGATCGAGTTGGGCCGGAAGTAGTACTCGACCGACAGGTCCAGCTGCTTGGCCGAGTACGGCTTCAGCTCGGCGTTGCCGCTGTAGCGCTGGGTGAACTCGCCCCACGAGACGCTTTCGGTGGTGCTGGTCGGCGCAAGGGTCGCCACCGACGGACGGGCCATGGTCTTGGCTGCGCCGAAGCGCACGCGCAGTTCCTCGGTGATCCGATAGTTGAGGTTAAGAGATGGCAGGGCGTAGGTGTAGGTGTTGCTCTGCTCGATGGCGGTCGGCGGCGCGTAGACGGCCGTGTAGTTGAACGCGCCGTTCTCGATCACCTGCAGGATCTTGGCGTCCCAGGCTTGGGCGTTGGTCTTGGTACGGACGACTCGCAGGCCGACATTGCCGCTCCAGCGCGGACCCTCGAGGTTGGCCTGAACGAAGCCGGACCAGGTCTCCTCGCCCACGCGGTAGCTCTGCAGCGGGTTCCAGGCCGGCGCCGCCTTGGCATAGTCGTAGGTTCCGCCGCCCGGACGCGGCTTGCCGTTATAGGCCGCCAGGGCCGCCTGGTACTTGGGGATGTCAAAGGCCAGGAAGGTGCGGGGGAAGCTGGCGTCGACCTCGTCCATGAAGTTGGGCAGCGAGAAGCTGTTGGAGATGACGTTGCCGCCGAGGGCGCCGACGTTGATCGCGTAGTTGCCCGAATAGTAGTCGGCGCCGCCCGTCAGGGCGTTGTTGACCAGGTCGCGCGACTTCTTGCGATCGGTGTAGTTGACGCCGAACAGCACGCCGCTGAGCCAGCCCTTGTCGGCCGCCCAGCTGCCCTTGAACGAGCCGCCGGTGATCTTGTCGTCGATGTTGTCGCCGGCGAGCGAGAAATAGTGGGTGTTGAAGTCCGAGTCCTTGAACTGCCCCTTGTCGAGCCCGCTGATCAGCTCGCGGCCGTCGGCGAAGTTGACCAGGACATTGGGCACCCGGTCGCCGCTCAATGAGATGTGAGCGGTGTTGGGCTGGTTCATGCGCAGGACGACGTAGCTGTCCTGGCCGCCCGAGTGGCGCTTGGAGGTCGAGCGATAGACGTCGCCGGTCAGGGTCAGGCTGTCGGTGACGTTCCACTCCGCGTTGGCGCCATAGAGCTTGGTCTCCACGACCCGATACGAGGTCTGGTTCAGCAGCTCGGGATTGAGACGCATCTCCGGGTCGGGATTGTTCATGTCGAAACTGGTGACGATGCCGTTCTTGATCACCATGTTGGACCAGCGTCCCGGCGCGTAGAGCGGGTAGAACGACTGCTGGTAGCCGACCTGCGGGGAGTCGAGCTTGGTGGTCAGGCCGTCGACCACGACCTTGAACTTGTCGTTGGGGCGCCATTCCAGCTTGCCGGTGAAGGCGCGACGCTTCTTCTTTTCGAGGATGGAGCCGACGCGGAACTGACCCGGGCCGATCAGGCCGTACTCCTCCGGATCCAGCACGCCATTGTTGTTGGGGTCGATCGAGCCCGCCCAGGCGTTGCCGTAGGCCCAGCTGGGATCATTGGGATCGGCATTGCGCGTCCAACCGCCGTCGTTGCCCGCGACGTCCGTGCGGTCGTCACGCTTTTCCAGGACGACGCCCAGCAGGAGGCCGAGCGTGTCGCCGGCGAAGGTGTTGCTGTAGACGGCCGAGAGCTTGCGCCCATCCAGCTTGGACATCTGGTTGCGATCGCCCTCGAGGCGCACGATGCCCTGCTGGCCCCGCCGATCGAAGGGGCTGGCCGAGCGCAGGTTGATCAGGCCGCCGATGGCGCCTTCGGTATTGGCCGCCTCGGCCCCCTTGATCACGTCGGCGCCGCTGATCACGTCGGACGGCAGCACGTCGTAGGCGAAGTCGCGCCCCGCCCCGTCGGTGGCGAGGATGCGGCCGTTGAAGGTCGAGAGGGTGTATTCGGGGCCCAGGCCTCGGACGCTGACCTTCTGGCCTTCGCCGCCGGCCGTGCGCGAGATCGAAACGCCGGTGATATGGCTGAGCGAGTCGGCGACGTTGTCGTCCGGAAACATGCCCAGCTCCAAGGCGCTGATCGAGTCCTGGACCGTGGTGGCGTCGCGCTTGGTCTTGACGGCCCGCGCCACGCTGGCGCGAACGCCCACGACCACGACCTCCTCGACCGTATCGCCGGTCGCGGCGGGCCCTTCGCTTGTGGTGGTCTGAGCGATGGCCGCGCTGGCCGTCAACACTGCGGCGATGCCCGCGCCGGCCATGACGGCCCCCCGGTGTGATGGGCGACGTGACATAACGAACCCCTTTCCTTCCTGTGCTGGCGCAAACTCGGAAGTTTCGGTTTGCGGCCTATTTATCGTATTAATCCTAGCTAAAGTTTCGCAACGTTGTCAAATCGCTATTTAGCGAAACTTTCTATTGAGCACATATCCGTTGCACAAATGCCGAGACCTCGCCCATAAACTCATCAACTATCTGATTTAACGTCCATATTCCGGCATACTGCGCCATGGCCTGGAGCTTGCGATCCGGATGGTAGCGCGAACATTAATTGCGATTTGGAAAGATGACGCGCGGGCATGCTGAGCTTGGGCGCCGCCAAGTCCGCACTGGACCTCTCCGAGCGCCGCCCAGAACGACCGATAGGCCGACACCGAAAGCGCTAAACCGTCCGTAGCGCAATATTCCGAAACCGACTTGGTCAGACATCGGCCGCCAGCCTCACACGTCGCTGGCCTAGGCGCGCGGCATAAAGGGCCGCCCCGATCGCGGGCGTGAAGCGCGGCTCCACAAGACGATAGTCGAGACTGTAGGCGAGCAATTGCCGACGGAAGGGCGCCAGGATCAGTTCGCCGCCTTGAAAGACGCCGCCCGAATAGGACAGGTCCACCGTCTCGCCAGGTTCATAGCCCAGGCGCAAGCGGATCGACTCAACGATCGCGGCCAGCTCGCGGCCGGCCTCCTCGAAGATGCGCTGGGCCGCGGTGTCGCCGCGCGTCGCCGCGCGGGCGACCAGGCGCGAGAGGGCGGCGATGCGGTCGCGCTGGGGCGCGGACTTGGCGTAGACGTAGGCGCAGATATCCAGATCGCTGGCCAGCTCGAGCTCGCGGGTCAGGATTTCGTGGAGCGGCCCGCGCGGCAGCCGCCCGTCGGCCATGCGCGAAAACGCGTTGAGGCCTTGCACGGCGATCCAATAGGCCGACCCCTCGTCGGAGAAGACCTCGCCCCAGCCGCCGCCACGAGCCGAGCGGCCCTGGCGCTCGCCGTAACCGATCGAGCCAGTGCCCGCGACGATATTGATGCCGTCCTCGCCGCCGAGCGAACCGGCCCAGCCGCAAATCATGTCGTTGCCGCAGGCGTACCGCTGGTGACCCAGCACCGCCTCGGGGATGACGTCGAGGAAAGGCTGGACTTGCGCGTCCTCGCCATGGGCGGGCAGGCCGAAGAAAGCGAAGGCGACGTCCTCGGGCGTCGCGCCCGCCTTGGCGAGGACCGCCGCCACGCCGTCGTGCAGCAGGGCGTGAAGAGCCTCGAACCCGATCTGGATGTGGTAGCTGGAGCCGCCCTCGTGGCGGGCCAGCTCTCGCCCCTCCGCGTCCGTGAGGACGAAGGCGGTCTTGGTGCCCCCGCCGTCCACGCCCAGAAAGCACCCTGCGGACAGGTTCGGCTTATCCATCGTCAGCTCAGTTCGTGGATGCGCACGCCCTGCACAACGCGATTGACGGTGCCGGAGGTGTTGGGTTTGTCGGGTCGCAGGCCCAGGCGCAGGGACTGGAAGAAGGCGAAGATCTGCGGCGCGACGATGAACGGGAACAGCAGGTCGGCGTCCTCGGCCGCCTCAAGACCCCGGATCGCGATCTCGTCGCCCTTGGCCAGGCCGACGCCGTCCTGCGCGGTGATGGCCACCACGCGCGCGGCGTCGCCATCGCCGCGCAGCTCGTAGAGCAAGTCGAGATCGTAGCTGCGCGTGTAGGCGTTGTTGGAGAAGAAGACGACGATCAGGGTGCGGCCGTTGACGATGGTCTTAGGGCCGTGGCGGAAGCCCAAAGGCGAGTCGAACATCGTCACCAGGGCGCCGTTGGTCAGCTCAAGAAGCTTAAGACCCGCTTCTCGCGCCACCCCTTGGAATATGTGGCTGCCCAGAAAGACCACGCGCTCGTAATCCTCGTCGGCCAACGCCCGCATCACGCCGGTATGGTCGGCGATCGCGCTCTGCATGGCGCGCGCGACAGCCTCGACCCGCTCGCCCATGACCTCGACGCCGCTGAACAGCGCGAGCGCCGCATAGGTCATCGACGAAAAGCTCGAGGTCATGGCGAAGCTGCGATCGTGCGTCGCTTCGGGCAGTTGCACGGTCAGGCCCCGCGCGCGTCGCCCATAGCTAGCCAGCGCCCCGTCGGGATTGCAGGTGACGACGAGGTGATGGAGATCCCCCACCAGTCGGTCGGCGAGGTCGACGGCCGCCACGCTCTCGGGGCTATTGCCCGAGCGTCCGAACGAAACCAGCAAGGTCGGGGTTCGCGCCTCGAAGTATAGGTTGGGCGCAGAGACCAGGTCCGTGGTCGGAATGGCCTCGACGCGGCGACGCAGCCGCGTCGACAGCACCGGCGCAAGGCACTCACCGATGAAGGCCGAGGTGCCGGCTCCCGTCAGGATGACGCGGAGATCCGGCTTGGCCAGAAGCGGAGACAGGAAGGCCTCGATCTCCTCTCGGCGCTCGGCCAGGAGCGCCTGGGTCTCGCGCAGCATGGCCGGTTGCTGCGCGATCTCGCGGGCGGTCCAAAGCCCGCCCAGACGCTCCAGCGTCGCTTCGTCCAGGCCCAGATGCGTGACGTCAGGCATAGGCGTGCTCCTGCTCGGCCGCGCACGCGGCGCGATAGCTTTCCAGGATCGCGCCGATATGGGCGATCACCAGGTTTGCCGGGCTGGGCGTCAGGGCCGCGTTGCGCACGGCCGCATAGGCGTCGGGCAGGTATTGGCTGATCAGGGCCAGCGGCGGGGGATTGTCGGCGAGGTTGGCGAACATCGCCTCCTGAGCGGCGGTTATCTCCGGATCGGGCCAATAGTAGCGTATCCGGTCCGAGAGGCTGTACTGCAGGTCGAACCGCAGCGCCGCCCCGGTGGCGTGATAGTACTTGCCCCAGTTGCGCGGGTCGGCGCGCATGCGTTCGATGGCGATGTGACGGAAGCGCGAGGCGCGATCCTCGCCGATCCACTCGCGCTCGATGGCGTCGAGCGCCCAGAAGGCCTCGCGCAGGGCGAAGGTCACGCCCGGCCCGACCTTGAGGATGGCGAAGTGATCCTCGACCAGGGCCTTCAGCGCCTTGGGGGTCTGATAGTCGGTCGAGTGGGCCTCGAAGACCAGGCCCGGCTGATCATCGAGCGCGTGGCTCAGGGCGACGGCCTTGGCGCGGTCATAGTCGATGACCTTGTGATGATCGAATTCGACGCCCGGCTGCACCACCGCGGCGATCACGCGCGGCCAGGCGGCCGACAGGCCTTCTTGCGCGAAGATGGCGCGATGAGCCTCGATGGTGCCGCGCGCGGCGGACGGCGTCGTCACTTCCAGCTCCGGCAGGTCCTCGGCCGCCCCGCCAGGCACGGGCACCTCGGTGCCGATCACATAGACGCAAGGCTCGCCGCCGACGCGGGCCTGGGTCGCCTCGGCGATCCCGATCAGGCGCGCGGCGCGGCGGGCGATGGTGTCCTCGGGCAGCGGCGTCGGATCGTCGGCGCACGACATCGAGCAATCGGCGTGGATCTTGCGGAAACCCGCAGCCACGTACTGTTCGATCAGCACATCGGCCTTGGCCATGGCCTCGTCCGCCGAAAGGCTGGTCCAGGGGTTGGGGCCCAGGTGATCCCCGCCCAGCAGGATCCGCGCGCGCGGCAACCCGACGCGATCGGCGATGGCATGGACGAAATCACGGAAGTCCTCGGGCGTCATGCCCGTATAGCCGCCGTCCTGATTGACCTGGTTGCAGGTGGCTTCGATCAGGACCACGCCCGCGCCGGTCGCCAGCGCATGGGCCAGGGTCGCCTCGATGACCAGCGGATGGGCCGAGCAGACCGAATATATCCCGCACGCCTCGCCGGCCTTATGCCGGGCGACCAGATCGAGCATCGCCTTCATGTCGAACCCTTCGTTGAATGAGGGCACGCTAACGCAACCTTTGACACAACGCAATCAAAGCAATGAAAACGAAACATCATAATTTCGTTTTGAATGCCCTCGCGACGAACAATGTCGGCGCGCAAAAAAGGGAGCGGTCGCCGCAGGCGCGACCGCTCCCGAGGGGAAAAGGCGGGAAATGCTCTCGCTAAGGCGCCAGGGCCAGCAGCGCCGAGGCGATGAAAGCCAGGGCCAGGCCGATCAGCTTCAGCTCGCCCGGCACGACACCGGCGATCAGCAACGAAAGCACGGCCGTCACCAGCGGTCCGCCGGCGTTGGTCAGCGGGGCCACCACGATCGCCTTGCCGTGCCGGAAGGCGTAGACGAGGGTCAAGGCCCCGATGGCGTTGAGCACCTGGATGGCGGCGGCCAGACCCGGACCGTCCCAGCCCCAGTTGATCGGCTTGGAGAAGTCGGTCATGGCCAGCGCCGCGGGGGCGACCAGGAGACCGCTGACCATCATGTAGAAGAAGATGCTCTCGGCGCTCATGCGGGCGTTGGCCAGCTTCATGAAATAGGCCTGCACGCCCCAGCAGAGCATGACGATCAGGGCCAGCGGAAACCAGCCGGCGCCTTGGGCGAACGAAAAACCCTGGGGCGAGAAATCGAACAGCGGCAGGGCGATCAGCGCCAGGGCGACGCCCAGCGCGCCCCAGCGGTTGGTCCGCTCCCTGAGCAGGACGAGCGACATCAGGATGGTGACGAGCGGCGACAGCGAGATGATCGGAAAGATCAGATAGGGCGGCCCGCGCGTCACCGCGTAGAACAGGATCATCTGACCGCCGGCCCCGGTCAGGCCGATCAGCAGCCCGTAGAGGATCGACAGGCGGTCGCGGTCCAGTTTCCACTTCTCCCGGTGCATGACGACGACCGCCGGGACGATCATGGTCAGGGCCCAGACGCAGTAGACGAGGGTTTCGGGGAAACCGTGGCGCGCCGAGACGCTGGCCAGCGCGCCCCATACGCCCCACAGCACGACGGTCGTCAGCGCGAAGACCAGCCAGCGACGCGCGCCGACCGGCGCCACGGCCGGCGCGGCGACGGAAGTGTCGGTCATGCGCGGGCGCCTTTCATCGGAGTGGCCTCGATCAGCAGGAACTTCTCGAACTTGGCGGGAATGCGCGGCGACTTGGCGCTGGCGGTCCCCAGCTCCTGGCCGTTGTAGTAGTCGAGGAGGCGATAGGCGCCCTGCCCCAGGCCGCGAAGCTCGACCTGGCCGTCCCAAGCCGGCGCGTAGAAGGCGTAGTAGATCCGCCCGCCCTTCTCGATCGCGTGGGCCTCGGGCTTGTCGAAGCCGATATCGTAGAGCTCGCCCAGATATTGGCCCTTGGGCAGCATCTTCTCGGCATAGAGCCCAGCCCATTTCCGCCAGAGCGCTTCGCGCTGCGGCGTCAAACGGAAGTTGGCGTCCTTGCCGCGGCCCTCGTTCGGCCAGGTGAACTTGGTGGAGATCACCGCGCCGATGCCGACGCTGGAGGCAAAGTCATCGCCGCCGTCGCTCAGCTCGACATGGTCGCCGGCGTAGGCGGCGTCGCGGCCCATCAGCGCCTTGAGCGACTTGCCCTTCAGGCGCACCTGCCAGGACGACAGCGGATCCGAGGCCGGGACCTGGTTGGTGTAAGGCAGGTTGTGGAAGGCGTAGGACGTGCCGCAGGGGCAGAATTCGACCACCGCGTTGGGATTGATCTCCCGAGCCGTGTCGTAGACCAGCTTCCAGAAGTCCTGCAGCTTTTCGACCGACTCCTCGGGGCGAGCATGTTTGTGGGCCGGGTTGTAACAAGGGGCCACGCCGTTCATGTGCTGGCCGTCGAGCTTCAGGCCCTCATAGCCCCACTCGCCGATGATCTTGCGCACCAGCTTCTGGGTGTAATCTCGGGTCGGCGGGTAGGCGGGGCAGAGATAGAAGGCGTTCCACCAGGTGACGTTCTGCACCGCGCCGTTGGCGTCCAGCAGCAGCATGTCGGTGTGGTCGTGCAACAGATCCGAGCCGGGATCGACGGCCAGCGGCGCCAGCCAAAGCTTGGGCTTGAGGCCGGCCGCGCGGATGGTCTTGACGAAGGCGACCATGTCCGCCTCGCTGCGGAACTTGCGCGGATCCAGCGCCCAATCGCCCTCGTTGGTCTGCCATCCATCGTCGAGGACGGCCCACTTGAAGCCTAGATCCCTGACCTTGCCGTAGGTTCCTTCGACCTCGGCGACGTTGAAGTCTCGCTCGTAGCCCCAGGCGCACCAGATCGGTTCGTAGGCGCCCTCTGGCGGCTTGGGGGCCGCCAGACCGCGGTCGGCCATCACCCGGCGATAGGCGTCGAGCGTGGCGTAGTAGTCGCGCTGGTGGACGGTGACGAAGCTGTCCAGGGCGGTCAGGGTTTCGCCGGGCTTGAGGGTGACGGCGCGCTCTTCCTCGAGCGCCACGGCCGCACCGGCGCTGGAGGCGATGATCGGCAAGGAGACAAGCTTGGGAACGCGCTCGACATGGCCGACGGCGATGCCGGCGTCGGGCCGCCAGACATCGGCGATCGGCGTGCCCGAACCGTAGTCCGAGCCGTTCATGCCCATGAAGTTGGCTTGCTCGAAGCCATCCTTGACCGGCTGGACCCAGTCGCGGCGATCCGGATGGGTCGAGCCCGACCACGACCAGAAGCCCGCGCCCGAGGATTTCAGGAGGTGGGCGCCGATCCGATAACGCTCGATGACGACAGGTTCGCCCCGGGTGTGGCGCCAGCTGACCTTGAGCAAGGCAAAGCCCGGATAGCGTTCGTAGAAGGTCAGCTCGACGGTCTTTTCCAAGCCCTCGGCCGAGACGCCGCGCACAGTGTGGCGGACCCCGCGGCCATGCTGGTCGGCGACCGGCGTGGCTTGTCGCTCGACGAAGGCGAAGCGGTCGATGACCTGGCCGCCCTTGAGGGTGAGGGTTTCGGAGGGCGCGAAGTCGGTCAGCGCCAGCGCCTGGCCCGACAGCCTGGTGATCAGGCGGCTGCCCAGCGCGGAATCGAACTCGATGGTGAGGACCGCGTCGCCGGCCTGCGCCACGGGCGCGGCGGCCAGGGCGCGGCCCAAGAAAGCAACGGCTGCCACGGCCGTGCCGCCGAAAAGCGCCAGAACGCCGCGCCGATCCATCAGCGGTTTGGTGATCACTCGCAGCCTCCCGTGCGCCTCCAAGTTTGATCTTGCACAGCCGGATTTTAGAAGGCAAACAAAAAGTCATATAAACGAAACAACAAGTTTCGCTTCGTTGCCTTTTGGTGCGTTGGAAAAAATGGAGGCGGTTATGAGGCTCAAGACGCGCTTGCTTTGCGCCCTGGCGGCCCCCCTGGTGTTGCAGGCCTGTGCGCCGTCGCCGCTCCAGGCTGCGGCGGCTTCGTCACCCTATGGCGTCGCCGACTTCGCCAAGGTGCGCAAGTTCGACGCCCACGTGCACGTCAATGTCGAGGATCCGGCCCTCGTCGATCAGGCGCGCGCCGACAATTTCGAGCTTCTCTCGATCAACGTCGACTATCCGGCCTTTCCCGCCCTGGCCGTTCAGGCTAGCGCCGCCCACCATTTCACGAAGCTCGACCCGAAGCATTTCCACTACGCCACGACCTTCTCGATGAAGGGCTTCGGCGACGCGGACTGGGCGCGGAAGACCACGGCCGCGCTCGACACGGAATTCCAGCAGGGCGCCTTGGCGGTCAAGGTGTGGAAGAACATCGGCATGGTCGAGCGCGATGCAAAGGGCCAGTTGATCTTCATCGACGACAAGGACTTCGACCCGGTGTTCGACCATCTCGCGGCGCGCGGGGTTCCCCTGATCGCCCACCAGGGCGAGCCGAAGAACTGCTGGCTGCCGCTGGACCAGATGACGACCAAGAACGATCGGGCCTACTTCAGCGCCCATCCGGAATACCACATGTACCTCCATCCGGAGATGCCGCGGTACGAGACCCTGATGGCCAAGCGCGACCACATGGTCGCCAGCCATCCCAAGCTCCGCGTCGTCGGCGCGCACGTGGCGAGCCTGGAATGGAGCGTCGACGAGGCGGCGAAGTTTCTCGACACCCATCCCAACGCCGTGGTCGAGCTGGCCGCGCGCATGGCCCAGATCCAGCACCAGTCCGTCCGCGACTATCAGAAGGTCCGCGACTTCTTCATCAAGCACCAGGACCGTATCCTCTACGGCACCGACCTGACGCTAAACCCCGGCGAGGACGCCCAGGCGTTCAAGGCGCAGGCCCATGACGCCTGGCTGGCGGACTGGACATATCTGGCGACCGGCGAGACACGGCGCGTCGACGACATCGACGCCGACGTCCGGGGCCTGGCGCTTCCCCGGTCGGTGATCGACAAGATCTATTACGGCAACGCCAAGCGCGAATTCCTGGCCAAGCAGCCGTCCTGATCGAGGCTCAGATGTCCGTACGCTCCCTGCTGGCCTCCGTCGCCGCCATCGGTCTCCTGGGACTTGCCGCTCCGGCGCTCGCTCAAGCCCCCCAGACCGCCTCGGCCAATCCCTTGGCCGCCACTGGCAAGTGGTCCATTCCCGAGCGCGCCCAGGCGCGCACGCCGCCGATGGGCTGGAACTCCTGGAACGCCTTCCGCACCGAGGTCGATGAGGCCAAGGTGGTGGGCGCGGCCAAGGTGCTGGTCGACAGCGGCCTTTCCAGGCTCGGCTACACCTACGTCAATATCGACGACGGCTGGTGGCTCAAGCGTCGGCAATCGGATGGGCGGCTGGAGATCCGCACGGCGATCTTCCCGTCGGCCAAGATCAAGGGGGCCAGGATCAAGGGCAAGGACACCAGCTTCCGGCCCTATACCGACGCCCTGCACAGGATGGGCCTGAAGGCCGGCATCTATACCGACATCGGCCGCAACGCCTGCTCGCAGGCCTACGACCTGCACTCGCCCAACCTGCCCGAAGGCACGACGGCCGAGCGCGAGGTGGGCCTGGCCGGCCACGTCGACCAGGACATCGGCCTGTATTTCAAGGAATGGGGCTTCGACTACATCAAGGTCGACGCCTGCGGGATCAATGTCTACGGGCCCGACGCGGCGATCGTGCGCGAGCATAACTATAGGCCCATGCGGCCGCTGATCGACCAGGCGTCGATCAACCGCACGGACATCGGCGCGGTCCGCATGCTCTACGCCGAGGTGGCGCGGGCGCTCAAAGCCAATAACCCGGACGGCGACTACATCCTGGCGATCTGCAACTGGGGCTCGGCCGATGTCCGCGCCTGGGGCAAGGACGTGGGCCATATGTGGCGCACCAGCGGCGACATCACGCCCAGCTGGACGCGGATGCTGCACAACTTCGACAGCGCCTCCACCCGCGCGCTCTACGCCAAGCCCGGCGCGTGGAATGATCCGGACATCCTGTTCATCGGTCATGGCGACTTCGACCAGAACCACCTGATCGAGGCTCAGTCCCACTTCGCGCTTTGGGCGATGATCAACGCCCCGCTGCTGATCAGCTACGACCTGCGCCAAGCCCCCAAAAGCCTGATGGATATCTGGGGCAACGCCGACATCGTGCGGCTCAACCAGGACCCAGGCGGTCACCAGGGCGTCATCGCCTATGCCTCCGACGACGTTCAGATCATCGTCAAGACGTTGGCGAACGGCAAAAAGGCCGTGGCGTTGTTCAACCGCGGCCTCGACAAGACCGAGGTGACGCTGACGGCCGCGCAGCTGAAGTTTGCCGACGATGCGCCGATCCAGCTGAAGAACCTCTGGGACAAGTCCTCGCCCACGCCGTTCACGGGCGAGACCAAATTTACGCTCGCGCCGCGCCAGACCCTGATCTTCGAAGCCTCTGGCCGACGCCAGCTTCAGGACGGCGTCTACCTGTCGGAAATCCCTGGCGATGTGAACGTGGCGGTGGATGGCGTGGTCACGCCTGAGCCCGATCCGGTCATCTACCGCATGCGCAACGCCTGGGGCGAGACGCGCGGGTCAGGCGAGCGTCCCAGCTACGGCGGCTGGGGTGGGGCCCAAGCCGATGCGACGCCCTACGACCAGGCCTTGCGGATCGGCGGCCAGGGCTTCGACAGCGGCATCGGCGTCCTGAGCAATTCGCGTCTGGAGGTCAAAAACGCGGGCCACCGCCGCTTCGAGGCTAAGGTCGGCGTCGACGATTCGACCCGCAACACCAAGGACAAGGCCGTCTTCTACGTCTACGGCGACGGCAAGCTCCTGGCCCAAAGCCCCGCTCTGGGGCTCGGCGACCGACCCAGTCCGATCAGCGCCGACATCAATGCCGTGGGCCTGGTCGAAATCGTCGCGCGTTCGCAAACCGCCAACAGTGACCAGCCGCTGGTCGTGACCTGGGGCGAGGCGGCCTTGCGCGACTGATCACTCCGCGACGGACCTCGGCGGCGGCTTCGTTTCCCATCAACTGCGCAACATCATCTCGCCAGACCGTGGGCGCTTCTCCGCCGGTTTGTCGTATAATTGAGAGTAAGTCGGTAGGAAGGCGCGCTTTTGCGCGCTATATCGAAAGCCGCGCCGCGCGCTCCGGCTCGGCGAGGGAGACACGGTTTATGGCGGACGGTTCGGTCAAGGCTATGCGCGATACGTCCGAGCGCCGACGGGAAATCACCGGCATGCTGCGCGCGCGCGGCAGCGTCCAGGTCACGCACCTGTCCGAGGTCTTCGGTGTGTCGATGCAGACGATCCGCAAGGACCTTGCGTATCTCGAAGACCACGGGATCGCCACGCGCGCCTATGGCGGGGCGATCTCCTCGGAGGTGGTCAACGCCGGCGTGGAGCCGGCCATCGAGACCAAGCGCGTCAGCCACACCGAGGAAAAGGAACGGATCGGCAGGCTGGCGGCCAGCATGGTCGAGCCGGGCGACTCGATCATGCTGGATTCGGGCACCACGACACTGCAGATCGCCCGCTTCCTGCCCGACGAGGAAGACATCACCGTCGTCACCAACGACTTCGATGTCTTGAGTGTCCTCAACCAGAAGCGACGGATCAAGATCGTCATGCTCGGCGGTGAGCTGCGCCGTCGCAACATGGCCTTCTACGGCGCCCAGACCGTCGCGGCCTTGGACGACCTGCTGCTCGACAAGCTGTTCCTGGGGGTTGACGGCTTCGACGTCGAACGCGGCATCACGACCCACCATGAGCCCGAGGCTCAACTGAACCGGAAGATGGTCGAAACGGCGCGCGAAGTGATCGCCGTCAGCGATGCCTCCAAGTTCGGCAAGGTCTGTCTGCACCGCATCATCGAGGTCGCGGAGCTGGATGCGCTGATCACCGATGCAGCCGCGCCCGAATACATCAGCCAGGCGGCCGAACGCCTCGGCGTGGCGCTCTACAAGGCCTGAGGCGATAGAGCCACCTAAGGCTTCAGCACGATCTTCCCCGCCAGCTGGGCCGACTGCAGCAGCGCCTGGGCCTCGCCCGCTTCCGCCAAGGGCAGCACCTTGGCGATCCTCGGCTGGAGCCCGCCCTCGCCGATCAGGCCCAGCACCTTCGCCAGGTCCTCGCGATACGGCGCTGGCCGCGCATCGCGCCAGGACGTCACGTTGTAGCCCACCACGCCCCGGCTGCCGCTGAACAGGCCCATGGCCGACAAGCGGTCGGCCAGCAACATCCGCAGGATCGCGTCCGGCCGCAGCTTGCCGCCCCGCGTGGCGTCGTAGCCGCCGTACAGCACCGCCGTCCCGCCTTCGCGCAGAGCCGCCAGCGAGCTCTTCTTCAGATGCGGACCGCCGACATGGTCGAAGGCCGCGACCACGCCGCCGCCGGACACGTCGATCGCCCGCGCCGCTACGGCCTCGGCGCGATAGTCGACATGCACGCCGCCCTTGGCCTCGACCTCGGCCCGCTTGCCCGCCGAGGCCGTGCCGATCGCCTTGACCCCGGCGCAGCGGGCCAGCTCCAGCAGGAGGCCCCCGACGCCGCCGGCCGCGCCGTGGACCAGCACCCACTCGCCCGCGACCGAGCCGGCGACGCGGTGGAACATCTGCCAGGCGGTCAGGCCGTTCAGCACCCCGGCGACCAGCGCCTCGGCCGGGACGTCCTCAGGCGCGGCGACCAGGAAGCGGGCCTGAACGTTGCGGCGGGTGGCGTAGGAGCCGGTGACGGTCAGGGCCGCCACGCGCTGGCCGACGGCGAAGCCCTCGACCTCCGGCCCCAGGGCCTCGATCCGCCCGACGAAGTCGTAGCCCGGCGTCACCGGCGCCTTCACGCCGGGATAGAGGCCAGTGCGCATGACGATGTCGGCGAAGGCCACGCCGGCGGCCTCGATGGCCACCCGCGCCTCGCCCGGTCCCGGCGGCGGCAGGGCCACCTCGCGGCCCTTCAGCACCTCGGTTCCGCCCGTGCGGGCCATGTGCATCTCGAACGCCGTCGTCGACATCCCGCCCTCCCGTGGTCTCCCAGGCAGAGAGTGATCAACGATAAGGCTGGGATCAAGCCGCGACGTCTGGCGCGCCGCGCTGCGGCTCGCTAAGCAAGGCGCATGAGCGCTCCCACCCTCGCCCTCGTCGTCGCCCGCGCCGCCAACGGCGTGATCGGTCGTGATGGCGACCTGCCCTGGCGGCTCAAGTCGGACCTGGCCCTGTTCAAGGCCAATACCCTGGGCAAGCCGATCATCATGGGCCGCAAGACCTGGGACAGCCTGCCCCGCAAGCCCCTGCCCGGCCGCACCAACATCGTGCTGTCGCGCGACCAGAGCTTCGAGCCCGAAGGCGCGATCGCCTGCGAGACCTGGATGGAGGCGGTGCAGATCGCCAAGGAACAGGCAGCCGACGACGGGGCCGAGGAGGTCTGCGTGATCGGCGGCCACGCCCTGTTCGCGCTGGCCCTGCCGAAGGCCAGGCGCCTCTACCTGACCGAGGTCGCCGCCGAGGTCGAGGGTGACGTCTGCTTCCCCGACTTCGACGAGAGCGCCTGGACCGAGGTCCGCCGCGAGGAACGCCCGGCCGGCGAAGGCGATGACCACGCCTTCGTGTTCCGGGTGCTGGAGCGGCGGTAGCGCGCTGGACTAGTTCCCCAGCGGCCGGGGCTTCTTTTCCAGATTGGCCAGCTTGCGCGTCTTCAGGGGCTTGCCCGTGCAGGCCTTGAAGACGACCTCGACCTCGCCGCCCTTGCCGGCTTCGGGCAGGGCGTACTTGGCCGGGCCGATCCGCAGCGCCGTGATCGCGGTGTCGCCCTTGTCTGTCTTGCCCCAGCCGATCCGCACATGGGCCGCGGTGTCCCCAAAGCGCTTCTGGAGGTCGCGATCGAAGGTCTTGTGGACCGCCGCATCGACGACCGGGCGCCACTGCTCGTCCGTCATCACCGGGCAACTCGCCCGCGCCGGCATCGCGCCAGACTTCGACGATACGGACTTCGACCATGGCAGCGAGGGCATGGTTCCGCAGCCCGCCAGCATCAACCCCGCCGCCGCGACCACCACTACAGATACCCGCATACCCAGAATCCCCTGTCCGTATTTGGCTCCACGCTCACCGCGAAATCGTGGCGGACGCAAGGCCTGGGACGACAACACGCGGAAACAGCGTCCCCGCGCCAAAATGTCGCTGTCGCGTTAAGCCCCGCCTCAGGGACTTTCCGCGCATTCTGGCCTCTCGGCACAGGCGGGACAGGTCTTGACCCCAGGCATCCAGAATCCGTTGCGCGACGGCCAGGGTCTCAGGATCGCGGGCCTGCTCGCGGCCTTCGTGGGCTCGATGGCCTACAGCCTGTTCCTGGCCGGCGCGACGCAGGACTTGCCTTCGATCTGGACGGCCAACGCGGTGATGATCGCCGGCCTGCTCAGCCTGACCGGACGCGCCCGCTGGGTGCTGCTGGCGCTGTCGGCCATCGCCGACGTCTCGGTCGAGCTGATCGCCGGCGTCGATCCCTCCTTCATCCTGGTGGTCGCGCCGCAGGATGTGCTGCAGGTGGCGATCGCCGCCTGGGCGCTGCAGCGACTGGGCCTGACCAACCACATGCGCAGCCCCTGGGGCCTGGCCCGCATCACCGGCGTGGCCTCGGTGATCGTCGTCGCCCTGTCGATCATCACCACCGTCACCCTGGCCCTGTCCCAGGGACGGCCGCCGCTGGACGGCTGGGCCGACTGGGTGATGCCCAATGTGATCGGCGTCATCCTGGCCTTGCCGACCACGCTGATCGTGATGGACCGCCGCCACAAGCCGATGTCCGACGCCTCGGCGTGGCAGCTGGCCGTGCTGACCTTGCTGGTGGCCCTGACCGCCGTGGCCATCTTCTCGTGGGATCCCGCCCTGCAGGCCCTGCTGTTCGCGCCGGCGATCCTGGCGGTGTTCCGAGGCGGACCGCGCGCGGCCGCGGTGGTGGTGATCGCCTCGCTGGCCGCTTCGATCCCGGCGGTGCTTCACCGGACGGGCGTCGACCGCGAGGTGGCCCTGGGCCCGCTGCGCCACGCCCTGCTCTTCCACGTCATGCTGTTCGCCGTGTGCCTGATGGCCGCCATGATCCTGGAGCGGCAGAAGCGTTTGCAGGCCCTGATGACGCGCGGCCGCGACGCCGCCTGCGCCGCCGAGGCCCGCGCCCGGGCCGCCAACAAGGCCAAGTCCGAATTCCTGGCCACGATCAGCCACGAGATCCGCACCCCGCTGAACAGCATCCTGGGTTTCGCCGACCTGGTGGCCGACGACCCGGGCCTGTCGCCCGAGAGCCGCCGCCGCCTGGACCTGATCGGCCGCTCGGGCCGCTCGCTGGTCGAGATCATCAACGACCTGCTGGACTTCTCGAAGCTGGAAGCCGGCCGGATGGAGCTGGATCCCGAGCCGCTGGCGCCAGCCCTCGTGCTGCGCGACGCCATGGCCATCGCCGCCCCGGCCGCGCAGGACAAGCGCCTGGCCCTGCGGGTCGAGATCAGCGGCGGCGACGAGGCCTCGCTGTTCTCGCTGGATGAGACCCGGCTGCGGCAGGTGCTGCTGAACCTGCTCTCCAACGCCATCAAGTTCACCCGTGACGGCGCGGTCACCGCCCGGCTGGACCTGTCGGGCGAGCGCCTGCGCTTCGAGATTGCCGACACCGGCATCGGCATCGCGCCGGACGTTCAGGCCCGCCTCTTCCAGCGCTTCACCCAGGCCGACAGCTCGATCAGCCGAGGCTTCGGCGGCACCGGTCTGGGCCTGGCGATCAGCAAGGCGCTGGTCAGCCGCATGGGCGGCGAGATCGGCGTCGACAGCGCTCCGGACCGTGGTTCGTGCTTCTGGGTCGAGCTGCCCGCCCAGCCAGCCCAGCCCGCGCCGAAGCTTGACGTGGCCGCGCCCCAGGCCTCGAACGTGGGCGGAGCGCGGGTGCTGCTGGTCGACGATCATCCGGTCAATCGCGAGCTGGGCCAAGCCCTGCTGACCCTGGGCGGGCATGAGACGATCACCGCAGAGGACGGCGCGGCCGCCGTGTGCCTGGTTCGCGACCAAGACTTCGACCTCGTGCTGATGGATGTCCACATGCCCGACATGGACGGTCTGGCCGCCACCCGCGCGATCCGCGCCATGGTTGGCCCCAGGGCCCGCGTGCCGATCCTGGCGCTCAGCGCCGACGCCATGCCCGAGCAGATCGCCCGCTGCCTGGCCGCCGGCATGGACGGCCACGTGGCCAAGCCGATTGTCCGCGACGCGCTGCTGGCGGCAGTGGCCCGCTTCACCGCACCGTCGCCGGACGAGACCGCCCGAGGCTCGGGCCTTCAGTCGTCGGTGAAGTAGTCGGCGATCGCCGCGTCGACGGTCTCCAGCTCGAATTTCGGCGAGGCCGCGCGCTCCAGGGCCCGACGGATCTGCCAGGCGCTGCGTCCGACATGCACGCCCATCCCGCGCAGTTCGCAGACGATGGCCTCGCGCGTGGCCTCGTCGACCGACTTGTTGTTCTCCAGCCGCGCCTGATCCAGGCGCCACCCGAAGAAGGCGTCGGGCGTCAGCTCCACGACGGCGCCCGGCGCGGGCAGCCACTCGTAGATCGCGCTCTGCCGATCGACAGCATAGTCGACATAGTTGGCCAGGCAGTTGCGATAGCGGCGGGCCGCGTCGCGGATGGCGGCGGCGGTTTCCAGGGGACGCAGGCGCTCGGTCCCCGGATGGGGCGGCGGCGGCAGCTCGCGGCGAAAATCGTCGGCCACGAGCGAGAACAGCGCCTTGGGCGTCGGCACATGGCCCCAGGCCGCCACGCGCTGGGCGAGCAGCTCCGGCGTCAGGCGCCTGGCCAGCACCGCGTGAGCCTCGGCCAGCAAGGCCGCCTGGGCCGGCGTGACGCGCAGGGCCACGCCACCAACCTCGCGCAGGTCTGACGGCAGCGCCGACAGGGCTCGGACCAGGTCAGGCGTGATCGCAGGGGCGTGGCGCAGGGTCTTGGCCGGCGCGGGATCGGCCAGCATGTGAACCAGGGCGCGATAGTCCTCCGGCGCCCAGGCGATCTCGCCCAGGTGCTCGAGCGCTCGACGAAGGCCGTCGGGCGCGGCGTCCTCCAGCGCAAGGACGATGGCCTTGCGCAGCGGCAGATCCATCAGGCGCGTGAGGTCGATGGGAGGGCCGCCTAATGGCTCGGCGGCCAGCATCAGGCAGATCAGGTGTCGTCGCGCCGCCGGGGCGGTCACGAACGGCGCGTGCGGCGCCGGCCACAGGGCGGCCAGCACATCGGCATAGGGCGGCGCGATCAGGCGCAGCAGGGGCGAGGCGACACTGGTCGAACTCGCGAGAGACTGGACGGTCATCTAAGAGCTCCGGCGGCGGCCGGAGCGGCCGCGGCTAGCGGTAGGTGCGCAAGGGGCGGTGGGCGGATCGGCGGCAACGCGACATCGACGGCGCGCGCCAACCCGCCTTCGGCGGTGCGTTGGTCTGGGCGGCGGCGATAGTCATGCGGCGGATCGGCTCCCTGGAGCTCGTGGATGAGGGGTGCTGATCCCACGATCGACGACTCGCCACAAGCCCCGCGAACGGCGTTCTCGCACGCGCGCCGGTTGCTGTTGCTCACGCGACACGGTTCGCCGAACGGAACCCTAGCCGAGTTCAAACGGCCGTTTATAGTCACCCCCAGCGCCCGTTCAGAGGCGGCAAGGGAGATGCGCGATGGACATCCAGCTGGTCGCCGACGGCCTGCAGTTCCCCGAAGGCCCCGTGGCCATGGCCGACGGTTCGGTGATCCTCACCGAGATCCAGGCCCAGCGCCTGACGCGGGTCTGGCCCGACGGACGCAAGGAGACGGTAGCCGACACCGGCGGCGGTCCCAACGGCGCGGCGATCGGACCGGACGGCGCGATGTACGTCACCAACAACGGCGCCAGCTTCGTCTTCATCGAGGCACACGGCCTCAACATTCCCGGCCCTACCCCACCCACGCACCAGGGGGGATACATCCAGCGCGTGGACCTCGGGACCGGCGCCGTCACCACCCTCTACACGGAGTGCGACGGCAAGAAGCTGGTCGGCCCCAACGACCTCGTTTTCGACAGGCAGGGCGGCTTCTGGTTCACCGACCACGGCTGCTCGACGCCCGAGGGCAAGAAGTACGGGGCGCTGTACTACGCCCTGCCCGACGGCTCGAAGATCATCCGCTGGCGCGACCACTTCGTCTCGCCCAACGGCGTGGGCCTCTCACCCGACGAGAAGACCGTCTACATGGCCGACACCATGCTGGGCCGCCTGTGGTCGTTCGACGTCGCCGAGCCGGGCGTGCTGACCGATCCGCTGCCCCTGCAGCCGGGCAATGTGGTCTGCAACCTGCCGGGCTACCAGCTGCTGGACAGCCTGGCGGTCGAGGCCGGCGGCAAGGTCTGCGTGGCCACGATCATCAATGGCGGGATCACCGCCTTCGCCCCGGACGGCTCGACCGAGCACTTCGCCTTCCCGGACGTGATCGTCACCAACATCTGCTTCGGCGGCGCCGACATGCGCGATGCGTGGATCACCGCCTCAGGCACCGGCAAGCTCTACAAGTGCCGCTGGCCGCGTCCGGGGCTGAAGCTCAACTTCAATGCCTAGGGCTTGTGCCTTCAATTCACAGGTCCTGTTCCCCGCTAAGGCGTAGTTGCACGGCGGAGCCTTCCCATTTGAGGCTCCGTCAAACAACGGAGCCCAGCGATGGACCTGAAACTGAACGACAAGACCGCGCTGGTGACCGGCTCGACCGCCGGCATCGGCCTGGAGATCGCCCGCACCCTGGCCGTCGAAGGCGCCAAGGTGTTCGTGACCGGCCGCGCCCAGGACAAGCTGGACGCCGCCCTCGCCGACATCCGCGCTTCCGGAGGCAAGAATGTCGAGGGCGTGCTGGCCGACGCCGGCACGGCCGAGGGCGCCGCGGCGATCCTCAAGGCCGTCCCCAGCGTCGACATCCTGGTCAACAACCTGGGCATCTACGAGATGAAGGCCTTCGCCGACATCCCGGACGAGGACTGGCTGCATCTGTTCGACGTCAACGTGATGAGCGGCGTGCGCCTGTCGCGTGGCTACTTCCCCGGCATGCTGGAACGCAACTGGGGCCGGGTGATCTTCATCTCGTCGGAGTCCGGTCTCGCGATCCCCGGAGAGATGGTCCACTACGGCATGACCAAGGCCGCCCAGCTGGCGGTGGCGCGCGGCATGGCCCAGCAGACCAAGGGCTCCGGCGTCACGGTCAATTCGGTGCTGCCCGGCCCGACCCGCGCGGCGGCCATCGCCGACTTCCTCAAGAGCGTCTCGACCAACCCCGACGGCACGCCTCAGGAGCACGAGGCCGAGTTCTTCGAGAAGCACCGCTCCTCGTCGCTGCTGCAGCGGATGATCGAGCCGCAGGAGATCGCCAGCCTGGTGGCCTATGTCGCCAGCCCGCTGTCGGCGGCGACCAACGGCGCGTCGCTGAAGGCCGAAGGCGGCCTGGTGACGACGATCGCCTAGACGAAAAAGGGGCCGCCTCTCGGCGGCCCCTTCAATCTCAGTACAGCGTCCCGAGCGCCGCGCGTTCGAAGTTCAGCAGTTCGTCGTTGCGGCCATCGCGGATCTTCACGACCCACTCCGGATCCTGCAGCAGGGCGCGACCGATGCCGACGAGGTCGAACTCGCCGCGCTCCAGGCGCTCCAGCAGGCCGTCGATCGAGGCGGGCTGGCTGCCCTCCCCGCCGAACGCGGCGATGAACTCGCCCGACAGGCCCACCGAACCCACCGTGATGGTCGGGGCGCCAGTCAGCTTCTTGGTCCAGCCGGCGAAGTTCAGGTCGCTGCCCTCGAATTCCGGCTCCCAGAAGCGGCGTTGCGAGCAGTGGAAGATGTCGGCGCCGGCGTCGGCCAGGGGCTGCAGCCAGGCTTCCAGCAGTTGCGGCGTCTCGGCGTTCTTGACGCTGTAGTCCTGCTGCTTCCACTGCGACAGGCGGATGATCACCGGATAGTCGGGGCCGACGGCCGCGCGGACGGCCTTGAGGATCTCGGCGGCGAACTTGCTGCGGTCGGCGATGGTCGGGCCGCCGAACAGGTCGTCGCGGACATTGGTGCCTTCCCAGAAGAACTGGTCGATCAGGTAGCCGTGGGCGCCGTGCAGCTCGATGGCGTCGAAGCCCAGGCGCTTGGCGTCGGCCGCGGCCTTGGCGAAGGCGGCGATGGTGTCGGCCACCTCGGCGTCGGTCATCGGCTCGGTGAAGGGGTTGCCCCCCTTCTTGGACAGGCCCGAGGGGCTGTCGACCTTGCCCAGCACGTCCTTGCCCCGCGCGGCGCCCACGTGCCACAGCTGCGGCGCGATCAGGCCGCCGGCGGCGTGGACCTCGTCGACCACCTTCTTCCAGGCGGCCAGTTCGGCGTCGCCGTGGAAGCGCGGCACGTTGGCGTCGTTCAGCGAGGCGGGACGGGCCACGCCCGTGCCCTCGGTGACGATCAGGCCCACCTGCCCCTCGGCCCGGCGGCGGTAGTAGGCGGCGACATCGTCGGTGGCCACGCCGCCCGGCGAGAACGACCGCGTCATCGGCGCCATCACCGTCCGATTGGGCAGTTTCAGCGACTTGAACTCGAAGGGCTTGAACAGGGCGTCGAGCGACATGGGGAATCCGAAACAGATTATGTTGCGCACGATCCAAACATTTGTTTGGAGATCGCGCCACCCAGAAAAACTCGAACCCACCCCTCTCTCGTCATCCCGGGTCGGCCTCCGGCCGCCCGGGATGACGGAGGATATATTCGGTCGCGCTACAGCCCCAGCACCATCTTGGCCATGATGTTGCGCTGGATCTCGTTGGACCCCGCGTAGATCGAGGCCTTGCGGTAGTTGAAGTAGGCCGGCGCGGCAGGGGCCGCGTAATCAGGGCCCGCGCGCAGCTCGTTGCTCTTGCTCCAGGGGTCCTGGACGAACGGCGCGGCATAGGTCCCGACCGCCTCCAGGGTCAGCTCGGTGATCGCCTGCTGGTGCTCGGACCCGACGCATTTCAGCATCGACGAAGCCGGGCCGATCGCCTTGCCGGCGGTGCGCCCTGAGAAGATCCGCAGCTCGGTGGCGTTCAGGGCCGCGACCTGGATCTCCAGATTGGCGATCTTCTCGCGGAAGGCCGCGTCGTCGATCAACCGCCCGCCGTCGTCGGCCCGCTCCAGGGCGGCGATGCGCTTGACCTTCTTGAGCATGTTCATCAGGCCGGGCGCGTAGGCGTTGCCGCGCTCGAACTCCAGCAGGTACTTGGCGTAGGTCCAGCCCTTGTTCTCCTCGCCGATGCGGTTGGCGACCGGCACGCGGACATTGTCGAAAAAGACCTGGTTGATCTCCTGCTCGTTGTCGGGCGGGCCGTCCAAGGTAGGCAGCGGCTTGATCTGGATGCCGGGCGTGTCCATGCGCAGCAGCAGGAACGAGATACCTTCCTGAGGCTTGCCCTGCGACGAGGTGCGGACCAGGCAGAACATCCACTCGGCCCACTGGGCGTGAGTCGTCCAGATCTTGGAGCCGTTCAGGACATAGTCGTCGCCGTCACGCTCGGCCTTCATCTGCAAGGACGCCAGGTCCGAGCCCGAGCCCGGCTCCGAGTATCCCTGGCACCACCAGATGTCGGACCGCAGGATCGGCGGCAAGTGCTGGGCCTTCTGTTCCTCAGAGCCGAACGCCATGATCACCGGCGCGACCATCTTCAGCCCCATGGGCGAAGAGGTCGGCACGCCGGCCAAGCTCATCTCCATGTTGAAGATGTAGCGCTGCGAGGGGGTGAACCCCGCCCCGCCCAGCTCGACCGGCCAGTCCGGCGCGGCCCAGCCGCGCTCGAACAGCTTCTTCTGCCAGCGCACCTGGCCAGCCTTGTCCAGATAGCCGTTCTTGGACTGGGAAAGCTGCCGCTTCAGGTCGTCGTCATAGGCGGTCGCGATCCAGTCGCGGACGTCCTGCTGGAACACCAGGTCCTCGGGCGAGAAAGCCAGGTCCACCGCCCTACTCCACCGCGTCCAGGTATTCGATGACCGGCGCAGCGGCCATGAACGGGCCCATCGCCGCGCCAGCGGCCTTGAAATAGTCCGAGCCGCCGTGGGCCTTCAGGGCGTCGGCCGTGGCGTACAGCTCCAGCACCTTGTAGACACCCGCCTCGGTCTTGCTGCGGGTCAGCTGGTAGACGAGGCAGCCCGGCTCGTTGGCCTTCACCTTGTTCTGCAGGTCCAGGAACACCTTCTCGAAATCCGCCGACTTGTCCGGCTGGACCTTCAGGGTCGCGACGACACCGATCATGCTTGCCTCCCAACGCTTGTTTGAATGGGAGGATGGGATGTATGGGCGGAAGGAGCAAGCCCCTCCCCCAACATCCGTCATTCCCGCCCTTGTGACGGGAAATCCTGGTTCAGCTGACACTAGAGGCGCCAGCGGACTGCTGAGCAGTCCGCCCCTCCGCACCTGCGGTGGACAGAGGGGTTCCCGCCACAAGGGCGGGAATGACGAAAGTATCGGGTTGGGCTTGAGAGCCCTAAGGGCGCTCGTTCCAGCCGTAGGCGACCCAGGAGTGACCGCCGACGTTGCGGGCTTCGATCAGGCCGTCGTCGGCCGGAGCCTTGGCGGTCTTGCGGCCACGGAAGGCGAAGGCTGCGACGCCGAACAGGGCGCTGCCGATGAAGCCGACGACCACCACGGTGGCGGCGAACACAACCGCCAGGACCGCGCCGATCACCACCGCGGCCGACGTCGCCAGGGCGCCGGCGATCCAGGCCAGGTTCCGCAGGGGCGAAGCAGCAACGGTGCTCATCGGGGTCCTCTCGTCCACGCTCATGGTCAATGAAGTTGGTTCACAAGCGCTGAATGCCGACTGAACACCCACCGGGCGCGGATGAAAAGCCTTTTCCCGTCCTTAGGGGCATGACCCCCCGAGACAGATTGTCTCGGCTTAACCGGCCGCGGCCAGGCCCAGTTCCCGGCGCTCGCGCATCACGGTGGAGAAGGCGGCGTTGATCGCGGCGGCCTTGGCCTCGGCCACCTCGATGAACTCGGTGGGCAGGCCCCGCGCCCGGGCGCGGTCGGGGTGGGCGCTGGACAGGGCCGACTTCCAGGCGGTGCGCACGGTGGCGTCGTCGGCGTCGGCCGGCACTTCCAGGATGGCGTAGGGATCGTCTGCCCCGACACCCAGATGGGTGGCGCGCAGGCGGCGGAAGGCCAGCGGCGACATGCCGAAGAGATCCGAGACGCGCGCGAGATAGTCCAGCTCGTCCTGGGTCACGATCCCGTCGGCCTTGGCGATGTGGAACAGGCCGTCGACCACGTCCTCCAACAGCTGCGGGCAGCTGGAATAACGCTTGGCGAGCCGCTTGGCGTAGCTCTCGAAGCCGTGGGTGCTCTGGCGGGCGAGATCGTAGAAGCGGTGGATGTTGGGTTCGGAGGCCGGGTCGGGCTGGAACACCTCGGTGAAGGCGGCGAACTCGTGCCCGTCGGCGCGCCCGTCGACCTTGGCCAGCTTGGCGCCCAGGGCGGTCACCGCAGTCGAGAAGGCCGGGTCCTCGCCAGGCAGGCCGGCCGGGCACTCGGTGCAGTCGGCCAGATCCAGGCGGCGGGCGGCGATGCTCGCGATGTTGCGCCAGAAGGTCATGAAGCGCCTCGAAACCAGCGACGGACGATAGAAATACGCGCGACGAGGCGAAGCGGATCACCTCGTCGAAGCGCTTCTAGCACATTGAGAATGATCGTTCACATGACTTTCCCGCAATGCGGCGAAAGGCCATTCCCTTAAGGTGGAGCTTTTCGGCGGTTCGCTCGTTTTTACGGCTCCGCTTGGTCGAAATGGCCACGCAACGGTCCCAATCGGCGCCGAAATGCTCTAGGCAGACTGCCTTAGTTCTCTGAAAGGACCTCCGCCCGCATGGCGAACGCCCTCTTCCTCGCTCTCGCGCTCTTCGCTCAGGATGGCCAGGCCGCCGCCCAGGGCCCCAATGCTCCGCCGACCGACGAGTACGGCTATGTCGCCTGGTGCTACGGCGCCCTGGGCGGGTACGCCAACCTCTACGACCGCGTGATGCCGGAGGTGACGCGCATCGAGAAGGCGTTCCCGGGTCCGGACGGCGTGGCCGCCTCGCTGAAGACCTATCCCGAGCTGCGCGCCCAGGCCCAGAAGGACCTCAAGACCTTCGCCTCGGCCATCACGGCGGCCGAGAAGGCCAGCCCGCGCCCGATCTCGGAATATGGCGGCAGCCAGGTCAAGCGCGGCGCGGCCATCTGGCAGGGCGCCGACTCGGTCGACAAGGCGCGCCTGGCCCAGATGTGGATGAGCTGGAGCCCGCCTGGCGACTGCGAGAAGCGCGCCAAGACCCTGGAGATGAAGTCCAGCATCCTGGGCAAGGCCCTGAACTTCAACAGCGCCTCGGCCACGACCCAGGCGCCGCCTGCTCCCGCGCCGGAGCCGCAAGCCCCCGCGCCGCAGCCGGTCGCCGAAGCCGCCCCGCCGCCGCCCGCGCCGGAACCGGTCGCCGCACCCAAGCCCGCGCCGGCCAAGACCCAGGCCGCCAAGCCGGTGGCCACGTCCGCTCCGGCCAAGAAGCTGCCCCCGATCGGCGGCAACGAGGTCATCGTCGACCCGGTCAATCCGATCCCCTGCGCCGGCAGCCTGGTCCCCGCCAAGCGCGGCGGCCGCGACGTGCTGATCTGCAAGAAGGACTAAGGGGCTAGCTGGCCGGCAGCCGCCCGCTGCTGGCCAGCGCCTTGAACCATGCGTACGACGCCTTGGGCGTGCGCGCCCCGGTCGTCCGGTCCATCGCCACCAGGCCGAACTTGGACGTGTAGCCCAGGTCCCATTCGAAGTTGTCGATCAGGGTCCATTCGAAGTAGCCGCGTACGTCGCAGCCGGCCTCGCGGGCGGCCAGCACCGCCTCCAGGTGGCGGCGCAGATAAGCGATGCGGAAGTCGTCCTTCAGGATCGCCGGCCCGGTCCCGAACGGATCCGAGCAGCCGTTCTCGGTGACCAGCATCCTCGGCGCCCCGTACTCTCGGCGCACCCGGTCAAGGGTCTCGAACAGGCCCGACGGATCGATGTGGCGGCCGAAGGCGTCCAGCTCCGCGCCCTTGGGCGGATTGGCCGGAGCGATCTTGCTGGGCGCGTTCAGGTCCAGCCGCACATAGGCCGGCGCGTAGTAGTTCACTCCCAGGAAATCGACCGGCTGGCGCACGGTCTTCAGGTCCCCGTCCAGGACAACGCCCTTCAGCAGGCCGTCCATGTCCTTCGGATAGGTCCCCTTGAACAGCGGGTCCAGCCAGGCCCTGTTCCACAGGGCGTCCAAGCCATCGGAGGCCAGGCGGTTCCAGACCGCCCAGGATCCGCCCGCCGGCCGACAGGGTTGCAGGGCCATGGTCGTGCCGACCTGGAGGTCGCCGTGCCTGGCTCGCAGCGCCTGCATGGCCAGGGCCTGGCCCAGGTTCATGTGGTGGACCACCTTGCCCAGCAGGTTGATGTCCTTCAGCCCCGGGGCCTGCTCGCCCAGCACGTGACCGAAGACGGCGTGCACCGCCGCCTCGTTGAGGATGATGTAGTTCTTCAGCCGGTCGCCCAGCTTGTCGACCACGGCATGGGCGTAGTCGGCCAGGCGCAGGGCGGTGTCGCGCGCGGCCCAGCCGCCCTTGTCCTGCAGGGCCTGCGGCAGGTCCCAATGGAACAGGGTCGCGTAGGGCGCGATCCCCTTGGCCAGCAGGGCGTCGACCAGCTTCGAATAGTGATCCAGGCCCGCGGCGTTCACCGCCCCCTCGCCCGTCGGCAGGATCCGCGGCCAGCTGATCGAGAAGCGGTAGGCTCTGAGGTCCGCCCCGGCGATCAGGTCGACGTCGTCCTGGAAGCGGTTGTAGCTGTCGGTGGCGACGGTGGCGTCCGAGCCGTCCTTGACGTGGCCGGGGACCTTCTCGAACACGTCCCAAACGCTGGGCCCGCGCCCTTCCGCGGTCTGGCCGCCCTCGGTCTGGAAGGCCGCGGTCGCCACGCCCCAGATGAAGTCCTTGGGAAATTGCCGGGTCTTGGGCTTCAGGTCGGTCTCGTGACCGCCCCCGCACCCCGAAAGCCCCATCGCGGTTCCGCCCAAAGCCCCACCGAACGCGAGCGCGCCCAGCGCCCGGCGGCTGACGCCTGACCGTTCCATCGTCCCCTCCCCGTTATGTCGTTGGGAGGCAGGATGCGGTGGGGCCTGTCGTTTGGCTAGCGAAAGCTAGCGCACGGCCTCACGGACGCCGGCGATGGCGTCGGCCGGCATCGGGCGACCCAGCAGGAAGCCCTGGAACTCCGAGCAGCCCAGCTTGATCAGGGCGTCCAGCTGTCCTCGCGTCTCCACGCCCTCGGCCGTGGTCTTCAGGTTCAGCGATTTGGCCAGGCTGACGATGGCGCGCGCGACGGCCAGGCTCTCGCCGTTGCACGGCAGGCTGGCGACGAACGAGCGGTCGATCTTCAGCTTGTCGATCGGATGGCGGCGCAGATAGGCCAACGAGGCATAGCCGGTGCCGAAGTCGTCCAGGGCCAGGCGGAAGCCCAGGCGCTTGAGGCGACGCAGGGCCTCGTGGACGCCGTCGCTGTCCTTCAGGAGGGCCGTCTCGGTGATCTCCAGCATGAAGACGTCGGCGCGGGCGCCGGTCTCGGCCAGCACCGCGACCATCTCGTCGACGAAACCGGGGTTCGAGAGCTGGATGGCCGAAACGTTGACCGACACCTCCAGCCCCGACCAGCGCAGGCTGTCGTAGCAGGCGCGACGGAACACGGCCGAACCGACCGCGCCGATCAGGCCGCAGGACTCGGCCAGCGGGATGAAGATCGCCGGCGCGATCTCGCCGCGCTCGGGGTGGGTCCAGCGGGCCAGGGCCTCGACCCCGACCATCGCGCCCTTGGCGTCCGTCAAGGGCTGGTAGGCCACGGTCAGGGCGTTGTTGTCGAGCGCCGCGCGCAGGTCGCGCTCCAGGCCTTTGCGCAGGCGCAGGGCCGCGTCCATCTCGGGTTCGAAGAAGGCGAAGCGGCCGCGGCCGGCCTCCTTGGCGCGGTACAGGGCCACGTCGGCCTGGCGCAGCAGCTCGGCCTGGCCCTGGTCGGCGTCGGAGACGACCGCCACGCCCACCGAGCATGACAGTTCGGCGCGGCCGATGGAGAGGTCGACCTCGCCCGACAGGCCGTCGACCACGCGCTGGGCCAGGGCGGCCGCGCCGTTGGGCGTCGTGTCGGGCTGGATGATGGCGAACTCGTCGCCGCCCAGGCGGCAGATGGTGTCGGTGTCGCGGCAGATGGTCTTCAGACGGCGGGCGACCTCGCGGATCAGCTGGTCGCCGGCGTCGTGGCCGTAGCTGTCGTTGACCTCCTTGAACCGGTCAAGGTCGATGCAGAGCACGCCCAGATGGCCGGACTTGCGGCGCAGGAGGGCATGGGCGTGGACCAGGCGGTCGGTGAACAGGGTGCGGTTGGCCAGGCCGGTCAGCGGATCGTGCAGCGACAGGTGCTTGGCCTCGGCCTCGCTGAGCAGCAGCTTCTTGGCGGCGCGACGGGTGATGCGGAACAGCAGCAGCGAGCCCAGGGCGGCGGCGGCCACGGCGGCGGCCAGCAGCGGCGTCGCCGACTTCAAGAGCTCTTCGCCCGGCTTGCGCGGCGTCCAGCGCATGACGATGCGGCGGCCGTCGGCGGTCTTGCCGATCACGCGCTGGGCCGAGGACGTCGTCAACTGGCCGTCCTTGACCACCTCGATGCGGGCGTCGTGCAGCAGGAAGCGCTCGGCGAAGGCCGTCACCACGCTCTTGGCGACCGGGACGCCGGTGACCAGCAGCGGGGCGCGCGCCCCCCGCAGCTTGGCTTTCAGGTCCGGGCGGACCAGCGAGACGGTGACCAGAGTCGGGGAGTCGCCGATCAGGGTGACGCGGCTCCTATGGACGGCGCGCAGCTCGGCGACCTTCTTGGGGTCGGCCTCGATCTCGCGGACCTGCTCGATCAGACGCGCGGCGCGGCCGCCGTAGCGCGAGAAGGTCGACGGCGCGACGTCCTTGCCCGACATGTGCGCGTAGATCGGCTTGCCGTCGGCGTCGAGGACGAAGACATCCTGGTTGCCCAGGGCTCCGCCGACCGAGGCGCCGATGTTCTGGCTGGCCCAGGCCGGATCGAACCGGTTGTCCAGCTTGATGACCGCTTCGTCCCAGATGATGTAGGGATTGAGGGCGGTCTGGATCTCCTTGGCCCGCTGGCGCAGGCCGTTGCCGACCAGCGTTTCCTCGTATTGACGCTCGCGGACATCGGCATGGCGCGTGGCGACCGTCAGCGCGAAACCGGCGAGCAGGATCATGCCCGCCGCCATGCCGGCGATCAGGCCAAAGATCTTCAGCTCGATGTTTCTGCGGTCCATCCCACTCCCCTGAGAGGCCCTATCCTTCACGGGAACGGTTGCAGAAATCCTTATCTCGTAGGCGTTAGCGCACGCCGTTACGCGATTTGGGTTTCGGCGGGTCGGTGATCTGGCACACGCGGCTCAGCACCGCCCAGTCGCGATCGGACATCGACGGCTGGCCCGGACGGATCGCCCGGCGCGCCTTGTCGGCGCGGCCAGCGGTGTCGGGATGGGTCTGGAACCACTCGGCCACCCGCCGCAGACGCGGATCGTCGCCGCGATTGGCCAGTCTTCCGAAGAAGTCGGCCATCCCCTTCGTCGAGATGTTCTCGGCCTCCAGGATCTCGATGGCCCGGGCGTCGGCCTCGGCCTCCAGGTCGCGGCTGAAGCGATGGTCGGCGAAGCCGCCGGCCAGGACGATCAGCTGCTGCCCTGCCCCGCTGCCGCCGCCGACCACGGCATCCAGCAGAAGGCCCGCGCCCATGGCCCGCCAGGCGGCCTGCATGGCGTGGCGGCGCTCGACGTGGGCGATCTCGTGGGCCAGGACGGCGGCCAGCTCGTCGGGTCCGCGCGCCGCCTCGATCAGCGGACCGGTGACCAGGATCACCCCGCCCGGCAGGGCGAAGGCGTTGACGAACGGCGCGCGCACCGCCCGCACCTTGATCGGGAACGGCGCGTCGGCCGCCTGGCCCAGCTTCCGGCCCAGGTCGCTCAGAAGCGCCGCCGACTCCGTGTCGGCCTTGCAGGCGCGGAACGGCACGCTGAGCTGCTTTTCCATATTGGCCCCGAACCGGGCCTCCAGCGCGGGCGGGGTGTGCAGGGCCAGCGGCCGCGCGGCCATCGGGACGCCGACGAAGACCACCGCCGCCACGGCCACGCCGGCCGCGACCAGCCCGCCGACCAGCCGCCACTCACGTCCCCGCCCCCGCCGCGCGATGGCCGCGGACGAGCGGCCGGTCAGGGCGCGCCAAGCCTGGGCGTCGACCACCAGCCGGGCGTCCTCGTCGCCGCGCGAAAGGCTGTAGCGGCCGTCCGGGCGCGAGGTCTCGCTCACCTCCTCCAGCAGCCAGTCCAAGCCCACGGACGGATCCTCGAGCGTGTGGACGACGACGCGGCCGCCGTCCACGGTGATCTCGGCGGCCCAAGGCCGGGCGATCCGGCCGTCGTACAGCTGTCCGTTCACGCCGGTCGCGTCGTCAGAACGGCGAGACGTCGAAGGCGTCGGCCAGACCCTCGCCGGTCTTGGGTCCGCGTGGCGCCTGACGGGCCTGGTCCAGCGGGACGGTCCCCTCGGACGACAGGCGGCTGATCAGGAACTTCACCGTCCGGGCCATGGCCACCGGCTGCAGGAAGCCCAGGCTGAACAGGATGATGGCGATGTTGCCCAGGGTCAGGCCCAGCAGCGCCCCGCCCTTCACGTCGAGGGCGAAGCTGGCCCCGCCAATCCGGATCGAGGCGGCGATCTCGCGCAGCACGGCGGCATGGTAGGCGACGGAGGCGATCACTACGACCAGGGCGTAGACCAGGCCGTAGGCGTAGAACTGGAAGAACAGCAGGACGCTGGGCTCGGCGCCGGTGCGGGCGCTGCCAATCGCCGTCGGGATGATCGCCGCGATCAGGCCGATATAGCCGGCCAGGCCGACGACCCAGGCGACGGCGAACGGACCGAACAGGTTGTGCTTCTCGGCCCGCGCCCAGCTGAAGCGCTGGTCGCCATAACTCATCTCGCCCCAGATCCGTTCGGCCAGCTTCATGGTCATGACCGGCGCGAACCAGCCCAGGGTGATCCCGCTGACCAGGGCGTAGCCGAGATAGGACCAGCCGTAGCTGCTGGCCTTGCCGCTCAGGTGGAAGCGCACGCCGCGCCAGGTCGTGCGGCTGGCCTGGTAGCGATAGGTCATGAAGATCGCCATGCCGATCAGCACGATCATGGCGATGTAGACCGGGAACATCAGCAGGATGAACATCGGGCTGACGAACTGGATCGCCAGGATCAGCGCCAGATACGGCACGCCGACCACTAGCATGGCCAGCAGGAAGCCGATGAACAGCTCCTTGCCCTTGCCCGTGTATTCGAAGGGCTCGCCGTTCAGCGAGACGTGGCTCCAGACCCGCCGCCGCACCTCGGTCTTGCCCCAGAAGCGGTACAGGGTCAGCGTGATGATGTTGAGCAGGCCGTTCTTGAGGCTCAACCCGATGAAGGCTTTGGGCTCGATCGTCTGGCCGAAGGTCAAGGTCTCGCCGGCCGTCGGCGTGGTTACAGGCGAAGTCGCGCCGTCCATGAAGCTCCCCGAGCTCATCCCCGTCCGCGCGGTGTGCGAACGGGGCGAGCCTCGTGGGATTTCACGCCGGGGTCAACCTCAGATAGCGAGCCCTCAAGCCGCCGCGTCGCGAGCCCGGGCGGCGGGGTCGTAGTTGAGGATCGGCGACAGCCAGCGCTCGGCCGTGGCCACGTCCCAACCCTTGCGGCGGGCATAGTCCTCGACCTGGTCGGCGTCGATCTTGCCGACCCCGAAATAATGCGCCTTCGGGTGGCTGAAATAGAGGCCCGAGACCGCCGCGCCGGGGGTCATGGCATAGCTCTCGGTCAGTTGCAGACCCGTGGCCGCTTTCGCATTCAACAGCTTGAAAAGCGTGCCCTTTTCGGTGTGGTCGGGCTGGGCCGGATAGCCGGGTGCGGGTCGGATGCCCTGGTACTTCTCGGCGATCATCACCTCGGTGTCGGCCGGCTCGTCGGGCGCGTAGCCCCACAGCTCGACGCGGGCCTTGTAGTGCAGCCACTCGGCGAAGGCTTCGGCCAGGCGGTCGGCCAGGGCCGAGGCCATGATGGCGCTGTAGTCGTCGCCGGCGTCCTTGAACTTCTTGACGATCTCGTCCTCGCCATGGCCGGCGGTGACGGCGAAGCCGCCGACATAGTCCGCGCCCTCGCCGATCGGCGCGACGAAGTCCGACAGGGCGACGTTGGTCTTGCCGGCCCCCTTGTCCATCTGCTGGCGCAGGGTGTGGAAGCGCGAATATTCGGCCGTGCGGGTCTCGTCGGTATAAAGCACGATGTCGTCGCCCTGGGCCTGGGCCGGCCAGAAGCCGATCACGCCCTTGGCTCCGAACCACGTCTCGGCGATCACCTTGTCCAGCATGGCGCGGGCGTCACGATAGAGGTCGGTGGCGGCCTGGCCGACGATGTCGTCCTCCAGGATCTGCGGATAGCGGCCGACCAGCTCCCAGCTGGCGAAGAACGGCGACCAGTCGATGAACGGCTCCAGCTCGGCCAGGCTCGGCTCGAAGGTGCGCGTGCCGAGGAAGGCCGGCTTGGGCGGCGCGTAGCCGGCCCAGTCGATGTCGAAGGCGCGCTGGCGGGCCTCGCCGATGCTGGTCCGGGCCTTGACCGTTTGGCCGCGCGCGTACTGCTCGCGAACCTTGACGTATTCGGCGCGGGTCTCGGCCACGACGCGGTCCTTGTCGGTCTCGGACAGCAGCGAGGACACCACGCCCACGGCCCGGCTGGCGTCGACGACATAGGTGGTCGGACCCCGACGATAGGCCGGCTCGATCTTCACCGCCGTGTGGGTGCGGCTGGTGGTGGCGCCGCCGATCAGCAGCGGGATGTCGAAGCCCTGGCGCTCCATCTCGGCGGCCACGAACACCATCTCGTCCAGCGACGGGGTGATCAGGCCCGACAGGCCGATCATGTCGACCTGGTGCGTTCTGGCTTCCTCGAGGATGCGGTCGGCCGGGACCATGACCCCCAGGTCGACGACCTCGTAATTGTTACACTGCAGCACGACGCCGACGATGTTCTTGCCGATGTCGTGGACGTCGCCCTTGACGGTGGCCATCAGCACCTTGCCGGCGGCCTTGCGCTCCTGGCCTTCCTTCTCGGCTTCCATGAACGGCATCAGCCAGGCCACGGCCTGCTTCATGACGCGGGCCGACTTCACGACCTGCGGCAGGAACATCTTGCCCGCGCCGAACAGGTCGCCGACGACGTTCATGCCGTCCATCAGCGGGCCTTCGATCACGTGCAGCGGACGCTCGGCGGCCAGGCGAGCCTCCTCGGTATCGGCCTCGATGAACTCGGTGACGCCGTTGACCAGGGCGTGGGTGATGCGCTCGCCGACCGTGCCGTCGCGCCAGGCCAGGTTGACCTGCTGGGCCGCGCCCTTCTCGCCCTTGTAGCGCGGGGCCATGTCGACCAGGCGCTCGGTGTTGGTCTGGACGGGATCGCGCTGGGGACGGTTGAGGATCACGTCCTCGACGGCCTCGCGCAGAACGGGGTCGATGTCGTCATAGACCGGCAGGTCGCCGGCGTTGACGATGCCCATGTCCATGCCGGCGTTGATGGCGTGGTACAGGAACACCGAGTGGATCGCCCGGCGCACCGGCTCGTTGCCGCGGAAGCTGAACGAGACGTTCGACACCCCGCCCGACACCCGGGCATAGGGCAGCATCTGCTTGATGCGCCGCGTGGCCTCGATGAAATCGACGGCGTAGTTGTCGTGCTCCTCGATCCCCGTCGCCACCGCGAAGATGTTGGGGTCGAAGATGATGTCTTCCGGCGCGAAGCCGACCTTTTCCACCAGGGTGTTGTAGGCCCGCTCGCAGATCTCGACCTTGCGCTTTTCGGTGTCGGCCTGGCCGACCTCGTCGAAGGCCATGACCACCACCGCCGCGCCGTAACGCTGGCACAGCTTGGCCTGTTCGAGGAACTTGGCCTCGCCCTCCTTCAGGCTGATCGAGTTGACGATCGCCTTGCCCTGGACGCACTTGAGACCGGCTTCGATCACCTCCCACTTGGAGCTGTCGATCATCACCGGCACCCGTGCGATGTCGGGCTCGGCCGCCATCAGGTTCAGGAAGGTGATCATCGCCTGCTGGCTGTCCAGCAGGCCCTCGTCCATGTTGACGTCGATGACCTGGGCGCCGGCCTCGACCTGCTGGCGCGCGACCGACAGCGCCTCGGGATAGTTCCCCTCGACGATCAGCTTCTTGAACTTGGCCGAGCCGGTGACGTTGGTGCGCTCACCGATGTTGACGAAGACGGGTCTCATAGTCGCTTAGGCCAATTCGAACGGTTCGAGGCCCGCCAGGCGCATGGCCTTGGGACGCTCGGGGATCTGACGAGGGGTCACGCCGCGCACTTCGTCGGCGACATGACGGATGTGGTCCGGCGTGGTGCCGCAGCAGCCGCCCAAGATGTTGACGAGGCCGTCCTTGGCCCATTCGTGCAGGGCATGGCCAGTCTCGTGCGGCTGCTCGTCGTACTGGCCCATGGCGTTGGGCAGGCCGGCGTTGGGATAGGCCGCCACCAGGGTGTCGGCGATGCGGGCCATCTCGGCGATGTGTGGGCGCATCAGGTCCGCGCCCAGGGCGCAGTTGAAGCCCACGGCGAACGGCTTGGCGTGCTTGACCGAATTCCAGAACGCCTCGGCCGTCTGGCCCGACAGGGTGCGGCCCGAACGGTCGGTGATGGTGCCGCTGATCCAGATCGGCAGCTCCTCGTGGCCCTCGTCGCGCAGGTCGAGGATGGCCTTGATGGCGGCCTTGCAGTTCAGGGTGTCGGTGATGGTCTCGATCAGGAAGAGGTCGACCCCGCCCTGGTAGAGGGCGTCCACCTGCTGGCGATAGGCCTGATAGACCTGGTCGAAGGTCACCTTGCGCGCGCCCGGATCGTTCACGTCCGACGACATCGACAGCATGACGTTCAGCGGCCCGATCGAGCCGGCGATGAACTTGGGCGAGGCCGGGTTCTGCGCGTTCCAGCGGTCGGCCACCGAACGGCCGATCCTGGCGCCTTCGAAATTGATGTCCCAGACGTCCTGCTCACCCAGATGATAGTCGGCCTGGGCGATGGTGGTGCCGGAGAAGGTGTTGGTCTCGGAGATGTCGGCGCCGGCCGAGAAATAGGCGTCATGCAGCTCGGCCACGAGATCCGGCCGGGTCAGGCACAGGATGTCGTTGTTGCCCTTCATCTGGCCGTTGTAGGCGGCGAAGCGATCGGCCCGATAGTCGGCTTCCGACAGGCCCTTCTTCTGGAACATCACGCCCCAGGAGCCATCCAGGATCAGGATCTTCTGCCTGGCGGCGGCCTTGAGGGCGGCCACGCGGTTGGCGCGAATGGACAGATCGGTCATCGCTTGGCTCCGGCGTTCGCGGCTTGCTGGCGAGCTAGAGCCTTGTTGAAGTCAGCTTCATAGCCGTCGACGAAGCGGCCCAGCTCGGTCGGGTCGATAAAGGCGTTGGGGTCGCCTCGCAGCATCTTCTGGCGCTTCGCCAACAGACCGCCCTGCTCTTCGTGGCTGGGCAGGACGACATCGGTCGGGAGAGCGCGCATCTTGGCGAAGCTCTCACGATAGTCGGCGACGATCGTCCGGTGCGCCTTGTTGCCGACCAGCACATTGCCGGCCACCGACAGCGAGCACGGGAAGGTGACGTTCAGCGGCCGCCCCTTCTCCACCACCGCCGTGGTCCAGGTGGTGCAGCCGATCGTGTGTCCCGGCGTCAGGTGTGCGACCAGGACGGTCTCGCCGACCTTGAGCTTCTGGTTGTCGCCGAAGGCCTTGTCGACCTTCACCGGCTGCATCGGGGTCGGGCCGTTCTCGTTGTCGCCGATGTGATGGCCCTGCTCGATCGCCGGCTCGTCGCCGCGCGAAATCCACAGCTTGGCCGTTGGAATGTCGGCCTTCAGCTGGGCCAGGCCGCCGGCGTGGTCGTAGTGGGCGTGGGTGTTGATCAGCACCTTCACGTCCGCCAGCTTGAAGCCCAGCGCGGCGATGTTGCGCTCGATCAGCTTGCCGCCCTCGGCCGACGGACCGCCGTCCAGCACGATGTGGCCTTCCGACGAGGTGATCAGCCAGGCCGAGAGGCCTTCGGAGCCCACGTAATAGATATTGCCGACCACGCGGTAGGGCTTGATCGGCTTGACCCAGTTGCTGTTGTCGTCGGCATGAGCGGCCGGCGCGACAACCGCCAGGGCGAACGCCAGAGAGATCAGGACGCGCTTCATGCGGCAACCTCCGCCGGGGCCGGGGCCGTCTCGCGCACGCCCAGCACGCGGCAGATGGCGTAGACCAGATCGGCCCGGTTCAGGGTGTAGAAGTGGAAGTCCTCGAAGCCCTGCTCCTGCAGCTTGGCGCACATCTCGGCGGCGACCGAGCAGGCGATCAGGCGGCGGGTTTCGGCGTCGTCGTCCAGGCCCTCGAACAGATTGGCCAGCCACGACGGGATCGCCGTCTGGCAGGCGGCTGACATCTTCTTCAGGCCGTTGAAGTTGGTCACCGGCATGATCCCCGGCACGATCGGGATGGTGATCCCGGCGGCGCGGACCTTGTCGACATAGCGCAGGAAGGCGTCCAGATCGAAGAAGAACTGACTGATGCCCAGGGTCGCGCCGGCGTCGACCTTCTGCTTCAGCACGTCGATGTCGTGTTCCAGCGACGGGCTCTCCGGGTGCTTTTCCGGATAGACCCCGACCAGCACCTCGAACGGCGCGACGCCGCGGATGGCCTTGGTCAGCTCGGTGGCGTTGGCGTAGCCGTCGGCGCGCGGCACATAGACCCCGCCAATGCCGCCTTCGGTCGGGGGCGGATCCCCACGCAGCGAGACGATGTGGCGGACGCCCGTCTCCCAGTATTCGCGGATCACCTCGTCCACTTCCTCGCGGCTGGCGCCGACGCAGGTCAGGTGAGCGGCGGGCTTGAGGCTGGTCTCGTCCAGGATGCGCTTGACCGTGCGGTGCGTGCGCTCGCGCGTCGAGCCGCCGGCCCCGTAGGTCACCGAGACGAAGGCCGGGTCCAGCGGGGCCAGGCGGGTGATCGCCTGCCACAGGTTCTCTTCCATCTGCGGCGTCTTGGGCGGGAAGAACTCGAACGACACGCGCGGACGGCCAGTTCTCTCACCGGCGCGGGCGACGGGACCGATCACGCGGCGGGTGGGCGGAAGGGTCATGCGGCGCTCCTCTCGGCGACGACCCTACCCGGTCGGCGCGCGGTCCAGATCTTGACGGTCAGCCCCTCGGCCGTGGCCGGCGGCAGGGCGATGTTGCTTTCCAGCTGCAGGCCCGAGGCTTGCAGCCAGGTGACGATCTCGATGTCGTCGAAACCCAGGCGGCGATGCTGATGCACCTCGCGCAGGAACTCATGATCGTGTGGCGCGAAGTCGGCGATCAGCAGCAGGCCGCCTGGCGTCACCAGCCGCGCGGCCTCGGCCACGGCGTGGGCGGGATCGGACAGGTAGTGCAGCACCTGATGCACGGTCACCAGGTCGGCGCAGCCGCCCGGCAGGCCGGTGCGGAAGATGTCGCCGTGGCGCAGCTCGCAGCGGGTCAGGCCCGCCTTGGTGACCTCGTCTCGGGCGATGTTCAGCATCTGCTGCGACAGGTCCAGGCCCAGGGCGTTGCTGGCGCGCTTGCCCAGCAGGGTCAGCATCCGGCCCGCGCCCGCGCCCAGGTCGACCATCTCGTCGAACGGCCCCTCCCCGGTCGCGCGCAGGATCGCGGCCTCGACCTCGGCCTCGTCGACATACAGCGAACGGATCTCGTTCCAGCGCGCGGCGTTGCGGGCGAAATAGGCCTGAGCGTCCATCGAGCGCTCGGCCCGCACGTGCGCCAGCTTGTCGGCGTCGGCGCGGACGACCTCGTCGGTGTCGTCGATCAGGTCCAGGGCCTGTTCGACCAGGAACCGGCCAGGCGACTTGGCGGCCAGGCGGTAGAACACCCAGGCCCCGTCCGGAAAGCGCTCGACCAGGCCCGCCTCGGCCAGCAGCTTCAGGTGCCGCGACACGCGTGGCTGGCTCTGGTCGAGGATGCGGCACAGCTCCAGCACCGACAGCTCCTCGGCGGCCAACAAGGCAAGGAGCCGCAGACGCGTGGATTCGCCGGCGGCGCGCAGCACCTCGACGACCTGTTCGGCGGTAAGCTTCATGGGGACATAAAGATATCTTTATGTCCGATTTGGCAAGAGAATATTATGCCTCGGGTTCGCCCTTGGCGGGCTCCCAAAGCTCAATCTTGACCCCTGCGGGATCGAGAAGCCAGGCGAAGCGGCCCATGCCGCCCTCGTCCTGACGGCCCGTCGGCTCGACGCCCTCGGCGGCGGCCTTGGCCAGGACCCCGTCGATATCATCGACTATGAAATTGATCATGAACGGCGCCGAGCCGGGCTCGAAATACCGGGTGTCGGCGTCGAACGGCGACCAGGTCGAGGTCCCCTTCGGCTGCTTGAAGATCGCCCCGCCCCAGTCGTGGACGTCGAATCCCAGCACCCGCGCGTACCATTCCCGCACGGCCTTGGGATCCTCCGCCTTGAAGAAGATCCCGCCCAGCCCCAGCACCTTGGCCATCGTCAGTTCCCCACGGCGTTCGCCCAATCCTCCGACCACTGTAGCAGAGGCGACAGCGCCGCGATCAAGTCCGCCCCGCGCGGGCTCAGGCGGTAGCCGGCGTCGGCCGCCACGATGTCGGCGGTCCGCAGTTCGGACAGTCGCGTGTTCAGCGTGCCAGGCGGCAGCTCGGCCGCCGCCTGCAGGGCGCGGAAGGTCAGGACGCGCGCCTCGCGCAGCTCCCACAGGATCCGCAGCGCCCCGCGCCTGCCCAAGAGGTCCAGCGCCGCCATGATCGGCTTGCCGGTCTCCGAGCCCCGGACGGCGCGCCCGGGAAGAGGTGCTTCATTTTTTGTAGCGTCGTCGGAATTTTCCATGATACAAAATTTGTAGCACGGAGAGTCGCCGATGTCGCCCAGGATCGCCCCCGCTCTAGCGCCCTACCCGCCCGCCGTCGCGCGCACGTTGGAGCAGCTGAAGACGCCCGGCGAGCAGCCACTGTCGCTGTTTCGCACCTTGGCGCGGGACGAGCGGCTGTTCGCCCGCTTCACCGGCGGCGGCCTGCTGGATCCCGGACACCTGAGCCTGCGCGAACGCGAGATCGTCATCCACCGGACCTGCGCCCTGAACGGCTGCGGCTACGAGTGGGGCGTTCACGCGGCGATCTTCGCCGGGCCCGCCGGCCTGGACGCCGAGCAGCTGGCGGCCACGACCGCGCCGGGGATCGCGCCCTGCTGGGTCCCGCGCGAGGCGCTGCTGATCGCCTTCTGCGACGCCGTCCACGCCCGCGCCGACATCGACGACGCCCTATGGGCGCGCTTGGCCGAAGCCTTCAGCGAGGAGGCCCGGATCGAGCTGATGATGCTGGCCGGCTTCTATCGGACCGTGAGCCTGCTGGCCAACGGCCTGCGGCTGGAGAGGGAGTCCTTTGCGGTCTCCTTCCCCGCCGCCTAGCCGCAGCCGTCGGAGACCTTGGTCCAGATCTCGCGGGTGGTGATCGTCGTGTCGCCGTCTGGCAGCGCGCCGCCGCCCAGGCTGGCCTTCAGCGCGGCCAGCTGCTGCTTGGCGGCCTCGGCCTCCGCCGGCGGGCCAGAGCGGATCTGGGCCTCGATCTGAGCGATGACCGGGGCCATGGCGGCCTGGGTGCGCGGATCCACCGGCGCGGCCGAGGGGATGACGCGGTTGGCCTGGAAGCTCCGCTCCCAGCGGCCGTCGGGCAGTTTGCGGAACGCATCGGCGATCCGCTGGCCACCGCCGCAGACGGCCTCCTGGCTGAAGCCGCCGCCGGGCAAGGCCGCGACCGAGCGGTTGGCGCAGGCCACCGCCCTGGGCGGCGGGGCGGAAGGCCCCTTCACGCACCAATGGTTGGGACCCTGGCCCGGATAGGCCTGGCGGGTCACGGTTCCGTCCGGCGCGATCTGCTCGACGCTGGTGTTTCCGGTCGCGCCATCGACCCGTTGCACGGTCTTCATGACCATCGGCCCGGCGGGGACGGTCGTGGTCGTCTCCGCGTCGATGCGGTAGTCGCCCGGCGGCGGCGCCATCTGATCGGCCGCCAACACGGTCGCAACCGACGCGAGGGCGACCGCGCCGCCCAGGATCAGAACTCTCATGCGTCCTAGGCCGCGACCGGGGTGGCCAGCGGCTCGCCGTGGAAGTAGCGGCGCAGGTTCTCCAGGGTCAGGTTGACCATGGCCGGGATGCTGTCCAGCGTCGCCCCGGCCGTGTGCGGTGTCAGCACCGTGTGCGGCACGCCCGTCCAGCGCGCCGGCGAGGTCGGCTCGTGGTCATAGACGTCCAGCGCCGCCATACCCAGGGCGCCGCTCTTCAGCGCCTCGATCAGGGCGTCCTCGTCGATCAGTGAACCGCGCGCGACATTGACGATCAGGCCCTGGGGTCCGACCGCCTCGATCACCGCCTTGTTGATGAGGTGGCGGTTGCCGGCGTCCGGACGCGCGCAGACCACCAGGATGTCGCTGTCGCGGGCCAGGGCCATCAGGCTGTCGGCGCGCGGATAGTCGCTGTCCTTGGGACGCGGCCCCCACCAAGAGACCTTGGTCTCGAAGGCCCGGAGGCGGCTGGCCACCGCCTCGCCGATATGGCCCAGGCCGACGACGCCGACCTTGCGGCCGCGCAAGCCGTGCCGCGGGGCCATGCGCTCGGCGTGGTTCCAGCGGCCCGCGCGCAAGCGCTGATCGCCCTCGACGATCCCGCGCCAGGCCGAGAGCACCAGACCCACGGCGTGGTCCGCGACGTCGGCGGCGTTTAGGCCGGTGGAGTGGGTCACGGCGATGCCGTGCGCCTTGCACCACGGCACGTCGACGCCGTCATAGCCGACGCTGACGCAGGCGATCAGGCCCAGTTGGTTCATCTCCGAGAGCATGTCGCGCGACAGGCCCATCTCGCCGGCGTGGACGATGGCCCGCACCCGCCGCCCCGGCCCTTCCAGGAACGTCATCGGGTCGGGATAGTCCCACAGTCGATGCACCTCGTAGGCGCTCTCCAGCAACGGTTGCAGCGGCAGCAGCATTTCGTGCGAGAGCAGGATGTGGGGCTTGTCGACGGCGTTTTGCGGCATGCGTGTCTCCATGGCGGGACAGTCGTCTTGCGGGACCAAGCTACTCTTCTGGGAGCGCTTATCCAGAGCTAAGCAGCGATGGCGCGCACCGCCAGCCGCCGGGGTCATCACGCTGTGGTGACGGCGTCCGTGCGGCACAGCTGCGCCCCGCAGAAAACCCGGCCGCTCGCCGCCGGTTCCGCGTCGAAAGGTCAAGCTGTGAACAACAAGCGCTCCAACGGGTTTCTGCTAGCGGCGCCACAACGGCGCTCACCCAGGCCCGGAGAACTCTCCATGTTGACCAAGACGCTCGCCGCAGCCGCGGCGCTCTCGATGCTGGTCGCGGGTGGCGAAGCACTCGCCGCTCAAAAGAAATCGGCCACCGTCACCGGCCCCAAGCAGCCGATCCCCTACTCGCAGCTCGACGCCTATATGAAGGCCTCGGCCAAGACGCGCGCCAGCAAGGATTGGTGGGCGGGTCAGGCCTCGACCGGCATGTCGACCGACACGTCGGCCACCGCGCCGGCGACGAGCAGCAGCTCGTCCATGTCGTCGTCGACCGACAGCGCGGTGAACCCCTCGCCCAGCGCCGCGCCGCCCAGCATGCCGGTGACTCCGCCGACCGACACCGCGCCGCAGCCCAGCGATCCGACGATGTCCAACCAGCCCGCCCCCGGCGCGCCCGGCGCTTCGCCCGTGACGCCGCCGACCGAGCCGAAATAGCAGTCAGGACGAACCGGAGCGGCCCCGCCGCTCCGGTCGATCAGCTCCCGCCGAAGACGAAGTCGGCCTTGTAGTAGCCCTTGGCGGGGTCGAGGATGTCGATCGCGAACGGCGCCGAAGCGTCCGCCAGGTCCGTCAGCCAGGCGTCATTGGACTTCACCATGACGCCCAGGTCGGCTTTCTGCGCCTCGGCCAAAAGCCAGCCGACCATCGCCGCCTTGGTCCCGATCCCGTTTGGACCATCGCCGCCATAGGTCGCGAAATAGTCGACCCGGCTGTCGATCATGGCGTGGATCTTGGCGTCCGTGGGCGCCGCGCCGAAGATCGTCTTGTAGGCCTCGCGGGTCGCATCGACGAAGCTCAGCGCGCCGTACTTCGCCAGGAACGCGTCCTTGCCCTCGCCTGCCTTGCCCAGGTTCACCGCGAAGTTGATGTAGCGATTTTCCAGGTTGAACGACTGGTAGTAGGCGCTGTTGAGATTGTTGGCGTTCGGCCCGGTCGGCGAGACCAGGTAGTCGACGCCGGCCTGGCCCGGGATCTTTCCGGTGAAGAACTCATAGGCCAGGGTCGCGACCGAGGTCGTGGCGCCGGCCTTGGTCACCAGCTCTCCGACGGCCTGGGTCGCATTGGTGGCGCCGCTGGCCAAGCGGTTGGAAAGATCGGTGGCGGTCGCGGAGGTCCCCGACTGGCGCAGGATGTTGCCGGTCACGAACGTCATGCCATCGCCGAGGGCGACGGTCTTGTCGTAGTATTCGATGAATTCGACGTTCTTCACGAGGTCGACGCCGTCGTAGATCGAGCTCGACCCCAGCTGACTGGGGGCCACATAGGCCCGCTTGTCCGCGATCTGCCAGCCATCAGGGGTCCAGGTCACCGCATAGTCGGAACTGTAGCCCCGCATGCCGACCGTATCGACGCCTGCGCCGCCGTCGATGACATCGTCGCCGCCCCAGCCCCAAAACACGTTATCGGCTGCGTTGCCGGTCAGCTTGTCGGCGAACTGCCACCCTTCCAGCCTCTCGACGTTCTTGATGGTCAGGGTGAAGCCGCCGCCGATCTGCTGCTCGGTGGCGACGCCCAGGTTGATGCTGACGCCGAAATCGACATAGGTCACCCAGACCGTGTCGACGCCGTCACCGCCATCAATAAAGTCATCGCCGATCGTGAGGTCGGTGGTCTCGGACTGCAGGATGATCCTGTCGTTGCCGGCCTCGCCGTAGACGACATCGTTGCCAGAGCCGCCGGTGATGTTGTCGTCGCCGGCGCCGCCGTAGATGGTGTCGTTGCCAGCGTCCCCGCCGATGCCGTCATTGCCGTCACGACCGTAAATCGTGTCGTTGCCGGAATAGCCGCTGAGGCTGTTCGACCCGCCATCGCCCTTGAGCACGTCGTCGTACGCGCTGCCCTGCAACGACTCGATCGACACGAACGCGCCCATGCCTTCGCCGATGCTCTGCACGCCGGAAATCGCCAAGTCGACGCTCACGCCCCGGGACGCCTCCATGAACAGGACGAAGTCGCGGCCGTCGCCGCCGTCGAAGGTGTCGTTACCGCCACTGCTCCAGAGGAAGTCGTCGCCATCGCCGCCGCGAAGGATGTCCTTGCCTGGCGTGCCATAGAGATTGTCGCTCGCGGCAGTGCCCAGGACCACGTTGGCCGCCGGCTCGACGAGGACGACCAGCTTGTCGGTGAACTTCAGCTGTTCGATGTTCCTCAGCGTATCCGTGCCGTCGGGCGAGCCGGTGCGCAGATCCTTGACCGTCCAGGACGCGTCGGCGTTCTGGCTCCAGCTGAAGTCGGTCGACACGCCGTTGAACTGGACCGTGTCCTTGCCTGCGCCGCCGTCGACGATGTCGTTCGCGCTGGTGGAGATGAGCGTATCGTCGCCCGCTGTGCCGTTGATGACATTGGTCACCGGCGTGACGGGGAGCTGGACCAGCTTGTCGCTGAATTTCAGCTGCTCGATGCTCTTCAGCGTGTCGACGCCGTCGGGGGAGCCGGAGCGCTGGTCCTGGACAGTCCAGGAGCCGTCGGCGTTCTGGATCCAGTTGTAGTCGGTCGAAGCCCCGAGATAGGCGGCCGTGTCGGTCCCGCCGCTGCCGTCGATGACATCGTTGCCGCCGCCGCCGCGCAGGGTGTTCGCGCTGGCGTCACCGGTCAGGACATCGGCGAAGGCCGAGCCGATCACCGCCTCGACGTTCATCAGCTGGTCGCCGCCCGCGCCGGTCTTGTCGACCAGGGAAACAGTGACCCCCGAGGCGTAGCCGGCGTAGTCGACGGTATCGAACCCCGCTCCGCCGTCGAAGATGTCGCCAGCGACGCCGCTGACGAAGCGGTCGTCGCCCGCTCCGCCCTTGACCGAGACGGAGCTGGCCGACGAGATGATCACGTCGTCGCCAGCACCCGCATCAACCGTCAGCAATTCGGCCTGAGTCACCAGGGTCAGGGTGTCGGCGAACTCGGTGCCCCGCAGGTAGACCAGCGACTCGATGCTGTTGATCGTGCCGCCGGCATAGGTGAAGGGCTGGCCTGTCACGATACCCGCCGTGGTGAACGTCAGGCCCGACGTCGCGCCGCCGAGGGACAATCGCAGAGTGTCCGCGCCCGAGCCGCCGTCGACATCGTCGCCGTAGCCTGCCGCCAATGTGTCATTGCCGCCAAAGCCGGCCAGCACATCGTGCTCCAGGCCCATGTCGTCCACGGCGTTGAACGAGACGGTGTCCCTATCTCCAGAATAGATCGTGTCGGCGCCGGCGTCGCCGTACAGCTTGTCGGCCCCGACGCCGCCAGCGATGTAATTCCCGCCCGACGCGGCCTGGATGTCGTCATCGCCTTCGTCGCCGTAGACCCACTCGCTGGAGCCGCCGTACTGCATGATGATGCGATCATTGCCGACCCCGCCATGGACCAGCCGGTGGGCGTAGATCGTGTCAGCGCCATCTCCGCCATAGGCCGAGGCGAAAGTGTTGGAGTAGGCGTAGAGCGTGTCATTGCCCGCCCCGCCGTCCAGAGACTGCAGATACTGGCTGCCGCGGCCGTCCAGGACGTCATCGCCTTCGCCGCCGAACATGTTGCCGGTGTAGTAGCCGGCGACCAGCTTGTCGTTGCCGCCCATGCCATAGACGACCCCGAAGCCATCGCCGCTGGTGTTGGACGCGACGTTGATATCGTCGTCAAAATTGCTGCCCTGGACCCAGCTGGCGCTTTCGACGCCCTTGATGACGCCGCCGCCAATCGTCTGGACGGCTTGTCGGGTATCGAAGGTCACGCCCGACGAGGCGCCCATGAAGCTGATGTAGAGGCTGTCGCCGTCGTCGCCGCCGTCCACGTCATCGCCGTAGCCGGCGAACAAGCGATCGCTGCCCGCGCCGCCCTTGAGAACGTCATGCTCGACGCCCGTGTCGAGCAAGGGCGCAACGCCGGGAACGCTGTAGTATGGGAAATTGAAGGGAGGGCTCTCCTCCCCGGCGTAGAGGGTGTCCGAGCCGTCGCCGCCATCCAGTGCGTCGGCGCCCGCGCCGCCGACTAGCAGGTCATTGCCGCCCGCGCCGCTCAGGCTGTCGTTGCCGCCGTTACCAACCAAAGTGTCGTTTTCAGCGCCGCCTGTGAAGATATCGTCACCGGCCGTTCCGTTGAAGTTCGGCATCACGCCCTCTTACGAGCCGGACACCACCGATGCGACGCCCCTACGGTTGCGCTAGCATCGCGGCTGGAACGTCGCAACCTGAGATTAAACGACAAAGCGGCCGCAAACCTGAGGTTCGCGGCCGCTTCGGTGAGACTACAGACTTCCGCCCGCGCTTAGCGCGCGAACTTCTGGAACTTGATCCGCTTGGGAATGAGGCTGTCGGCGCCCAGGCGGCGCTTCTTGTCCTCTTCGTACATTTCGAAGTTGCCCTCGAACCATTCGACGTGGCTGTCGCCCTCGAAGGCCAGGATGTGGGTCGCCAAGCGGTCCAGGAACCAGCGGTCGTGGCTGATGACCACGGCGCAGCCGGCGAACTCTTCCAGCGCCTCTTCCAGGGCCTGCAGGGTTTCGATGTCCAGGTCGTTGGTCGGTTCGTCGAGCAGGATCAGGTTGCCGCCGGTGGCCAGGGTCTTGGCCAGGTGGACGCGGTTGCGCTCACCGCCCGACAGCAGGCCGACCTTCTTCTGCTGGTCGCCGCCCTTGAAGTTGAAGCTGCCGACATAGGCGCGACTGTTGATCTCGCGCTTGCCGACGACCATCACGTCGGTGCCGCCGCTGATCTCTTCCCAGATGGTCTTGTTCGGGTCGAGAGCGTCGCGCGACTGGTCGACATAGGCCAGCTTGACGGTCTCGCCGACCTTGACCGTGCCCTGGTCCGGGGTCTCGCGGCCGGTGATCAGCTTGAACAGGGTCGACTTGCCGGCGCCATTCGGGCCGATGACGCCGACAATGCCGTTCGGCGGCAGCCGGAACGTCAGGTCCTTGAACAGGACCTTGTCGCCGTACTCCTTCTCGAGACCATTGACCTCCAGAACGACGTTGCCCAGGCGCGGGCCCGGCGGGATCTGGATGTGGGCCTGGGTCTGGGCGGCGCGGGCGTTTTCCTGCGCGGCGACCATCTCCTCGTACGAAGCCAGACGGGCCTTCGACTTGGACTGACGAGCCTTGGGCGAGCTGCGCACCCATTCCAGTTCGCGGGTGAGCGCGCGCTGGCGGGCTTCCGATTCCGACTGCTCCTGGACGACGCGCTTCTGCTTCTGCTCCAGCCAGCCGGAGTAGTTGCCTTCGTAGGGGATGCCCTTGCCCCGATCCAGTTCCAGGGTCCACTTGGTGACCTGGTCCAGGAAGTAGCGGTCGTGGGTCACCAGGATGACGCAGCCCGGGAACTCTTCCAGGTGATGCTGCAGCCAGGCCACCGACTCGGCGTCCAGGTGGTTGGTCGGTTCGTCGAGCAGCAGCATGTCGGGCTTGCTGAGCAGCAGGCGGGCCAGAGCGATGCGGCGCTTTTCACCACCCGACAGGGTCTCGATATTGGCGTCGTTCGGCGGGCAGCGCAGAGCGTCGATCGCCATCTCGACCTTGGAATCGATATCCCACAGGTCCTTGGCGTCGATGATCTCCTGGAGCTTGGTCATCTCCTCCATCAGCTCGTCGGAGTAGTCCTCGCCCAGCTTGGCCGCCAGCTCGTTGTACTTGTCGAAGATCTTCTTGTCTTCGCAGTCGGCGATAACGTTGCCCCAGACGTCCAGGGTCGGGTCCAGCTGCGGCTCCTGCGGGAGATAGCCGCGCTTGATGCCGTCGGCGGCCTTGGCCTCGCCCGAGAATTCCTTGTCCAGGCCGGCCATGACCTTCAGCAGGGTCGACTTACCCGAACCGTTGACGCCGACGACGCCGATCTTGGCGTCCGAATAGAAGGACAGCCAGATGTTCTCGAAGACCTTCTTGCCGCCGGGATAGGCCTTGGTAAGGCCCTGCATCTGGAAAATGTATTGCTGCGCCATGAGGGCTCGCGTTCTCGCTGGACGAGGGTTTCGGGGATTGGCCGCTGAAATAGCGGTCCGGGCCGCTTCGCGCAATCGTGGCGGGCTCCGGATGCGCCATTCCAGCGCGCGCGACCGTCACGGCTTCGTCGCCTCACTGTCGGACAGTCGACACCGAACCGTCGTCGCACGGTCGTCGAGCACTGTTAGCCGAGCTTCCCAGGCCGACGCCTCCCCGCGTCGGCAAGGGGAAAAAGCCTATGAAGAACCACCTGATGCTGAGCGCCGCCGCGAGCGCGCTCCTGTTCGTGACGGCCGGCCAAGCCTTCGCCGCCGACGCTCCCGCCGCCGCCGATGCCGCGCCGGCCGCCGCGCCCGCAGAAGCCTCGGAAGTCGACGCCGTCATCATCATCGGCCAGGGCCAGAGCCGCCAGATCCAGACCCTGAAGGACGACGCCATCGGCCTGGAAGCCGCCGGGACCAGCGCCCTGAAGGCCATCGACAAGCTGCCCGGCGTCACCTTCCAGTCGGCCGACGCCTTCGGCGCCTATGAGTGGTCGGCCCGCATCTCGATCCGCGGCTTCAATCAGAACCAGCTGGGCTTCACCCTGGACGGCGTGCCGCTGGGCGACATGAGCTACGGCAACCACAACGGCCTGCACATCAGCCGGGCCATCGCTTCTGAGAACATCGGCCGCGTCGAGCTGGCCCAGGGCGCCGGCGCGCTCGGCACGGCCTCGACCTCGAACCTGGGCGGCACGCTGCAGTTCTTCTCGCGCGATCCGTCGGAGAAGATGGGCGGCGAGATCGACGTCACTGGCGGCTCGGACGCCATGCACCGCGTGTTCGGCCGCTTCGAGACCGGCGCCATCGAGCAGATCGGCGGGCTGCGCGGCTACCTCTCGATCGCCGACCAGAAGGCCGACAAGTGGAAGGGCGGCGGCGAGCAGAAGCAGCGCCAGTACGACGCCAAGCTGGTCATGCCGCTGGGCGACCGCGGCGAACTGTCGGGCTTCTACCACCGCTCGGAACGCCGCGAGCAGGATTACCAGGACCTGTCGTTCGAGATGATCAAGCGCCTGGGCCGCGACTGGGACAATACCCAGCCGAACTGGGGCCTGGCCGTGGCCGCCGCCCGCGCCTATCAGACCGGGACCGCCCTGCCCGCCCCGTTCAAGACCGTGGACGACGCCTACTACGCCGGCGCCGGCGTGCGTGATGACGACCTGTACGGCGCGGCCCTGAAGCTGGATGTCACCGAGCACGTCAAGCTGGACGCCACCGCCTACCAGCACAAGAACAAGGGTCAGGGCCTGTGGTACACGCCGTACCTCGCCAGCCCCGGCTTCGGCACGGCCGGCTCGACCGCCGCCCCGCTGTCGATCCGCACCACCGAGTACGACATCGACCGCGGCGGCATCACCGCCGGCCTGACGATCGACCTGGGCGCCCACCGCCTGAGCGGCGGCTTCTGGCACGAGATCAATAACTTCAACCAGGCCCGCCGCTTCTACGCCGAGACCGCCGCGGCCCCGTCGCGCGATCCGCTGGACTTCCAGTCGAACCCGTTCTTCACCCAGTGGCAGTACGCGTTCGAGACCAAGACCACGACCGGCCACCTGGAAGACGAGTGGACGATCAGCGACGCCTTCAAGGTCAATTTCGGCTTCAAGGCGATCAAGGTCACCAACAACGTCAAGACCGTCGTCGGCAGCCCCTTGGCCGGCAGCATCGAGAGCAAGGAGAACTTCCTGCCTCAGGTCGGTTTCGTCTGGAAGGTCTCGCCCGACCTGGAAGCCTTCGGCGGCTACACCGAGAACATGGGCGCCTTTGTCTCGGCCGCCACGGCCGGTCCGTTCGGCTCGCAGAGCCAGACCGTGGTCGACTATGTCGCCAAGACCCTGAAGCCGGAAAGCTCCAAGACCTTCGAACTGGGCGCCCGCTATCGCACCCAGCGATTCCAGGGCGTGGCCGCGGTCTATCACGTGGCCTTCGACAACCGCCTGCTGGCCGCCAACACCGCCTCGCCCATCCTGGGCCTGCCCGCGGTGCTGTCGAACGTCGGCTCGGTCGAGACCAAGGGCGTCGAGCTGGCCGGCACGTTCCGCCTGACCGACAGCTGGAGCCTGTACGGCGCCTACACCTACAACGACTCCAAGTACGAGGACGACGTGGTCGACGGCACGGGCAAGGTCACCGTCCGCACCAAGGGCAAGACCGTCGTCAACACGCCTAAGAACATCTTCAAGGGCGAACTGTCGTTCGAGCAGGCCGGCTTCTTCGGCAAGCTGGGCGTCGCCTACACGGACAAGCGCTACTACACCTACGAGAATGTCGGCGGCCTGGCGCCCTCGACCACGGTGGCCGACCTGACCCTGGGCTACCGCTTCGCCGAGGACAGCTGGGGCAAGGGCCTGGAGATCCAGGCCAACATCACCAACCTGACCGACAAGGACTACATCTCGACCATCGGTTCGGGCGGCTTCGTCAACAGCGATCCGAGCGGCGAGGCCATGACGGTCCTGCCGGCCCCGCCGCGCCAGTTCTACCTGTCGGTGAAGAAGAAGTTCTAACGTCCTTCAGGACTGGAAGCACGAAGGCCGGGAGGGCGACCTCCCGGCCTTTTCCATGGACGGTGCGCAGCGAACGCTCGCCCCTTCACAAGACCCCACCCAAAAGTTGAGTGAAGCGCAGATATTCGCAGGATGCGCGTATTGTCGCATGTAGCAATTTTAACTTGTCATTAACCACATTCGTAGGGCAGATTCTTAACCATTGTAAAACGCTCACGGGTGGGCAAGTCATGATCAACGAATTCGCTCCGAAGGCCGTGCAAACGAAGTTGCATCGTCTTGAGGCCCTCCTCACCGAGGCCAAACTGCTTTCTAACGAGATCGAAAGCGACGTCGTCGGCATCGCCGCGGACCGCAACGTGGACCACGCGGTCGCCCAGGCCGCCTACACCCCGCTGCACCAGGTGCAGGCCGCGATCGGCGTGGCTCAGAAGGAGACCACCGACGCTCACCGCGCTCTGGCCCGCGTCGGCAAGCTGGTTGGCGTGAAGGTCACCGCCAGCGGCACCTGGGGCGAAGACGGCATCACCGCCGCCCACGAAGACGTCGCCGCAGCCTAACTCTGGGTTTACCTGAATAGTTCAGAATGTGCGGCATGGATTTCCTGCCGCACATTCTGGGCTATATCGCCACGGGCGCGACATTGTTCGTGAACGTGCTCGCCCTGTGGAAGGGCGCCGGCGCCGAGCGCCAGGCCGCGGTGACCGTGTTCGTGTCGATTCCCGTTCAGCTGGGGCTGATCTGGGTCATGAGGCGGGCCAGCATTCCGATCGAACTGATCCCCATCTACACCGATATCGCCCTGTCGATGGGCATCGGCATGTCGTTCCTCTGGGCCGCCATGCGATTCCAAAGTCCCTGGCTCGGCGTGGCCTTCATGCTGCAGGGCGTGGAACTGGCGCTCTCGGCCTATGTGCTGGGAATCGACTTCCACCAGCACCGCAAACTCTACTTCATGGCGCTGAATACCATCTCGATCGCGACGACGATCGTGATCGCCTGCGCGACGGTGGGATCGATGTGGGTGCAGCGCCGACGCGCCTTGACCGCCTTCGAGCGCACGGGGTCCGGGCTGTCGACGGTCGGCGACCTGCTGGCCGTCGCCCGCGAGACGCTCGGCGCGCCCTTCCGGCGACCCAGCCGCCACGAGGCTTAAGCGGCGGCGGGCGCCGACTTCGCCTTCGATTTCCTGCGCTTGGGCAAGCCCGCCGGGTTGCCCCAGAAGGTCGCCACCGCCAGCGTGCCCAGCAGAGTCAGAGTCAGGCCCGACACCGTCATCACCAGGCGATAGGCCAAGCCGCCGACCTTGGCCGCGTGCAGCGGATAGTCGGCATTGGCGATGCGCGAGCCCAGCGGCATGGCGAAGGCGTCGCGGCTGGCGACCATCCTGCCTGTGGCAGGATCGAACCAAGCCATGCTGCGGCCGTTGGGCAGCCATTCACCCTGCTGGCGCAGGCGGATGGCGATCAGGCCATCCTTCTTCTGCGGCAGGCCGATGGTCCGCACCTCCGCGCCCGGGAAACGGGCCTTGGCCGCGCCGATCACCTGGGCCCAGTCGAGGCCCTCGGCCAACTTGCCGCCCTTGATCTTGGGCGCGGCCGAAGCCTTCTCCATGACCGCCGGCGGCGTGAACGGCGCGCGCAGGGCCTGGGAGAACCACTTCAGGTTCATGGCCGCGCCGGTGGTCAGGGACAGGATCAGCAGCGGCGCGATCAGAACGCCCAGGTCACGGTGATGGTGGACAATCGCCGCCCGCTTCATCATCCGCGGCCACAGGCGGAGGTGGAACATCCGCCGCGTCGGCCACCACAGGATCAGGCCCGTCACGACGAAACCCAGGCCCGCCAGACCGGCGATCCCGCCGACGATCTCGCCCGCGTCACCGTTGAACAGATGATGGTGGAAGTCGAACAGCCAGAGCTCCGGCCGAGCCCAGTTCGAGCTCCACGCCTGGACGACATGGCCGTCCTGGTCGGCATAGGCCGCACGCTCGTCCTTGTAGGTCAGGCTGTTGAGGCCCATTCGCTCGCTGGCCAGCAGGATCGAGCGCGGCCGGTCCTTCTGCGCGAAGATCTTGGTGGCCATGGCCGCCAGGGTGGCGGTGTCCTGCCGCTGGGCGTCCGCTGCGTGGGGCACGGTGGCGCGCAGGAAGGCGTCCTCGTGCACCAGCAGCGCGCCGGTGAAGCCCAGGAGCGCCAGCAGCAGGCCGATCAGGCCGCCGGTCCAGCGGTGCAGCAGGCGCAGGGTCTTCATCAGAAGCGGGCTTCCCAGCCGAGGGTCACGGTGCGACCGCGACCGGCGTAGATCTTGTCCTTGGTCGGCAGGACGGTGTCCGAGTAGTAGGTCAGGTACTGCTTGTCGAAGAGGTTCTGGACGCCCAGCGACACGGCCCCGACCGTCAGGGCGTAGCGCACGAAGGCGTCGGCGACCGTGTAGCCTTCGAAGTCGTCCTTCACGAGGGCGTTCTGCATGTTGCGCGAAATGTACTTCTGCACCTGCGCGCGCAGCGACCACTTGCCCGTCTGGTAGTCGGCCGCCAGGTTCAGGCGGTCGGGCGAGATGTTGGCGCCGTCCAGGTCGGTGTCGACCTTGCCGTCGGCATTGGTGTCGGTCTTGCCGCGCAGGCGGGCGTAGCCGGTCGAAAGTTCCAGGCCCGGCACCGGGGTCCTGGCCCTCACATTGACCTCGAGCCCCTCGATCGCCACGCGCTGGCGCTGGACATCGAAGATGCCGCCGGCGTTCTTGACCAGCAGCTGGCCCAGCTTCGACGAGGACCAGAAATAGGCGACGCTGGCGTCGAACGGGCCGCGCTTGTACTCGGCGCCGATCTCGCGATTGTTCGACACGATCGGCTCGATGGCCAGGTAGGTGTCGACGTCGACATTGGCGACGTTGATGGCGCGCAGGATGCGGCCGACGTCCGGCACGGTGTAGCCCTCGGCATAGCTGCCGTAGATGCGCAGGCCCTTGGCGGGCTCGTATACCACCCCGCCATTGACCAAGGTGGCCTTGAAGTCGGGATTGCCGCCGCCGACCTTGCGCGCGCCGTAGAAGGCCAGGGTCTGGAAGTCATCGACCTTCAGTTCGACGTTCTCGAAACGCACGCCGCCGGCTAGGCGCAGCTTGCCGTCGAACAGGGCGTAGTTGCCCTGCACGAAGGGCGCGACGCTCTGGAACTTGGTCGGCGGCACCCAGGCGCGGCCGGTGGCGATCAGCACCTGCGAGGTGGTGTCGGTCAGGGCGTCGAGGCCGGCGGTGGCGGTCAGGCCCTCGATCCCCGGCACGGCGCGCTCGTAGCTGACCCGAGCACCCAGCTTGCGCGAGCGGTTCGAGGACTGGTCGAACAGCGTGCCCGAGGGGGCGATGCCGACGTCCTGGAAGGTGGCGTTCCTGTCGCCGCCGAAGGTGTCGCGGGTGCGGTTGAAGAAGACCTGGGCGTTCAGCACGCCGCCATGGAGGTCGTCGTCGACCAGCGAGGCCGACAGCGTCTCGACGCGGCCCGAGGCCGGCACGCCCGGCTGCACGCCGCGATAGGCCGTGCTGGGCAGGCGCGTGGCGCGATTGCCGTCGGTCGGGGCCAAGGCCGTGCCGGTGACGGTCACGTAGTCGCCGTCGCCCTTCAGCTCGAAGCGGTTTCCGACGACTTCCAGGCGGGTGCTGGGCGAGATCTGCCAGCCCAGGCGACCGAAGATCGATAGCGTCTTGCTGTCCTGGACGTCGCCCTGGGTGTTGTCCATGCCGATGCGGCGGCCTTTGGCGTCATAGAAGGCGCCGCGCGCGTCGTAGGCGACGCCGGCGGTGGCGTCGAACGCCCCTTCGCGCCAGGCGACCAGGCCCGCGACCTTGCCGCCGACCGCGTCGCCCAGCTTGTGGGCCAGGGTGGTCTGGGCCAGCACCTTGCCCGAGACGCCGTCCTGCTTGGGCGCGCCGACCGTGACCTGGTTGACCACGCCGCCGGTGGCGCCGATGCCCTGCAGGGCGTTGGAGCCGTAGATCAGCTCGACGCGGTCGATGAAGAACGGGTCGATCGTGTAGCCGTCGCGCGAGCCGTCGCGGATCGGGGTCGACTGCGGAATGCCGTTGATGGCGTACAGCGGCGAGCGGCCGCGCAGGGTCTCGCCCGAGCCCGACAGCTTCTGGCGCGTGGGCGAGAACGACGGCGACAGGGTCGAGATGGCGTCGACGATCGAGCCGCTGACGGCGACCTGCTGGCTGAGCGTCTCGTTGTCGACGATGTCCACCGTCAGCGGCAGGGCGCTGGCCGGCAGGATGGTGCGGGCGGCGGTGATCACCACCTGGTCGACGTCGGTCGCGCTCGACGCGGTCTGTGCACGAGCGGCGCTGGCGCAGGCCAGGGCCAGCAGCGACAGACTGGAAAGCGCGGCGAGACGATGGGCCCGGGTGGGGGCGCGGACGACTTGGGACGACATAGGCGGGATCCGGAACAGCAAGGTCCCGGCGGGTATCGCCTTTGCGACTGACTTGCAATCACAAAGGTACCGTAAGGGTCAAGCTTGCGGCCATGACCTCCGAGGTCATTTCGCGGCCTCCCGCCCCGCTCTACCACCGGCTCCAGGCGAGCGACCGGCGTTCGCCCACGGGGAGTTCAGAATGATGGCCATCGGACGCAGGACGTTCCTCCAGATGGGCGCAGGCGCGATCGCCGCCGTCGCCGCTCCCGGCGCGCTGGCCGCGGCCCAGCCGCGCCGCATCATCGACGTGCACATGCACGCCTACCCGGCCACGACGGTCTTCGACGGCCCGATCGTCAATCCGATCACCGGCGCCAAGAGCCCGATCCGCAACGGCGCCGAGCACATGGAAGCCTGCATCGCCGAGATGAAGCGCCGCAACGTGGTCATGGGCGTGGTCAGCGGCGGCGACGGCGACCGGCTGAAGGCGGCCACCGACTGGCATGATCGCGATCCGGCCCGCTTCATCGCCGGCGCGGGCGTGCGCGGCTCTGACGACACCCCGCTGCCGCCACTGGACGTCATGCGCAAGGCCTTCGCCGACGGCAGCATCAAGGTGCTGGGCGAGCTGACCTCGCAATATGCCGGCCTGCCGTTGGGAGATCCCAAGTACGAGCCCTACCTGGCGCTCGCTGAGGAGTTCGACGTTCCGGTGGCCCTGCACACCGGCTCGATGCCGGGCGGAACGACCTTCGATCCCTGCTGCCGCACGGCCCGGGCCCGCCTGGGCAATCCGGAATATGTCGAGGAGGCGCTGAACCGGCATCCCAAGCTGCGGCTGAACCTGATGCACGGCGGCTGGCCGTACCTGGAGCAGACGATCGCGATCCTGATGCTGTATCCGAACGTCAATCTGGACACCGGGGCCCTGGCCTGGCTGCTGCCCCGGCCCGCCTTCCACGGCATCCTGCGCCAGCTGGTCGAGGCCGGGCATTCCAAGCGGATCATGTTCGGCTCAGACCACATGTTCTGGCCCGACGCCATCGGCCTTTCGATCGACGCCGTCGAGACCGCGAGCTTCCTTACCGAAGATCAGAAGCAAGACATCTTCTTCAACAATGCGGCCAAGTTCTATCGCCTCCCAACGGGCGCCTGATGGCGCCTGATCGCCCCCTGCCCCGCCGTTGGCGCAAAAGAAAAGCCCGGCCAAAGCGACCGGGCTGAAAGTTCATAGGGAGGAAACGCCCAGGAAGGGCAGAGGCGCTCAGCGCCTCACGGGACCTTGGTAGCGCTAACACGGGTGCAGATGCAAGCGATTCTTATTCGGCGCGTCGACCTGCCGCACCCTTAAGTACGCCGGCGCTTTACGGCGGGGCTGAGAGGTCATACCAATGTTACCGCTACCGACAGCAAGTCGGGGCGGGAGAAACGCTGATGAAGATGTTCGCGCGGCCGGCCTTGATCGCCGCCAACATGGCTTTGAGCCTGGCCCTAGCCCTGGCCCTGCCCGCGCACGCCGAGCAGCAGAAGTGGGTCGGCGCCTGGGCTGCCGCCCAGCTGGCCCCGGACGCCAAGAACAGTCTCGCGCCCGAAGACTATCCCAACGCCACCCTGCGCCAGGTCGTGCGGCTGTCGATCGGCGGCGACAAGATGCGCGTGCGGCTGTCGAACGCCTTCGGGACCCAGCCCCTGACCATCAAGGCCGCGCGGGTGGCGGTCTCGGCCGCGTTGAACAGCGCCCGCATCGACCCGGCCACCGACCGCCCCCTCACCTTCTCGGGCCGGAGCGAGGTGACCATCCCCGCCGGCGCCGACTACTGGTCCGATCCGGTGGCGCTGAAGGTCGCGCCGCTGACCAGCCTGGCGATCAGCCTGCAATACGCCGCCGCGCCGAGCGTCCAGACCGGCCATCCCGGCTCGCGAGCGACCTCGTACGTCCTGGCCGGCGACCACACGGCCGACGCCGACCTGCCCGGCGCCAAGACCATCGACCGCTGGTTCCAGATCTCCAGCGTCGACGTGGTCTCGGACAAGAGGGCCCGCGCCGTCGTGGCGTTTGGCGACAGCATCACCGACGGCTACGGCGTCCAGCCCAACACCAACCTGCGCTGGACCGACGGCCTGATCGAGCGGCTGAGAGGCAGGAACCTTGGCGTGCTTAACCTGGGCATCGGCGGCAACCGCGTGCTGCTGGACGGCCTGGGCCCCAACGCCCTGGCGCGGTTCGAGCGCGACGTCCTCTCGCAGTCGGGTGTGACCCACCTCGTCTTGCTGGAAGGCGTCAACGACCTGGGCGTCCTGACCCGCGAGGCCCCGGCCACGCCGGAGGCGCACAAGGCCCTGGTCGAGCAGGTCACCGCCGCCTATCGCCAGATCATCGACCGCGCCCACGCCCGCGGCGTCAAGGTGATCGGGGCGACCATCCTGCCCTATACGGGCTCGGCCTATTATCATCCCGGCCCCGAGAGCGAGGCCGACCGCCAGGCGATCAACGCCTTCATCCGCACCCCGGGGAATTTCGACGGGGTGATCGACTGGGACAAGGCCCTGCGCGATCCGGCCCGCCCGACCTACCTGCTGCCGGCCTATGACAACGATGGCCTGCATCCCAACCTGGCCGGTTACAAGGCGATGGCGGACGCGATCCCGCTCAGCCTCTTCGAGAGCAACTAGTCCATGCGCATCGTGCTCGCCGCCACCCTCGCCCTGGTCGCCGCCACTGCCCAGGCCAAGGACAGGCCCGTCATCGCCTTCACCTGGGACGACCTGCCCGCCCACGCGGCCCTGCCGCCGGGCGTCACCCGCACGCAGGTCGCCGCCGACCTGCTGAAAGCCTCTGCCGAGGCCAAGGCGCCCGCGTTCGGTTTCATCAACGGCGTCCAGACCGAGCGCGAGCCCGGCTCCGACGCGGCCTTGAAACTGTGGCGCGAAGCTGGCCAGCCGCTGGGCAACCACACCTGGTCGCACCAGAACATCGCCAGCCTGGCGGCCGATCAGTTCATCGCCGAGATCGCCCGGAACGAGCCGATGCTGACCGAGTTGATGGCCGGCCAGGACTGGCGCTGGCTGCGCTATCCGTTCCTGTCGGAGGGCGAAACGCCCGAGAAGCGCCTGGCCGTGCGCGGCTGGCTGGCGGCCAACCACTACAAGATCGCCAGCGTGACCATGAGCTTCGGCGACTGGGCCTTCAGCGATCCTTACGCCCGCTGCGCCGCAAAGGGCGACCAGGCCTCGATCGCCAGGCTGGAACAGATCTACCTGGACGGCGCGGCCGCCGTCGCCGACCGCTCGCGGGCCATGGCCAAGACGCTGTACGGAGGTGACATCCCCTACGTCCTGCTGATGCACGGCGGCGCCTTCGAAGCCCGCATGGCGACCCGGCTATTCAAGCTCTACCAGGACAAGGGCTACGGCTTCACCACCCTGGAGAAGGCCGAGAGCCATCCGTTCTACAGGACGGACGTCGATCCCAACCTGCCGCCACAGCCGACCACGCTGGAGGACGCCTTGAAGGCCAAGGGCCTGCCGGTCCCGGCCCTGCCGATCGACTTGAACGCGGTTCAAGGGATGTGCCGGTAACGGGGTCCCGTTGCAGCGCTGAAACAACTTCCCTGCTGACAACGGCGACGCTCGCGCATAGCGTCCCGCGCCATGATCAAGCCCTCGCTGACGGCGCTCGCGGCCGTCCTCGCCCTCACCACCCCGGCCATGGCGGAAAAACTCACCCCGGAACGCATCTTCGCCGATCCCAGCCTGTCGGGCCCCACGGCCAAGGGCGTGGCCCTGTCGCCGGACGGCAAGCGCGTCACCTATCTGAAGGGCAAGGCCGAGGCCGCCAACGTCCAGGACCTATGGGCGGCCGACGTGAAGGGCGGCGAGCCCTATCGCCTGATCGACAGCGCGGCGCTCTCGTCTGGCGGCAAGGAACTGTCCGAGGCCGAGAAGGCCCGCCGCGAACGCGCCCGCGTCTCGGCCCGCGGCATCGTCGAATACAGCTGGGACAAGCAGGGCCGCTTCATCCTGGTCCCGCTGGATGGCGACCTCTATCTGGACAGCGTCGCCGACGGCAAGGTCACCCGCCTGACCGAAACGCCGGGCGATGAAGTGGACGCCAAGGTCTCGCCCAAGGGCGGCTTCGTCAGCTACGTCCGCGACCAGAACCTCTACATCAAGCCGGTGGCGGGCGGGCCTGAAACGGCCCTCACCACCGAGGGCAAGGACACCCTGTCGTTCGGCACGGCCGAGTTCGTGGTGCAGGAAGAACTGGACCGCTTCACCGGCTACTGGTGGAGCCCGGACGAGAGCCGCATCGTCTACACCCGCGTCGACGAAAGCACGGTCGACGTCGTGCCGCGCGCCGACATCGGCCCCGGCGGCGCGACCGTCGTGAACCAGCGCTATCCTCGCGCCGGCCGCCCCAACGCCGTGGTCGAGCTCTATGTCCGCGACCTGGCCTCGGGCCAGATCCGCAAGCTGGATCTGGGCGCGAACAAGGACATCTACCTGGCCCGCGTCGACTGGTCGGCCGACGGCAAGACCGTCTACGCCCAGCGCCTGTCGCGCGACCAGAAGACCCTGGACCTGATCGCCTTCGACGCCGCCACCGGCGCAAGTAAGACCATCGTCACCGACACCGACCCGCACTGGGTCGAGGCCCGCGACGACTTCACGCCCCTGAAGGACGGCACGTTCCTGTGGTCGTCGGAGAAGGACGGCAACACCCACCTCTACCGCTACGCCGCCGACGGCAAGCAGATCGCCCAGATCACCAAGGGCGACTGGCCGGTAGCCGGGCTCGAAGGGGTCGACGAGGACCGCAAGGTGGCGATCTTCACCGCCTCGATCGACACGCCGCTGGAGCGCCGCCTGTACGAGGTCAGCTACGCCCAAAAACCTGGGAGTGGGCCCGGCAAGCCCAAGGCCCTGACCTCGGCGGGCGGCTGGTGGTCGGCCAAGGTGGCCGCCAGCGGCGGCGCCTTCGCCGGCACCTATGAAGATCCCAAGACCCCGCCGCAGACCGCGCTCTACGACAATACCGGCAAGCGCGTGCGCTGGATCGAGGAGAACAGGCTGGCCGAGGGTCATCCCTACTGGCCCTACGCCTCGACCCTGCCGGTTCCGGAATACGGCTCGCTGAAAGCCTCGGACGGCGAGACCCTCTATTACGAGATCCTCAAGCCGCAGAACTTCGACGCCAGCAAGAAGTACCCCGCCCTGCTGGCGGTCTACGGCGGCCCGCACGCCCAGCAGGTCAAGCGGACGTGGCAGAGCGTGTCCGAGCGGACCTATCTGGAAGCCGGCTACGTCGTCTTCCGCATCGACAACCGCGGCAGCGGCGGTCGCTCGGCCAAGTTCATGCGCGCCCTGGATCGCAAGCTCGGCACGGTCGAGGTCGAGGATCAGCTGCTAGGCGCCAAGTTCCTGGCCGGCCTTCCCTATGTCGACGCCGACAGGATGGGCGTGATGGGCTGGTCGTACGGCGGCTTCATGACCCTGATGCTGCTGACGGCCGACAACACCCCGTTCAAGGCCGGCGCCGCGGGCGCCCCGCCCACCGAGTGGGGGCTGTACGACACGGCCTATACCGAGCGCTACATGGGCAAGCCGGACGAGAACAAGGCCGGCTACGCCTATTCGGACGTCAACAGCCGGATCGGCAAGCTGGCGCCCGGCAGCCTGCTACTGCTGCACGGCATGGCCGACGACAACGTCATCTTCGAGAACAGCACCCGGCTGATGTCGGCCCTGCAGGCCAAGGCCATCCCGTTCGAGATGGCGCTCTATCCCGGCGAGCGTCACAGCGCGCCGCGCAGCAAGACCAAGGGCCTCAGCGTGCTGAAAAAGCACCTGGAGTTCTTCGATCGTAAGCTGAAGGGGCGATAGACAAGCCCGCGCCCCTCGTCGCAACCTCGCCGCGAGGGCGCACGCCCTCCGACCTTATGTCGCAGGGTCATCGAGCCAAGCAGTCGCTATCTTCATGGTTAACGAGGATAGCGCGATGACCAAGACCACCGATGAAGCCGTCGAATGGCTGATCGACGTCGTCCAGCAGGCGATCGAGGAAGGCCGCGCCACGGCCGACGAACTCGAGGACTGGCTGCTGGCCGCCATGGCGCTGGAAGACCTGGCCCAGGCCGACGAACTGGACGCTCAGGAAGCCCGCGCCTTCACCACCTGGATGCGGCCCAGCGCGACGCTCCACTAGACGCGATGGAGCGCCCTATTCGGCCGCCAACGGCGTGCGCAGGGCTTCCAGGTCGCGGGCCGGCGACAGGCCGTACAGGCGGCGGTATTCCCGGCTGAACTGCGACGGGCTCTGATAGCCGACCGCATAGCCGGCGGCCCCCACGTCCAGACCTTCCGACAACATCAACCGCCGCGCTTCGTAGAGCCGCAGTTGCTTCTGGTACTGCATCGGCGTCATGCCGGTGACGGCCTTGAAGTGGTGATGCAGCGAGCTCTCGCTCATGCCCACGTGCTCGGCCAGGACTTCGATGCGCAGGGTCTTGTGGAAGTGCTCGCGCAGCCAGGCCACCGCGCGGGTGACCCGCCGCCCCTGCCCCTCGGTCCCGGCGATGTGCAGCAGCCGCGCCCCGTGCGGCCCGCTCAGCAGCCGGTACAGGATCTCCTGCTCGATCAGCGGAGCCATGGCCGCGACGTCGTGCGGACGCTCAAGCAGGCGCACCAGGCGCAGCGTGGCGTCCAGCAGCTCCGGTGAGGCGGGATTGACCGCCACCCCGCGCAGGCCGCCCGGGCTGGCCGTCGCCTGCTCCGGCAGTCGGCCGATCAGATCTGCCAGGCGGGCCGGATTGATCATCACGCCCACGCACAGATGCGGGTCGGCGTCGCTGGCCTGGGTGATCCGCGCCGTCGCCGGCAAGTCCAAGGCCACCAGCAGGCAGTCGCCGACGCCATAGTGCAGCTCTTCCTCGCCCACCGTCAGGCATTTGCGCCCGCCGGCCACCAGCCAGAACGAGGGTCGCTGGTCGACGTGCAGCCGGCCGCTGGGCGAGCAGCGGCGCGTCAGGTACAGGCCCTCGATCGCGGACTCGGGGCTGGCGTCGTCGGCGTAACGGGCGACCAGGTCGGCGATTTCGGCATAGGCAGCAGCGGTGGAAGACGAACTCAAGGGCTTGGTTTTCCAGGCTTTCAGGACGCCTCAGCTCTACGCCTTCACACGCGGACGGAAAACAGCCTTCAGCGCCTTTTGCAGGATCGTGCATGAGCTTTGCAGGATCGGCATAACGCGGCGCATCAGACGCATGGCACACCACGCCTCGCCCCGGCCCTCCCCGGCCGGCCTGCCCAAATCCGAGGAACATCCGAATGGCCACCGCTAAAGGCTACGCGGCGCAAGCCGCCGGCGCGCCCCTGGCTCCGTTCACCTTCGAACGCCGCGAGCCCAATCCCGACGACGTCGTCATCTCGATCAAGTACTGTGGCGTCTGCCACTCTGACATCCACATGGTCGACAACGGCTGGGGCCAGAGCGTCTATCCGATCGTCCCTGGCCACGAGATCGCCGGCGTGGTCACCGCCGTCGGCGCCAATGTCACCAAGTTCAAGGAAGGCGACCCCGTCGGCGTCGGCTGCTTCGTCGACAGCTGCGTCACCTGCAAGGCCGCCCGCGACCTGGACCGCGAGCAGTACCAGCCGGGCCTCGTCCTGACCTACAGCGGCTTCGAGCCGGGTTCGGACACCCCCACCTATGGCGGCTATTCCGACCACATCGTGGTCAAGGAAGACTACGTCCTGTCGATCCCCGAGACCCTGCCGCTGGACGCCGCAGCCCCGCTGCTGTGCGCCGGCATCACCCTGTACTCGCCGCTGCGCCACTGGAACGCCGGCCCCGGCAAGAAGGTCGCGATCCTGGGCATGGGCGGCCTGGGCCACATGGGCGTCAAGCTGGCCCACGCCATGGGGGCCGAGGTCACCGTGCTGAGCCAGACCCTGTCCAAGCAGGCCGACGGCCTGAAGCTGGGCGCCAGCCACTACTACGCCACCAACGACCCGAAGACCTTCGAGACCCTCGCCGACACGTTCGACCTGATCATCTGTACGGTCTCGGCCCCGCTGGACTGGGGCGCGTATCTGAGCCTGCTGAAGATCGACGGGACCATGGTCCTGGTCGGCGCGCCGGAAGAGCCCGCCCAGCTGAACGCCTTCGCCCTGATCCCCGGCCGCCGCACCCTGGCCGGCTCGATGATCGGCTCGATCAAGGAAGCCCAGGAGATGCTCGACTTCTGCGGCGAGAACAACATCGTCGCCGAGATCGAGATCATCTCGATCGACCAGATCAACGAGGCCTACCAGCGCATGCACAAGAGCGACGTGCGCTACCGCTTCGTGATCGACATGGCGACGCTATAGGAGTGCGAGGGCTGGCGGCCTAGCGCGGCTTCCAGCCCTCGGCGATTACAGCGATCTGCTTGTCCATCACCGCCGACATCTCGGCCGCCGGCAGGGTTCCGCCCACGGCGGCCGTCATGCGGTAGTTCCAGGCGTAGGCGGCCTTCAGGGTGTCGACGACCAGTTGCAGATCCAGTTCCTCGCGGACCTCGCCCTTGCGCACGCCCTCTTCCAGCACGTCCAGCAGCATCTGGTTCAGACGCGGATTGCGGCCATAGGGCGTCACGCCCGGGTCGTTGTTGGGATTGTACGATGAAGCGACGTGGGCGAGGAACAGCTTCACTCGCCGGGTCTCGAACTCGTAGTGGATGGCGAAGATCGAGCACAGCCGATCGGCCGTGCTGCCCCGCAGGAACGGCACCACCCGGTCGAACTCGGCATAGAGCTCGGCCAGGCGATGGTTCATCACATGGCTCAGCACCTCAGCCTTGGAGGCGAAGGTGGTGAACACGCTGCCGACAGAGACCCCCGCCCGCTCCGCGATGGCGCGGATGGTGGTCTCGTCGTAGCCGACATCATTGAACAGGTCGCGCGCCGCTTCGAGAACCTTCTCTCGCGTCGCCGCCTTCTGGTCGTCTCTTACGCCCACGCACGTCCCCCTCGAACACGCTAGCGTCGTTGTCCCTCAGACGCCCCGTTCCCCCGAACGGAGCGCCCAGTTACCTCATCAGGCGCGAGCGCCTGCGAAGATGACTTTCAGTTGTTCCGAAAGCCGCGCCAGCAGAGCTTCCACCGACCAACCGTCGTAGACGGCGCGGCGATAGTTGGCGACATACACGTCCCACGTGATTTCCGCCAAGAGCTTAGCGTCGATATCTTTCTTCAACTGGCCTTCGTCGACGCCGCGTTGCAGCGCATCGGCGATCAGGCGGAAGATGTGCTTAAGGTCCGTGCGGGCGCGGCGCTCGGCGGCTTCCGAACGGGTCCACGACACGGCGATGCTGGCGCGAAGCAGCGGCAGTTGCTCGACATGGAAGCCATAGGCGACGGCGAACAGGCCCAGCAGGGCTTCGTCGACCGTCTTGGCGGTGCGCGAGGCCTGGGTCATCTGGGCGTAGATGACTTCGTAGTCGGCGGTCAGGATCTCTTCGAACAGCTCCGACTTGTCGGCGAAGCTGGCGAACACGGCGCCGGTCGACATGCCGGCGGCCTGAGCGATGTCGCGGATGGTGGCGCCTTCGTAGCCGCGCTCGCTGAACAGGCGGCGGGCGGCGGCCAGGACGCGCTCACGGGTGCGCTGCTTGGCGAGGGCCCGACGGGTCAGCTTCACCGGCGAGTCGGTGGCGGACTCGATATTGACGGACACAAAGCTCATGCGGCGGCCTCCAGGCGGGCGAGAGCCGCTTCAGCGCGCTTCTCGAATTCAATGCAGTATTCATCGACGACATTCTGAAGAACGTCGGCGTAACGACGGGCCAGCTGGCGGCCGTCCTGCGCGGCGTCGCGCAGGTCGGTGATCAGCTGGCGGACTTCGGCCATGGCCTCTTCGCGATCGGACGCGGAGAGCGCGGCGGTCGAGAGCAGAGCGCTCTGAGCCATTGCGGTTATCTCCTGTCCCCCGTTTTGGGTGGGTAAAGCGCTGAACCGACCGCGGTGGGGGAGGTTGATCGTGTTCAACGAACGCACACTAAAAAATAGGAAGCGGGCGCAATAGCGCTAGGGGGAGGCCATTGCAACCGCGAAAACGAACGAAAATCGCCGAACGAAGGCGTGCATCCTCAATATGGGAGCGCTCTCAAAGCGTCACTGCGACAAATGCGCTCAGCGAACAAGTTCGGCGAATTGACTCAACGGACGGCGGTCATCGAACTGAGTCGCGCTCTTGGAGCTAGAGCGTGTGCAAGCGCCCTTACGGCTCCAGGATCTATGGCGCGGCAGCCCCGCCCGGCCTATCTTCCGCGGCCATGAACCACGTCTTCGACTTCCTCGTCCCCGCCGCGCTGATCGCGGTCCTGGTCGCCCTGGCGGCAGGCCTGTACGCCCTGTTCCGTGGGGGAGATTTCGGCCGGTCCTACTCGAACAAGCTGATGCGGCTGCGCGTGCTCCTGCAGTTCATCGCCATCATCGTCCTGGTCGCCGCCGCCTTCTGGTGGCGCAAGGGCGCGTAGGACCCTACGCCGCTTCGCATAACGGGAGTCCGCGACCGATGGTCACGCTGAACCGCATCTATACCCGCACCGGCGACGGCGGCTCGACGCGCCTGGCCACCGGCGCGCCGGTCAGCAAGGCCTCGCTGCGGGTGGAAGCCTATGGCGGGGTCGACGAGACCAACGCCGCCGTCGGCCTGGCGCGCCAGCACACGGCGAGCGACGCGACGCTCGACGCCATTCTGGAGCGGATCCAGAACGACCTCTTCGACCTGGGCGCCGACCTCGCCACGCCCGAGCAGCACGGCAAGCCCGAATGGGAGCCGCTGCGCATCCTGGAGAGCCAGGTCGAGCGGCTGGAGCAGGAGATCGACCTCCTCAACGGCGAGATGGCGCCCTTGACCTCGTTCGTCCTCCCCGCTGGGTCGGCGGCGGCCGCGGCCCTGCACATGGCGCGCACCGTCTGCCGCCGGGCCGAGCGGACCTGCGTGGCGCTGTCGGGGATGGAAGGCGAAATCGTCGGCCAGCCGGCGATCAAGTATCTGAACCGGCTGTCCGACCTGCTGTTCGTCGCCGCCCGCTGGAGCAACGACAAGGGCCGCGCCGACGTCCTGTGGAAGCCCGGCGCGACGCGATAGACTTTACTTCTTTTCGGGAGTCGCCGGAGCGGTCTTCTCGGGCGCAGGCTCCTTAGCCGGCGCCGGCGCATCCGGCTTCTCGCCATTGATCGGCGGCAGCCCCGCGGGCCGCCGCGTCAGGGTCTCGATCGGGTAGATCGTCGCGCACTTCAGCCACTTGCCCGCCCAGGCCCCGCCGCGCGCCTCGCAACGTTCCTTCGGCCAGACCCACAGGCCGTGATAGGCTAGGACGCCGGCGCTGCCGAGCAGGAACAGGCCCAGGAAGATGTACTTCAGGCGGGTGAAAGTCTTGTTCATGGCGGCCCCTTACCGCCTTTCCGCCCTTAAGGGAATTGGCGCCGATGCGTTGCGCCGGAAGGCGATGCGAGCACAGGCCCAAGAAAATCGTACAACCGTTTGAACCAGACCCCCGTTATCGCATTACGCTTACGCAAAGGGAAACTTGCATTGCGGCGCCGAACGGGTAAGTCGGTTGCCAACCACGAGAAAAATCAGCCTGGAGGCGGTGGAAACCGATGAAGGTCCTAGTCCCGGTCAAACGGGTTATCGATTACAACGTGAAGGCCCGCGTGAAGGCGGACCAGACGGGTGTCGACCTGGCGAACGTCAAGATGTCGATGAACCCCTTCTGCGAGATCGCGGTCGAAGAAGCCGTGCGCCTCAAGGAGAAGGGCGTCGCGACCGAGGTCGTGATCGTCAGCATCGGCCCGGCGCAAGCCCAGGAAACGATCCGCACCGCCCTGGCCATGGGCGGCGACCGCGGCGTCCTGATCACCTCGGACGCCGACCTGGAGCCGCTGGCCGTCGCCAAGCTCCTGGCCGCCGTGGTGGCTGAAGAGAACCCGAACCTGGTCCTGATGGGCAAGCAGGCGATCGACGGCGACAACAACGCCGTGGGCCAGATGCTGTCGGCCCTGCTGGGCTGGCCGCAGGCCACCTATGCCTCGGCCGTGGACGTGTCGGGCTCGAGCGCCAAGGTCACCCGTGAAGTCGACGGTGGCCTGCAGACCCTCGACGTCGACCTGCCGGCCGTGATCACCGCCGACCTGCGCCTCAACGAGCCGCGCTACGCTTCGCTGCCCAACATCATGAAGGCGAAGAAGAAGGAGATCGCGAGCAAGACCGTCGCCGACTACGGCGTCGACGTCGCGCCGCGCCTGAAGGTCCTCAAGGTCACCGAGCCCGCCAAGCGATCGGCCGGCATCAAGGTCGAGACCGCCGCTGACCTGGTTTCGAAGCTCAACACCGCGGGGGTGCTGTAATGGCTGTTCTCGTCGTCGCCGATAACGACAACGCGCACCTGCGCGACGGCACCCACAAGACCGTCACCGCCGCCCTGAAGATCTCGGGCGACGTGGACGTGCTGGTGCTAGGCAAGGGCGCCAAGGCCGTGGCCGACGCCGCCGCCAAGATCGCCGGCGTCCGCAAGGTGCTGCTGGCCGAGTCCGACGCCCTGGGTCACGGCATCGCCGAAGCCCAGGCCGACACCGTCCTGGCCGTCGCGGGCAATTACGACGCGATCCTCGTTCCGGCCACTTCGGGCGGCAAGAACTTCGCCCCGCGCGTCGCCGCCAAGCTGGACGTCGCTCCGATCTCGGACATCATCGAAGTCGTGTCGGCCGACACCTTCGTGCGCCCGATCTATGCCGGCAACGCCCTTGAGACCGTCCAGTCGGGCGACTCCAAGAAGGTGATCACCGTCCGTCCCACGGCTTTCGCCGCTGCGGGTGAAGGCGGCTCGGCCTCGGTGGAAAGCGCCTCGGGCGCCGATGCGGCCAAGACCCGCTTTGTCAGCGAAGAGATGGTCAAGTCGGACCGTCCGGAACTGGCCGCGGCCAAGATCGTCGTCTCGGGCGGTCGCGCCATGGGCTCGGCCGAAGAGTTCCAGCGCGTCATTGAGCCGCTGGCCGACAAGCTGGGCGCCGCCGTCGGCGCCTCGCGCGCGGCCGTCGACGCCGGCTACGCCCCGAACGACTATCAGGTCGGTCAAACGGGCAAGGTCGTGGCGCCGTCGCTGTACGTCGCCATCGGCATCTCGGGCGCCATCCAGCACCTGGCCGGCATGAAGGACTCCAAGGTGATCGTCGCGATCAACAAGGACGCCGACGCGCCGATCTTCCAGGTGGCCGACTTCGGCCTGGTCGCCGACTACAAGACCGCCGTGCCGGAACTGATGGACGCTCTGACCGCCGCCGGCAAATAGGCCGCTCGCGATCAGCGAATAGAGAAAAGGCCCGGAGGACATCCTCCGGGCCTTTTTGTTGGGCTGGACACGGCTAGCGCACCGTGTGGGGCGTAATGCCCTCGGCCCAGGCGAAGTTGTCGTGGGTCAGCAGAGGGGCCTTCACGGCGGCGCCGCTGAACAGGGCGAGCGTCAGCGCGCCCGCAAGAAGCAGGGTCTTCATAATCATCTGTCCTCGAAAAAGCTTGGCTCGAAAGAGCGTGGTGTGGAGTGCGGCGCCGCGATGAGGACCATGCCAAAACCAGTGGGGCTTTACGAACGATGGTATCTGCGTGAACCTGTGAGCCCAACTAACAACCTACGCCCCGACATGCGCCTGCCGCCTTTCTCCTCGCTGGTCGCCTTGGAGGCCGCCGCGCGCCACAAGAGCTACAGTCGCGCGGCGCAGGAGCTGTTCGTGACCCATGGCGCGGTCAGTCAGCAGGTCCGCAAGCTGGAAGAAGAGCTGGGAGTCCAGCTGTTCGCCCGGCGCGGCAACCAGATGGAGCCGACGGCCACCGGCTCGGCCCTTGCCGCGCGCATAGGCGAGGCCATGGCGACCCTGCGCCAGGGCGTCGACGGCGCCCGCCGCGCGGCCAGCGGGCCGATCGTCATATCCGCCGGCCCCGCCTTCGCCACCAGCTGGCTGTCGCCCCAGCTGGCGCGCCTGTCGGCCGAGACGGGCGAGCTCGACTTGACCATCCGGGTCGAGGACCGGGTCGCGGACCTCGCCACCGACGGCGTGGACGTGGCCCTGCGCTACGGCGTCGGTCCCTGGACCGGCATGGAGTCGGTGCGCCTGATGGACGAGCGCATCTTCCCGGTCTGCAGCCCCGCGCTGCTGGCCCGCTACCCCATCGAAAAGCCCGAGGACCTGCTGAACGCCCCGCTGCTGCGCCATACCGATCTGCCCTGGTCGGTGTGGTTCCGCGCCATGGGCGTCGAGCCGCCGGAACAGCGACCCGCTTTGGGCTTCGACGGCTCGGCCATGATGCTGGACGCCGCGACGCAAGGGCTGGGCTTCGCCCTGGCCCGCGGCGGCTACGCCAAGCGCGACCTGGACGAAGGCCGCCTGGTGCGCCCGCTGCCGGGATCGATCGACGTCGAGACTGGCCACAACTTCGTCTGGCGCGCCGAAAACCCGAAACTGCCTCGCATCTTGAAGCTGCGGGACTGGTTCCTGAAGGCGACGGAAGACGATCGCGCGCGGTGACGCCCCAGTGACTCTTTGCCGCCGAAGCCCGCTTGACTTCCGTAGCGAAAGAAAACGAACCTCGGCGTCATGACCTGCTACACCGACCTCGTCGCCGCCATTGCCGCCACCGACACGGGTTATTCCGCCCACGTTTCCGACGACTGGAAGCAGGGCCGCACCACCTATGGCGGGATGTCGGCGGCGCTCTGCGTCGAGGCCGCCCAGCGGGCCTTCCCCGAGGCCCCGCCCCTGCGCTCGGCCCAGTTCGCCTTCGTCGGCCCGGCGGCGGGCGAGCTGTCGATCGGGGTCAAGGCGCTGCGCCAGGGCAAGTCGACGCTGTTCGCCGCCGTCGACCTGGTCGGCGAGCAGGGCGTGGCCACCCACGGGACCCTGACCTTCGGGACCGGGCGCGAGTCGCACATACCGCCTCATGCCGACGTCCTCTGCCCCGCTGTCGCGCCTCCGGACGCGTGCGAGCCCTTCCACAAGGGCGACACCAGCCAGGCGCCCAGCTTCATCCGCCAGTTCGAGTTCCGCGTCGCCGGCGGCGGCCGGCCGGGCACGGGCGAGCCGCCGGAATACCTGCTGTGGATTCGCCACCGCGACGAGGCCGCCCGTTCGCTGTCGGCCCTGGTCGCCTTGGCGGACGCCCCGCCGCCGCCGGCCATGACCCTGTTCCAGAAGTTCGGCCCGATCTCGACCATGACCTGGTCGCTGGACGTCGTGGGTCTACCCGGCGAGGACGACGACGGCTGGCGCCTGCTACGCAGCCGGGCCGAGACCATCGGCGACGGCTATTCCACCCAGGAGATGCACCTGTGGGACAGTCAGGGTCGGCCGCTGATCCTGGCGCGACAGAACGTGGCGATCTTCGTCTGATCGCGCACGGTTCTTCTCCAAGGTTATTGTCGGGCGCGGATTTCTGACCCCATTCTCGCTTCCGCGTCGCGCGGGAGTCGCGACCGCGTTCGGGGAAACGTCCATGACCAAGTTCGCCCATCTGGCCGGCGCGGCCGCCATCGCCCTGCTGGCCGGGACCGCCCACGCCCAGACCGCCGAGGAGGCGACCAAGGGCTATCTGGCGGCGATCAAGGACAGGAATCCGGTCCTCAACGCCATCATCGCCACCAACCCGCATGCCCTGGCCGACGCCCGCGCCCTGGACGCCGAGCGCAAGGCGGGCAAGGTCCGCTCGCCCCTGCACGGCGTGCCGATCCTCTTGAAGGACAATATCGAGAGCGCCGACGACACGGCCACCACCGCCGGCTCGCTGGCGCTGAAGGACAACGTCACCAATCGCGACGCCCCGATCGTCAAGCGCTTGACCGACGCGGGCCTGGTCATCCTGGGCAAGGCAAACCTGTCGGAGTGGGCCAATATCCGCTCGCCCAAGTCGATCAGCGGCTGGAGCGCGATCGGCGGCACGGTGCGTAACCCCTATGTCCTGGACCGCAGCGCCTGCGGCTCGTCCAGCGGCTCGGGCGCGGCGGTGGCGGCCGGCCTCGCGCCCCTGGCCATCGGCACCGAGACCGACGGCTCGATCACCTGCCCCGCGGCGATCAACGGCCTGGTGGGCCTGAAGCCCACCGTCGGCCTGGTCTCGCGCACCCACATCGTGCCGATCAGCCACAGCCAGGACACCGCTGGCCCGATGACCACCACGGTCCTCGACGCCGCCAAGGTGCTGACCGTGATCGCCGGCAGCGACCCCGCCGACGCCGCCACCAAGGACGCCGACGCCCAGAAGACCGACTATGCCGCCGGCCTCTCCAGGGACGCGCTGAAGGGCGTGAAGCTGGCCGTGGCGCGGTTCTATACCGGCTACTCACCCAAGACCGACGCGGTGTTCGCGCAGGCCCTGCAAGAGCTCCAGGCGCAGGGCGCGATCCTGGTCGACGTGAAGGACTTCGACGAAGGCCCGATCGGCAAGGCCGAGGGCGTGGTGCTCTATACCGAGCTGAAGGCCGACATGGCCGCCTACCTGGCCTCGACAGACCCGAAGAAGGTCCCTGCCCGCACGCTGGCCGACCTGATCGCCTTCAACAAACAGACGCCGAAGGAATTCGAATGGTTCGGCCAGGAGACCTTCGAGAAGGCCCAGCAGACCAAGGGCCTGTCGGATCCCGACTATCTGAAGGCCCTGGCCGACTCCAAGCGGTTGGCGGGTCCGGAAGGGATCGACAGGATCCTGAAGGACACCGGCGCGGTCGCCATCGTCGCCCCGACCACCGGTCCGGCCTGGACCATCGATCCGCTGAACGGCGACAACTATGGCGGCTCGTCGACCACTCTGCCCGCCGTGGCCGGCTATCCGCACCTGACCGTGCCGATGGGCGACGTCAGCGGCCTGCCCGTGGGCCTGTCCTTCATCGGCCCGGCCTGGAGCGAGAAACTGCTGCTGAACCTGGGCTATGCCTACGAGCAGGCGACGCACCATCGCAAGCCGCCGCAGTTCCTGAAGACGATCACCCCGTAGACCTGCGGCCGCCCCCAAAGACCGATCTTCACACCGCCCAGCTTTTATCGTATTACTTCTGTAATAAATAGAGCGCCATAAGCAGGGAGATCGGCCATGGTTCGTCGAGGACTTCGCGTCGCAGGCGTCAGCCTGGTGTCCCTGGCCATGGTCGGCGCGACGCCGGCCTCGGCCCTGCCCCCGCCCGGCGACGGGGTCGTCACGCCGGAGGCCTGCGCGGCCCTGGGCTTCCCGGCCGCCGGGCCACGTGAAGACATCAGAGCCCCCAAGTACGCGCCCAGCCGTCCGCTCACGCAGTTCGAGCTGAGAGCCCAGGACGCCCCGCCCCCGCCGGCCCCTCCGCCGCCGCTGCCGATCCCGCCGGTGCAGTCGAACTATGCCGCCGCCCCCGCGATCATCAGCGGCGCTCCGCACGTGCCCACGGCGATGGACACCGAGCGCTACCCCGGCGCGGCGGCCAATCCGGTCAAGCGCGTGGCCGAGCAGCCGGTCTCGACCTTCTCGATCGACATCGACACCGCCGCCTACGCCAATACCCGCCGCTTCCTCAATGACGGCGCTGCTCCGCCGCGCGACGCCGTGCGGGTCGAGGAGCTGGTGAACTATTTCGACTACGGCTACGCCCGACCGGCCAGCGCCGAGACGCCGTTCCGCGCCACCGTGGCGGTCACCCCCTCGCCCTGGTCCAAGGCCCGCCAGATCCTGCATATCGGCCTGCAGGGCTATGCCGCCCCGCGCGCCGACGCCCCGCCGTTGAACCTGGTCTTCCTGGTCGACACCTCGGGCTCGATGATGGGCCCGGACCGCCTGCCCCTGGCCCGCAAGGCGCTGAACGTGCTGATCGACCAGCTGCGCCCCCAGGACCGGGTGGCGATGGTGGCCTATGCCGGCTCGGCCGGGGCGGTGCTGTCGCCGACCGACGGCCGCTCCAAGCTGAAGATGCGCTGCGCCCTCGAAGCCCTCCAGGCGGGCGGCTCGACAGCCGGCGGCCAAGGCCTGGAACTGGCCTACGCCCTGGCCAGGCAGAACTTCGACAAGACGGCCGTGAACCGGGTGATCCTGCTGACCGATGGCGACTTCAATGTCGGCGTCTCGGACCCGTCGCGCCTGAAGGACGTCGTCGCCGACGAGCGCAAGAGCGGCGTCTACCTGTCGGTCTACGGCTTCGGCCGCGGCAACTACAACGACACGATGATGCAGGCTCTGGCCCAGAACGGCAACGGCGTGGCCGCCTATGTTGACACCCTGAACGAGGCCCGCAAGCTGCTGCGCGACGACTTCCAGGCCAGCCTGTTCCCGATCGCCGACGACGTGAAGATCCAGGTCGAGTTCAACCCGGCCCGGGTCAGCGAATACCGGCTGATCGGCTACGAGACGCGCCTGCTGAACCGCGAGGACTTCAACAACGACCAGGTCGACGCCGGCGAAGTCGGGGCCGGAGCCTCGGTGACGGCGCTGTACGAGATCACCCCGGCCGGCGCGCGCGCCTCGTCGGATCCGCTGCGCTATGGCGACAAGACGCCCGCCGCGCCGGCCGCGACCTCGGGCGAGCTGGCCTTCCTGAAGGTGCGCTACAAGCCGCCAGGCGGGACAACCTCGAAGCTGATCGAGCGTCCGATCGGCAAGGCGGACATGTTCGCCACGCTCTCGGCTGCGCCGGAGGCGACCCGCTTCGCCGTGGCGGTGGCGGCCTATGGCCAGAAGCTGCGCGGCGATTCCTGGCTGGACGCCGACTTCGACTGGCCGGCGATCACCACCCTGGCGCAGGGCGCGCGCGGCGAGGATCCGGACGGCCTGCGGGCGGAGTTCGTGCAGCTGACCAAGGCGGCCCGTGACGTAAAGGCGCGATGAGCCGGGAAGGCGCGGCGATCGACGCCTTCCAGGGCCGCTACGGAATGCGCGGCCGGATCGTGTCGATCGGCGGCGGGGGCGGCGTTACCTCGTCGGCGCGCGGCGCGACCGGTGGCGGGCCGATCGGACCGGGGTGATACGGTGGGTAGTAAGGCCGCCCACAGGCCGCCAGGGCGAAAGCGGCCAGGCTCAGGACCAAGATGGGCCTCAGGACCAGAATAGGTCTCAGCATCGCGGGTCGCCACGTCCCTGCTGACCACCGCCCAAGCCCAGGCCCGAGCGGAAGCAGCGGTTCTCGTAGCGCGGATCCCAGATATCGGTGCGGCCGTCGCTGCGGGTGAACTGGTAACGCTCGCCCCGGTCGTCGCGGCCCGAGACGCTGATCTGGCCCGGACGGTCGGAGGTGACGCCATACGACTCGCCGGTGATCCCGTCGACCGCGCAGGACGAGACCAGGCCCGGACGGCTGAGGTCGCCGTTCAGGGCCGCTGCCGAGCCGGTCTGAGCGTTGAAGGCCGAGACCGTCGTAGCGCCGCCACGCTGGCCGCCGACGAACACCTGGGCGCCCGTGGTGCTATCATAGGTCATGATGTCCGGCGCCTGGCCCGTCAGGGGCGCGCCGCAGACCTCGCGACCACCGCCGTGCCGAGGGCCGCCCGGACCGCCGTAGCCGCCCTGCTGCGCCCAGGCCTGGGCGCCGGCCAGGGTCGAGGTGATGGCGAGCGCGGCGACGAGGCCGCGAACCAGCTTGCTCATTTGGGGGCTCCCCCTTGCTGAAGCGACCGCGTGCGCGGTTGGGGACCGCCAGCCAGACCCGCCGCGGCGGCGTCGTCCAGCTCCGGCGGGGTGTTGGCGGCGGTGGCCGTCGGGGCCGCGCCGATCGCGTCGGCTGGCCAATAGGTGTCGTAGTCCAGGCGGGCGCGGTCGCGCTGAGTGCGATACAGCTCCGGCGCCTCGAACCACGGACGGCAGGTGAGCTCGCCGTCGAAGAAGCCGCTGACCAGCGCCTTGCAGCCGTCGGGCCGTGCATAGATGCGGTTGTCGACGGCGCGGATCTGGCCGCCGGCGTCGGCGTAGATGCCCGAGCGCATGACGCCCACGATCTTGTTGTTGCTGGCATAGGCCACGCCAGAGGCGACGTAGAGGCCGACATCGACCGCTTCCAGCTCGCCCTCGTTGAGGCGCAGGTTGGCGTTCTCGACGGTCACGGCCCAGTCGCTGTCGCGGACCACGGGACGCAGCAGCGTCGTCTCGTCGCCGCCGCCGATGTAGACGCCGCGCGAGAAGCCGTCGACGTACAGGCCGTCGATGGTCACCAGCTGCTGGCGGTTCATGCCGCTGATCACGAAGCCCGCCGAGTTGCGGGTGCGCGATGAGCCCGTCCAGTCCCCCAGGCGAACGATGCGGATGTCGCGCAGGCGGCTGTCGCCCGCCGTCTCGAAGGCGCCGCCGATCGCCGTGGCGGCGATCTCGACGTCCGAGGCCATGATCGTGCCGGTGGCCTTGACCACCGCCGAGCGGGTGCGGCCGATGAAGACGGCGTTGGACAGCTCGATGCGGCTGTCGCCGATGTCGAAGGCCGAGGCGTCGCCGTCGTAGCGGATCGACACGTCCTTCAGGGCGATCTCGGTGGCGCGACCGACGATGCACGAGGCCGAACCACCGCGACGGGACTCGATCCCCAGCCCTTCCAGCACCACGAACTGCACGCCCGGCGCGATCTTGATGCACGGCTGGTCGGCCGGCGCCACCAGGATCGGACGCCCTGGACCCGGCGTGTAGTTGCGCGTCACGATCGTCACCGACTGGGTGATGTTCAGCGAGTCGACGCAGGCCCCGCCGTTCGACGAGGTCAGGGTCAGGGTGTCGCCGTCATAGAGCCGCGCCAGCGTGTCCGAGACCTGGCCCGGATAGGCGTAGTCGCAGTTGATCTCGCGCGGGACATAGCGGCCGTAGCCATTGCCGTAGCCGCCGCCATTGCTCAGCACGCAACGGCCGCTGCGCGAGCGGTAATAGCCGCGCGGACAGGGCTTGGGCTTGGCGTAGCGGACCTTGCAGCCGTTCGACAGGTTCGGCTGGATCAGCAGGCCGAAGCACGGGCGGATCTGGTCGATCTTGGCGTCGGGCGAGGCGAAGGCGACCTCGGGCGCGACGGCCGCCACGCCCAGGATCAGGGCGGCCCAAAGCGCCATCAGGCGGCTGAGGCGCAGCATCAGTAGTTCCCTTCGTTGTACGGGCGGGCGTTGCGCTCGGGACCGGGGGCGTCCTGCCTCAGGTCCCGATCGTCGGCGCGCGGCCCACGGTCGTAGTCGCCGCCGCCATAGGGGCCAGGGCGGACAGGACGGTCGCCAGGCGCGCGCGGCGGGCGCGAGACCTGGGCCAGCAGTTGCTGCAGGCGCTGGGCCGACGGCTTGAAGCCCGCCAGCGCGCCGTCGATCTGGTAGACCACCGCCTTGGCGCGGTCCTGGTCGGCCACGCCCTGCAGGCCCAGCGAGAAGTAGGTCGACATGGCGTACTTGGCCTCGGCCGAGCCCTGGCGTTCGGCCTCTTCGAACCAGTGATAGGCCCGGGCGTAGTCGCGTGGCAGGCCCACGCCTTCCGAGTACATCACCGCCAGCACCAGCTGGGCCTTGGACGAGCCGTTGACCGCCGCGTACTGGATGGCCCGCACCTTCTCGATCGGCGACAGGCGGCCGGTGTTCGGCCGCCCCAGCATGCCCTGGAAGGTCTGGGCGTCGGTCATGCTCAGCAGCTTCTCGTCGAGCATCGGCGCGTTGATGACCCGCAGATAGGTCAGCGCCTCGGCGACGTGGACGAAGGGCAGCTCATAGATGCGTGACAGGGCCGCCTCGCGGGTCTCGCCCGACAGGTCGGATTCGTCGGAGTGCGGCACACCGGAGTCGGGCGACTCCGGCGGATAGAACTCGTACGGCGGGATCCAGCGCTTGGCCTTGGTCTCGACGAACGAGCCGTACGAGGCCCGCTGCGGCGAGGAGCGCTCGAAGTCCTTGAGCATGACATAGGCCGACACGTCGCCGGTCTGCACCGCCAGATAGTTGTAGAGATAGGCGTCGACGTCGTTGCGGCGGAACAGGTCCAGCGCGGCGGGCGCGCCCGGCTGGCTGGGCTTGCCGTAGGCCTCGATGGCCTGGAGGTTGTCGGACGGCTCGCCATAGGGGCCGAAATAGGCGTCGTGGATCCGCGCCAGGGTGCGGAAACCGTCCGCGCCTTGCGCCGACAGAATGTAGATCACCCGGTTACGGACCTTCTCGCGCTCTTCGGTCGACATGCGCGACAGCTGGCGATCCAGGGCCCCGTAGGCGTTGCGGCGCTCGAAGGCGCGGCAGTCGTCGAAGCGCGAGACGGCCCGGGATTCCTTGCCGCGCCGCTCATAGGCCGCGATCGGCGCGTAACCGCCGGAATTGGCCAGGGCCATGGCGTACCAGACCGCCGCCTCGACCGGATCCTCGAGGTTCTTGTCGACGGCGCGCTGGCCTTCGTAGCGGCGGGCCAGCTCCAGCTGGGCGAAGAAGTCGCCGCGGAAGCCGCCCTGGCGCAGGGCGCGAATCTCTTGCTGCTGCTGATTGAACTGGCCCGAGACGCCCTGAGCCGCCTGCGGACGCGGGCAGGCGCTGGCGCGCTTGTGGAACCAGAAGCTGGGGCCGGTGTCGCAACCGACCAGGGGAATCACGACGGCGGCGACCAGCGCGCCCACAGGGGCGCGGCGCAGCAGCGCGGCGCGGTCGGCGAAAGCCCGCCCAGCCACGGCACGAAGCACTGCAAGGCGCGCGAAAGCGTCGCCGGCCTGGCGCATGAATCCCCCTTCAGCGGCCGCCCGTTAACCATAAAACAACGATCTCTCATGTGCCCGAGAGCGGGTACTGTCAAGGTCGGCTCAACCCATCCGGGGATGAAGTCTTTGTCACGGCTGACGACGTTCGCCTGGGAGGCGAATTTCCGGAAATTCGCGGCGTTCAACCGTGCCCGGAACATCGAAAACTGCTTCCCAAAACGTCGACAAGCCGACCGCTGATCTCGTCAGCGGCCAGCTTGCCTGTCGTTTAACTCGACGAAGATTCGACGAGATCAGCGTCCCGTTTTCAGCGTCCGGTGGGCATGTCCTTGAAGGGCACGTCCTTGTCGACGCGGACGTCGCCCGGCAGACCCAGCACCCGCTCGGCGATGATGTTCTTGAGGATCTCGTCCGTCCCGCCGGCGATGCGCAGCCCTGGGGCCCACATCAGGCTCTGCTGGAACGTCGCCTCGGCCGGAGCCTCGCTTGGATCGACGAGGATACCGTACTGGTCCTCCATCTCGACGGCGGTGTTGGCCAAGTCCTGCATCTGGTTGGCGGCGATGATCTTGCCGATCGAGCTCTCCGGTCCCGGCGTCTGGCCGCGCGACAGGGCGGTCATGGTGCGGAAGCGGGTGAACTTCAGCCCCTCTGACTGGACGTACCAGTCGGCCAGCTTCTCGCGGAAGGCGTTGTCCTTCAAAGCCGGACCAGAGACACCCGTAAGCTCGCGGGCCAGCTTCATGATCTCGCGATAGTTCGGTCCGCTGGAGCCGCCGACGGCCAGGCGTTCGTTCATCAGCGTGACCAGGGCGACCTGCCACCCCTGCCCCACTTCGCCCAGACGCTGGCTGTCCTTGACGCGCAGGTCGGTGAAGTAGACCTCGTTGAACTCGCGCCCGCCCGACATCTGGTGGATCGGCCGGCACGCGACGGCGGCGTCACGCATGTCGATCCAGAACATGGTCAGGCCCTTGTGCTTGGGCGCGTCTACGTCTGTTCTGGTCAGCAGGATGCCGTAGTCGCAATAGTGGGCGCCGGTGGTCCAGACCTTCTGGCCGTTGATCACCCACTCGTCGCCGTCCTTGACCGCTCGCGTGCGCAGCGCCGCGACGTCGGAGCCGCCGGCCGGTTCTGAGAACAGCTGGCACCAGATCTCCTCGCCCTTCACGGCTGGGGAAACAAAACGTTGTTTGGTGTCGCCGTCGGCGAAGGCCATCACGGTCGGCACGCACATGCCCAGGCCGATCGTGAAGTAGCCGTAGCCGATCCCGGCCTTGCCCTCTTCCTGGCCGAAGATCACCGACTGGATCGGCGTGCCACCGCCCCCGCCGATGGCCGCGGGCCAGGTGATGCAGGCATAGCCGGCCGCAGCTTTGGTCGCCTGCCAGTCCTTGGCGGCGGCCATGTGCTCGGGCGTGTTGGGCTTCAGCTCGCCCCACTTGGCGCGGTGCGCGGCAGCGTTCTCCGCCAGCCAGGCGCGAGCTTTCTCGCGGTAGGCGGCTTCTTCGGGAGAGTCGTTGAAATCCATGTTCGCGCCCTTCCCTTAAGCCGCGTTCTTCTGTTCGAGCTGGGCCACCAGCCGTTCCTTCCAGACCTTGGGCGCGCCGGCGACCAGGCTGAGCTGCCGCGAGCGGCGGTAGTAGAGGTGGCAATCGACGTCCCAGGTGAAGCCCATGCCGCCGTGCACCTGAATGCTTTCCTTGCTGGCGAACCAGTAGGCTTCCGAGGCGGCGATCCGCGCGGCGGCGGCGGCGATCGGCAGCTCGGGCGCGGCGACGTTCAGCGCCCAGGCGCCGTAATAGGCGTTGGAGCGGGCGACCTCGTTCTTGACGTACATGTCGGCCAGCTTGTGCTTGATCGCCTGATAGCCGGCGATCACCCGGCCAAAGGCATAGCGACCCAGGGCGTATTCCTTGGCCATTTCCAGACAGCGGTCGGCGCCGCCCAGCTGTTCGAAGGCCAGCAGCACGGCGGCGCGGTCCAGGATCGACTGGACGATGTCGAAGCCCGCCCCGGCCTCGCCCACCCGCTCGGCGGCCGCGCCGTCGAAGGTGATCTTGGCCACGCCGCGCGTGGGATCCAGGCTCTTCAGGGTCTCGCGAGAAACGCCAGCGCCGGTCAGGTCGACCAGGAACAGGCCGGGCCGGCCGCCCTCGCTGGCCAGCACCAGGACCGTGTGGGCCACGTCGCCGTCGGTGACCGGGATCTTGGTTCCGGAAAGCTTGCCGCCCTCGACCCGACAGGTCAGGGTCGCCGGGCCGACCACGCCCGGACCTTCCGAGGTCGCCAGGCAGCCGATCAGTTCGCCGGCGGCGATGCGCGGCAGGATCGTAGCCTTCTGGGCGTCGCTACCGTGGGCCAGGATCCCCTCGGCCAGGAAATAGACGGTCGAGGCGAACGGGATCGGCGCGACGGCGCGGCCCAGCTCCTCGGCGATGGCGCAGAGTTCGACGCGCCCCAGGCCCAGGCCGTTGAATTCCTCGGGAATGCAGGCGCCCAGCCAGCCCTGCTCGGCCACGCCCTTCCACAGCTTCTCGTCGAACGAGCGGTCGGGATTGTCGAGCACCCCGCGCACGACGGCGACGTCGCAATGACCGACGAGGAACTTCCTCGCCTCGTCCTTCAGGAACTTCTGGTCGTCCGAATAGTCGAAATCCACGAGCGGCCTCCCTGGACGCGGCTCTCTCGGCCGGTCTCGGGAAGCACACTGAACGACGTTCACGCGGAGGGAAAGATTGACCCGGCGTCAAGAATTTCAGGTTCTTATGCCGATCTTTCGAACCTCATCGGGCGTTACCCTGCGGCATGGCCAAGACCGTCTTCCAGAAGAACCAACGGGTGTGGGTCGAGAGCGTCGGCTGCTGGGCCAGCGTCGACAAGATCGTGCCCATCTGGGCCAAGGGCTTCGACGAGCCCGTGCGGGTGACCTACGACGTCGGCCTCGGCCGCGAATTCCAGGCCCACGAGCTGAAGGCCGAGGACAAGGCCGATCCCGAGGAAGGCGGCGTCGCCTCCAACTGGCGTGTGCTGCGCGCCCGCAACAAGTGGCAGCAGGAGAACGACTGCGCCCACCATCCCTTTCCGGGCACCTATCCCGTGGTGGTCACCGATCCCAACGACTGGGGCGGCTGGCGCACGCCGGGCGCGGAGTACGACCGCGACCCGCACAAGATGGAATACCAGGCCCGCCTGATCGCCAGCGCCCCTCGCCTGCACGCCATCGCCCGCGAGGTCCTGACCCTGGTCGCCGACAATCCCGAGGACGCCCCGCCGGTGCTGAGCGCCCTGGCCCAGAAGATTGCGGCGGTGGAGCGCTACCTGCAGGAAACCCCGGCGGCGGGCCCGGCGACCAAGGTCGAGGACTAAGCCGCGTCCGCCCGCGCCTTGAAGTTCCCCTTCTTCCAGGCCAGCCACAGCACCACCATGGCCGTCAGCGTACCGACCACCATGGCGGGCAGCGAGGCCTCGGGGCCGAAGGCGCCGCCGCTGAGGAACTCGGGGGCGCCGGGCTTGGGCTTGCTGACCAGCCAGCTCTCGACCACCGGGATGCCCGAGACCGACGCGCCCCAGATCCAGCCCTGGGTGAAGTTCCACGCGGCATGGACGCCGATCGACATCCACAGGCGCCCGGTCAGCAGGTAGAAGCCCGCCAGCATCAACCCCGCCTCGATGGCGATGGCCGCGGCGGCGACCGGGCTGGCGTTGGGATTGGCCAGGTGCAGCGCCCCGAACAGCGCCGCCTGCAGCACCAGGGCCGGCCAGATGCCGAAGGCGCGCATCAGGAGGCGCAGGATGATGGCGCGCATGATCAGCTCCTCCATCACGCCGGATTCGATCGCCATCGCGATCGTGCCCCAGGGTGAGGCCGCCCGCGGCCCGCTGATGTCGTAGACGCCCAGCAGATACAACCCAGCGACCGCCAGGCTGAGCATGGCCGCGCCGATGACCAGGCCGATCGCCAGCTCGGCCGGCGCCTGACGAAGACTCAGCTCCTGCGGCCAGCGCCCCTCGGCCAGCCAGACCGCCACGCCATAGATCGCCAGACCCGCCCCGCAGATGGCCGTGACCTCCAGCACCTCCAGCAGGTGGCCGCCAGCCTTGAACAGCGGATTGCCGACCATCTGGGCGCCGGCATAGACGATCGAGAAGGCCACGAAGAGCAGCAGCATCCAGGCGGTGGCGCGCAGCCAGCGCAGCGACCCGGGATGCAGGAAGCGCCTGCGCCCGATTTCCAGTCCGGTCTCTTCGTTCGCCATATCAGCGCCCCCCCGCTTGGTTCACGGACGACCAGCCAATAATTCGGGCTTGGCCGCAAGGTCCTCTCGCGAAGGTCGCCCCGGGGGACTAAGTAGGACCCATGCGCACCGACACCCCCCAAGCCGTCCGCCTGGCGGACTACCGCCCGTTCCCATTCGCCATCGAAACCACCCGGCTGGTCTTCGACCTGCACCCTTCGGCGACGAAGGTGAAGGCCGAGCTCTCGATCCGGCGGACCGGAGCGCCCGGCGAGGCCCTGGTGCTGAACGGCGAGCGGCTGAAGCTGCTGTCGGTGGCCATCGACGGCCAGGCCCTGAGCGCCAACCAGTATGCGGTCGACGCCGAGCGGCTGACCCTGCACGACGTCCCCGACCAGTTCGTCCTGACCACCGAGGTCGAGATCGATCCGTCGTCGAACAAGGCCCTGATGGGCCTCTACATGTCCGGCGGCCGCTTCTGCACCCAGTGCGAGGCCGAGGGCTTCCGCACCATCACCTACTTCCCCGACCGGCCCGACGTGCTGAGCCGCTACAGCGTGCGGATCGAGGCCGACCGCAAGTTCCCGCACCTCCTGAGCAACGGCAACCTGGTCGGCGGCGGCGCGCTGGACGGCGACCGCTTCTTCGCCGAGTGGGAGGATCCCTTCCCCAAGCCCGCCTACCTTTTCGCCCTCGTGGCCGGCGACCTGGACGTGCTGGCGGACAAGTTCATCACGATGAGCGGCCGCGAAGTGGCGCTGCGGGTCTTCGTCGATCCCGGCCAGGCCGCGCGCGCGGCCTACGCCCTGGACAGCCTGAAGCGGGCCATGAAATGGGACGAGGAGGCGTTCGGCCGCGAATACGACCTCGACCTGTTCATGATCGTGGCCGTGCGGGACTTCAACTTCGGAGCCATGGAGAACAAGGGGCTGAACATCTTCAACAGCTCCCTGCTGCTGGCCGATCCGCAGACCGCCACCGATCTGGACTACGAGCGCATCGAAGCGGTCGTGGCCCATGAGTACTTCCACAACTGGACCGGCAATCGCATCACCTGCCGCGACTGGTTCCAGCTGTGCCTGAAGGAAGGCTTCACCGTCTTCCGCGACCAGAGCTTCAGCGCCGATATGCGCGGCGCGGCGGTGCAGCGGATCAAGGATGTGCGGGCCCTGCGCGCCCGCCAGTTCGCTGAAGACGCCGGCCCCCTGGCCCACCCGGTGCGGCCGTCCAGCTATCTGAAGATCGACAACTTCTACACCGCGACGATCTACGAGAAGGGCTCGGAGATCATCCGTATGCTGAAGACCATCCTGGGCGACGAGGCGTTCCGGAAGGGCAGCGATCTCTACTTCCAGCGTCACGACGGCCAGGCGACCACCGTCGAGGCCTTCATCGCCTGCTTCGCCGAGGCCTCCGGCCACGACCTGACCGACTTCTTCGGCTGGTACGAGCAAGCCGGCACGCCGTCAGTGACGATCGAGACCGCCTATGACGAAACCGCCCAGGCCCTGACCCTGACCCTGACCCAGTCGACCGCCCCGACGCCGGGCCAGCCGACCAAGAAGGCGCTGCCGATCCCGGTCGCCATCGGCCTGCTGTCGGCCGACGGCGCAGTGCTGCGCGACACCGAAGTCTTGGTGCTGGACAAGGACAGGCTGACCGTCCGCTGGGACGGCGTGGAGAGCGCTCCGGTGCTGTCGGCCCTGCGCGGCTTCTCGGCCCCGGTGAACCTGACGACCGACGCCAGGCCGTCCGACCGTTACGTACTGTTCGGGTCGGACACGGATCTCTTCAATCGATGGGAAGCCGGCCAGACCCTGGCGCGCGAGCTGATCCTGGCCCGCGCGGCCGGGACGCCCGACGAGGTCGGCGAGGAGCGCTACGCCGAGGCCCTGGGCCAAGCCCTGGTCGACAACGCGGCCGAGCCGGCGTTCAAAGCCCTGCTGCTGGCGCTGCCGGCCGAGCCGGACCTGGCCCTGATCTCGGAGCCCGCCGATCCGCCCGCTCTGCACGCCTCGCGCAACCACCTGCGCACCCGCATCGCCGTCCATCTAGGCGATCTGCTGCGCCGCCTGCACGGCGAGATGCAGAGCGAGGGCGAGTTCTCCGACAGCGCCGAGGCCGCCGGTCGCCGCGCCCTGCGCAACGGCTGCGCCGAGATCCTGTCGGCCGATCCGCACGACGAGAACGTCGGGCGCCTGATCGGCCACTACGACGCCGCCCGCAACATGACCGACATGATCGGCGGCCTCTATCCGCTGGTCGCCCTGGGCGGCGTGGCGCGCGAGAAGGCGCTGGAGAAGTTCCACTACACCTGGAAGACCGAGCCGCTGGTGCTGGACAAGTGGTTCTCGGTGCAGGGCCGCGACCCGAACGAGGACGCCCTGGAACGGGTCGTCGCCCTGACCACCCATCCCGACTTCGAGCCGACCAACCCCAACCGCCTGCGGGCCCTGGTTTCGACCTTCGCCGCCTACAATCCGGCCCGCTTTCACGATCCCAGCGGCGCAGGTTACCGTTTCCTGGCCGACCAGATCCTGGCCGTGGACGCCTTCAACCCGATGACGGCCGCGCGCATGATCGAGCCCCTGGGCGGCTGGCGGCGCTACAAGCCCGAACTGGGCGCGCTGATGCGCGAGCAGCTGGAGCGCATCGCGGCTCATCCGGAATTGTCAAAGAATGTGCTGGAACTGGTCACCAAGGCCTTGGGCTGACTAGAGCGCGATAGCCGAAGTGGACGCCGGCCTCGGCGGCCATCGCGCTCCAACCTTTTGAAAAGAGGCCTGTTCATCCGTTTCGGCTGGACCATCCGAAACGGACAGGCCCCGAGCTTTTCACGAGTCGCGGCCGTCCGGGTTGCGACCAATAAGCCCATAAGCACGGAATCCGCCTTTCCGGCGGTGACGCGGTCCCAGGCGGTAAGTTAGATTCACCATCTTGGCGAAGTGACTCGCCGTGTGAATCCGGGAGCCGGGCGTTTTGGACAGGGGCATGGCGAGACACGGGGGGCCGGCGGCTGCCGGACCGGCCGCGCCCGCGGCCGTGCGCCCGAAGTCCGTCCCGGCCCCTTCGCAAGCCTTCGTCCGCATCGCCATCCTGGCGGCCCTGCTGCTGCTGGCCGTCTACACCGCCTTCGGCGTCAAACGCCTGCAGACCGAGGCCCTGGCCCAGCCCGGCGGCGCGCCGCTGTCGGCCAAGGCCGGGCTGATCGCCGGCCGCGTCGAGGCCAATCTCGCCGCCCAGCGCGCCGGCCTCTCGGCCGCCGCCGACATGCTCAAGCGCGATCCGGGCTCGACCATGGACGCCGCCGAGACCGCCCTGCGGGCCGCCGGCGGCGAAGCCGCGGCCGTGGCCGTGGTGTCGCCCAGCGGTGTCGTGGCCGTCAGCGGTCGCGACGAGGGCGCCGACTGGAAGGCCGCCGCCCAGGCCGCCGCCGGCTCGGGCCGCACCACCTGGACCGGCTCGGTCGGCGACAATGGCCGCCTCTACGTCGCCACCACCGCGACTCTGGACAAGACCCGCGCCTTCGTGATCGCCAGCGGCGACGCCTCGCGGCTGATCGAGGAACCCGAGAAGGGCGACAGCGGAGCCCTGGCCCTGCCCGGCGGCAAGCTGGTCGCCGTGCGGGGCCGCAACGCCCAGGGCGCGACCAGCCTGCGCGAAGCCTTCGCCCTGTCCCCCGACGATCTGGGCGACGGGCCGGTCGCCGTGCGCGGCCAGGCCATCGACGGCTCGCCGCTCGACATCGCCGTCCGCCCTGTGGCCGAGGGCGCCCTGCTGGTCGCCGCCGCCGCCCCGACGCGCTCGGTGGCCAACCTGGACCGCCAGGTGATGGAAGGCGCCTTCAACATGATGGCCCCGCTGGCCGTCGGCATCGCCCTGGCCCTGCTGGTGATGATCCAGAGCCGCAAGGCCGAACGCGCCCATCGCGAATTCATCGACAGCGAGCAGCGCTTCCGCCTGGCCGTCGAGGCCGCCCGCTGCGGCATCTGGGAATGGGACCTGAACGGCGACCAGGTATTTCTGTCCGACGTCACCGGCGCGATGTTCGGCTGGGGCGGCGGAGGGGTCGTATCCGGCCAGGATCTGCTGGAGCGCATCTCGATCGACCACCGCGAACGGGTCCGACAGGCGCTGGCCAACGCCGCCATGTACGGCGCCTTCGACGTCTCGTTCCGCGTGCCCGCCGCCGAGCAAGGCGGCCGCTCGCTGTGGATCGACGCCCGCGGCCAGGGTTTCGGCAAGCCTGGCGCCGACGGCTATGTCCGCATCATCGGCGTCGCCCTGGACGTCACCGAGGAGCGCATCGCCCAGGCCCGCGCCCAAGCCGCCGAGAACCGCCTGCGCGACGCCATCGAGAGCGTGTCGGAAGCCTTCGTGCTGTGGGACCGCCAGGGTCGCCTGCTGATGTGCAACCGCAACTACCGCAGCGTCTTCTCGCTGGAGCCCAAGCTGCTCAAGCCCGGCGCCGCCCGCGCGGAGGTCAACCGCTTCGCCGCCCTCGCCATCAAGCAGGACCATCCGGCGCCCGACGGCGCGAAGGGCGTGCGCGAGGCCGAGCTGATGGACGGCCGCTGGATCCAGATCAGCGAGCGCCGCACGGCCGAAGGCGGCCTCGTCATGACCGCCGCCGACATCACGGCGATCAAGACCCAGGAAGAAGCCCGCCGCCTCAACGAGGAGCAGCTGCAGAACGCCATCACGGGCCTTGAGCGCTCGCAGGAGCAACTGGCCGAGCTGGCCCGCAAGTACGAGACCGAGAAGGTCAAGGCCGAGAGCGCCAACAAGGCCAAGAGCGAGTTCCTGGCCAACATGTCCCATGAACTGCGGACGCCGCTGAACGCCATCAACGGCTTCTCCGAGATCATGATGAACGAGATGTTCGGGGCGCTCGGCGACGCGCGCTACAAGGGTTACAGCCAGGACATCCACTCGTCGGGCCAGCACCTGCTGGCGCTGATCAACGACATTCTCGACATGTCGAAGATCGAGGCGGGCAAGATGAACCTCAAGTTCGAGCCGATGCACCTTGAGGACGTGGCCGAGGACGCCGTCCGCCTGATCCGCAACCGCGCCGAGGCCGCCGGCCTGAAACTCAGCATCGACTTCCCGCCCCTGCCCGAGATCGAAGCGGACTATCGCGCGGTCAAGCAGGTGCTGCTGAACCTGCTGTCGAACGCCATCAAGTTCACCCCGCGCGCCGGCAGCGTCACGGTCCGCGCCGAGGTGCGCCGCGATCCGTTCGGCGACGTGGTCAAGGTGTCGGTCACCGACACCGGCATCGGCATCGCCAAGGAGGACCTGGCGCGCCTGGCCAAGCCGTTCGAGCAGGTCGAGAGCCAGTTCTCCAAGACGACCCAGGGCACGGGTCTGGGCCTGGCCCTGACCAAGTCGCTGATCACCATGCATGAGGGCGTGTTGGAGATGTATTCCCAGCCCGGCGAAGGCACGACGGTCAGCTTCACCCTCCCGGTCCGCCAGAGCGACCACAAGGCCACGCGCGACTTCGCAGCGGCGTAAGGCCTAACCGCCGCCGTTCATCCTTCGGACCTCGGCGATCGCCTGGCCCAGCAGCACGACACCCCTTTCGATCTGGCGCACCTCGAGGGCCGCATAGCCCAGCACCAGCCCGGCCCGGTCGGGACGCGCCTCGCCGGCATAGAGCGGCGAGATGGGATAGACGCCCAGGCCCAGGGCGGCGGCGACCTCGACGACGGCCCCCTCCAGCGCTTCGGGCAGGGCGCGCAGCCAGACGACGACGTGTAGACCCGCATCCGCGCCTTCGACGGCGACGGCGTCACCGAACCGCCGCCGCAGGGCTTCCAGCAGGACCCGGCGACGCTCGCCATTGCGGCGTCGCGCGCGGCGGACGTGCGCCTCGTAGGCGCCGCTCTCCAGCAGGTTGGCCAGCGCCTCCTGCTCCACGGTCGGCGAGTGCCGGTCGGCCAACTGCTTGGCCGCCGAGAAGGCCGGCAGCAGGCTGAGCGGGACCACCAGGTAGCCGATCCGCAGCGACGGCGAGAGCGTCTTGGAGACGGTGCCCAGATAGATGACGTTCGCGCCGCCTTCCAAGGCGTGCAGGGCCGGCAGCGGGTCGATGTCGTAGCGGTACTCGCTGTCGTAGTCGTCCTCGACGACCACCGCCTGGTTCTCCCGCGCCCAGCGTAGCAGCGTGAGGCGTCGGGCGCGCGACAGCACCCCGCCGAGTGGAAACTGGTGGGAGGGCGTCACATAGGCCAGGCGCGCCGCGACGCCCGCCAGCCTGTCGGTGTCCAGCCCCGCCGGATCAGCCGGGATCGACACTGGCCGCGCGCCGGTGTTGGCGAAGACCCGCCGCGCCATCGCATAGCACGGCTCCTCGATGACGAAGGCGTCGCCGGGGTCGAGCAGCAGCCGAGCGCAGAGGTCCAGCCCCTGCTGCGAGCCGTTGACGATGACGATCTGCTCCGGCGCGGCCTGTAGCATCCGAGCGCGCCACAGATAGCCCTGCAGGGCGGCCCGCAGGCGTGGCGAGCCGCACGGATCGGCATAGGCCAGCTGGGCGGGCCGCTGGGCCAGGACGGCGTCCACCGCCCGCTTCCAGGCCAGGGTTGGAAAGTCGCCCGGCGCCAGGTCGCCATAGCGGAAGTCGACCGCCAGCGGCTTTCCGGGCGACCGCCAGGCGCGGATCGCCAGTGCGCGCTCGCCATAGGCCGACAGCCGGATCGCGCTCGCGGCTTGTGGCGCCTTGTCGGACGGCGGTCGGGCCAGCGCGCTGACCGCCGGACGCGCGCCCTGGCGCACGGCGATCAGGCCCTCGGCGACCAACTGCTCGTAGGCCGCCGTCACCGTGGTCCGCGATACGCCAAGCTCGGCGGCGAGCGCGCGGGACGACGGCAGCTTGCCGGTCGCTGAGAAGACGCCGTTCAGGATCTGCGCCTTCAGCACGCGATAGATCTGACGCGCCCCCGGCGCCTGCGACCATTCCATCAACTGGACCAGATAAACATGCCTAAACTGGACGTTCTTTAAGGGCCAATTTGAGCCTATCCGGGGGTCGCCGCCAAGCCTGGCTTCGCAAGGACCCGAGATCGCCATGACCCTGCCGCGCGGCCTGTCGGCCTTTCCGATCACGCCCACCGACAATCAGGGTCGGGTCGATGTCGCAGCGTACGGCCGGCTGGTCGCCCGGTTGGCGGGCTCGGGGGTGGCCTCGATCGGCGTGCTGGGCAGCACCGGCGGCTACATGTACCTGACCCGCGAGGAACGGCGGCGGGCGCTGGAAGCCGCCGTCCAGGCCGCGGCGGGCCGTGTCCCGCTGGTCGCCGGCGTCGGCGCCTTGCGCACCGACGACGCGGTCCGGCTGGCCCAGGACGCGGCCGAGGCGGGAGCGACCGCTGGCCTGCTGTCGGCCCCCAGCTACATCCCCCTGACCCAGGACGAAGTGTTCGAGCACTGCATGACCGTGGCTCGCGAGAGCGGCCTGCCGATCGTGCTTTACGACAACCCTGTCGCCACGGGCTTTCGCTTCTCGCCAGATCTGATCGCCCGGCTGGCCCGCGAGCCCGGCGTCGTGGGGATCAAGAACCCGACCGAAAGTCCGGACAAGACCGTCGCCCACCTGGCCGAGCAGCGGGCGGCGACGCCGGCGGGCTTCTCGGTGGGCTACAGCGGCGACTGGAACTGCGCCGAGGCCCTGATCGCCGGGGCCGACGCTTGGTACAGCGTGTTGGCCGGCGTCCTGCCCGCGCCGGGCGTGGCCATCGCCCGAGCAGTGGCGGAAGGCGATCACGCCCAGGCCCGCGCCCTGAACGCCGCGCTGGCGCCGGTGTGGAGGCTGTTCAAGACGCATACCAGCCTGCGGGTCGTCTATGCCCTGGCGGGGATCCTGGGCCTGGCCGACACGGCTCCGCCCCGTCCGATCCTGCCCCTGTCCGCCGAGGCCGTCCACGAGGTCGAACGGACCCTGAAGACGCTGCCGTCGGTCTGGCCGCCCGGCCCACAAACCTGAATTTTTCGAAATATTACTTGCGTTTCATAGACTTAATTCGACGTCATGAAGCACTCGTAACGGGTCATCGGCGTCGCCGACGACTACACCCCCTCTCAACGGATCGCCGCGGGCGACCACACGAAGAGAGAGGGACCTGACCATGAGCAAGACCGTCAATCGCATCGCCGCCATCGCCGCCCTGGCCCTGGCCGCCACCCCGATCATCGGCCTGGCCGCCGCCCACGCCGGCGAGCGCGTCCAGCCGGTGGCCCGCATCGCCGTCGGCGACCTGCGCCTGGACAACCCCGTCGACGCCCGCGAATTCGAGCGCCGCGCCGATCGCGCCGCCGCTCAGGTCTGCGCCGGCAAGGGCCTGCGCGGTCTGTCGGCCAAGGCCTGCCGCATGGACTTCGCCGAGGATGTGAAGGACGCCATGAGCGAGCAGCAGGTCGCCGACCTGAAGATCGCCCGGCGCGCCGGCGCCAACGTCGCCCTGGCCGCGAACTAAGAAGACTGCGGCCGGGGCGAGCCCCGCCGCATCCAGGCCGCGACCGCCCAGGCATGGGCGTCGTGGCGGAGGGCGACCACCGCGTCACGCGGGTCCAGCCAGACCAGCTGGTGATCGTCCTCGACCTTGAGACCGGGCTTCTCGCCCGTGACCTTCACGACGTAGACGCCGCCGTGGTTGCGCACCGGCTCGCCGTCGGACTTCAGGAAGTGCTGCGACACCGCCTCGATCAGGGACCCGGCCTCGACGACGAGGCCGGTCTCCTCGCCGAACTCGCGAGTGACGGCTTCCTGTTCGGTTTCATCGCCGTCCACCGCCCCGCCGGGAAGGTCGAAGTACGGCGCCTTGCCGGGCTTGGTGACCTGGGCCAGGGCGATTTTCCCCTGCCCGTTCTCGGCCACCCCGAACGCGGCGCGACGGTTCCGATAGGTCAGTCCTTCGAGGGCCGTCCCGAACGCCCGCATGGTCAGCCTCAGTCCTTGCCGTAGAGGTCGAACCACGGATCGGCCTTGCCGGCCTCGACGTCCGCCACGCTGATCTCGGGGCGATAGCCGATCTTGCCGTTGGCGCTTTCACGCCAGGCGTCGGTGACCAGGTCGCGCAGGGCGGTAGCCCCGGCCGCGATGCGGGCCTGGACGAAGGCCTTGGCGCGCGGATCGGTGTCGACCATGCCGCCGGCCTTTTCCAGCGCGTACAGCGGCTCGGTCTGCTTCCAGGTGTCGGTCAGGTAGCCGACGACGCGGGTCTCGATCGAGCACTCGCAGGCCTTGTAGGCCGGCACGAGCGCCTTGATATCCTTCTCGTCGCCCAGGGCCTTGGCCAGCGGTCCCTCGAACTGGAAGTGGATCGAGCGCGAATTGGTGTAGCCGTTGGGGTTCGGATAGTCGCCCCAGCCGTTGTAGTGCACCGAAAGGTGCAGCGGCTGACTGCCGTCGCCGACATAGTGGGCCCAGACGCCCAGGTCGCGGATCAGCAACGCCTCACGACGCGTCAGGTCGGCCTTGTAGTAGGCGAGCCTGGTGGCGTCCTTCTCCGTCTTCACCACCGCACTCAGGATGCGCCAGTAGGTGAAGTCCTTCACCAGCTGCTGGTAGCCGTCGATGATCGAATATGGCAGGTAGCCGGCCTTCCAGCTGTCGACGCCGGCGGCCTGGAGGGCCTTTTCGTAGTCGGCGCGGGTGGGCGGCAGGGCCGCCACGGTGAAGGCTGGGCCGCCGAACATCTTCCCCTGGTCGTCGATGTCCAGGAAGTGGGCCGCATCGCGATCTGTGTCGTGGATCTTGCCCGCGCCCTTCCAGCGGTCCGGCTCGCGCGCGTACTCGCCGATCGCGGCGATCCCTTCCGGCGTGCGCAGGAAGGCCGGTATGTCCGACGGGAAGCTCTGGGCGCCGACGACGCCCACCACGCGGTGGCCCGAAGAGCCCCAGGCGAAGGCCGAGGCGGCCGGCGCCGACAGGGCGGCGGCGAGGGCGAGGACTTTCAGGCTGGTCGAAAGGTCCAAACGGTATTGGCGCAAGGAAGAGCTCCGAAGGATCAGATAATGCCGAGCGCGGTCTCCATCCGCCCCACCCAGCCCCGCACGGCCGGATACTGCGAAAGGTCGAACCCGCCCTCGTGCGCAACGCGGGTGTAAGCCACCAGGGCGATGTCCGCCAGGGTCAGCCGTTCGCCGACCAGAAAGGGCGTTTGTTGCAGCTGTGTTTCCAGGCGGGCCAGGGCCTGATCACCCCGCTCGATCAGCCGCGTTTCCAGGCTCTCGCGTGCCTTGCCCAGATAGGCCACCTGGAAGCGAACCACCGCGACATAGGGCTCGTGGCTATACTGCTCCCAGAACAGCCACTCGAACATCTTGGCCCGCTCGTAGGCGTCCGCGGGGATCAACACCGAACCTTCGGCCAGATGCAGCATGATGGCGTTGGACTGCGATAGCGGCCGGCCGTCTTCCAGAATGACCATCGGAACCTGTCCCGCCGGGTTCAGGGCCATGAAGTCCGGCGCCCGGGTCTCGGCCTTCAGCACGCTGGTCTCGATCCATTCGAAGGGCAGATGCAGCCGCTCGGCTGTCCACTTCACCTTCAGGCAATTGCCCGAAATCGAGTCGCCGTAGATGCGCAACGCCATGGCGGGTTCCTCCTGTGAAGCTTGCCGAAACGTAAAAATCGACTCTGCTACAGCCCAGTTTCAAGCGCCTGAATCCATGCCGTTTTTTCGCTCACCGAGCGAGAATGGCCTGCGACCTATCGACTCCTAGGGTTGTCACGGGTCCGTGATCAGACTATCCAGACCGCCGCCCGACAGACAACGCCGATAAGAGGTCCCCCTCGATGCGACGCCAACTCGCCGGAATTTTGGCCACCGCGGTCATCTCCGCGTTCGCCCTTCCTGCCCTCGCCCACGCCGCTGAGTCCGCGCCTGCCGCCACGGCCACGCGCGCCGACCCGCTGGGCGACCTGATCACCTCGGCCCTGACCGGCGGCGCCCTGCCCGGCTCGGTCGACTTCAAGATGAAGGCGACGATGTACCACGCCGGCGCCAAGGGCATCCGCGCCCTGGACTCGCTGGGCTGCAAGGTCGCCGCCATGCGCACCGTCGCGGTGGATCCCAAGGTGATCCCGCGCCGCACCGTCATCTTCATCAAGGAAACCGTCGGCCTGGCCATGCCGGACGGCAGCAAGCACGACGGTTACTGGTACGCCTCCGACATCGGCGGCGCGGTGAAGGGCCTCAAGCTCGACCTCTTCAGCGGCTTCGGCGCCGCCTCGATGAAGGCCCTGGGTGGCGTGGACCTGTCCAGCCTGTCGGTCAGCAAGGTCGGCGAGTTCAAGGGCTGCCCGCCGCAATAATTCGCGGCGCTATCTCAAATCCGCTCATCCCCGCGAAGGCGGGGACCCAAGCGGCCTCTCGGCTTGCGGCGCGGACTGGAAATCATCTCCAAACTCGGCTTGGATCCCCGCCTTCGCGGGGATGAGCGGTGTTGGGGTTGTAATGCGAAATCTGTCTGTCAGCGCTCTGACCCTCGCGGCCTCGCTCGTCCTCGCTACCACAGCCCAAGCCGCTGACGCCCTCCCCCGCCTGAAGGCCCGCGCAGCCGCCGTCTCGATCACGCGCGACGACTGGGGCATCGCCCACATCCACGGCAAGTCCGACGCCGACGCGGTGTTCGGCATGGCCTACGCCCAGGCCGAGGACGACTTCAACCGCGTCGAGACCAACTTCATGACCTCGCTGGGCCGCACGGCCGAGGCGGAGGGCGAGACGGCGATCTGGGCCGACCTGCGCCAGAAGCTGTTCGTCGATCCGGCCGTGCTGAAGGCCGACTACGCCAGGAGCCCCGCCTGGCTGAAGGCGCTGATGAACGGCTGGGCCGATGGGCTGAACTTCTATCTGGCCACCCATCCGAACGTGAAGCCGAAGGTCATCACCCGGTTCGAGCCCTGGATGGCGCTCAGCTTCTCGGAAGGCAGCATCGGCGGCGACATCGAGCGCGTGGCCCTGACCCAGCTGGAGAGCTTCTACGGTTCGCGCCAGCTGGCCATGACCGCCGACGAGAAGGGTCTGCTGTTCAAGGAGCCCAAGGGCTCCAACGGCTTCGCCATCGCGCCGAAGCTGACCCTAGACGGCCACGCCCTGCTGCTGATCAACCCGCACACCAGCTTCTTCTTCCGCTCGGAGATGCAGGTCTCGAGCGACCAAGGCTTGAACGCCTATGGCGCGACGACCTGGGGCCAGTTCTTCATCTATCAGGGCTTCAACGCCCATGCCGGCTGGATGCACACCTCCAGCGGCGTCGACGTGGTCGACGAGTTCGCCGAGACCATCGTCGAGAAGGACGGCCAGCGCTTCTACAAGTACGGCAAGGAACTGCGCCCGCTGAAGAGCGAGGTGATCACCGTCCCCTACCGCGCCGCCGACGGGTCGATGGGTACGAAGCGCTTCACCGTCTTCAAGACCCACCACGGCCCGATCGTCCGCGAAGAGGGCGGCAAGTGGATCAGCATCGCCCTGATGAATAAACCGGTGGCGGCGCTGGAGCAATCGTTCCTGCGCACCAAGGCCACCGACTACAAGAGCTTCATGAAGGTCGCCGAACTGAAGGCCAATTCGTCGAACAATACCCTGTTCGCCGACAGCAAGGGCGAGATCGCCTATCTGCACCCGCAGTTCATCCCGATCCGCGACGACCGCTTCGACTACACTAAGCCGGTCGACGGCTCGGATCCGGCCACGGACTGGAAGGGCCTGCACGCCCTGAAGGACGCGCCCCACGTGGTCAGCCCGCCCAACGGCTGGGTCTACAACACCAACAACTGGCCCTACACGGCCGCCGGTCCCTACAGCCCCAAGCAGGCCGACTATCCCAAGTACATGGACACCGTCGGCGAGACTCCGCGCGGTCTCCACGCCCAGCGGGTGCTGAAGGACGCCAACAACCTCACCCTGGGCGGCCTGATCGCCAAGGCCTACGACCCGTACCTGACCGCCTTCGCCCGTCTGGTCCCGACTCTGGAAGCGGCCTATGCCGCCACTCCCGACGGCGATCCCATCAAGGCCAAGGTCGCCGACCAGGTCGCGGCGCTCAGCGCCTGGGACAAGACATGGTCGGCCCATTCCACCGAAACCTCGCTGGCCGTGTTCTGGGGCGAGGCGATGTGGGCCAAGGCCGCGCCGGCCGCCAAGGCGCAGGGCCTGACCCCCTACGACTACATGGCCGACAAGCTGACCCCGGCCGAAAAGTTGGCCGCCCTGGCCGAGGCCTCCGATCGCCTCACCGCCGACTTCGGCTCGTGGAAGACGCCGTGGGGCCAGATCAACCGCTTCCAGCGCAACGACGGGTCGATCGTCCAGACCTTCGACGACGCCAAGCCCAGCATCCCGGTGGCCTTCACCTCGGCCCAATGGGGCTCGCTGGCCTCGTTCGGGGCCAAGCGCTGGCCGGGGACCAAGAAGTACTATGGCACGCTGGGCAACAGCTTCGTGGCGGTCGTGGAGTTTGGCGACAAGGTCCGCGCCCGCGCCGTCTCAGCCGGCGGCGAGAGCGGCGACCCGGCCTCCCCGCACTTCAACGACCAAGCCCAGCGCTACGCGATCGGCAATCTGCGCGACGTCTATTTCTATCCCGAGGACCTGAAGGCGCACGCCGTGAAGACCTACCGCCCCGGGCAGTAGGTCCATTTCCGTGTCATCCCGGGCGCCTCGAAAAGGCTATCCGCTTCGCTGCGGCCGGGATGACATCGGAAGGGTATCCTAGAACCGGATCACGGCCCCCAGGTTCAGGCGCGTCTCGGTCCCGTCCAGCTTGACCTTGTCGCCGGTCGAGAAGGCCGCGACCTTGTCGTCGTACTTCACGCGCAGCACCTCGCCGCGCAGCGACATGTTCGGCGTCAATTGTTGCTCGTAGCCCAGGCCGTAGACCAGCCCCTTCTCGGTGACCTTCTTCTTGGACCCCAGGATCGAGGCCTCGACCTTGCGGCGCTCCAGGCCGACCTTGCCGTAAAGCAGGCCATCGTCGGCCACGACCAGGCCGGCGCGGGCGGCGACGCCGTAGCGCAGGCCCGGATCGACGGTGACCTTGTTGCCGGCCAGGCTGCGCGAGACCTTGCCGCCGCCCGCGCCCAGGCTGGCCTCGGCGCCCAGATAGAAGTCGTCGCCGACCACCGCGCCGTAGCCCAGGAAGCCGCCGTAGTCGAAGCCGGCCTTGTCGGCCTTGCCCGAGGCCGGCGTCCCGGTCTTCGGGGTCAAATCGAGCTTGGTCTTGGGCTTGCCGTAGCCGACCTCAGCGCCGCCGTAGAAGCCCGTGAAGCTGCTGGCGTCGGTCGGCGCGTCCTGAGCCATGGCAGGCGCGGCGACCATCGAGCCCAGCAGGGCGGCGGCGATGAGCGTGGTTTTCTTCAACATGAGAGAGACTCCATCCTTCGTTGACGACCGCCGGCTGGGAACGCCGGCTTGGATGCAGCCTTGGTGAGGCTCCGCCATGGAGGGTCTGCGCGGGAAGTGTGGAGATCGCGTCCGCGCCACCTTAAGAGTATTTCATTTGCCAGAACGCCGATCCGCGGGCCTTGGCTAGGCGGGCGGAACCTTCGCCGGCTCTCCACAGAACCTCGACACTGTCGCGCCAGGATCGCGCGCCCCACCGCTTTGGCAGGCTTCAGGACGGAAGAATGGAAAACGCGCTGATCTGCGTGGTCGAGGACGATCCCGACATCGCCCGCATCCTGCAGACCTATCTGGAGCGCGAGCGCCTGCGCGTGATCTGCGCGGCCGATGGCGAAGCCGCCCTGCAGCAGCATCGAAGCCTGAACCCCGACCTGCTGCTGCTGGACGTCAACATCCCCAAGAAGGACGGCTTCGCCGTGCTGGCCGAGGTGCGCCGGCGCGGCGACACGCCGGTGATCTTCGCCACCGCCATGGCCGAGGACATCGATCGCCTGACCGGCTTGCGGATGGGCGCCGACGACTATGTGGTCAAGCCCTTCAACCCGGCCGAGGTAGTGGCGCGGGTGAAGGCCGTGCTGCGCCGGACCAGCGGCGGGGGGCGGGCCGAGCTTCTGCGCCACGGACCGATCGAGGCCGATCTCTCCGCACACATGGCGCGCGTGCTGGACCCTCAGATCGGCCCGACGGCGCTGAACCTGACGCTCAGCGAGTTCCGCATCCTGGTGCAGTTCCTCAACGCCCCGATGCGCGTGCTGAGCCGGGGCGAGATCCTGGACGCCTGCCTGCCCGACAGCGACGCCCTGGAGCGCACGGTCGACAGCCACGTCAGCAACCTGCGGCGCAAGCTGGAGGCGGCGGGCGCGGTCGGCTTCGTCGTCAATGTGCGCGGCGTCGGCTATCGCCTGGCGGCCGGCGCGTGAAGCCGGCCCCCACCCTCGCCCGCCGGCTGGGTTTCGCCATCGCCTGGATGCTGGCCGGCGCGGTCCTGTTCATCGCCACCGCCTCGGCGGGGATCGACAAGCTGATCGAACTGGAGATCAAGAGCCGGCAGTCCGCGCGTGTGCTGCACGCCATCGATCTGCTCGACCAGAACCGCGTACCGTCCAACGCCGACCTGCTACTGCTGTTGAAGACCATGTCGCACGAGCAGACCCGCGCCGTGGTGCTCAGCTATTCTGGCGTACTGCTGCTCTCGCTGCTGGTCATCATCGTCTATGTCTGGGTGGCCGGGCGCATCGCCAACCGCTTCGCCGCCCCGGTCATCGCGGTCGCCGACGGCGCCAAGAAGATCGCCGCCGGCGACTTCACCCACCGCATCGGCCCGCCGCCCAAGCTCACCCGCGAGCTGCAGAGCCTGGTCGACGGCTTCAACGCCCAGGCCGAGGCCCTTGAACGCTCCGAGCGGCGCATGCGCTTCCAGACCGCCTCGATCGCCCACGAGCTGCGCACGCCCCTGACCGTGCTTAACGGCTATATCCAGGGTGCGCTGGACGGCGTCTTCCCGCGCGACGACGCCCATATGCGGGCCCTGCTGACCCAGGTGAACGACCTGTCGCGGATCATCGACGACCTGCGCACGGTCAGCCTGGCCTCGACCGGGGCCCTGGCTCTGGAGGTCGGCGACTGCGACCTGGCCGAGGAGACCGTCTCGGTGCTGCACGCCCTGGCGCCGGGCTTCGCGGCGGCCGGCATGGCGGTGGAGACCGAGCTTTCGCCCGCCCTGGTCCGCGCCGACCCGGCCCGCATCCGCCAGATGCTGCGCGCCGTGCTGGAAAACGCCCGTCGCTACGCCGCCGAGGGCGGCCGGCTGACGGTCAGGACCTTCGTCCAGGAGGACGAGTGCGTGCTGCGGGTCGAGGATCGCGGTCCAGGCTTCCCGGCCGACCATCGGGCGTTCGAGGGCTTCTGGCGGGCGGACCTGTCGCGCACCCGCGCCACGGGCGGCTCGGGCCTGGGCCTGTCGGTCGTGAAGGCCCTGGCGGACGCGCACGGGGGCGAGGTCAGCATCGGCAACCGCCGCAACGGCGGGGCGCGCATCGAGATGCGGTTCTTCGCGCGGGACGAGGCTGTTCGCCTCGCCGTCCCGAGGCTGGCTAAAACGCCGGCCTAGATATCGCCGCCGACGTTTGGCGCGACGCCCGGAGCGCGGGCGACGTGGATGCCGCACTCGGTCTTTTCCTGGCCCTGCCAGCGGCCCGAGCGACCGTCGTCCGAGGGCTTGGTGCAGGGCCAGCAGCCGATCGAGGCATAGCCCTGCGCCACCAGGGGGTGGGCCGGCAGCTGGTGCTCGGCGACATAGGCGTCCAGCTCCGCCTTCGACCAGTTGGCCAGCGGGTTGAACTTCAGCTTACCCTCGGCCTCCTCGACCACGGGCAAGCTCAGGCGGTCGCCGCCATGGAAGCGCTTGCGGCCGGTGATCCAGCCGTCGAAGCCACCCAGGGCGCGATCCAGCGGCAGCACCTTGCGGATGTTGCAGCAGGCGTCGACGCTGCTGCGCCACAGGTCCGAGTTCGGGTCCTGGGTCGCCAGGTCCGCGAAAGCCGGGCGCAAGTCGCGCACATCGGTCAAGGCAAAGCGGCTCGCCAGGTTCTTGCGGTAGTCCAGGGTCTGGCCGAACAGCATGCCGGTGTCGAGGAACAGCACCGGGATGCTGGGCGACACCTGCGAGACCAGGTGCAGCAGCACGGCCGACTCGGCCCCGAAGGACGAAACCAGGGCCAACCTGTCGCCGAAGTGCTGGTGGGCCGCGCGCAGGATGGTCAGCGGATGGGCGTCACGCAGCTCGGCGTCCAACCGGGCCGCCAGGCCAGCAGAGGTCCCACCGATCTGGTCGTAGGCCATCAGTTGCCCCTCTCCTCGAACGCCACCACGCGTTCATCCGCGGCGCGCTGATAGACATGGCGGAAGCGGCTGGCGGCCTTGGTCCAGGCCTCGGGCGTGGCGCCGTCGTTCGGCTCGAACGCGTCGAAGCCGCAGCGGACCATGAAGCCGGCCTGCTCTTGCAGCACGTCGCCCACGGCGCGGATCTGGCCCTCGTACTTGAAGCGCTCGCGCAGCAGGCGGGCCGAGGTGTAGGCGCGGCCGTCGCGATACTTCGGGAAGGCCAGGGCCACCACCGCGATGCGCGGCAGGTCGTAGGCCAGGACCTCGATCTCCTCGTTCGATTCGATGCGCACGCCGACGCGGCGGCTGTTGGACGACAGCAGGGCGTCGCCCTCGGCCTCGAAGCGGGCCAGGGACAGGATCACGTCGCCCGTCTCGGGGATGGCGTCCTCGTCGGTGACGTTGACGAAAGCATCTTCGGCCCAGCGGGCCCCGCCGTCAGCCAGCTCAATCAGCTTGGGCATAGACAGCCTCCTTGAAGGGCTCCAGGCCCACGCGGCGATAGGTGTCGAGGAAGCGTTCGCCATCGGCGCGAACGTTCAGATAGGCGCCGACCAGCTGGTCGACGGCGCTGGCCACCCGGTCGGCCGGCAGGGCCGGACCCAGGATCTTGCCGATCGAGGCGTCTTCGGCGCCCGAGCCGCCCAGCGACAGCTGGTAGAATTCCTCGCCCTTCTTGTCGACGCCCAGGACGCCGATGTGGGCGACGTGGTGGTGACCGCAAGCGTTGATGCAGCCGCTGATCTTGATCTTCAGCTCGCCGACCTCTTCCGCACGATCCGGATCGGCGAACTGACGGGCGATGTCTTGGGCGATCGGGATCGCGCGGGCGTTGGCCAGGGCGCAGTAGTCCAGGCCCGGGCAGGCGATGATGTCGCTGATCAGGTCGATGTTCGGCGTCGCCAGGCCCGAGGCCTGCAAGGCCGCGAACACAGTCGGCAGGTCGTCCAGCTTCACGTGCGGCAAGACGAGGTTCTGGGCGTGGGTCACCCGTACATCGTTGAAGCCGTAACGCTCGGCCAGGTCGGCGACGACCTCCATCTGCTCGGCCGAGGCGTCGCCTGGCGTCTGCTCCTGGGCCTTCAATGAGACCTCGACGATCGCATAGCCCGGCTGCTTGTGGGCGCGGACATTGTTGCGGACGAAGCGGGCGAAGGCGCTGTCGTTGGCCTTGGCCGTCTCGAAGGCTTCCGAACGGACCGGCAGGGTCTCGAAGGGAGTCGTGGCGAACGCGGCGCGGATGCGGCCCAGCTCGCCGGCGGGCAGGTCGGCGCGGGCGGCGTCGATCTTTTCCCACTCCTCTTCCACCTGGCGCGCGAACTCCTCGGCCCCGAGGGCGGCGACCAGGATCTTGATGCGGGCCTTGTAGATGTTGTCGCGGCGGCCGTGGCGATTGTAGACGCGCAGGATCGCTTCCAGGTAGCTCAGCAGACGGTCGGTCGGCAGGAACTCCTTGATGGTCGGGCCGACATAGGGCGTGCGCCCCTGCCCGCCGCCGACGATCACCTCGAAGCCGTGCGAACCGTCACGGCCCTGCCGCAGCAACAGGCCGATGTCGTGCACCTTGGCCGCCGTGCGGTCCTTGGCCGAGGCGGTGATGGCGATCTTGAACTTGCGCGGCAGGAACGAGAATTCCGGGTGCAGGGTCGACCACTGGCGGATCACCTCCGACCACACGCGCGGATCGTCGATCTCCTCGGCCGTAGCCCCGGCATAGGGGTCGGACGTGGTGTTGCGGATGCAGTTGCCGCTGGTCTGGATGGCGTGCAGGTCCACCTCGGCCAGCTTATCCAGAATGTCGGGCGCGTCGCGCAGCTTGATCCAGTTGAACTGGATGTTCTGGCGCGTGGTGAAGTGGCCGTAGCCCTTGTCGTAGTCGCGGGCGATCTCCGCCAGGCGGCGCATCTGGGTCGGGTTCAACGAACCGTAGGGCACGGCGATCCGCAGCATGTAGGCGTGCAGCTGCAGATAGAGGCCGTTCATCAGGCGCAGCGGCTTGAACTGATCCTCGGTCAGCTCGCCGGCCAGGCGGCGGGCGACCTGGCCCCGGAACTCGTTCGAGCGGTCGACGAGAAATTCTTTGTCGATGAGGTCGTACTGGTACATGGCTCTATCGCCCTACTTCCGGCGGATCAGGTCGACGCGGCCGGTCGAGCGCGCCGCGCCCGACGCCTGGCGCAAGGCCTCGACGACGTCGCCGCCCTCGGCCTGCTTGCCGTGCGTGAGTTCGTTGGTGGGCCCGAGAGCCCTGATGCGTTCGCGGTAGCTGACCGGCGCCCAGTGGTCGCCCGACTCCACCAGGTCGATCGGATAGACGTCGACCACGACGGTCGGCTGGCTCTTGCCGACGGCGACGGCGGCCTCGATGGGCTCGTCGCTGTCGAACAGCTCGGCGTCGCCGAAGCGCTCGACCCACTGGCCGGACTTCCAGAACACGACGTCGCCGTCGATCAGACGGTTGGCGGTGATGGCTTTCATGAGCGCGAACTCAGCTCGAACGAGGAAAATTGGGATGCGGTCTCGGCGACCGGCGCGACGTCGGCCATGGCCATCGCCTCGCCGACCATCAGCAGCGCGGGGCCCTTAACGCTCAGCGCGACGTCCGCCAAGCCCGCCAGGGTCGTCAGGACGCGGCGCTCGTCGGCGCGGCTGGCGTTCTCGACGACCAGGGCCGGGGTCGAGCCGGCACGGCCGGCCGCCGTTAGGCGCTCTGCGATCAGGCCAGCGGTCGAGACGCCCATATAGACGACGACCGTCTGGTTCGGACGCGCCAAAGCCGTCCAGTCCAGGTCAGGGTCGCCGTGAGCGGCGTGGCCGGTGACGAAGGTCACGGCCTGGGCCGCGCCGCGATGGGTCAGGGGCGCGCCGGCATTGGCGCTGGCGGCCAGGGCGGCGGTGACGCCGGGCACCACGTGGCACTCGACTCCGGCCTCGCGGCAGGCCAGCAGCTCCTCGCCGCCACGGCCGAACAGGAACGGATCGCCGCCCTTCAGGCGCACCACGTTCAGGCCGTCCAGGGCCAGGGCCACGATCAGCTCGTTGATGTCGTCCTGGGGCAAGGTGTGGCGCGACTTGCGCTTGGCCACGTTGATGCGGCGGGCGCGGCTGGGCGCCAAGTCGAGGATCTCGTCGGAGACCAGGCCGTCATGCACCACCACGTCGGCGCCGCGCAGGGCGTTGAAGGCGCGGAAGGTCAGCAGGTCCGGATCGCCCGGCCCCGCCCCGACCAGCCACACCGCGCCCAGGGCGCGCTGCGCCCGTGTCCCGCCGACGACGACGAGACCGGCTTTGGCGTTTCGGGCCGACGGGCGGGCCATGGGGTTTAGAACCTCTATCAGGACACTTGGAATAAAACGGTAGAACGCAACGCGGGGTCGTCCCTAAAGACGACCCCGCGCACGTGTGCCGACGAAAAGGGCCGATCCGCCAGCGAACGCTTGCAAAGTCGGCGCGAAAGGCTCAATTCGCAAACAAGGACTTCTGCCGGGGCGTTCAGTAAAACTCATGGAAAGACCGAACGAGCGCCGTCGCCTGCCGCCGCTGAACGCCCTGCGCGCATTCGAGGCCGCTGCCCGCCACCTGAACTTCAGCCGCGCCGCCGACGAGCTGTCGGTGACGCCCGGCGCCGTCAGCCAGCAGATCCAGAATCTGGAGGACTATGTCGGGGCGGCGCTGTTCAAGCGCACGCCCAAGGGCCTCCTTCTGACCGACGCGGCCCAGACCGCCCTCCCCGCCCTGCGAGAGGCCTTCGACCGCCTGGCCGAAGCCGCCAGCCTGCTGACCGCCGCCGTCGACGGCCGCCGCCTGACCCTGACCGCCGCCCCTTCGTTCGCCGCCAAGTGGCTGGTTCCGCGCCTGGGCAAGTTCGAGCAGGCCCATCCGCAGGTCGACGTCTGGCTGTCGGCCGGCATGGAGGTCGTGGACTTCGCCACCGGCGAGGTCGACATGGCCATCCGCTACGGCTCGGGCCGCTATCCGGGCCTGGAGGTCATCCGCCTGATGCAGGAGTCGGTCGTTCCCGTCGCCAGCCCCGAACTGCTGGAGCAGAACGCCCTGGAGCGTCCGGAGGACCTGGCCCACCACATCCTGCTGCACGACGGCTCGCCCGACGCCGACGACAGCTGCCCCGACTGGGCGATGTGGCTGGCCGCGCGCGGGGTCAAGGGCGTCGACGGCGCGCGGGGCCCGCGCTTCAACCAGTCCAGCCTGGTCATCGAGGCCGCCGCCAACGGCCGCGGCATCGCCCTGGCCAAGCGCACCCTGGCCCAGGCCGATCTCGATTCCGGTCGCCTGGTGATCCCGTTCGAGGCCTCGACGGCAGTCGACTTCGCCTATTACGTCGTCCACCCCAAGGCCAAGGGTCGCCTGCCCCAGGTCAAGGCGTTCGTCACCTGGCTGAAGGCCGAGGCCGACGCCCATGAGGCGGCGCTGCAGACCATGGACAACGGGTCGGGGATTTAACCCCTACGGCTCTGGTTTTGCGGCGCGGAACCGGCTTAAAGGGGCCCATGAAAATCACGACTCTCACGGTCGACGAGCACCTCGACGCCGCCGACTGCCGGACCATGGCTGACGTGCGCCAGGGCGTGGACGCCCTCGACCGGGCCCTGGTCCAGCTCCTGACGGAGCGTCAGGGCTTCATGGACGCGGCCGCCCGCATCAAGGCCGACCGCACCAAGGTGTTCGACCGCGCGCGGATCGAGGACGTGGTCGACAAGGTCAAGGCCGCCGCCCGCGCCTCGGGCCTGTCGGAAGCCATCGCCGAGCCGGTCTGGCGCACGCTGATCGACCGCTGCATCGCGTACGAATACGACAGCTGGGACAAGACCAAGGGCTGACGGCAAGCGCCCCCTCGCGGGGGCGCTCCCGCTCTTAGTTGCCGTCGATCATCCGGCCCAGGCCGCCGAGGATCGAGCCCTCGCCCTGGTTGCCGCCCTGGCCTTGCGCGGCCTGCATCATGCGGCCGGCCAGACGCGCGAACGGCAGCGACTGGATCCAGACCTTCCCCGGACCGCGCAGGCGAGCGAAGAACAGGCCCTCGCCGCCGAACAGCACGCTCTTCACGCCGCCGGCCATGACCAGGTCGAAGTCGACGCCCGGCGTGTAGGCCGCCAGACAGCCCGTATCGACGTGCAGCTCCTCGCCGGGGCCCAAAGTGCGCTCGACCAGCGTGCCGCCCATCTGGACGAACACCCAGCCATCGCCTTCCAGGCGCTGCATGATGAAGCCCTCGCCGCCGAACAGGCCGGTCATCATCCGCTTCTGGAAATGGATGCCGATCGACACGCCGCGCGCGGCCGCCAGGAAGCTGTCCTTCTGGCAGATCAGGGTTCCGCCCAGCTGGCCCAGGTTCAGCGGCAGGATGGTGCCCGGCGTCGGCGAGGCGAAGGCCACGCGCGCCTTGCCCTGCCCCTGGTGGGTGAAGACGGTGGTGAACAGGCTCTCGCCGGTCACCAGGCGTTTGCCCGCGCCCAGCAGCTTGCCCATGATGCCGCCGCCCTGGTCGGCCGAGCCGTCGCCGAAGATGGTGGTCATCTGGACGCTGGCGTCCTTCCACACGAAGGCGCCGGCCTCGGCCACGGCGCTCTCGCCCGGATCCAGTTCGACCTCGACGAACTGCAGGTCCTCGCCCTTGATCTCGAAGTCGATGTCGTCGGCGACGCCGGCGCTGCGTTGGTGGCTCCAGGGGCTGGGGGGCATGGGGACGACTCCTCGTGTCTAGAACATCGTTCTTAGCGAGGCCGCGCCTGCGCCGCCAATTACGCTTCCTTTAAATTGCCCCGTCGAAGCGCCGCCACGGCGGTCAAGTCGCATCACCAATTTGGTCATACCATTAGTCCGACAAATGTGACCAAACGGCGCCACCGCACGTCACAGGGTTACGTATGGTAACGCCAATTTTCTCCTGAAAATTCAAGGTATCGCGAAATTGCGCCGATGGACGCGCTTCCATTGATGATCGGACAATTCGCAGCCTCCGGTTTGGCCTGACCAGGTGGTCGCCACATCTTTGTAAGTGGCATTACCAATTATTGACAACAGAGCGGACTGGTCGGATAAGTCACTTCAAGGGCGCCAAGTCAGTGCGCCGGGGGAGGCACTCTCATGAACCATGCTCGCAACACCTTCGCTCTTCGCGCCGCGCTGATGGCGTCGTGCGCGGCCCTGGCCGTCGGCTCGGCCGCCCAGGCCCGCCAAGCCGCGCCGTCGGAGACGAAACCCGAGACCGAAACTGTCGAAGCTGTTGTTGTCACCGGTTTCCGTCAGGCCTACGCCAACGCCATCGCCACCAAGCGCGAGACGCTGGAAATCTCGGACGGCATCTCGTCGGACGGCCTGGGCCGCTTCCCCGACCTGAACGTCGGTGAAGCCATCCAGCGGATCCCCGGCGTCCAGATCAACCGCGAGGCCGGCAGCCGCAACGCCACGATCAGCCTGCGCGGCCTGCCCGGCAGCTTCGCCCGCACCACCCTGAACGGCGGCGCGTTCGCCGACCCGATCCTGAACGGCTCGACCCCGCTGGGCGCCTTCAACTCGGACATCTTCACGGCGATCAACGTCATCAAGTCGCCGTCCGCCTCGAACCTGGCCGGCGGCCTGTCGGGCAATGTCGACCTGCGCATCAACCCGGCCCTGGCCCGCAAGGACGGCGGCTTCGCCAAGCTGTCCTACGAGTACAACGACCTGGGCAACCTGGGCAGCCCGCTGGCCTCGATCGGCTACAACAAGCACCTGACCGACGACTTCGCCGTGTTCGGCGTGGTGGCCTGGAAGGACGAGAAGTTCCGCCGCGACTCGCTGACCGTGAACTCGTGGGGCAATCGCGTCGGCGGCATTCAGCTCGGCAACCAAGCGGCCGTGGTGGACGCCCAGGGCAACTGGATCCCGGGGGCCAATCCGGCGTACGACGCCATGCAGGCCTCCCTGCCGAGCAGCTACACCTCGCAGTTCAAACCCGGCCTGGCTCCGGTCTACTATCCCAGCCAAACCCGCCAGATCGTGAAGTTCAACCGCGGCAGCACCCTGTCCGCCGCCACCGGCTTCGAGTGGCGCATCAACGACGAATGGAAGTTCGGAGCGAACGGCTTCATCACCAAGCGCAAGCTGGATGAAGCCACCAACAACCTGCTCTACATCGATGCAGGCGCTGGCAATGGCACCAATACCGGCCTCGCCCCCACCTCCGCGGTCGCCAAGATCAGCAATCTCGGCGCGCCCTACATCGTCAAGACGCCGAACGGCGACCGCGCCTACGTCAACAGCTTCAAGGCCGAGAACATCAACACGTTCGACTCGGTCCGCTCCGAGCCGGCCGAGAACCAGACCTGGGCCATCAACCCGAGCCTGGAGTTCAAGAACGACGACTGGAAGGTCACGACCAACCTGACCGTCTCGCGCGCCAAGGCCTACGCCAACCAGATCGAGCTGGACGTCGTCCAGAACCCCTACCGCAACCTCGGCTCGGCCGGCCCGAACGGCATCGTGGCCACGGTCAGCACCGGCGGCGACAACCTGTCGAACTACACCGCGACCCTGGTCACGCCGCACGCCACCCACCTGCCCACGGGCGGGTTCCTGATCCCCGCGACCAACACCGCGCCGACCCAGGCCGGCGCGCAGATGCCGGGCCAGAGCGCTACCACCGCCGCCGACCGCTTCGGCGTCACCGGCACCAGCGGCCAGGCCGACAACGTGCTGGACTCGTTCCAGGTCGACTTCGAGCGCACCCTGGACGGCTTCTTCAACGCGCTGCAGTTCGGCGGCCGCGCCGAGCACAATAAGTTCACCTCCAGCGGCTCGCGCAACACCGCCCTGGGCGCTCAGACCCAGAACATCACGACGGACATGGCCTACCAGTTGCCGTACGCCAACGACTTCTTCGGCGGTCAGGCGGCGGGCGCCACGACCAATTGGATGAACGTCGACATCGACCGCGTGCTGAAGGCGATCACGCCGGTCAACACCAACCTGCGCACGGCCCTGAACCCGAACGGCCTGCCCGACCAGTTCCTGCTGGGCTCGCCGGGCGTGTTCCTGACCCCATACGGCGTGGTCAACAACTACACCGACGGCAACTACTGGAATAACAACTTCAGCAATCAGAACGACGTCTATTCGGGCTACGTCACGGCCAGGTTCAAGGGCGAACTGCTCAGCGTTCCGATCCGCGGGACCGTCGGCACGCGCTACGAGCGCACCGAGCAGAAGATCGTCGCCCTGAACTGTAAGAACTGCACCACGGCCCTGTCGAACCAGGCCGGCGCGATCAACCACTCGCTGTCGACCTCGACCCGCAAGAACGAGTTCGGCTACTGGCTGCCGTCGGCTATCATCATGGCCGACCTGCGCGACGATCTGGTGTTCCGCGCCGCAGCCTACCGCACCTATGTCCGTCCGCAGCCGCGCGACAACGTGCCGACCACCTTCGTGCAGGTGCCGGTCGACGTGAACCCGCCCACCGATCCGGTCTACACCGTCACGCTGGGCGCCACGGACATCAAGCCCTACACCGCCGACTCGTTCGACGCGTCGCTGGAGTGGTACAATCGTCCGGGCGGCATGATCTCGATCGCCGCCTACCGCAAGAACGTGAAGGGCTATATCGGCCCGATCACCGACCAGTCGGTGCTCTGCCCGGCCAGCGGCAAGATCGACGGCATCGACGTCGACCTGGGCACGCTGAGCATCGACACCTCAGCCGGCTCGCCCAAGTGCATCAGCTCGAACAAGTTCACCGGCTCGGGCGGCGTCCTGAAGAACGCCGAGGTGCGCATCAGCGGCAAGACCAACCAGTCGCCGATGACCGTCACCGGCATCGAGTTCAACATCCAGCAGAACCTCGACTTCCTGCCGGGCTTCTGGAAGAACTTCGGCGGCGCGTTCAACTATTCGTATACCAAGATCGACGGCAAGGACACGGCAGGCAACAAGATCACCCTGCCCAGCGTCTCCAAGAACAACCTGAATGTCATCGGCTACTACGAAGCCAAGTGGGGCGGCGTCCGGCTCGTCTACAACTGGCGGGACAAGTATGACCTGGCCGCGGGCAACTCGTTCGTCGGCGACGCCCGCACCGTCAAGGCCCGCAGCCAGCTGGACGCCTCGGCTTCGTTCAACCTCACCGAAAGCCTGACGCTCTCGGTCGACGCCTTCAACCTGACCGACGCCCAACGCGCCGAGTACGAGAACGACCCGATGCTGCCGCGCTTCATCGACTACGACGGCCGCACCTATCAGGTGACCGTGCGCGCCAAGTTCTAGCGCTCCACGGCGGCCGCCCAGCCTGGCGGTCGCTGCCCCCCTCTCCTCCTCATGGGGCCGAAGCTTGCTTCGGCCCCTATTTTTATGCGCTCAGCCCTTCAGCGAGCGCAGGGCCTGTTCGTGGGCGTAGGCGGCGATGTCCATCAGGGCGGCGTCCAGGGCCGTCTTGACCGCTTCCAGGCTCTCCTGGCCGCTCTCGCAGCGCTCGCAGACCTCCCCCAGCTGGAAGGCTCCCACGCCGCGCGCCGCGCCCTTCACCGTGTGAACCGCATCCTTCCAGCCAGGATGGGAAGGATCCAGCATCGGGGTCCAAAGCGCGGCCTGTTCGCGGAACAGCGCCAGCACCTCGTCGATCACCCCGAAATCCCCCGCCGCGAACCCTTCCAGGTAAGCGAAATCCACGGCTCCGCTGATATCTCGTCTGGCCATGAAAAAAGCTCTTGCGCTCCCAAAATCATTGCGTATGTTCCGCGCCTCGCCGCCGGGGCTCGCAAGTGCTTCGAAACGTCGAATGGGTGTATAGCTCAGTTGGTAGAGCAGCTGACTCTTAATCAGCGGGTCGTAGGTTCGAATCCTACTACACCCACCATTCTCCTCTTGGAGAACCCGGCCCTCCGCTGAGGCCGACATGGGCACCGCCCCTGAAACTCCCCTGAAATCTTGTAGAAGAGCGCGTCGCGCAGCACGTGCGAACTGCCGTTTTGCGCCATGAGCGGACGTCGCCATACCGCCAGGAACACGACACTCGAGGAAGGGAGCCAAGAGGTTTGCAGCCCAACGGGGCGACATGGCTAATTCGAGGTCAATCCAGTTCAGGCAATTCAGGCGCGTAGTCGAATCTTGAATTCACGGCGTCGGACTTGGCGCGCCGCTCCGGAGCGCACCGTCAAGACTAGCACACGCTATTCAGTAGCGAACGTGAAGCTCGAGAGACATCGTCCTCGGCCGCTGAGCTGTGCTCTGCCCCGATAGCTTCAGCGTGAAGGGATTGCCATAGGCGAAGGTGTCGCCTGCGCTGTCGAACAGATTGTCGACTGCCAGGCCTAGGCCTAGTCGATCCGACCACAGCCGCGCGGCGAGACGAGTCGTGGCGTAACCGCCCATGATGGGAGCCGTCGCGCTATCGAAACTCAAGCGCGAATGACCGACATAGGCCGCGCGGGCGTCCAGGCTGCCTCGCCAGCCCTGCCCCAACGGCCGCTCATAACTCGCCGCGAACGAGGCCGAGCCCTGCGGTACGCCCGCCAGACCAAGGTCCTTGCGCCCTGGAAAGGAGGCGTTGACGGTCTCAAGCTCCGGATGGTTCAGCAGGAAGCTGGCTTCCAGTCGCAAGCCGTCGTGGACGTAGCGGCCTTCGAACTCCAGACCGATGTTGCGGCCGTCTCCCAGATTGGCCGTATAGGGCAGTCCGGAAGGCAGCAGCTGGTCGCTCTGGATGTCCTTCCATGAGGCCAGGAACGCGGCGGCCCGCAGGCGAAGTCGTCCATCCATCCAGGATTTCTTGGCCCCGGCCTCGTAGCTCCACAGCTCGTCGCCGTCGTAGCGGCGCTGCGGCTCGCCCCCGGCAGTGTCGAAGGTCTGGGTCGGAATCAGTGCGGTATTGAACCCGCCCGCCCGATAGCCCTCGGCGGCCTGCACATAGATCAGCGTCGAGGCGCTGGGCGCGAACGACACCACCATCTTCGGCGCGAAGCCGACGTAGTTCTGCGTGTCGCGAAAGGATGCAGTCGAACTGGCCGCCATCGCGAGGCTGGACACCTCAGAGCGCGTCGCGAAGAGGCGCCCGCCCAGGGTCAGGCTCCAGCCACGGCCCAGGTCACCGATCGCCTCCCCGAACAACGCCGCCTCACCCAGCACGTCGCGCCGCCTCTCGCGGGCCAGAGGGAGCAGGGGCTGCTCGGAGAGGACGATCAGGCCATCGCGCCCCTGGCGCGTACGGGCCAGGAAGGCGCCCACCTGCCACTGGATCCGACCGGCCGGCCGCGACGCCAGCGACGCCTCGGCCACCACGGCGCCGACATGGTTGTCGTCATCGAAGGCGACCGCCGCGCCCGAAGGCGCCGAAACCGGTGGCGCATCGCTGGCGTCGTAGCGACTGGAAAGATCATGCCGTACGGCGGCCAGGGTCAGTTTTGCGTCCTGCCCGAATAGACTGCCGTGGGCGCCGACATGGACCTCGACGAAATCATTGTCGTGCGGCTCGGCGATCCGATTGCGACGCGCATAGGTCCCAACGTCGCGCTCGGCGTACTGCGTATCCTTCGAGTTGATCCATTGGCTGGTCACGCCGGTCTCGGCCGTCCAGCCGGCGCCGAGCTCGACGCGCGCGGAGAGACGGACGCCGCTGCGGCGGGTGTCGTTGACGTCGGACCGTCCCTGGCCGAGGTCGTCAATATAGCCGCCCTGCCGCTCGGCATAACCGACCAGCCGGACAGCGGCGTGGCCATTCAGCAGCGGCATGTTGATCATCGCCGACGCCAGGCCTCCAGCCTTGCCGCCTTGAGTGGTCGAGCCCGAAAGCGAGGCCCAGGCATCGAACGTCTCGGGATCTGGACGACGGGTCGTCAGGTGCAGAACGCCGCCCAGAGACCCTGCGCCGTAGAGAGCGCCCTGCGGGCCGCGCAACACCTCGACCTGACCGATGTCGACCATCAGCAGGTCGGGATCGGGGGCGTTGTAGGTCAGCCGCACGTCGTCGAGATAGATGCCGACCATCGACTGGGTCTGGCCGGTCAGGGGGCCGTCCGAAAGGCCGCGCAGGATGACCTTGTCGCGCCCGGGTCCGAGGTTGGTCACCGTCATGGACGGGACCGTCAGGGCCAGGTCGGCGGCGTCGTGCACGCCCTGAGCCGCCGCGGCGCGCTCGTCCAGCGCGCTGACCGAATAGGCAAGACGATCAGCGAGCGCCAGCCGGCGCGTGGCGACGATGACCAGCTCGGCAAGCGGCGGCGCGTCCTCGGTCCGCGCCCTAAGCGCCGGCGCGGTGGGGGACGCCGCCAGCGGCGCCGGCTTGGGGACGATCCGGTAGACCTTCGGCGAGATAAGGCGCGCCTCGCATCCGGCGCCGCGCAACAGCGCCTTCAGCGCCGTGTCCGGATCCGCGCGTCCCTGGAAGCCGGGAGAGGGTCCACATCCCTGCGCCGCGCTGAGGTCGATCGAGACCCGCGCCTGCAGGGCGAACGCCGTCGCGGCCGCCTTCAGCGGGCCAGCGGATATGGAGAAGGACAGGGTCTCGCCCGCACGCGCGCAGACCGGCGCGACGGCCAGGCCGACCGCCGACGCCAAGCCCAAGCGCCGCCATACGCGGTTATGCAAGATCACGCCCCTCCGACACGGCTCGGGGCGTCACCTTAGGACCATTTCCCCGTTCTCGCGATCGATGGTCAGCCCAGCATAGGCGGTCAGTATGTGAATGGCCGCGTCCTCGTCGTCGAGCGCGATAACGCCGGAGAACCGCTGCGTCGCCGCCTGGGGCGCAATCCGGATCGGTGTCGGGAAGCGACGGTTCAGATCGGCGACGATGTCGCCTAGCGTCTCGTTGTCCGCGACCAGTTGCCCCTGGGTCCAGGCGAAGGCGCCGTCGGGCTGAACGCGCCGCACATCTGAGCGCGCCGCACCCGCCTCATGACGCAGCTCCTGGCCGACCGTCAGGCGCACCGGTGCCTGCCCGTCCCGCTGCGCGACCTCGACCACGCCCCGTCGCACGGTGACGCGGACGCTCCTGGCGTCATGGCGGATGTTGAACTCGGTGCCCACGACCCGCACGCGCTGGTCGCCCACCTCGATCACGAAGGGGCGCGAGGAGTCCTTGGCGACGTCGAAACTGGCCTGGGCCAGGCCCATTTCCACCTGACGCTTGCGCCAGCCCAGCCGCACGCTGAGCTTTGAGCCGCCATCCAGGGTGATCCGGGTGCCGTCGGCCAGATCGATGCGACGCGTCTCGCCGGGCTTGGTCACATAGGTCACGCTCTGGCCCTGCGAAGCCGTCCATAGCGCGGGGCCTCCGACCAGAACCGCCAATGAGGCGGCGATCGCGCCGCCGATCCAGCCGCGACGCACCGGCGCCCGCTTCGGAAAGCTCACGACGTTGGCCACTGGCGGTGGAAGGTTCTCAGCGATCTCGGCCTTGCGCAGATCCAGGTCGGCCACGATCAGCTCAGCCTCCTCGAAGGCCGCCAGCCGCGCTTCCGAACCCTCCAGCCAGTCGGCCAGGGCCGTCCAGTCCTGCGCCGTCGCGGCATCGGACTGGACGCGGACCAGCCACGCGACCGCCTGGTCCCGCACCGCCTCCTTCGTCTCCAGATCCTGACCACTCATCCGACTTCGCCGTTTCCCGGAAGGCCGTCCGCCCTCCCTCTCGCCCCAAAGACGCCATATTGCCCCGGGCGCCTCAAAAGAATTTCGCGCGCCGTTCTCATGGCCACCGCCCGACCTTGGCGACGATCAGCTTTAGGCTGGCCATCATGTACTTCTCGACACTGGATCGAGACACGCCCATGGCGGCGGCCGTCTCTGCATGGCTGAGACCCTCCAGCTTATGCAAACGGAATGCCTCCTGAACCGCGGGTGGCAGGGCCTTGACCGCTTCAAGGGTCCTGGAGAGCTGCAACTTGGCGGCCGCAGCCTCGTCGGCGGGCGCTTCTTCGGCGATTTGAGGGCCACCCACGTCCGACACGTTCGCCCCGTGCCATTGGGCGTCGCGCGCCTCAGCCCTCCGCCGCACCTTGATGCGATCCAGCATCAGGTTTGTGCCCAGGCGGTAGAGATAAGCCGTCGGATTGTCGATCGCCTCGCCCCGACGGTCGCCGATCTTCAGGTAAATGTCCTGCACCAGGTCCTCGGCCGCTTCCTCGGACCGCAAGCGCACGCGGAAATACCGCAGCAGATCCGCGCGCCGCTCCATATAGGCGGAAAGCAGGGGATGGACGTCGGTGTCGTCCAAGGCGCGGTCGCGCTCCTCGAAGGGACGGCGCCGGGAATCCACGCCTGCGACAATCTTTCCGAACCTCCAGCGCGGCGCAACGCCGAAAGTTTTGAGGTGCCTCCGAAGGCGCGTCGTCCTTGCCGGTCGAAGGCGCACGAGCGCCGCACTGGCAGGAGTGCTCCACTTGCTTGAAGTCACGATGATGAACGACGGCGCCCGCGTCGGCAGTCTGTGTTTCGACGCCGACCGCGTGCGCCGGTTCACGTCGGTCGAGCCACGCGTCATCTCGATCCATCAGCACTTCCGTCCCGAGCGCGAGCGGGTCGAGGCCTATATCGAAACGACCTATGCCGAGGCCTTCAGCAGCCGAATCCGGGCGCACTATCCGACCCTGATGAGCGTCCAGGACGCCCGCGGTGAGATCCACGCCGCCGTCGGCTTCCGGCTGGCGAGCGATGGGCCGCTGTTCCTGGAGCGCTATCTGGACGAACCGATCGAGGCGGTGCTTGCCGCCGCTCGCGCCGGCGTCGCCGAGATCGGCAACCTGGCCTCGGCGAGCGCCGGCGCCTCGCTCTTTCTGTTCATGGCCCTGGCGCGTCACCTGCATCAGCTGGGCTGCGACCATGCCGTCGCCACGGCCACGCGGCAGCTGCGCCGGACCTTCGGTCGCGTCGGCTTTCCGACCCGGACGCTGACCAACGCCGATCCCGCCCGCCTCGGCGCCGAGGCCAAGGACTGGGGTGGCTACTACGAGCGCGATCCCGAGGTGCTGGCCGGCGCCATCACCCCCGCACTCGCGCCCCTGAGCCAGCTGCTGATGACCGAGCCGCCCACGATCGACGGCGTTTGTTCCCGCCTGCACCCCCGCCTGCCCCTCCACCAGGGAGATCGTCCATGAGCCGCGTCCTCGCCGCCATCACCCAGAACGCCAGCCTGAACGGCGACGCCATCGCGCTCAGTGACCAGGCCACCGCCTTCACCTACGGCGCGCTCGAGAGCGCCATCGCCGCGGCCGCCCGGGACCTCTTCCTGTGGGCCCCGCTGGTCAGGCCCGGCTCGCCGATCGCCATGCGGCTGCCCAACGGCCCCGCCTGGGTGATCCTGGACCTGGCCTTGACCCGCCTGGGCTGGGCCAGCCTTCCCCTGCCCGGCTTCTTCACCGACGCCCAACGCCAGCACGCCATGGCCGATGCCGGCGCGAGCCTGCTGGTCGAGCCTTCGGACGCGGCCAACTGCGATCTCAACATCGCCTCGACGCCGCTGCGCGTGACGCCGCTGAGCCTGCCCGCTCGCCAACTGCCGCGGGGAACCGCCAAAATTACCTACACCTCGGGCTCGACCGGCCAGCCCAAGGGCGTCTGCCTGTCCCGCCAGCACATGGAAGCTGTGGCCGGCGGCCTCGTCGAGGCGATCGGCGCGGACTATGCCGGCCTGCACCTGCCCGTGCTACCGCTCTCTATCCTGCTGGAGAACGTGGCCGGGCTCTACACGACCCTGCTGGCCGGCGGCCGCTACCACATCCTGCCGCCCGACCAGCTGGGCCTCTTCGATCCTTTCCGACCCGACCTGCCGAAGCTGGCCGGCGCGATCGCCGAGCAGCGCGCCAACAGCCTGATCCTGGTGCCAGAGCTGCTGCGCGCCCTGATGATGGTCATGACCTTCACCGGCGTACGCCTGCCCGAGCTGAAACTGGTCGCGGTCGGCGGCGCCAAGGTCGCGCCGTCGCTGCTGGCCCGCGCCGACGAACTGGGCCTGCCGGTCTACGAGGGCTACGGCCTCAGCGAATGCGCCTCGGTCGTGGCGCTGAACACGCCGTCCGGGCGCAAGGCCGGAACCGTCGGGCGTCCCCTGCCCGGCCTCGACGTCTCCATCCAGGCCGGCGAGATCGTCGTCGCGAACTCCGGATTCCTCGGATACGCAGGCGGCGAAACCCGTAAAGGCCCCGTCTTCACGGGCGATCTCGGCGAGATCGACGAGGACGGCTTCCTGCGCATCTCGGGCCGCAAGCTCAACACGATCATCACCGCGCACGGCCGCAACGTCGCGCCGGAATGGGTCGAGAGCGAACTGACCGCCCAGCCGGAGATCCGCCAAGCCTTGGTGCTGGGCGAGGCCCAGGCCGAGCTGTCGGCGCTGATCGTGCCCCTCATCCCGGGCATGGACGAAGCCGCAATCGCCGGCGCTGTCGCCCGGGCCAATGCCAGGCTGCCGCCTTACGCCCGTATCGGCCGCTGGCTGGTCCGCGACGCTTTCGATCCGGCGGCCGGCGAACTCACCAACAACGGACGTCCCCGGCGCGCGGTGCTCAACGCCCGCCACCGGGACTTCCTGGAAGCTTCCACGACAGGAGACCCCGCGTGACCTTCTACCAACGCCTCGTGACCGAGACAGTCGACGGCCAGATGGCCCTGGCCTCGACGCCGCAGATCCAGGACGGCCTGATGGGCCGCATCTCGCGCGAGACCTACATCGCCTATCTGACCGAGGCCTATCACCACGTGAAGCACACCGTGCCGTTGATGCGCGAGGCCCGCGCTGGCATGGACCAGGCCCACCAGCGGTTCGTTGAAGCCCTGGACGAGTACATCGTCGAGGAGACCGGTCACGAACACTGGATCCTTGCCGACATCAAGAACTGCGGCGGCGACGCCGAAGCGGTGCGGACAGGAACGCCTCGCCCCGCGACCCTGGCGATGACCGACTACGCCTACGACTATATCCGCCACGCCAACCCGATGGGCTTCTTCGGCATGGTCTTCGTACTGGAGGGCACCAGCGTGCGCCTGGCCACACAGGGCGCCGAAGCCGTCGCCAAGAACCTGGGACTGGGTCCCGAATGCTTCAGCTACCTGACGTCGCACGGCTCGCTGGACATGGAGCACCTGACCTTCTTCCAGACGCTGATGGACCAGGTCGACGACCCCGCCGACCAGGCCGCCATCATCGAGGTGGCCAAGGCGATCTTCGAACGCTTCGCCAACGTCTTCCTGTCGATCCCCCACACCCGCGAGGCCGCCCATGCTTGAGGGCAAGACCGTCCTGATCACGGGCGCCTCCGGCGGCCTGGGCGCCCTGGTGGCCAGGCAACTCGCCGACGAAGGAGCCCGCGTCACGGCTCTCGGACGCACGCGCCCCGAGGGTGTCGCCAACTTCCTCCCGCACGACCTGTCTACCCCGGCAGGCATCGAGGCGGCAGCCAGGGGTGTTCAGGGTCAGCGCTGGGACATCCTGGTGAACCTCGCCGGCGTCCAGCACTTCGGTCCGGTCGACGCTGAGGATCCCCGGGACCTGATGGCCGGCTATCTGGTGAACCTCGTCGCGCCGGTCCGCCTGACCCAGGCGGTGCTGCCCGGCATGCAGGCGCGCGGCGCGGGACAGATCGTCAACATCGGCTCGATCTTCGGCTCCATCAACTTCGCCCACTTCGCCACCTACTCCAGCGCCAAGGCGGGACTGCGCGGCTTCAGCCAGGCGCTGCGTCGGGAAGTGACCGGGACCGGCGTCGACGTCACCTACGTGGCGCCGCGCGCGGTTCGGACGGCCATGATCTCGGATCGCGTGCTGGAGTTCGCCAAGCTCACCCAGATGCATATCGATCCACCCGAGGCCACCGCTCGCCGGATCGTCTCGGCGATCCGCGCCCGTCGGCGCGACGTCTATCTGGGCTTCCCCGAAGCCTTCTTCGTCCGTCTCAACGCCCTACTGCCAGGCCTCGTCGACCGCGCCCTGTCGGCAAACGACCGCAAGGCCGCGCAGCTCTTCGCCCGCTAAACCTCCAGGACCCCACATGACCCGGAAACCCCTTTTCGCCCTCGGCCTGGCCCTGTCGCTACTGGCCGGGGCCGCTCGCGCCGACGGGCTCGACACGCGCCTCGACGGCCTGGCCCGCGCCTGGGCTCACGCCAACTACGAGATCACCGACAAAAGCGCCCAGGGCGAGGCGGCGGCCCAGGTGGCCGCCGACGCCGACGCCCTGGCCAAGCAGAACCCCGGCCGGGCCGAGCCCCTGGTCTGGGAAGCCATCGCCAAGGCGACCCAGGCTGGCGCCAAGGGCGGCCTGGGCGGCCTGGCCCTGGCCAAGGAGTCGAAAGCGCTTCTGGAACGCGCAGAGAAGATCAATCCAGCCGCGCTGGGCGACGGTTCGGTCTATACCAGCCTCGGTTCGCTCTACGCCCAGGTGCCCGGCTTCCCGATCGGCTTCGGCGATCCTGGCAAGGCGCGCGGCTACCTGCAGAAAGCGCTGGCGGCCAATCCCAACGGCGTCGACTCGAACTTCTTCTACGGCGATTTCCTGATGCGCCAGAACGACTACGCCGGCGCCAGCAAGGCCTTGCAGAAGGCCATCGCCGCACCGGCACGTCCCGGCCGGGAGGTCGCCGACAAGGGGCGCAAGGCCCAGGCCGCGGCGCTCCTGAGCCAAGCCCAGGCCAAGCTCCACTAGCACCGGGTGGGCGCGCCGATCAGATCGCCGCGCCCACGAAACGGCCGATCAGCGCCGTCACGGCCATGGCGACCACTCCCCACAGCGTCACGCGAACGACGCCGCGCCAAGGCGGCGCATCCCCGGCCCGCGCGCCGATATAGTCCAGGACCGCCAGGCCGCAGAGCGAGGCGACTGTCACGGCGCGCCCAGCGTCGCGCGAGGCGCACTCACCGCGATGATCAGCGGCAACACGGCGCCAGCAGCGAAACTGCCCGCGGACGAGAGCGCCGCGTGGACCGGTCGCGCGCCTGTGAGATCCGAAAGGCCCAGCTCGTCCCGGGCGTGGGCCGCCAGGGCGTCCCTGGCCATCAGCTGGGTTGCGACCAGGCGTGCGGTGTCTGGATCGACACCCCGCCCGATGTAGATCTGGGCCAGGCGAGAACAGGTGGAGCGCGACCTCAGCGCGTCAGGTTCTCGTTACCGGGACGTGCCGCCCCTCGCCTTCTAGAAAACGGCCCTTCCGAACTTTCCAGATGAGTGATCGGTAGAGATCCGCGGGACGGAATAGTCAGCTTGGCGCCATTTGCTGCCGTTGGCATCCGTCCAGGATCAGCCATTCGCCGGTCGAAGGTGGTGACCCCTAGACCTTTGTCCAGGCTCAGCGCGCCCTTCGCTTTGCAGTTCCTTGCCGCCAGATATGATCTCGAAATTTGGGCCCCGTGCAGGAGAGCAAGGCGCCCGTGCATCATCCAACAAGCTTTCGCTGAGAACACTCAGCAGAACCTTCACCGTCTGGTTTTGCTCGGAGCTCTCGATGACCTTCAGAGCCGCGGCAACTTCGATCTTCGAGGTGAGTTGCCGCCCAACCAGCACGCCGGTAAGGGCCGTAAAGAGACACGTCTGATAGCGAACAGATGCTTTGAGGTCTTCGTAAATCATCGACATTTCCTATGTTCGAGACTAGCCGCCACCTATCGCCATTTAGAAGTCTTGCCAGTCGTCCGTGGCGATGGCGATGTTGCCTCGCATAACGGGACGGGCGAGCGTTGCTTTTGGCCTTGCCGCACTCGGCCGCCCCGCCTCCGCATTGGGGTGGGAGCGGGTGGAAGAACCCGCGGCGCCCGAGACGCGGAACATAGCGATCAGCCGCTCCAGGGCGGTGGCTTCAGTCCGCAGGCTTGCCGAGGCCGCCGTCGCTTGCTCGACCATGGCGGCGTTCTGTTGGGTGACCTGATCCATCTGGTTGACGGCCACGTTGACCTCACTGAGGCCCGTTGCTTGCTCTCGTGAAGACTGAGCGATCTCGCCGATCAAGGCGTCGATCTCTCCTACCTTGCCGGCGATCTCGGTCAGGGCGCGACCAGCGTCGCCGACGAGCTTCACGCCGCGTCCCACCTGGCTCGAACTGTTGGCAATGAGAACCTTAATCTCTCGGGCGGCTTCCGCGGACCGCTGCGCCAAGGCGCGAACCTCCTGGGCCACCACGGCGAAGCCCCGACCAGCCTCGCCCGCGCGCGCCGCTTCCACCCCGGCGTTGAGCGCCAAGAGGTTCGTCTGGAAGGCGATCTCATCAATGACGCCGATAATCTGGGTGATCTGCGCCGAACTAGTCTCGATCTCATCCATCGCCGCGACAGCTTCGCCCACGATATCGCCCGATTTGGCAGCATCCACTCGAGCATCCGTTGCGGCAGCCGACGCCCGACGGGCGCCTTCGGCGCTTCGCCCGACCGTGGCTGTGATTTCGTCCAGCGCGGCTGCGGTTTGCTCAAGACTGGCAGCCTGCTGCTCGGTGCGCTTGGATAGATCGTCGGACGCCGAGGAAATTTCCACAGCCCCGGAAGTGACGTTGCCCGTCGTCTCCGCCACCGTGCTAATCGCCCTATCCAAGGCGTCGACGGCGCTATTGAAGTCGTCGCGCACCTTGGCGAACTGGGGATCGATCGGCTTGGACATGCGGTAGGTCAGATCGTTCGCCGCGAGACCTTCCAGGGCGCCGGCGATTTGATTGATCGCATCCACCCGCCCCGTTACGACGGTTGCGAACTTCACCACGCCATTGACCCGTCCCTTGGCGTCGAAGAGCGGATTGTAGGAAGCCTGGATCCAAACCTCCGCGCCCCCCTTGCCCACTCGCTTGAACTCGGCGGCCACGAACTGGCCCGCATTCAGCTTGGCCCAGAAGTCAGCGTAGTCGTTCGAGCGCGCGAAGATCGGATCGACGAACATGCGATGATGCTGTCCTCGAATTTCGTCCAGCGAGTATCCAACGGCGGCGAGAAAATTCTCATTGGCGTCAACGATCACACCATCCGTTGTGAATTCGATGACCGCCTGAACACGTTCTACCGCCGCCAGCTTGGCCGCCCGGGCAGCGGCGAGCTGCTTTTGATCCGTGATGTCGGTGGCGACCTTGATGACCCGCTCGACCCTGCCCGCCGCGTCGGGCACCGGATTGTAGGACGCCTGGATCCAAACCTCCTTGCCGCCCTTGCCGAGGCGCATGTATTCGCGCGCATCGTACTCGCCCGCCGCAAGACGCATCCAAAAGTCGCGATAGGCCGGGCTCGCCGCATACTCGGCTTCGACAAACATACTGTGGTGGCGGCCGACAATCTCTTGCGTCTCGTACCCCATGGCTTGGCAGAAGTTCTTGTTCGCCGACAGAATCTTGCCGGTCGAGTCAAACTCGATAATGGCCAGGGAACGGTCCAGCGCCCCAAGCGCCCGCGCTGCGCGCCCGCTCATTTGATTGAAGATATTGAACATCGTTCCCGTCCATAATTTTCGATGCCCACCCGGGCTTTTGGCGAAAATCCTCCCGCCCAGTCAATGATCGGTAAATATTCAAAAGCCACATTTCAAATGTGGCGCGATTTGGCTCAGTTTGAGTACATAAACCGTTCTTATAAATATTATCACCTAGGTGTTTTCGCCTAGATATTTACTTCATAACGGCATCGCCTGATAAAATTTTGAGCGAGACGGGGCGCCGCCACCGCTAACGCTGCATAGCAACGTGCGTTACGCACCGTGTCAGGTGTGCGTTTGGGCGAGCGTTTCTGAACCGCCGAGGCGGCTGATCGCGACGCGCTAGGGCTGACTGTCGGTGAGTTGCGCCAAGGTGGCGATGCGCACGAGATGCCCAACGCGCTCGGCCGCCAGCTTGACCATTAGAGCCCTGCGGTGGGCATCGACCGTTCGCGGGCTGATGCCGAGCCGTTGGGCGATCTGCTGGCTTGTTTGCCCCCGCCCGACAGCGGCGAGGATATGGCGCTCACGATCGGTGAGCCTTTTGACTTGCTCCCGAGCATATAGCGCCTCCGCATGCTCGGATCGCCTTGTCAGGTCCAACGCTTCCAGAGCTTGCCGGACCGCTTCCGAACCGCCCCGCTTGTCGACGAAATCAAAGGCGCCGACCTTCATGGCGCTCACCGCCATGGGTATGTCTGCATAGCTGGACATGACGAGAACCGGCAGGTGCTGATGATCCGCGCGGAGCCGGCGGGCCAGTTCCTGGCCGTCTATCTCTTCCATACGCACATCGGTGATAACGCAGTCGTAGCGTTCAGGATCGCCCGACAGCAGAGCCGCCGCGCTTCCATAGAGATCGACGCTATGACCAAAGCCGCGCAGCGCAATGGCGAGCGCCTCAAGCGCAAGTTCGTCATCGTCGACAAGCGCGAGCTTGAGGGAGCTCATGGGTTCGCCCTCCAATGGCGTCGGCTCGGGTCAGTCGAGATCGAGACGCCAGGATCGCTGGCGCGATGGCTGGGTGTAAAGCCTTGGGCTGACCACCGTCTTGACGTCACCGATCCACTCCCGCCACCGCTTGTGGCAACGAAAGTTCGAAACAGGCGCCCTCGCCAGGGCGGCTCCGCACGGAGAGCCCGCCCCCCATCGCCAGGGCCAGAGCCTGACTGATCGCAAGGCCCAGACCTGTCCCGCCAAAAGCTCTCGTTGACGCGCCATCGACCTGCGTGAACCGCTCGAAGATGCGCGTCTGCGCCTCGGCCGGGATGCCGGGTCCGGTATCGCTCACCATGAAGGAGACTCGCTCTCCATGCAGCCGCGCGGTGAGACGGACCTCCCCGACCGCCGTGAACTTCACCGCGTTTCCCAATAGATTGACGAGGATTTGCCGGATGCGAGCGTGGTCGCCGTTCATCAAGAACGGCTCGACGTCCACATTCAGGGCGAGTTCCTTGGCTTGAGCCTGGGTGGAGATCAGGTCCCTCACCTCGGCGACGAGCGCGTCGACGGCGAAAACCTCGCGATTGAAAGTAAAGCCGCCCGACTCCAGCTTCGACAGATCGAGGACATCATCGACGAGCGACAACAGGGTCGTGCTCGCGGTTTCGATCCTCTCGGCAAAGCGGGCCTCCCGGGCTTCAAGACGCCCCACGCCGCGCAACAATCCACTGAAGCCCACAATCGCCGTCAGAGGCGTGCGCAGCTCATGGCTCATGTTGGCGAGGAACTCACTTTTGATCGTGAGGGCGCGTTCAGCCTGGGCTCGCGCCTCGTCGAGCGCATCCTCCAGCTCTCGGCGCCGGCTGACGTCCCGCAACGCGACAAGAACCTCCGCGGCGCCGTCAGCGTTCGGAATCTGCGCGGGCCGCCCCTCGAGCCAGACCCACCCGCCAGTCTTTGTCCTTACCCGTTGTTCCCGGCGGATGCTAAGGTCGATAGGCCCTTCAGCCGTATTGTCGCGCGCCCGGGCTATGGCGTCCGAAAGGTCATCCGGGTGGATGAACTCTGCGAGACTGCGCCCGACGAGCTCCTGGGGCGTGTAGCCGAGAGCCTCGGCCGCCGAGGACGCATAGGTGATCCGAAACCTCGCATCGTGACTGATGATCAGATCAGGGATGAGGCTGGCCAGGCGGTCGTAGCGCGTCACGCTCTCGGCCAGATCTTCCTCGGCGCGATAGAGGCGGGTCACATCGACGAGAACGCCTAAGCGAACCGAGGAGCCATCCTCGTGAACAAGCATGCGGCTGGAGATCGTGACGCGGCGAGCGGCTCCGTCGCTGTTCAGCCGATAGGTTCCACTTGACGTGAGCTCGGAGACTTCGCGCGGGTCCAGACGTCGACGAACGGCGTCGCGATCCTGCGGGTGATAGAAATTGAGCTCCTCATCGCGCGTCGGCTGGGGGCCGCCAACCTCCAGTCCATAGATGCGATACATCTCTTCCGACCAGTTCCGAGGACCTGAAGGCTTCTCTTCGACCCAGTAGCCGACGCCCGCCATCTGTTCGGCCAGATTGGCGACCGCGTTCGTCCGCGCCAACGCCTTGGCCGTGGCCTCGGCCCGATCTCTTTGAGCCGCGATCTGCCCCTCGAAGCGCCGCCTGACTCCAAGGACAGAAGCCAACGGCAGCGTTGTCAGGGCAAGGAAGGCCAGAAAGAACTGCAGATTGACGACTCTGGCCTCAGGAGACGCACTCACGAGGGCCGTGGGACCAAGGCCGGCGATCAGGGCGACGTTCGAGAACACAGCCGTGAGCAGCAGGCCAAGGGCGCCGCCATACAGCCCCATCTGGAAGGTGATCAGGGCCAGGGTCGCAGGAACGAGGTAAAGAATAGGCAGGCGATCTTGGAGGAAGACGAGGCCCAGCACCGCTAGAAGAACCGCCAGATAGACTGATCCTTTGCGAATATCGATTGCGCTGCGCACCTGGGTCGCCACCCCTTCGAGCAGGACCAACACGGCGGGCGTGAAGATCACCAGACCCAAGGCGTCGCTGAGCCACCACCCCTTCCAGGCGGCCCCAAACGCGGCCTCGCCTCTCAGCGCCAAAAACGTCGCGGCCAGGCCCGCTGACACAGCGGGCGTCATCATGCCGGCCCCAACGACGAAATAGGCAAGCTGGTTGGGCTGAGTAAGATCGATCCGCCGGTGCGTCCCGCGCGTCATCACCATGTAGCACAGGCCAATTTCGAGACTGTTGATGGCGCTAAGCACGAGAGCTCGGCTTAATGGATCCCCGGTGACGACATTGGCGAAGACGTTTCCAACCCAGCCGCTGGCGATCGTTGAGACGACGTTCCTGCCGCGCTGCAGGCTGTAGGCCAGGAGGATGGCGTTTGCGGGCCAGATCGCCGCTACCCGTCCGGCAAATCTCGAGAATGCCAAACTCAGAAGCGCGACGCTTCCGAAGATGAGAGCCAACGCGCACCAGCGCGCTATGGGCTGTCTAAGCACCGGCGATAAGCGGTCAGGCATGGGAAGCTCCGCCTTTCACCCAACAGCGCAGGCCAGGAGCGTTCAGGTGGTTGCGCCTCGCCCGATAATGGCGCCAGCCTGGACCTGGTAAGATCCAAACCTTGAAAAACCGGGCCACGACAAAAAGGCCCGGAGCATGTCGATGGCGGGGGCGCCTCATGATGGTTTTGTATGTCGACGACGACGAGATGCTCCAGGAGCTGGCGATGCTCGCGCTGGAAGCCGGCGGCGCCGAAGCCGTTTGCGCGGGCAGTGGCCAAGACGCCCTTGAGCTGCTCGACAAGCGGCAGTTCGACGTGGTCCTGCTCGATGTCATGATGCCGTACATGGACGGCCAAGAGACGCTTCGGCGAGCGCGCGCCGCAGGCTTCACGAGGCCAGCGATCTTCGTCACAGCGCGCGTCTTGCCAGAAGACACCGAAGCGCTGGCGAGGTCGAGCGCTTGCGGCGTGATCACCAAACCATACGATCCGATGACGTTCGCGACGCAGGTCGCCCAACTAGCGGGGCTGCCGTTTGTCCGCTCCCTATGATTCCCTTCTGCCACGTTTTCGGACTCGCTGCGCCGAGGATCTGGTCTCTATTCAAAAGGCATGCGCTGAAAGCGACGCAGCGACGCTGCGGCATATTGTCCATCGGCTAGCCGGCGTTGCGGTACATTTTCATCGCGACGATCTTGCACAAACCGCTCTGTCGATCGACGCCAGCCTCACGCGGGGCGAGGTCGTATCACCAAGCTGCCTTGCCGATTTGGAAGCTTTGCTGCGCCGAGAGATCGAACCGCCTCAATGACGATCCGCCTCGTAGTCACGTAGGACTCTGGCAAATTCGTGCAGATCAGCACCGCTTTCGCGATGATGAGGATCCTGTGACGGAGCGTCGCAATAGGTAGAACCACCGAGTGCGCCACGTCATGCCTTATGTGAATTTTGAGGCATCCTGGACCTTTCTGTCGGTTATGGGCTACGCGATGCGAATACTTCATGTTGATGATGATCGGGTGGTGCGCGAGCTCCTCAAGATCGGAATGGACACTTGCAGCGCCGTCACCGTACATTCATTCGAGGCATCGAAGCAGGCGCTAAATTATCTCGAGCATAATGAAGTAGACCTCATTATTTCGGATGTGGTGATGCCGAATATTGACGGACCAGCGTTCATTCGCGCGATCCGAGAACAGCGCTTATCCACTGCGCCAGTGATATTCCTAACCTCAGGCTTCGAACATTCTCGCGCGCTGCTGGACTCGCTCCAGCCGATCGCCATCCTGAGCAAGCCGTTCGATCCGCTTGCCTTTCCTGAAGAACTCTTCAGGATATTGCAGTCAGCCGCGCATTGACCTTCGAGCTCGGCCGCTTTCCGATCCAGGCATACCCTTTGTCATCGCCGCTGCGGGCATGTCGGCGCGCGCGAAGCCGATGCCGCTGGAAGCGCCGGTGACGACGGCGAGCGGACGTAGCCACCATCCCGGCCTCCTCTTCGTTACGGGCGCAGCACCACCTTGGTGACCTCGTCCTGCTTGTCCTTGAACATCTTGTAGCCCTCGGCGGCGTCCTCGAGCGGCAGGCGGTGGCTGATCACGAAGGTCGGATCGATCTGGCCCGCCTCGATCATGTCCAGCAGCAGCTTCATGTACTTCTGGGTATGGGTCTGACCGGTCCTCATGGTCAGCCCCTTCTCCATGAAGGCCCCGACGGGGAACTTGTCGGTCACGCCGCCATAGACCCCCGGCACGGAGACATGGCCGCCCTTGCGGCAGGCCATGATCACCTCGCGCAGGGCATGGGTGCGGTCCGTGGCCAGGCGCACGGCGGCCTTGGCGGCGTCCACGACATTGTCCGGCGCGAAGCCGTGGGCCTCCAGGCCGACGGCGTCGATGCAGGAATCCGGACCGCGCCCGCCGGTCAGCTCCATCAAGGCCTCGCGCAGCTTGACCTCGTGATAGTTCAGAACCTCGGCGCCGGCCGCCTTGGCCATGGCCAGGCGATTGGCGTGATGGTCGATGGCGATCACCTTTTCCGCGCCCTGCAGGAAGGCCGAGCGGATCGCGAACTGGCCGACCGGACCGCAGCCCCAGACTGCGACGATGTCGCCCGCCTGGATCTCGCAGTTCTCGGCGGCCATCCAGCCCGTGGGGAGGATGTCGGACAGGAACAGCACCTGCTCGTCGGTCAAGCCGTCGGGGACCTTAAGCGGCCCGACGTCGCCATAGGGCACGCGGACATATTCGGCCTGGCCGCCGGCATAGCCCCCGGTCATGTGCGAGTAGCCGAAAATCCCCGCCACGTGATGGCCATAGGCGACCTCGCTGATGTCGGCCTTGTCGGCGGGGTTGGAGTTGTCGCAACCCGAGAACTGGCCGGTCTTGCAGGGCCGGCAATTGCCGCAGGCGATATTGAACGGCACGACCACGCGGTCGCCGACCTTCAGCGGCGCGTTGTCGCCTTCGCCGCGCAGCCCCGAACCGATATCGACGATCTCACCCATGAACTCATGGCCCAGCACGTCGCCAGGCGCCATCGACGGAATGAAGCTGTCATAGATGTGCAGGTCCGAGCCGCAGATGGCGGTGGCGGTGATTTTCAGGATGATGTCGCGGGGGTTGATGATCTTGGGGTCGTCGACGGTCTCGACGCGCACGTCGTGCTTTCCGTGCCAGGTCAAAGCGCGCATCGACTACTCCTCGCCCCTGTCATGGCGGCCGGCGCCGCGCGGGCCTTCCGACGTGGTGATCTCGCCGGTTTCCATCAGCTGCTTGAAGCGCAGCAGTTCACGGCGGGTCTGTGTGTTGGGCTCGCGCTGGAAAAGCTTGGCGATCAGCCGGCCCAGCATGCCGCCGGGGGCGTCGTACGCGATGACCGCGTGAACCTCGGAGCCGCGTCCGGGCGGCGCGTCGCGGAACTCGACCCAGCCGCTGTTCTGGACGTCCGCGCCTTCGACCGCCCGCCAGGCGATGCGTCGGCCCGGAACATCTTCGGTCACCAGACTGTCCCATTCGATGTCCGAGCCCGCCGGGCCTTTCACGACCCAGTGCGAGCGCGTCTCGTCCAGGACCTCGATGCGTTCGACATTGTCCATCAGGGGCGCGAGGTTCGAGAAGTTGCGCCAGAAGGCGTAAAGTTCATCGCGCGGCCTATCGATCGTGACGGCGCGCGAGACGACGGTGTCGTCGCCGGGTTGTTTCACCAGATTGGCCGGCGTGATCGGCGCGTCGGTATCCATCGCCATCGATTGTCCTTTCGCGAGAAAGCTATGCGCGCCCAAGCGAGCCGTGGCCGTGAGCGCGCGATCGCGAAGCCAGGCTGGAGCCGCTGGCCTGGCGGCGATCTTCCAGCCTCCTGCACGGTTGCGAGCGCCCCCTGTCGGCGGGGGAGAACGACGATCCAAGGTCGCCGCTCCTTCAGTCATCAAATGTAATAGATTGAAAACTCTACAATAATTATCATACGGCGGAGACGCTTCAGTGGCGCTTTCCCTCCGCGGGGTCACCCTTCGGGCCCTTGAAGGTGTTTCCGACCTCGGCTGCGTCGGGCCCATCGGGACCCGCCTGGGTTCGGGACATCTCGCCGGTCTTCTGGATCTTTTTCTCGCCGCCCAGCGCGGTGAATTCGCCGGGCTTCTCGGCCTCGTTTTCCGAGCGCCCGGGGCTGTTGGGTGTATGGGTCATGGCGATCTCCTCTGTTACGAACTTACAAAGAGGACTGTTCGGCCACGCCAAGGTTCCGCGACCATTCAAAAGGCAAAATACGGCTTTAGCATCCGCGAAGTCGGTTTTCCGACAGAGGAACGCAATCGTCCGGACCGCCGTTAGCCGTCTCGCCACCGTAAACCGGCTGGCCCTTTTCTTCACGACCGAGGAGTCTGCCTGTGTACGGTGGCGAACGTCTTTCGCGCCTGGGCGCGTTCAGCCCGCAATTCCCGGACGCCGAGGCCCTGCATCGCGGTCTGGCTCACTGGAACCACCTCCGCCTCGCGCCGGACGTCCCGTCCGAGGATTGGCAGGAGGACCTGGACCAGGAGATCAAGATGCGCCGCGTCGAGGGCGCGTTCATCGAGGCCTTCCGCCGCCACGTGGCGCCGCTGGTCGAGGGCGTTCCGACCGACGCCGACGGCTTCATCGCCTGGTTCGAAGCGCTGAAGGACCACGGCCCCGGCCAGTGGGATCCGCTGTTCGACTGGCTGGAGGGCGCGGCCTCGCTGGAGGATCTGAAGTGGTTCCTGACCCAGGAGGCCGCCGGCGAGGCCGGCTTCGACGATCTGGTCGCCATGACCCAGGTCAAGGTTCCCGACCGCGCCAAGCTGGAGCTGGCCCGCAACTACTGGGACGAGATGGGCCGCGGCAGCGCTAAGGGCATGCACGGACCGATGTTGTCGCGCACGACCGCGACCCTGGGCCTGACACCGACCATCGACACCACGCTGTGGCAGTCGCTGTGCCTGGCCAACACCATGACAGCCTTCGCCACTACACGCCGCTATGTCTGGCAGTCGATCGGCGCCCTGGGCGTGGTCGAGCTGACCGCCCCGACCCGCGTGGCCTGCGTCGACGCCGGCCTCAAACGCGTCGGTGTCTCACCCGAGGCCCGCAAGTACTTTGCTCTGCACGCCCAGCTGGACATCGAGCACTCCAAGGCCTGGAACGCCGAGGCCCTGGTCCCGCTGGTGTCGGAAGATCCGTCGCGCGCCCGTTTCATCGCTGAGGGCGCGGTGATGCGCCTGATCTGCGGCGAGCAGTGCTTCGACACCTACCGCGCCCACCTTTGGGCCCACACCCATCCGCTGGTCTATGCGGCGGAATAGGTCGGTGGCCTGCGCGTTCGACGTCTCGCCCTATGACGGCGGCTGGTGCGTGAAGATCGGCGACACCGGCGAGGTGCTGTTCTTTCCCGGTCGCCGCCGGGCCGTCGCCGAAGCCCATGACCTGGCGCGCGCCTGGCCCGCTGGGGCCGAGGTCCGCATCCGTGGCCGATCGATCGAGGTGCAGCAGCGCCGCTGACGCCTATGGTCGCGCCTGCGGGGGCCGATCGGTGAATTCCGCTCAACGGGTCATCAAATAAAGCCGCACTATTCGGCGCTGGCTATCGATGTTGACCTTGATCGGATGTGGTTGAAGCAACCCCTCCGACGTTCGCCCGCTTAGGCAAGACGCAGGAGGGCGGAGGATGGCATGGCGAAATCGGAAGACCTCAGTCTGTCGAGGCGGGACCTGATGGCCGCCACCGCGGCCTCAGCCGCGATCAGCGGCGCCCCCGGCGTCGCCGGCGCCGCGCCTTCCGATGCGCCCAGCGTCGTCGAGGTCTCCCTTGAGGTGAACGGCCAGAAGCGCCCGCTGAAGCTCGACACCCGCACCACCTTGCTGGACGCACTGCGCGAGCACCTGAAACTGACGGGAACCAAGAAGGGTTGCGACCACGGCCAGTGCGGAGCCTGCACGGTGATCGTCGAGGGCCGGCGGATCAATTCCTGCCTCACTCTGGCGGTGATGCATGATGGCGACAAGGTCACGACGATCGAGGGCCTGGGCACGCCCGAGAAGCTGCATCCGCTGCAGGCCGCCTTCGTCAAGCACGACGGTTACCAGTGCGGGTACTGCACCCCCGGCCAGATCTGTTCGGCCAAGGCGGTGCTCGACGAGATCAAGGCGGGCGTGCCGAGCCACGTCACCATCGACCTCACGGAGGATCCCAGGCTGACCGAGGCCGAACTGCGCGAGCGGATGAGCGGAAACATCTGTCGCTGCGGCGCCTATTCCAACATCGTCGAGGCGATCGGCGACGTGGCGGGAGGGCTGGCATGAAGGCCTTCATCTACGAACGCGCCCGAACGCCCGTAGAAGCGGCCGCAGCGGTCGCCAAAGATCCGAACGCCAAGTTCATCGCCGGCGGCACGAACCTGCTGGACCTGATGAAGCTGGAGATCGAGACGCCGCGCCGGCTGGTCGATGTCAACGATCTGAAGCTGGACAGGATCGAGCCGACCAGGGACGGCGGCCTGCGCATCGGCGCTCTGGTGCGCAACACTGATCTGGCCGCCGACAAGCGCGTGAGGAAGGACTATGCGGTCCTCTCCCGCGCCCTGCTGGCCGGGGCCTCGGGCCAGTTGCGCAACAAGGCGACCACGGCCGGCAACCTGCTGCAGCGGACGCGGTGTCCGTACTTCTACGACACCAACATGCCCTGCAATAAGCGCAAGCCGGGCGCGGGCTGCTCGGCCATCGGCGGCTTCACGCGGGCCCACGCCGTCCTGGGGACCAGCGAGGCCTGCATCGCGACCCACCCCAGCGACATGGCCGTGGCGATGCGCGTGCTGGACGCCGTCGTCGAGACCGTCAGGCCTGACGGCGCGACCCGCGCCATCCCGGTCGCTGACTTCCATCGCCTGCCGGGAAACACGCCGCATATCGAGACGGCCCTGATGCCGGGCGAGCTGATCACCGCCGTGACCCTGCCCAAGCCGGTCGGCGGCGAGCACGCCTATCACAAGGTCCGCGACCGGGCCTCCTACGCCTTCGCCCTCGTCTCCGTGGCGACGATCCTGCGCAAGGACGGCTCGGGCCGGGTCGCCCTGGGCGGCGTGGCGCATAAGCCCTGGCGCGTGGAGGCGGCCGAGACGGCCATGCCGCGCGGCGCTAAGGCCGTCGCCGAAGGTCTGCTGGCCGGAGCCAGGACCACCGACCAGAACGCCTTCAAGCTGACCCTGGCCGAGCGCGCCCTGGACGCGGCGATGGCGCAGGCGCGGAGCTGATCCCATGAAGTTCGACACGCCCGCCAAGACCAATCCGATCGACCAGCTCAAGGTCGTCGGCAAACCCACCGACCGGATCGACGGTCCGCAAAAGACGACCGGAACGGCGCCCTATGCCTATGAGCGACACGACGCGCTCGACGGGGTCGCCTACGGCTACATCGTCGGCGCTGCCATCGCCAAGGGACGGATCAAGTCGATGGACCTTGCGCGCGCCAAGGCCTCGCCGGGCGTACTGGCGATCGTCACGGCCCAGACTGCCGGCAAGCTGACCAAGGGCGACTTCAACACCGCCAACCTCCTGGGCGGCCCGGAAATCCAGCACTACCACCAAGCCGTCGCCGTCGTGGTCGCCGAGACCTTCGAGCAGGCCCGCGCCGCCGCCGCCCTGGTCAAGGTGGACTACGAACGCATCAAGGGCAGCTTTGACCTGACCTCGGCCAAGGATGGCGCGCCACCGGCCGGCAAGGACAATCCCGACACCGCCGTGGGCGACTTCGAGGGCGCTTTCGACGCCGCGCCGGTCAAGCTGGACGAGACCTACACCACGCCCGACCAGTCCCACGCGATGATGGAGCCGCACGCGACCATCGCCGCCTGGAAAGACGACAAGCTGACGGTCTGGACCTCGAACCAGATGGTCGCCTGGGGCCGGGGCGACGTGGCCAAGACCCTGGGCGTCTCCAAGGACAATGTCCGCCTGGTCTCGCCCTTCATCGGCGGCGGCTTCGGCGGCAAGCTGTTCGTCCGGGCCGACGCCATCATGGCCGCCCTCGGCGCCAAGGCCGCCGGCCGACCGGTGAAGATCGCCCTCCCCCGGCCGCTGATGTTCAACAACACGACCCACCGCCCGGCCACCATCCAGCGCATCCGGATCGGCGCGACCCGCGACGGCAAGATCACCGCCATTGGCCACGAAAGCTGGTCCGGCGACCTGCCCGGCGGCGGCCCCGAAACCGCCACCCAGCAGACCCGCCTGCTCTATGCCGGCGCCAACCGCATGATGAAGATGAAGCTGGCGACCCTGGACCTCCCGGAGGGCAACGCCATGCGCGCGCCGGGCGAAGCGCCCGGCCTGATGGCGCTGGAGATCGCCATCGATGAGATGGCCGAGAAGTTGGGTCTCGATCCGGTCGCGTTCCGCATTCTCAACGACACCCAGGTCGACCCGGAGAAGCCCGGCCGCCCCTTCTCGCAACGCCAATTGGTCCAGTGCCTGCGCACCGGCGCCGACCGGTTCGGCTGGGCCAAGCGCAATCCGCGCCCGGGCCAGACGCGTGACGGCCGCTGGCTGGTCGGCCAGGGCGTGGCGGCGGCCTTCCGCAACAACCTGGTCATGAAATCCGGCGCCCGGGTCCGGCTGGAACCTACCGGTCAGGTCGTCGTCGAGACCGACATGACCGACATCGGCACCGGCAGCTACACGATCATCGCCCAGACCGCCGCCGAGATGATGGGCGTGCCGTTGCGCCAGGTCACCGTCAAGCTGGGCGACTCGACCTTCCCGGTTTCCGCCGGCTCGGGCGGCCAGTGGGGCGGCAATAGCTCGACCGCCGGTGTCTACGCCGCCTGCGCCAAGCTGCGCGAGGCCGTCGCCGCCAAGTTGGGCCTGGACCCCGCTCAGGCCGAATTCGCCGACGGCCGGGTCCGGGTCGGCAACCAGAGCTTCCCCCTGGCGCAGGCGGCCAGCGAGGCGCCGCTCGTCGCCGAGGACGTGATGGAGTATGGCGACCTGGCCAAGACCCACCAGCAGTCGACGTTCGGCGGCCATTTCGTCGAGGTCGCGGTCGATAGCGCCACGGCCGAGATCCGCATTCGTCGCATGCTGGCCGTCTGCGCCGCCGGCCGCATCCTGAACCCGAAATCGGCTCGCAGCCAGGTGATCGGCGCCATGACCATGGGCGCCGGCGCGGCCCTGATGGAAGAGTTGGTCGTCGACAAGCGCCTGGGCTTCTTCGTCAATCACGACCTGGCCGGTTACGAGGTGCCGGTCCACGCTGACATTCCGCACCAGGAGGTGATCTTCCTGGAGGAGACCGACCCGATGTCTTCGCCGATGAAGGCCAAGGGCGTCGGCGAGCTGGGCATCTGCGGCGTCGGCGCGGCCGTGGCCAATGCGATCTACAACGCCACCGGCGCGCGGGTGCGCGACTATCCAATCACGCTGGACAAGCTGCTGAAGGCCATGCCGGCATTGGCCTAGAGCGCGGACATCCCGCCCCTAGAACTGGCCCACGAGGCTGAGCTCGAACCGGCGCAGGCGTGGATCGCCGTAGGGGCTGAACATCGGCGGATAGGCGGTGGCGATCACCGGCGGGCGATGATCCAGCAGGTTCTGGACGCCAAGCCGCACTTCGATCGAGCGGAAACGGCGCCCTTCGGCCAAGGCCCATCGGCGAACGCCATAGAAGTCGAGATAGGCCTGGGCCGGGACCCGATCGGCGCCCTGCTGCAGGACCTTCGCCGCCGCATAGGCCGGAGGATCGTAGGAGGCCGCGATCCGATAGTCGCCGTAGTAGGTGGCGTTGAGGCCCAGCGTCAGCGGCCCGCGCGACCAGTCGACGCCCGCCCCACCGCGCCAGGCCAGCGGGCCGTCCGAATAGCCGACGAGGTTGATCCACTGCAGGGCGGCGTTCGAGGTGGCGCGGACCTTCATTCGAGGTTGCCAGGTCGCCGAGGCGCGAAACAGAAGATCGCCGAACCGATCCGTCGAAACGGCGTAGTCCATCTTGAAGTCCACGGCGTCCATGAACCGCTCGCCGATATTGAAGCTGGTTCCGTCGACCGCGGTCACGACGCCGGCGACATAGCCCTTGGCGCGGTCGGCGTCGGTCAGGGGCGCGCGCGTCACCCGTCCGGGAAATGCGTCTTCGTGCTGCAGGATGTAGGTGTAGGCGGCCGTCAGGCCGGTGACGACTTCCCCACGCTTGGTGATGTGCGTGTAGTCGATCGAGGCTCGAAGGCCCTCCAGCTTCGGCGGTGTGATCACGACGCCGACCGACAGGGTCCGGGCGTATTCCGCCTTGAGATCGGTCCTGGCGCCGACCGAGGCCTCGAAGGCCCGCTCCGCGCCGAACGGTGTCCCGCCGCGCTTCGGATCCGGAAGCAGCGGACTGGAGATGAGATAGGGCCCGTCGGACGGCGCGTTCACCGGGTCGGCGGTCACGGCGTAACGCGACACGTCATAGCTGTCGAACGACGGGGGAGAGACGCCCGTGGCGATGCTGGCCCTGACCATCGCCCCCTCCAGGGGAACCGCTTTCAGGCCCGCGGTGTAGACGGTGAGGCTGTTGCGCGGCCGGATCGGCTCGGTCGGACTGTCGATCGTATCGAACGCGTTGGCGTCGAAGGTCGCCGCATTGCGGTCACGCCGTACAGCCAGCTGCAGCTCCAGGCCCCTCAGCGGACCACGACCCGACGCGCGATCCGTGATCGGGGCCCGCAGCTCGGCATAGAGCGAACGCGTGCGGGTCCACAGTCTCGGCTGTGGCGTCGAGAAGACCGGATTCAGGCCGTCGACACCCAGGTCGAACGTCCCGGACGGCATGTGCTCGTTTCGCGCCTCCGCCAGCAGCGACAGGGTGACCGGTCCGCCCGGCGCATCCATCAGCGGGCCGGCCAGCCTTACCGAAAGCTCCCTGGACCGGTTGGTCCCCGCGAGGTAGCGCGTGCTCTGGAACAGGAAGGGTTTGAGGGCGGCCTCGAAGGCGGCCAGGCCGCCCAGCGGACTCAGGATGACGCCGCCGGCCGTCGGCAGGCCGTCCCTGAGGGCGGCGTAGAAGTCTCCCGTCAGGTCGAGACCGGAGACCGTGGTCCGGAACCGGGCCACGCCCCAGCTCCAGTCGACGTCGCCTTTCCAGCTGTGCGGCAGGTCGACGATCAGGCCCGCCGTCACGCGCGAGACGCGCGTACGGTCGGTGGCCACGCCGCCGAGGCTGTCCTGCGGGAAGCTGACCAGAATATCCTGCTGGAAGGGATTGTTCGGCGCATCGGCCTGGATATCCATCCAGGGAGCCGTGTCGGAGACGCTGCGAAAGCGCGCCCGGCCGGAATTCTCGAGAAGCAGGCCGTCCAGATAGAGTTCGACCGTGTCGCTGAACCGATACCGGCCATTGACGATGAGCGAGGTCCGTTCGGGGCGGGTCAACAGGCTGCGCCCCTCGCCTGTCACGCCGGGGGCCAGAGCCGTGTTCGTCCGCCCCGCATTGGCCAGCAGCATGGCGCCGCTATCGGTCGAAACGCCTCCGTAGCGGGTTGGCGCGAAGGTCCAGGCGGCGCCGAGCGATGCGCCGCCATAGGCCGGATCCAACGTCAGGTTCGCCCCCGAAAGACTGACGACATTGACCGACGAACTGTAGGGCGAGGCGCCGGCGAACCCCGCCGGATCGTTCGTCGCCCGCCGGGCGCGGGAACGAGCGGCGAAGTCGCGGTCCCCCACGCGAAGATCCGCGCCCCGGTCCCGCCCGAAGAAGATCATGGCCTGGGCGCGGCCATCGCTGCTGGAAACGCCGATGCGTCCATTGACCCGGGCGATGGCCGCGTCGCCTCGGCTGGTCTGGCCATAGGTCACGCTGAAGTCGGCGCCCTGGTAGTCCCGTTTCAGGATGAGGTTGACCGCGCCTCCCGTCGCGCCGGCGCCATGGACGCCTCCGGCGGTGGCGTTGATGATTTCGATGCGATCGATGGCCGCCAGGGACAGGCCGTTGAGGTCGGCCTGGGACATCGCGATCGACCAGCCCGCCGAAGGCAGCCGAGGCATCCGTCGCCCGTCGATCAGGATCAGTGTCTGATCCGCGCCAAGCCCCCTCAGATCGACCTCCGAACGGCCTGCGCCGTTGGCCTCGGCCACGTCCGCCAGGGCTTGGGTGTCGCCGGTGATCCGCGTCCGCAGGAAGTCATCGATATCCGTCGCGTGCGCATGTTCGAGGTCTCGGCTGCTCCAGACCTTGTAGGGCTGGATGTCGTTCTCGGTGCGCCGGATGTCGCTGTTCTGGGAGCGGGCGATGACCAGCAGTTCGGGCAAGGTGACCGGAACGTCCGGCGTCGGCGGCGGCAAGGCCGGGGCGACCTCGATGATGTAGCTGCCGTCGATCGTACGCCGATAGGCCAGCCCAGATCCCGCCAGCAGCAGCGGCAGCGCCTGGTCGATCGTGTAGCGCCCCTTGAGCCGTGGCGCGACGCGACCGTCGATCGCCGGCGACGCCAGGAGAAGCTCGCGCGAGGATCGCCTGGCCAGATCGCTCAGCACCGCGCCCAGGGTTTGTCCGGACGTATCGAGGGTGACGGCCGAAGGCGCCACGGCCCATGCCGCAGTCGCCGGCGTCGTCGCCAGCCCCAGGGCCAGCATGGCCGCCCAAGCCCTCTTCCCCGGCATCAGAGTTTCCCCATGCCGCCCCGTAACATTTCGCATAACGACGATCAATTACTCGGGGCTGTCGAGAGCTTCCGTCATCGCGGAGCAAAGCCTGCGGGCCTACCGTCTGACGACTTTCCGACACTCAAGCGGAGCCATATCGCGGCGAGATCATTTCAGCTTTGAAAACCGGCGCACACGTTATGCCTCTACGGGTCGGAGACCGTCAGCTTACTTGACGGGATCCCCGAGGCGGCCTGTCGCGCCGCCCGCTCACGCCGCGTTCGACGCGGCTGGCTCGAAGGCTGACGATGACTGACTTCCACGCCCCGCGCACGCCGCCGCGCCGCCGGACGCTGATCCTCGGCGGGCTGATCGCCATCCTGGCTCTGGCTGGCATCGTGTGGCTGGCGTGGGCGCTGATACACGGGAACAAGAGCGAAGGCGGCGACGGCGGCGGTCCGGGCGGCCCCGGCGGCGGGTTCGGCGGTGGCGGCCGACGCGGTCCAGCCAGCACGGTGGCCGTGGCCACGGCGAGCGCGACGGACCTGCCGATCGTCATCGAGGCCTTGGGCACGGTGAAGCCGGCCGCGACGGTTACGGTGCGGCCGCAGGTTTCCGGCACGATCACCCAGGTTCTGTTCCGCGAGGGCCAGACCGTCCAGCGCGGACAGGCCCTGGTCCAGATCGATCCCCGCCCCTACCAGATGGCCCTGCTGCAGGCGCAGGGGAACCAGACCCGCGACGAGGCCCAGCTGGCCACCGCGCGCCTGACCCTGACCCGCTACCAAACCCTGCTGGCCCAGGATTCGATCGCCCGCCAGGAGGTCGACAACCAGGTCGCCACGGTCAAGCAGCTGGAAGGCACGGTCATGGCCGACCGCGCCGCCGTCGGCACAGCACGGCTGAACCTGGGTTTCGCCCGGATCACGGCGCCGGTCTCGGGCCGCGTGGGCCTGCGCGTCGTCGATGTCGGCAACTATATCGGCGCGGGGGATACGAACGGCGTGGCGGTGATCACCACCGTCTCGCCGATCGATGTCGAGTTCACCGTCCCACAGGACGACGTGCCGCGCATCGCCGCCCGCCAGGGCCGCGCCAATGTGCCGGTCACCGCCCTGGACCGCACCCGCACCCAGACCCTCGACCGCGGGACCTTCTCGACCCTGGACAACCTGGTCGACACCGGGACCGGCACGGTCAAGGCCAAGGCCCGCTTCCCGAACGCCGGCAACGCCCTGTTCCCCAGCCAGTTCGTCAATGTCCGGATGGAGCTGGACACCATCAAGGGCGCGATCGTCGTACCCGCCACGGCCGTGCGCCAAGGCGGCGACGGCGCTTTCGTCTGGCTGCTGAACGATGACAGGACCGTCTCCAAGACGCCCGTGAAGACCGGCCAGGCCACGGGTGTCCAAGTGCAGATCACGCAAGGCCTGAAGGTCGGCGACAAGGTCATCACCGAGGGCGGCGACCGCCTGCGCGACGGCGGCAAGGTCCAGTTGCCCGGCGCTCGGCCTCAAGGCCAGGGCAAGGACGGCAAGGGCGGTCACCGCCGGCGCGACGGGGCCCACGGCGCCCCAAACCAGGGCGCGCAAGGCCAGGGCGGCGGCGAAGGCCGCCGCCAGCGTCCGGAATAACCGGATAACCCGGCGATGAACCCCTCGCGTCCCTTCATCCAGCGGCCGGTCGCCACGGCCCTGTTCATGGCGGCCATCGTGCTGGCCGGCCTGGTCGGCTTCCGGCTGCTGCCGCTGTCGGCCCTGCCCCAGGTCGACTACCCCACGATCCAGGTCCAGACCCTGTACCCCGGGGCCAGCCCCGAGGTCATGAGCCAGACCGTCACCGCCCCGCTGGAACGGCAGCTGGGCGAGATGTCGGGCCTGTCGCGGATGAGCTCGGTCAGCACGGCCGGGGCCTCGGTGATCACCCTGCAATTCGACCTGGGCGAGACGCTGGACGTCGCCGAGCAGGAGGTGCAGGCCGCCATCAACGCCAGCAACAGCCTGCTGCCCGCCGACCTGCCGGCCCCGCCTGTCTACGCCAAGGTCAATCCAGCCGACGCGCCGGTGCTGACCCTGGCCATCACCTCCGGCACCCTGCCGCTCACCGAGGTCCAGAACCTGGTCAACACCCGCCTGGCCCAGAAGATCAGCCAGGTCTCGGGCGTGGGCCTGGTGTCGCTCTCGGGCGGCCAGAGGCCTGCCATGCGCATCCAGGCCGACACCCAGGCCATGGCCAGCTACGGCCTGACCCTGTCGGACGTGCAGACCGCGATCAGCGCCGCCAACGCCAACAGCGCCAAGGGCAGCTTCGACGGCCCCACCCGCACCTACACGATCAACGCCAACGACCAGCTGCTGAGCGTCGACGACTACAAGAACCTGGTCGTCACCTACAAGGACGGCGCCCCGATCCGCCTGAGCGACATCGCCCAGGTCGTGGCCAGCGCCGAGAACACTCGCCTGGGCGCCTGGGCGGACAAGACCCCGGCGATCATCGTCAACGTCCAGCGCCAGCCCGGCGCCAACGTCATCAAGACCGTCGACGCCATCAAGGCCAAGCTGCCGGAGCTGCAGGCCGGCCTGCCCGCCACCCTGGACGTCAAGGTCCTGGCCGACCGCACCACCGGCATCCGCGCCTCGGTGCACCATGTCGAGATCGAGCTGTTGCTGGCCGTGGTGCTGGTGGTGCTGGTGATCTTCTTCTTCCTGCACAGCCTGCGCGCCACGGTGATCGCCAGCCTGGCCGTGCCGATCTCGCTGATCGGCTCGTGCGGGGTGATGTACCTGCTGGGCTTCAGCCTCAACAATCTCAGCCTGATGGCCCTGACCATCGCCACCGGCTTCGTCGTCGACGACGCCATCGTGATGATCGAGAACATCACCCGCCACCTGGAGAAGGGCGAGAAGCCCATGGAGGCGGCGCTGAAGGGCGCGAAGGAGATCGGCTTCACGATCATCTCGCTGACCATCTCGCTGATCGCCGTGCTGATCCCGCTGCTGTTCATGGGCGACGTCGTCGGACGGCTGTTCCGCGAGTTCGCCATCAGCCTGGCCATCACCATCCTGATCTCGGCCGTGGTCTCGCTGACCCTGACGCCGATGCTGTCGGCCCGCTGGCTGACCGCCCATCCCGAGGCCGACGCCAAGGGCGTCAGCAAGAAGGCCCAGGACCTGTTCGAGCGAGTCGAGGCCCGCTACGAGAAGGCCTTGGCCTGGGTGCTGGAGCGCCAGGGCGCGACCCTGGTCGTCGCCGTCGCCACCCTGGCCCTGACCGCCCTGCTCTATCTGGTGATCCCCAAGGGCCTGTTCCCGACCCAGGACACCGGCCAGCTGCAGGCCCGCACCGAGATGGCCCAGTCGGTCAGCTACGACCGCATGTCCGACCTGCAGCAGCAGGCGGCCGAGGCGATCATGGATGACCCGGCCGTCGAGAACGTCGCCTCGTTCATCGGCGTCGATGGCGCCAACAACGCCATGCTCCACACCGGCCAGATGCAGATCAACCTGAAGGCCGACCGCTCGGGCTCGCAGGAAAAGATCATGCAGCGCCTGCGCGAGCGCGTGGCCCAGGTGCCGGGCGTGACCCTTTACCTGCAACCGACCCAGGACCTGACCATCGACGCCGAGACCGGCCCCACCCAGTACCGCCTGTCGCTGGAAGGCGCCGACACCGCCACGATCAAGGAATGGGCCGGCAAGCTGACGGCCGAACTGGCCAAGGTCAAAGCTGTCCGCAACGTCTACAGCGACGCCTCGGCCACCGGCCAGGCGGCCTATGTCGACATCGACCGCGACACCGCCGCGCGTCTTTCCATCACCGCCTCGGACGTCGATGACGCCCTCTACAGCGCCTTCGGCCAGCGGATCGTCTCGACCATCTTCACCGAGACCAACCAGTACCGCGTGATCCTGGAGGCCAAGCCCGGCGTCCTGACCGACCCGACCACTCTGGGCAATCTGAACCTCAAGACCGGCGGCGGCTCGCCCGCTCCGCTGGCGGCGTTCTCGACGATCAAGACCCAGCAGGCCCCGCTGCAGGTGACCCACGTCGCCCAGTTCCCGGCCACCACGATCGGCTTCGACACCGCCCCCGGCGTCTCGCTGGGCCACGCGGTCGACGAGATCCGCAAGGCCATGAAGGCGATCGACATGCCGGCGTCGGTCACGACGACCTTCCTGGGCGCGGCGGGGGCCTATCAGAACTCGCTGTCCAACCAGCTGTGGCTGATCCTGGCGGCCGTGGTCTGCGTCTACATCGTGCTGGGCGTGCTCTACGAGAGCTACATCCACCCGCTGACCATCCTGTCGACCCTGCCCTCGGCGGGCGTCGGCGCGCTGCTGGCCCTGTGGATCACCGGCAACGACCTGGGCGTCATAGGGATCATCGGCATCATCCTGCTGATCGGCATCGTGAAAAAGAACGCGATCATGATGATCGACTTCGCGATCGACGCCGAACGTGAGCAGGGCAAGCCGCCTCGCGAGGCGATCTTCCAGGCCGCCGTGCTGCGCTTCCGCCCCATCCTGATGACCACCCTGGCGGCCCTGTTCGCGGCCATCCCGCTGATGCTGGGCTTCGGCGAAGGCGCCGAGCTGCGCCGTCCGCTGGGCATCGCCATCTTCGGCGGCCTGCTGCTCAGCCAACTGCTGACCATCTTCACCACCCCGGTCGTCTACCTGGCCTTCGACCGCCTGGCCCCGGCCGCGCGCCACAAGCGGGCCGAGGATGACGGCCCGCATCCGGACCGCGTCGATCCGGATCCGATCCCGGGGGCGCCGTCGTGAACCTGTCGGGTCCCTTCATCCGGCGACCGGTCGCCACCATCCTGCTGACCCTGGGCGTGGCCATCGCCGGCGTCTTCGCCTTCTTCGTGCTGCCGGTCTCGCCCCTGCCGCAGGTGGATTTCCCGACCATCTCGGTCTCGGCCAACCTGTCGGGCGCCAGTCCCGAAACCATGGCCTCCAGCGTGGCCACGCCGCTGGAACGGCGCCTCGGCGTGATATCCGGCGTCAACGAAATGACCTCGCAGAGCTCCAACGGCTCGACGCGGGTCACCCTGCAGTTCGACCTGAACCGCAAGATCGACGGCGCCGCGCGCGAGGTGCAGGCCGCGATCAACGCCGCCCGCGCCGACTTGCCCGCAACGCTGCGCAGCAACCCGACCTATCGCAAGATGAACCCGTCGGACGCGCCGGTGATCATCCTGGCCCTGACCTCGGACACCAAGACGCCCGGCCAGATCTACGACGCGGTGTCCAACATCGTCGCCCAGCGCCTGGCCCAGGTGAACGGCGTCGGCGACGTCGAGATCGGCGGTGGCTCGCTGCCGGCGGTGCGCATCTCGGCCAACCCGTTCCTGCTGAACAAGTACGGCGTGGCCATGGAGGACGTCCGGGCGGCCATCCAGTCGGCCAACGCCAACCGCCCCAAGGGCGCTGTGGAAGGCCACGGCCAGCGCTACCAGATCTACACCACCGGTGCGGGCCGCAAGGCCGCCGACTATGCCGGCCTGGTGGTGGCCTGGCGCGGAGACGCCCCTATCCGCCTGTCGGACGTGGCCGACGTCACCGACAGCGTCGCCGACACCCGCACCCTGGGCCTCTTCAACGGCAAGCCGGCCATCATCGTCCTGCTGACCGCCCAGCCGGGGGCCAACATCATCCAGACGGTCGACAGCGTCCGCACCGTCCTGCCCGAGCTGCGCGCCCAGTTGCCGGGCGACATCACCGTCGACGTGGCCAGCGACCGCACCAACTCCATCCGCGCCTCGCTGCACGAGATCGAGGTCACCCTGCTGATCACCATTGTCCTCGTCATCGTGGTGGTCAGCGCCTTCCTGCGCAGCGCTCGCGCCACCTTCATCCCGGCGGCGGCGACCATCGTCTCGCTGCTGGGCACGTTCGGGGTGATGTACCTGCTGGGCTTCTCGCTGAACAACCTCAGTCTGATGGCCATCACGGTCGCCACCGGCTTCGTGGTCGACGACGCCATCGTCGTGCTGGAGAACACCGCCCGCCACATCGAGAAGGGCATGGACCGCTTCGCCGCCGCCCTGCTGGGCGCCCGCGAGGTGGGGTTCACGGTGCTGTCGATCAGCATCTCGCTGGTCGCGGTCTTCATCCCGCTGCTCTTCATGGGCGGCCAGGTCGGACGGCTGTTCCGCGAGTTCGCCGTCACCCTGTCGGCCGCGGTGCTGATCTCTCTGGTCATTAGCCTGACCACCACGCCGATGATGTGCGCCTATCTGCTGCGCCCCGAGAAGAAGGAGAAGGAGGGCCCGATCGCCCGGGCCTTCGAGCGCGCCTTCGCCTTCGTGCACCGGATGTACGAGCACAGCCTGGACTGGGCGCTGGCGGCCAAGCCGCTGGTCATCCTGATCCTGGTCGCGGTGATCGGCATGACCGCCTGGCTCTACATCGCCGTGCCCAAGGGCTTCTTCCCCCAGCAGGACAGCGGCCAGCTGAACGCCGGCATCCGCGCCGACCAGTCCGTCTCGTCCCAGGCCATGCAGAAGAAGCTGCGCCAGGTGGTCGGCATCATCGACAAGGATCCGGCCGTCGACACGGTGGTCGGCTTCACCGGCGGCGGCCGGGCCGGCGGCGGCTTCCTGTTCGTCAACCTCAAGCCCATCGGCGAGCGCAAGGAGAAGGGCTCGGCGGTCATCGCCCGCCTGCGCCCGCAACTGCAGAAGGTCACAGGCCTGAACGTGTTCCTCAACCCGGTGCAGGACCTGCGCATGGGTGGGCGGCAGAGCAACTCCACCTACCAGTACACCCTGACCAGCGACAATAGCGACGCCCTCAAGCAGTGGGCGCCCAAGCTGGCCGAGGCGATGAAGGCGCATGACGACGTGCTGACCGACGTCGACTCCGACCAGCAGGAGAACGGCGTCGAGACCCTGGTGACCATCGACCGCGACAGCGCTTCGCGGATGGGGATCACCCCGCGCGCCGTCGACAACGCGCTCTACGACGCCTTCGGCCAGCGCCAGGTCGCCACCATCTACGAGGACGTCAACCAGTACGCCGTGATCCTGGAATGGCAGCAGAAGTTCGCCCAAGGTCCCGAAGCGCTGAACGACGTCTACGTCCCGACCAAGCCGACGAGCTCGTCCACCACGACGATGACCCAGCGCAGCGTCAATCCGGCCCTGCGCGATCCCTCGACCGGTTCGGCCCTGAACACCTCGGCCACGGCCATGACGCCGCTGCCGGCCATCGCCAGCATCGCCCAGAACGCCACCCCGACCTCGGTCAACCACCAGAACGGAGAGCTGGCCACGACGGTCTCGTTCAACCTGGTGGACGGCAAGACCTTGGCGGACGCCCGCGCCGCCGTCGCGGCGGCCGAGGCCGAGATCGGCATGCCAACCAATGTGCGCGGCAGCTTCCAGGGCCAGGCCAAGCAGGCGACCGAGCAGAACAACCAGCAGCCCCTGCTGATCCTGGCCGCGATCGTGGCGATCTACATCGTGCTGGGCATTCTCTACGAGAGCTACGTCCACCCGATCACGGTGCTCAGCACCCTGCCCGCCGCCGGGGTCGGGGCGGTCATCGCCCTGCTGATCTTCAAGATGGAATTCTCGATCATCGCCCTGATCGGGGTCTTCCTGCTGCTGGGCATCGTCAAGAAGAACGCTATCCTGATCATCGACTTCGCTCTGGACGCCCAGCGCAGCCGAGGCCTGACGGCGCAAGAGGCGGCCCGCGAGGCCAGCCTGCTGCGCTTCCGCCCGATCCTGATGACGACCCTGGCCGCCGCCCTGGGGGCCCTGCCGCTGGCCATCGGCTTCGGCGAGGGGGCCGAGCTGCGCCGTCCGCTGGGCGTGGCCATCATCGGCGGCCTGATCGCCAGCCAGGTCCTGACCCTGATCACCACCCCCGTGGTCTATGTCTATCTCGACCGTCTGCGCGGCAAGGCGCGCGACAAGGACGAGCGACATCTGGCCCACCACCCGACGACGCCGGAACCCGCATGATGAACCGCCCCTCCTCGCATGTCTTGGGGCGCCTGGTCGGCGCCGCCTCCCTCCTCGCCCTCGGCGCCTGCTCGATGACGCCGGCCTACGAGACCCCGGCTCTGAAGTCGGCGCCGCCCGCCCAGTTCAAGGCCCTGGACGGCTGGAAGACCGCCGCGCCCGCCGATCATCTGGATCGCGGCGACTGGTGGACCCTGCTGGGTGACGCGCAGCTGAACGCCCTGGCCGAGCGCGTGAAGGTGGACAATCAGACCATCGCCGCCGCCGAAGCCGCCTACCGCCAGGCCCGAGCCCTGGTCCGCGAGCAGCGGGCGGGCCTGTTCCCGACGGTCGACCTCTCTGGGTCGGCGACGAAGTCGGGCGGCGGCGGCACCAAGACCACGACCTCGGCCGGCGGCGCGACCAGCGCGGGCGACACCCAGCGTTACCAGGTCGGCATCGGCGCCAGCTGGGAGCCTGACGTCTGGGGCCGCATCCGCGCCGGGATCAGCGGGGCCAAGGCCAGTGCGGAGGCCAGCGAGGCCGACCTCGCCGCCGCCCGCCTGTCGGCCCAGGGCGAGCTGGCGACCAGCTACCTTGGTCTGCGCCGCGCCGACGCCGAGATCGCCATGGTCCAGGCCACGGTCGAGGGCTATCAGCGCGCCCTGCAGATCACCACCAACCGCTATAACGCCGCCATCGCGCCGAAGTCCGACGTGCTGCAGGCCCAGAGCCAGCTGGCCAACGCCCAGTCGACCCTGGAGGGTCTGGTCCAGGACCGCGCGGCCTTCGAGAACGCCATCGCCGTCCTGGTCGGCGAGCCGGCCAGCAACTTCCGACTGGCGGCCGATCCGAGCTGGAAGCCGGTCGTGCCCGAGGTCCCGGTCGGCGTGCCCTCCACCCTGCTGGAGCGCCGTCCGGACGTCGCCGCCGCCGAGCGCCGCGTGGCGGCCGCCAATGCCCAGATCGGCGTGGCCCGCGCCGCCTTCTTCCCGACCTTCAACCTCAGCGCCGACGGCAATTCGACGGCCAGCAAGCTGGGCGACTTGTTCGCGGCCTCGGCCAACACCTGGTCGCTGGGCCTGACCGCCGCCCAGACCCTGTTCGACGCCGGGGCCCGCCGGGCCCAGGTCGCCCAGAGCCGCGCGTCCTATGACCAGGCCGCCGCCAACTATCGCCAGACGGCCCTGCAGGCCTTCGAGGACGTCGAGAACCAGCTGACCGCCGCCCGCACCCTGGAACGGCAATACGCCCTGCAACTGACCGCCTCCCAGGCCGCCGACCAGACCGAGCAGATGCTGCTGAACCAGTATCGCGCCGGCCAGGTGGCCTATACCGACGTGGTCACGGCCCAGGCCTCGGCGCTGTCGGCCCGGCGGACGCTGATGACCACGGCGGTCTCGCGCCAGACCACGGCGGTGGCCCTGGTCCAGGCCCTGGGCGGCGGCTGGCGCTGAAAACTATTGAGGCTCCGGCCGGGTGACTCTAACAGTCGTTTGATAACGACGATTGGGGAGGCCCGCCCATGACGACCGCCTATCTCTGCGACGGGATCCGCACCGCGTTCGGCCGCTACGGCGGGGCCCTGTCGAAGGTCCGGGCCGACGACCTGGCGGCGGTTCCGCTGAAGGCCCTGGCGGCGCGCAATGCGGGCCTGGACCTGTCGGCCGTCGACGAGGTGGTGCTGGGCAGCGCCAACCAGGCCGGCGAGGACAATCGCAACGTCGCCCGCATGGCGCTGCTGCTGGCCGGCTATCCGGTCTCGGCGCCGGGCGTCACCGTCAACCGCCTGTGCGC
>Ga0209050_1000152_pt1 | contig 161651 bp, 144 predicted proteins | sample Araplavi_mTSA_r2_FD_184276 | JGI IMG/M metagenome (GOLD analysis project Ga0209050, IMG submission 184276) | Arabidopsis root microbial communities from North Carolina, USA - plate scrape MF_Cvi_mTSA_r2 (SPAdes) (version 2) | ecosystem: Host-associated > Plants > Roots > Endosphere | place... | reverse complement strand
TCAAAAGCGTCGCTCGCAAGCTTCGCGGCCTTCAGTTGATCGATCATTCGGATACCTAACCTGTCATGCAGCATGCTGGAAAATCTCGCGTTGCCAATAAAAGTTCGCCAAGGTCGGCTTCTGGCCGTTGGCGGTCCAACTCAGAGCTCGGTAAGAGCTGTTGTTGGTCGGCTGGTGAATGAAATCGATATATCCCTTTAGGACTTCAGCGAAAGCATGCGCTCAACGTACCGGGCGATCAGGTCGATCTCGAGGTTGACCTTGGAGCCTGCCTTCAGGTGCTTCAGGGTTGTAACCTGAATGGTGTGCGGGATCAGGTTGATCGAGAACTCGCAGCCGCTGGCGCTGTCTTCGACGCGGTTGACGGTCAACGACACGCCATTCACCACCACCGAGCCCTTGTAGGCCAGGTACTTCGCCAGGTCGCGCGGCGCTTCGATCACCAGTTCGTGCGATTCTCCGACCGGTTCGAATTTGCGCACCACGCCCAGGCCATCGACGTGGCCGGAGACCAGGTGGCCGCCCAGGCGCTCGGCCAGGGTCAGGGCCTTTTCCAGGTTCACTTCGGTGGTCGTGTCCAGGCCGACAGTCTTGTTCAGGCTTTCGCGCGAAACGTCGACGGTGAATCCGGTCGCGGTCTTTTCCACCACTGTCATGCAGGCGCCGTTCAGGGCGATCGAGTCTCCCAGGCCGACATCGGCCATCGGCAGGCCGCCGGCGTCCACGTCCAGGCGCACGCCAGCATCAGCGCCGCCTTCCAGCGGGGTTACGGTTTTGATTTTGCCGACTGCGGCTACGATTCCAGTAAACATAGTGATCTTTAATGAGGGTTGAATCGGGCAAGGATACGCAAATCGGCGCCGACTTGCTTAACCTCGTGGAATTTCAGACTGTGCTTGCCGCTGAGCTCAGTCAGCGCTGGCAGGGCGAACATGCCTTGCGCATCGCCCAGCAGGGTTGGCGCGAGGTAGACCAGCAGCTCGTCCACGCAGCTTTCGCGGATCATGGAGCCGTTCAGCTTGCCGCCCGCTTCGACGTGGAGCTCGTTGATCTGGCGGCGGCCCAGCTCGCGCATCAGCTCCGGCAAATCGACTTTGCCATGCGCGTTCGGCAGCACGATGATCTCGGCGCCCTTGTCGCGCAGGATCGCTTCTTTCTCCGGATGATGGGCGGCGGCGACGATCCAGGTCCCGCCGCCCTCCAGCACACGCGCTTGCGGGCTGATTTCCAGCTTGCTGTCCACCACGATGCGGCGCGGCAGGCGCGGCGTCTCGACTGCGCGCACGTTCAGTTGCGGGTCGTCGGCTTTCACCGTGCCGATGCCGGTCAGGATGGCGCAAGCCCGGGCACGCCAGGCATGGCCGTCGGCGCGCGCTTCGGGGCCGGTGATCCACTGGCTTTGGCCGTTGTGCAAAGCCGTCATGCCATCCAGGCTGGCGGCGGTTTTCATGCGGACCCACGGCAGGCCGTGGCGCATGCGATGGAAGAAGCCAATGTTCATTTCATAGGCCTGGTCGGCCAGCAAGCCGCTGGCGACTTCAATGCCGGCGGCGGAAAGGCGCGCCATGCCGTTGCCGGCAACCAGCGGGTTCGGGTCTTCCATCGCCGCGACGACGCGGCCCAGTCCTTCGCGCACCAGCGCATCGGCGCAGGGCGGCGTGCGGCCGTGATGGCTGCACGGCTCCAGTGTGACGTAGGCCGTGGCGCCGCGCACGTCATGGCCGCGGCGTTTGGCGTCCTTCAGGGCCTGGACCTCGGCATGATCCTGCCCAGCGGCTTGTGTCACGCCCTCGCCGATCACAACGCCGTCGCGCACGATCACGCAGCCAATGCGGGGATTGGGAGATGTGGTGAACAAGCCTTTCTCTGCCCACTGCAGGGCCAGTCGCATGCCTTCAAGGTCGCTGTTGATATTCATATGCTTGCGCAGGTTGCCGGTTCCAGGGCGGGATCGCATAAGCGCGCCCTGCCCTGCATATTGATCTTGATATTGCGCTGCGCGCCGGCCAGTTCAAGCGTGATGGTGCCAAAGTTGGCGGCATTCGAGTGGGCGGCGCGGCAGCTTCGTCCTGCTGCATTATATGAAATATAGGCCGGGGCTGTGTTGTCGGTGAACCTGGCCCTTATCAGCAGGCGCCCGGAGGGCGGCATATGGCGGAACAGGACTGCCTCGCCTTCGTCGGGGCTGCGGTTGGCATTCGCATCGATGACAATCAGCCAACCTTGCTGCCAGCTGCCGTTTTGCGCCAGCAGGGTTACCACGCGGCGGCGGGCGATGGCCTGGGCGCGAGTGTCGTTGATGGCCGCCAGCAGGTCGGCGGAGGCGGAGCGCAACTGGCGTCCCGCCAGCATATTGCTCAGTTCCGGCAGTGCGGAGGCGAACAGGATGGAGAGAATGGCAAGGACGATCATCAGCTCCAGCAGCGTGAAGCCGGGCCTCGTGCTTGCCCGCTGGCGCGCGGCGCGCTTCAGCGCCAGCAGTTGCGCGAGGGTCCGGTGGCGAGATGGAGCCCGCTGCTGGTGAGGATAAGGCGTTCGCATTGCGGATCCCTGAAACGGCTGTCAACCTTAGGCGTGCCGGGCGTGGCGACCAGTTGGACGCAGTCGCGGATTTGCTGGCCATCGCAGGCCTTGCCCTCCAGCTCGTAGGCACTGGAACTGGCGCTGCGGCCTGACCACCAACGATACTCGCCGTCGGTGCCGGCCGAAAATGTCACATAGCTGTTGAAGCGTGTGAAGTGGCGTTCTTGTTGCTGCATCAGTTCCTGCAGTGCAGCCTGGGCTTCGCTGCGGCGCATACGGATGACAGCTTCGCTCCAGACGGGCATTGCTATGGCGGAGAGAATGCCGATGATGACCAGCGCGACCAGCATGCCGAGCAGAGTGCCGCCAGCGGATGCGCGCGCGCTCATTGCCCGTCCTCACGGCTCGCGGCGTCATGCAACGCTTGCCAATCGATGATTTCGCGCCAGCTATGGCGGCGTACAGGCGTTGGGGGCGTGTAACTTGCCTGCAGCACCGTTTCAGCGCCGGGCCGCGTGCCGAAGCCAATCACTGTTACACGGTAATAGTAGGCAGGCGGCGCCCCGGCTGGCGTGTATGCGATGCGTTCCACCAGGTAGCGCGGGCGACGGAAAGGCAGCATGCCCTGCCCGGTTTCCATTGGCGCGCCAGTCAGAGTGCCATATTCGGTGCCGCCATTGCCCGCCAGGTCGACGGTTTGCCAGGCGGGTGCAGGGCTTCCTGGCTGTTGCTGCGTGGCGGGCACGTCGAGTGGCTGGCCAAGGCCAGCGTTGATATCGCGTTCAGCATCCATCAGTGCATCCTCCGCAGACTGGAAGGCGATCAGGCGGTCCCGCTCGGCGCGGGCGGCTCTCTCGCCCAGCATTGCCATTTGCGCTGCCGATGCGCCGATTGTCAGCGCTGCGAGCAGCAATAACATCGTTACGGGAAGCGTTACACCGCTTTGATAGTGGCGCATGACTGTCTCCATTACGGATTGCGCAGCGCGACGGTCGCTGTGAGCAGGCGGCGTGCGCGGCGCTGCATTGGCTCGGGCAAGCTGGCTTCGTCGATGCGTACGCCGGGCAGCAATTCGTAGCCGCCTAACGCGTCACCGGTGCGCGAGCCGCGTTCGCCATGCAGCAACAACGCGAATCGGACGCTGGTGACCCTCCGCCAGTAAGGCCGCGTCGCTCGTTCGGACGCGGGAAGCGCGGCATCGAGCGCATCGATACCGCTGGCCGCCAGGTAGAGGTTGGGGATGTTGTCGCGCGGGCTGTCCGTGTCGATGCCGTATAAGACGTGGAATGCATCCACACCTCGCACGATGGCATCGGAACCCCAACCGTTCTCGCCCTTGTACTTGCAGCGTAGTTCGGCGATGCCATCGCTGGCGCGGGCGACGTAAAAGATGCTCCATGCCCATTCGCCCGGATCAGCCGGGAAACCGGCGCAATTGAGCATAGCCCCTCCACCTTCGGCGCCTGCAACCGCGGCAGGTGCATAGCGGATGGCGAGCGCATCACTGCCGTTGACGGAAGGTAGTGCTGCACCAAGACCATCGGCGGCAGTTGCCACGCTTGCCGCATCGCGCCCCTCAACGGCCAATGGAGGCACCACCGCGGCAGGCGCACCGGCGCCTGGTTCGCCCGGGTAGCCCGCCTGGCGCAGCGATTGGCCGATGATCGCCAGTGCGAAGCGGCCATTGTCGTCAATGCGCGTGTTGGCGCCGTTGTGCATGAAGTCGCCATTGGAAGCGTGCAACAACGAGGCGGCGGCCAGGGCGACCAACAGGCTCAGCGCCATCGCGATGAGGACTTCGGCCAAGGCTAGGCCACGTTGCTGCGCCCTCATTGCGTGCCTCCGGCACCGGGCAGCTCTGGCGGATCAGCCGGATTGGGCGGCGCGCCAGGCGGCGGCACCAACGGCTGCGCTCCAGCAAGCGCGATGGGCAACGCGATTTCCGGCACGCAGGAAAAGCTGGCACTGGCGCCATCGGAACGACGGCTGCGCCAGCCAATCTTGATGACGACTGGCGCGTCGGCAGCGTCGGAACATGGCCATTGCAACTGGTCTCCAGGCGCGTTCGAAGCGTCGCGGCAAATTACAGCGCGGGCCAGCGGCAATACAGCTGCGAGATGCCGGCGAAACTCACTCAGCTCCTGCTGCGCGATGGCGGCAGGATCGCAGGGCGTGCCAGTGCAGGCGACTGAAGACTCAAGAGCCTCGGCGCCGTCAGCCGCATCAAACTCAAACCCCAGGTAAGCGGAGGACTGCGCGGCGTTCGCGCGGATGTGGTCAGCAAGCGTGGCGGCAGCCTGCAGGGCTTCGGTCTGCAATGCCGATTCGTGTCGCGTGCGCATGGCATGCGCTTGCATCGCCAGCGCGCCGACCAGGCCAACGGCCAGCAGCAACACGGCAACCAGCACCTCCACCATCGTGAACCCAGCAATTGGACGACGCATGGCGCAGCCCTCCCCTGCTGATCAAATTAGCCAGCAGAGGACTCACGGGTTTGATAAATATCAAGGCTTGGGAGAGAGCTCTTGACCGTCACCAACTTCTTCGATCGCGTCCTGGAATTCGGCCAGGTCTTCGAAGTTTTTGTAGACGGAAGCGAAGCGGATATACGCCACCTTGTCGAGGCGCTTGAGTTCAGCCATGACGAGCTCGCCGACGAAGACGGAATCGACTTCGCGCTGGCCGCTGGTCAGCAGCTTTTCTTCGATGGAGGACACCGCCTTGTCGACGGATTCCGCGGCAACAGGCCGCTTGCGCAAGGCCAGCATCAGGCTGGCGCGCAGCTTGTCGGCCGAATACTCGGTGCGGCTGCCGTTCTTCTTGACCACATAAGGCATGGTCAGTTCGATCCGCTCCCAGGTGGTGAAGCGCTTGTCGCAGTTCACGCAGCGCCGGCGCCGCTTGATGGCGTCCCCTTCCTCCGACACGCGGGTGTCGAGGACCTGGATATCATCGTGCTGGCAGAACGGGCATTTCATGGATTGAGCGTCTCTTATTATTGAATGAAAAAGCGCCGGACCTTACGATCCGGCGCCTCGATAGTACCAACCGCTTGCTTAGGCGTAAACAGGGAATTTATCAGCCAGCACCTTCACGGCGGCTTTCACGCGCTCGATGGTTGCAGCATCGTGCGGGTTATCCAGCACGTCGGCGATCAGGTTGCCCACTTGTTCCGCTTCGGCTTCCTTGAAACCACGGGTGGTGAAGGCCGGCGAACCCAGGCGAATGCCGGAGGTCACGAATGGCTTCTGCGGGTCGTTCGGGATGCCGTTCTTGTTGCAGGTCATGTGCGCCTGGCCCAGGATCGCTTCCGCTTCCTTGCCGGTCAGGTTCTTGGCGCGCAGGTCGACCAGGAACACGTGCGACTCGGTGCCGCCGGACACGATGCGCAGGCCGCGCTTGATCAGGGTCTTGGCCAGCACGTCGGCGTTCTTCACCACTTGCTGCTGGTAGGCCTTGAATTCAGGGGACAGGGCTTCCTTGAAAGCGACTGCCTTGCCGGCGATCACGTGCATCAGCGGGCCGCCCTGGATGCCTGGGAAGATCGCGGAGTTGATGATCTTTTCGTGTTCGGCTTTCATCAGGATGATGCCGCCACGTGGGCCGCGCAGGGACTTGTGGGTGGTGGAGGTCACGAAGTCAGCGTGCGGAACAGGGTTCGGGTACAGGCCAGCGGCGATCAGGCCAGCGTAGTGGGCCATGTCGACCATGAAGTAGGCGCCAACGGCCTTGGCGACTTTGGCGAAGCGTTCGAAATCGATCTTCTTGGAGAAGGCCGATGCGCCGGCGATGATCAGCTTAGGCTTGTGTTCTTTAGCCAGGGCTTCCATTGCGTCGTAGTCGATGTCTTCTTCTGCGGTCAGGCCGTAGGAAACGACGTTGAACCATTTGCCGGACATGTTCAGTGCCATGCCGTGCGTCAGGTGGCCGCCTTCTGCCAGCGACATGCCCATGATGGTGTCGCCTGGTTTCAGCACGGCGAAGAACACGCCCTGGTTAGCCTGGGAACCGGAGTTAGGCTGCACGTTGGCGGCTTCGGCGCCGAACAGCTGCTTCACGCGGTCGATGGCCAGTTGCTCGACCACGTCCACGTATTCGCAGCCACCGTAGTAGCGCTTGCCTGGGTAGCCTTCGGCGTACTTGTTGGTCAGCTGGGAGCCCTGGGCTTCCATTACCGCTGGCGAAGTGTAGTTCTCGGAGGCGATCAGCTCGATGTGGTCGTGCTGGCGCTTGTTCTCGTTCTGGATAGCGGCAAACAGCTCCGCGTCAACGTTGGCGAGGGTGTGATCTTTTGCGAACATGAAATTACTCCAGTTTTTTAAGGCAGATTGGATCGAATCGGGAGCCAAAAGTGACAGGGCAGCCGAAACGCACGTTTCCATCGTGGCTGCCCAGGCGAACGGCTGTTTGAGATCTCACGTTCCCCGGTGGTTGCCCACCTCTCACCAGCAGCGCAAGCGCCAGCTGGTTTTTCGCCAGTTACGTGAGACAGTAATGGAGCCAAGATTGTAATTTAAGTGGCAAATTCCGGCAATCGTTTGGCCGGATTCGGCTGATTTCGCGGGTTATTCGGCCTAAAACCGGTAAACCGGTGCCTGACCCCGCCTTACCGGTTTGGCGTTAGAATCCCCCAAGTTAATATTGGGAGTTCGACCATGATCGTGTTAGTTACCGGCGCAACCGCTGGTTTTGGCGCCGCGATGGCGCGTGTTTTCGTCAAAAAAGGCCACAAGGTCATCGCCGCCGGCCGCCGCGCCGAGCGCCTGGAAGCCCTGGCCGCCGAACTCGGCCCCAACCTGCTGCCGGTCAAGCTCGACGTTACCGATAAAGGTGCGATCCACGCCGCCCTGGCCTCCCTGCCAGCCGACTGGAAAGAAATCGACGTCCTGATTAATAACGCCGGCCTCGCCCTCGGCATCAAAGGCGCCCACGAAGCCGACCTGGAAGACTGGGAAACCATGATCGCCACCAACTGCACCGGCCTGGTCACCATCACCCGCGCCCTGCTGCCGGGCATGGTCGAGCGCGGCCGCGGCACCATCATCAACCTCGGTTCGGTGGCCGGCGCCTACCCTTATCCAGGCGGCAATGTCTACGGCGCCACCAAGGCCTTCGTCGAACAGTTCACCCTGAACCTGCGCGCCGACCTGATCGGCACCGGTGTGCGCGCTACCAATATCGCGCCCGGCCTGTGCGGCGGCACCGAATTTTCCAATGTGCGCCTGAAAGACGACGCTGCCGCAGCCAAGGTCTACGAAGGCACCACCCCGCTGACCGCCGACGATATCGCCAACACAGCTTTCTGGATTGCAACATTGCCGCAACACATTAATGTAAATTCCATCGAATTGATGCCAACCTGCCAAGGATTCTCGCCATTCGCGATCAAACGCGGCTAAAATGCCGCCCCATATAAGGGAAAACCGTAAGCAATTGTTACGAGATTGTGCAAAATACGTTAGCGCCGATTCATTTGGCGTAAAATGTTGCCGATTCTCACTTAGTAGCTCTTCTATCTATGTCGTCTGAGTTCACCTGGGAGGTTCGCGTCTATTACGAAGACACGGACGCCGGCGGAATTGTCTATTACGCGAACTATCTGAAGTTCTTCGAGCGCGCGCGCACCGAGTGGTTGCGCTCCCTCGGCGTTAACCAGGACAGCCTCCTGCGCGAGCACGACGCCATGTTTGTTGTCAAAAATGTCAGCGCAGACTACCACGCGCCGGCACGTCTGGACGATGTAATAAAATTGACGCTTCGTATTGATAAACTGGGCCGCGCTTCGATCCAGTTTGTACAGGAGGCGTGGTGCGGCGACCGCCTCTTAAATACTGCCCACGTTAAAGTAGGCTGCGTCGACTCGGCCCTGCGCCCACGCGCCGTGCCCGATGCCGTTGCGGCCCGCATGCGCGCATAATAATTAGATTGAGAAACAATGAACGTCACCCAAGACCTTTCCTTCATCGCCCTCATCACCAACGCACACCTGATCGTTCAGTTGATCATGGCGCTGCTGCTTGCGGTTTCCATCATCAGCTGGACCTATATTTTCAAGAAGCTGTTTGACGTGCGCGGCGCACGCAAGCAGACCGTCGAATTCGAGAAGACTTTCTGGGCCGGCGGCAACCTGCACGCCCTGCACGCCAGCGCCGGCAGCAACCGCGCCAACAGCGGCGCCCTGGCCCGCATCTTCGAAGCCGGCATGGGTGAATTCATCAAGGGTAAGCAAGCCGCCGCTTCCAGCCGCGACATGAATATGGGCGACGTGCTGGATGGCGCCCGCCGCGCCATGCGCGCCGCTTTCCAGCGCGAGATGGATGCACTGGAAGCGCACCTGGCATTCCTGGCTTCGGTGGGCTCGGTCTCCCCTTACATCGGCCTGCTCGGTACCGTGTGGGGCATCATGAACGCCTTCCGCGGCCTGGCCAATGTGCAGCAGGCAACGCTGTCGGCTGTGGCGCCCGGCATTGCCGAAGCGCTGATCGCGACTGCTATCGGCCTGTTCGCAGCAATTCCGGCCGTGGTGGCGTACAACCGCTTCTCGCACGATATTGACCGCCTGGCGATCCGCTTCGAGAGCTTCGTTGAAGAATTCTCGAACATCCTGCAGCGCCAGTCCCGTTAAAAGGCGAAACTGAAGATGGCTTCTTCCTTCTCCAGCAGCATGCGCGGCAGCCGCGGCGGCCGCAAGCTGAAGTCCGAGATCAACGTCGTGCCTTATATCGACGTGATGCTCTGCCTGCTGATCATCTTCATGGTGATGCCGACCTCGAACAACCCGCAGTCGATCGACCTGCCGCACGCTGAAAAAGCGTCGCGTCCGCCGGATGCCTATATCCAAGTGCAGGTGAAGCCGAACGGCTCCCTGATGATCGGCATCGCCGGCAAGTCGGCCGAGGCGCCGGAAACCGAACCGAACCGCGACGCACTGGTGCGCAAGCTGCGCACCCTGCATGAGAAATATCCCGAGTATCCGGTGCTGATCGCCGGCGACAAGGAAAGCAAGTACGACGATGTGATCCAATTGATTTCCGAAGCGAAGAAGATGGGGATTAACCGCGTTGGCTTGGCAACGAAGTAAGGCATGGCAATGACGATGGCAAATGCAGGCGGACCGTACCGTGTGCCGAAGCGGCACGGCGGCACGCGCGCGTTTGCGCTCGCGCTGGCGATGCACTGCGTGCTGTTTGCGTTCTTGTGGGTTGGCATTCGGTGGAACAATGACCCGGTCGGCGTGGATGCCGAAATCTGGGACATGACGACGCAGATGGCCGCGCCGAAGGCGCCCGAGCCGGAGCCGCAACCCGAGCCCGAGCCGGAGCCAGTGCGCCCGCCGCCTGTGGCGCCTCCACCACCGGAAGTGGTGAAACCGGTACAGCCGGATCCGGAGATCGCACTGCAGAAGAAAAAAGAAAAAGAAAAGAAAGAAGCCGAAGAGAAGAAGCTGGCCGAGCTGAAGAAAAAGCTGGAAGACGCGAAGCGCGAAGCTGAACTAGAGAAGCAGGAAAAGCTGGACAAAGAAAAAGCCAAAAAGCTGGCGGATCTGAAAGAGAAGGAAAAGGTCGCTAAATCCCGTGCCGCAGAAATGCAGCGCATCATGGGTTCGGCGGCTGCAGGCTCCACCGGAACGGCGGCGCGTTCAACCGCGCCTAACCTGGACAAGGGCTATGTCGCAAAGCTGCGTACCAAGATCATGGGCCGCATCGACTATCCTGGCGCCAAGCAGGATATCGAAGCAAGGTTCATGGTCAGCCAGCTTCCTAGCGGCGAAGTCATGTCCGTGAAAAAAACGAAAAGCAGCGGCGTAGCTGCGTATGACACTGCGGTGGAGAATGCGATTTATAAGGCCTCGCCCCTGCCGAAACGCGATGACGGCACGGTGGCGCGCGAGCTTGAACTCGTGTTCAATTTGAAGGACGTACCTTGATGAACAAAGCTAAATTAATGTTCGTAGTGGCCGGCACAGCATTTGCGCTGTCGGCCCAGGCGCAACTGCGCGTCGAAATTTCCGGCGTCGGCAGCAACCAGATCCCGGTGGCAGTCGGCCCATGCGCCGGCGAAGCCTCGGCTCCGGCCCAGATCTCGGAAATCGTCAAAGCCGACCTGACCCGCAGCGGCATGTTCAAGATCATCGACGCTTCGCCAACCACCAACCTGATGCAGGTTGAAGCGACCAGCTACAAGGCACGCGGCGCCGACGCGCTGGTGGCCTGCTCCGTGCAGCAACTCGGCGGCGGCCAGTTCGAGGTGCAGTACCGCCTGATGTCGACCGTGCAGGGCAACGACCTGTCCGGCTTCCGCGCCCCGATGCCGAACCAGTACGGCCGCCTGGCCGCGCACAAGATCGCCGACGACGTGTATGAAAAGCTGACCGGCATCAAAGGCGTGTTCTCGACCCGTATCGCCTACGTGGTGCAGCAAGGCCGCCAGTACCGCCTGGAAGTGGCAGACGCCGACGGCGAAAACGTGATCCCTGCCCTGACTTCGACCGAGCCAATCATTTCGCCATCGTGGTCGCCGGATGGCACCAAGGTTGCCTATGTTTCGTTTGAACAGCGCAAGCCTGTGGTCTATGTGCAAAACCTGGTCACCCGCCAGCGCACCGTAGTCGCCAACGAAAAGGGCAACAACTCGGCACCGGCCTGGTCGCCGGACGGCAAGCGCCTGGCCGTGGCCCTCTCCAAGCCCGGCAATACCCAGATCTACATCGTCAATGCCGACGGCAGCGGCATCCGCCGCCTGACCAATGGCAGCACCATCGACACCGAACCCCAGTTCAGCGCCGATGGCCAGTCGATCTATTTCACCAGCGACCGCAGCGGCGGCCCGCAGATTTATCGCATGAGCGTCAACGGCGGCGAACCGCAGCGCGTGACGTTCGGCAGCTCGTACAATATCAGCCCGCGCATTTCCGCTGACGGCAAGACGCTGGCTTATATTTCGCGGCGCGAAGGCGGCGCCTTCCAGTTGTTCGTACTGGACCTGGAATCCCGCCAAGAGCAACGCCTGTCCGATACCACCAGCGACGATTCGCCAAGCTTCGCTCCGAATGGCAAGTACATCCTGTACGCCACTCAGAACGGCGGCCGCCGCTCGCTGGCGGTGGCATCGACAGACGGCCGGGTTAAGCAGCGCCTGAGTATTCAGGCGGGCAATATCAAGGAACCCACTTGGGGCCCTTTCATGAAGTGAAGAAGTAAAAGAAGTAAACGAGAAGTAGCACCTTTAACGACCAGGAGAAATAAAAATGCGTAACGTAAAACACGTAGCCTTCATCCTCAGCACCGCAGCCCTGCTGGCAGCTTGCTCCACCCCACCAGCACCACAGAAGCCTGTTGAAGTGGTTGAGAAGCCAGCCGAGCCAGTCAAGCAAGCTGACACCCGCGCTGTCGAGCCAGTGAAAGCTGAAGTTGACGAGCTGGACATCCCAGGCGGCAAGCTGGCCAACCGTTCCGTGTACTTCGACTTCGACAGCTACGTTGTGCGTGAAGACGGCAAAGAAGTGGTGTCGAACCACGCTGCATACCTGGGCAAGAACCAGCGCACCATCCTGATCCAGGGTAACACCGACGAACGCGGCGGCTCCGAGTACAACCTGGCCCTGGGCCAGAAGCGTGCTGAAGCTGTGCGCAAGTCGATGGCAGCTCTGGGCGTGGCAGAAGGCCGCATGGAAGCCGTGTCCCTGGGCGAAGAAAAGCCTAAGGCTGAAGGCCACAACGAAGAAGCATGGTCGCAGAACCGCCGTGCCGACATCGTTTACAAAGCTAAGTAATTCGCTAGCTTAACAATGCCGCACAAGGGGCAGCGCGCAGTTTATACTGCGCCCTGCCCCATTTCTTTTTTTGTGCAAGGAAGAAAAATGAAATTCACTAAGTCTGCCCTGATGGCAGCCCTGTTCGCTGCCACCCTGCCCCTGACCGCATCGGCCGGCCTGTTCGATGACGACGAAGCGCGCAAAGCCATCATGGATCTCAAGTCCAAGGTCGCCAAGCTGGAAGCGGACCTGAAGAACCTGATCGACACCAAGACCGACAAGAACACCACGCTGGACATGATCTCGCAGCAGGACCAGTTGCGCGAAGAAGTAGCGCGCCTGCGCGGCCAGACCGAGATCCTGCTGAACGAAATCCAGGTCGCACAGAAGCGCCAGAAAGACTTCTACACCGACCTCGACGCGCGCATGAAGAAGCTGGAGCCGCGCCAGGTGACCATCGACGGCCAGACCTCCTCGGTCAATATGGACGAACAGAACGCCTACGACAACGCGATGGCGCAGTTCAAAGGCGGCGACTACAAAGGCGCGGCCAATGCGCTGGGCGACTTCGTGAAGCGTTTCGGCGCCTCGGCGTACGCCCCTAACGCCCAATACTGGCTGGGCAACGCCTATTACGCCCAGGGCGACTGCAAGAACGCCATCTCCGCGCAGCAAGTCGTGGTCAAGACCTGGCCGGACAGCCCTAAGGCCGCTGACGCCATGCTGAACATCGCCAGCTGCCAGACCGAGCTAAAGGCAGTCAACAATGCCAAAAAGACATTGCAGGACTTGATCAAGAATTACCCGGGCACGCCAGCGGCGGCAACCGCCAAGGACCGCCTGAAGTCCATCAGGTAAAAAGTGTTGGCGAGCATTTGACAGCTGGGCCGGCCCAGCCTATAATCTCGCTTCTTCTTTCGACGGGTCGTTAGCTCAGTTGGTAGAGCAGCGGACTTTTAATCCGTTGGTCGCAGGTTCGAGCCCCGCACGGCCTACCATTCGAAATTAGAACCTTGGGTCGTTAGCTCAGTTGGTAGAGCAGCGGACTTTTAATCCGTTGGTCGCAGGTTCGAGCCCCGCACGGCCTACCAAGATACGCAGAGAAGCCCACGAATTTCGGTTCGTGGGCTTTTTTGTTTCTGGCTGCCCTGCGCGTTCGTCAGACAGGGATCCGGGCGATGACTTTGATCTCAAAGTCGAAGCCCGCAAGCCAGCTTACCCCTACGGCGGTCCAGTTCGGATAAGGTGCTGCCGGAAAGACTTCGTCCTTTACCGCCAAGACCGTAGGGAACTGCCTTTCCGGATCGGTGTGGAAAGTAGTCACGTCTACGATATCCTCCAACCCGCACCCTCCCGCCTTCAAAGTCGCTTTCAAATTCTCAAACGCCAGGCGCACCTGGGCCTCAAAATCAAGTTCCGGCGCGCCGTCCGTGCGGCTGCCGACCTGACCGGATACGAACAGAAAATCCCCGGAACGGACCGCCGCTGAATATTTATGGACTGCGTACAGGTCGTGCCGCCCCGCCGGAAAAATGGTTTCGCGTGTTTTCATGTTGGGTGCTCCTTGTGTTGGTAAGTCCCTGCACTCTAGCGCCGCCAACAATTTGAATAAACCGTAAAACCGCTGCTACACTGTTTGAAAATACCAAACTATTACTGGAACGGTGAGATGGACAAACTGGACGCCATGCGCACATTCGTCCGCGTTGTCGAGGCTGGTAGCTTCACGAAGGCCGCCGAAACCCTGGACGTGAGCAAAACTACCGTCACCCAGCTGGTGCAGCAACTGGAAGCCGACCTGCGCATCAAGCTGCTCAATAGAACGACCCGCAAAGTGAACGTGACGACGGCTGGCGCCGCCTATTACGAGCGCGTGATTCGGCTGCTAGCAGAGCTCGAAGACATCGAGAACAATATCCTCGGCGAATCAACTGCGCCCCGCGGATTGCTGCGCGTGGATGTCCCGAGCCCGTTTGCAAACATCATCCTGGTGCCTGCATTACCTGACTTCCACGCCCGCTTCCCGGAAATCCAACTGGATATCGGCGTCAGCGACCGCAAGGTCGACCTGATTGGCGACAATGTCGATTGTGTGGTGCGCGGTGGCGACATTCAAGATACATCGCTCGTTGCGCGACGCATCGCCGACCTGCAATTGGGCGTGTATGCCGCGCCGTCATACCTGGAGCAGGCGGGAAGGCCGGCACATCCAGATGATTTGCATAGCGCCGGACACCGTATCGTCCATTACAGTTGGGCCGGCGGTTTGCCATACGCAATGGAAAAGTCTGGAGAACGGGTCAAGGTCGCAGGCCGTCATTTCTTGTCGATCGATGACGGCAACGCCTATCTGACTGCCGGGCTGGCCGGGCTTGGCGTCTTATGGCTGCCGCAATACATGGCCAGGGCGCATATTGTCAGCGGCACGCTTATGCCGCTGTTCGAGGATTGGCGCATCGAGTCAATGCCTCTTCACGTGGCGTATCCGCCCAACCGGTATGTTCGCAAGCAACTTCGCGTGTTCATTGACTGGATTGTCGAGTTGATGTCACGCCATGAACTACAACGGCGCTAGCAGCTTCCACGGCAACCCTCCGCTGGCCGCGTGATATCGCTTTCCATATCGACCGATAACATTTCAGGCAACGGGCCTTCCAGCGGCCTTGCGTAACAGGCATGTCACAAGCGCTCTTTACCTTACTGCGTTTTAAACCAACGCACGGTAACCGACATGCAATTGATTTCATCGCGCCCCCACATCCTGGCCCTGAGTGTTGCGCTGGCCCTGAGCGCCTGCGGCGGCTCCTCCGAAGAACCGCTCGTCATTCCGGCAGCGCCAGCCGACCAGGGCGCAGCGGAAGTGGTGCCGCTTCCAACGGTCACGGCCTTCGTCGACACCATCGCCACCAACCAGCGTGGCGATGCGCGCTACGCGACGCTGTCGACCAACGCGGGCGTGCGCGTCCTGGGCGGCTTCCTCGATATCTGGAACCCGCTGACCGAAATCGTCGATGCCGGGGTCACGGCACCGGCCCGCGACGGCTTCCCGGCCGTGGTCGCGTCAACCTGGAGCGGTGTACCGAACGACGGCAATCCGGACGGGAAAGTGGTCAACGCCGCCGTGCATCAGGCGAATATCGATTACGTCGTCAAAGCCACTGCCAGCCGTACCGCGGAACAAGGCGTGCAAGCCTACCTGGACGACCGCCGCGGCAAAGGCTACAGCGTCACTGACGGCATGGGCCCGCTGGCCAACGCCTGGCGCAACGCCGCCCAGCAAACCACCAGCATCACCTCGATTGCGGCCGACGCCACCACGGTGCTGTACAACGACAGCGGCAATAACACCGGTGTCGCCGGCAGTGCCAACGCGAACTTTGGCAGCGTGGTCGACCTGGTCAACCTGGTCGGGAATAACGCCTCCACAGAACCGGCCAAGCGCTTCTACAAATACGCGCGCCCCTACCGCTGGAGCAGCAGCGTGCAAGTGTTGCCGGCGCTGGTGCCGGCCAAGAGCCCTACCCCGACTACCGATGGCGGCTTCACCAGCGGCCACTCGGCCGAGGGCGTGCGCGATGCCGTGGCCATGGCCTATGCCGTGCCGGAGCGCTTCCAGGAAATGTTGAGCCGTGGCCTCGAACTGGGTGAATCGCGCATCTTCGCCGGCATGCATTCGCCGCTGGATGTCATCAGCGGCCGTATCCTCGGCCAGGCCAGCGCCGCCGCCAACCTCGCCGATCCGGCCAACGCTGCCAGGAAGGCCGCTGCCGTCGCCCAGGCGCATGCGACGCTGATGGCCGCTACCGGCACCACTGCCGACACTTTTGCCGCTTACGCCCAGTCAGGCACCACGGCCAATGACCGCTTTGCCGACTATGCGGCCAACAAGGCCAATTACCTGCGCCGAAGCACATACGGCTTCGCGCCAATCGCTGCGACCAATGTGGCCGCCGCCGTTCCGAAAGGCGCCGAAGTACTGCTGGAGACCCGCCTGCCCTACCTCAGCGACGCCCAACGCCGCGTAGTGCTGAAAACCACTGCCCTGCCTTCGGGCTATCCGGTGATGGATGATGCCGAGGGCTGGGGGCGTTTGAACCTGTTCGCGGCGGCCGATGGCTACGCTTCCTTCAGCGGCAACGTCACCATCGTCATGGATGCCAGCAAGGGCGGCTTCAACGCCGTCGACCGCTGGCGCAATGACATCGGCGGCACTGGCAAGCTGGTCAAGCAAGGTAGCGGCACGCTGAAGCTGGCGGGCGCCAATACCTGGTCCGGCGGCACCGAACTGAGCGCAGGGACGCTGCAAGGCGATTCCGCTGCCGCCTTTGGTTCGGGCGATGTCTACGTCAGCGGCGGCACGCTGGTTGCCAATGCCCCTGCCGCGCTGAAAGTGAACGGCAAGTACACTCAATTGAGCGGCAACACCACGCTGGAATTGGACCTGGGCGGTGCTGCTGCGGGCAGCCAGGGCAGCCTGGCGGTCGCTTCGACGGCAACCATCGCCGGTGGCGCGCTGCGGGTGAAATTCGCCAACGGCTACAAACCGAAGGCGGGTGACGTGCTGACACTCATTACGGCGGCCAGCCTGAAGGGGAAATTCACCACCATTACGGTAGACGGCTTCCCCAACGCCACTCCAAATTACAATGCCACGACCTTGGCGCTGACTATCGGCAGCTGACACGCCTTGCCTGGACGGCTTAGCGCGATGCGATTCCGTCCAGTTCGAGCATCACATCATCCGGCAGCTCAAGGGACGCCGCCGCCACGTTCTCGCGTAAATGAACAAGTGACGAAGTCCCGGGAATCAGCAGGATATTCGGCGAGCGCCGCAGCAGCCAGGCCAGGGCAAGCTGGTTGGGGCTTGCCTCAAGGCGCGAGGCTGCAGCCGTGAGGGCTGCTGACTGCAAGGGCGAGAATCCGCCAAGCGGGAAGAATGGCACATAGGCGATGCCATCCTTCGCCAATGCATCGATCAGCGCATCGTCGCGACGGTGTGCAAGGTTGTACTGGTTCTGCACGCAGGCGATGTCGCAGATCCTGCGCCCTTGCGCCACCTGGGCTTCTGTCACGTTGCTCAAGCCGATATGCCGCACCAGGCCCGCCTGCTGCATCTCGGCGAGTGCTTCCAGGGGTGCTTCGATTGAGCCCTCGGCTGGCTGCATCGGGTCGATCATCAACCGCAGGTTCACCACTTCCAGAACATCGAGCCCGAGGTTGCGCAGGTTATCGTGCACCGCGGCCCTCAATTCCTCCGCAGACGATGCCGGCAACCATGCGCCTTCGGCGTCTCGCCTGACCCCGACCTTGGTGGCAATGACAAGATCATGGCGGTATGGGTGGAGCGCTTCGCGGATCAACTGGTTGGTGACGTGCGGTCCATAGAAATCGCTGGTGTCGATATGGTTGATGCCGGATTCAATCGCGGCCCGCAGCACCGCCAGTGCATTTGCACGGTCGGCCGGCGGTCCGAAAACGTGCGGCCCTGAGAGCCGCATGGCGCCATAGCCGAGGCGATTCACGGTACGGCTGCCGAGTTGGAAAACATTGGATGGCTGGGACATTTGTGCTTCTCCTTATGTGAACAAGCACAAGTGTAGGGATGAAGCTTGCGTTCGATAAGCCAGTATAATCTGCACGACCCGTACGAAATTTCGAACAATGAAAATCGACCTCGCTGACCTGACGGCCTTTCTCGCCGTGGCCAATGCCAAAGGCTTCCGCCAAGGCGCGCGCGCCAGCGGCTTGAGCGCATCGGGACTGAGCGAGGCGGTACGGCGCCTCGAGGCGCAGGTTGGCGTGCGGCTTCTGCATCGGACCACGCGCAGCGTCGTGCCGACCGAAGCGGGCGAACGCTTGCTTGGCCGGCTTGGGACAGCATTGTCGGAGGTGGAAGCGGCGCTTGAATCGGTCAACGATTATCGCGGCCGGCCTTCCGGTACGTTGAAGCTGAATGTTCCAGTAAGCGGCGCGCGCCTGGTGTTGCCCGCCATCGTTTCGCGTTTCCTCGCCGCTTATCCGGAGATCCGGCTTGACGTTACCGCCGACGACAATTTCGTCAATGTCCTGGAGGCAGGCTGCGATGCCGGCATCCGCTATGACGAGCGGCTGGAGCAAGACATGATCGCGGTGCCGATCGGGCCGCGCATTCAGCGTTTCGCTGCCGCGGCGGCGCCCTCCTATCTGCAACGACGGGGGCAACCGCTGCACCCGCGCGATCTATTGCAGCACGACTGCCTGCGCCTGCGCTTTGCGGGTCGCGCCATGCAGCCTTGGGAATTCGCCCGCGACGGCGAGACAGTTCGCATCGATGCCGACGGCCAGCTGCAAGTACAAGGCGGCGCCATTGCCGATCTTCTGGTGGCGGCGGCAATTGGCGGCAGCGGCATCGTGTACCTGTTCGAAGACTGGCTACGCCCTCATTTCGCGAGCGGGGCATTGGTGCCGGTGCTGGAGCCATGGTGGCTCTCCTTCTCCGGCCCCTTCCTCTATTACCCCGGGCACCGACTGGTTCCTGAACCGCTTCGTGCGTTCATAGATTTCATCAAGAAAGCGGAATAAATTTCCCCGTTGGGAGACGAAATCGCGCAGCAGCCGGCTTTCGGCTATGCTGCTATCCAACTGCGTTCCGTTTCATCATCGATGACGAATCTGGACAGCCCTCGCCTGCTCTCACGCATCTGGCATCTCGCCTGTGGCCTGCTGCTGGCGTTTCCAGCATGGGCGCAGCAGATGCCGCTGCGCTATTTTGGCCAGCAGGAAGGCTTGGCCAACCTGTCAGTGACCACCCTGGCGCAGGACCGGCCCGGCTACCTGTGGGCGGGTACGGAAAACGGCCTTTATCGTTTTGACGGGCATCGTTTCCAGCAATACGGCGCCGCCCAGGGCATGGATCCCACCGCCACCGTCAACGACCTGCTGGTTGACCAGGCCGGGCGGCTCTGGGCCACCACCGAAGTTGGCCTGTTCGTTCACGAGGGCACTCACTTTGCACCGGTCCTCGACGTTGAGGGCAAACCGCTGCCTACCAGCGGCGGCCTTCATCACATGACGGAAATCCCGCAGGCCGGCATCCTGTTCACCAGCGGCGAGCAGGCCTTTCTGGCCAGCCGCGCGCCCGGTGCCACGGCATGGATCGCGCGCCCCTACTTCAGCGCAGAGCAAATGCGCGCCAGGCCGGACTTGGCGCGCATCGGCGGCGTGCTGGCTGGCCGTGACGGCGCGCTGTGGCTGACAACGCGCCGCGAGCGGAGCCGGATATACCGGATCCGCCAGGGAACGATTGAGGAGTTTGGCCCGGCTCAGGGCTTGCCGGAACGTGAATACCTGGGCGGCATCACCGAAGACCGCACCGGCGGAATCTGGGTGCGCAGTCCAAACAAACTTCTGCTCTTGCCGTCCGGGGGCAGCCGTTTCGAAGACCGCACCGGCATCCTGGCGCCGGCACGCATTCTTGAAGTGTTCTTTCCCCTGGCGCTGGACAGCGACGGACGCCTGCTGGGGGCGACCAACGAGGGGCTGTTCAGGGGAAAAGACGCCGCATGGGAAGTCTTCGCCCGCGCCGAGGGCCTGTCGACCGGCGGCGGCATCAACGATATCCTGGTCGACCGCAATGGCGAAGTGTGGCTGGCGCTGTCCGGGCATGGCGTGGCGCATTGGCAGGGCTATCGCCACTGGTCCAACTGGACCACGGCGCAGGGACTGCCCAGCGACGATACCTGGTCCTTCCTGCGCCACAGCGATGGCTCGCTGCTGATCGGCACCGGGGCCGGCATCGCCACGTTGGCTCCCGGGGCGCGCCGCTTCGCCAGCATCGCAGCCAGCAGCAACGAGGCCAACGGACAGGTCAGCGCCATGGCGGAAGACCGCCAGGGCAATGTCTGGGCCGGCACTTTTTCCGGCCACCTGATGCGGCGCGGCGCCGGCGGCGGCCGCATTGGCTCACCCATCCGGCTACCGATGATCCTGAGCCTGACTTTTGACCGCCAGCAGCGCCTTTGGATCGGAACGACGGAAGGCCTGTACCTGCTCGCCGATCCCGCGCCCGCCGCACAGCCGCGCCTTGTCGATGCCATGGAGAAGCTGGCCGGCAAGACCAGCGCCTATATCCGCGGCGCCTGCAGCACGGCGGACGGCGTGTTGTGGATCCTGGCAGACCGCACGCTCCTGCGCCTCGACGGCGATAGCTGGTCGACAGTCCCTACTGCTGGGGAGGACAAGCCCAGGCCATCGACCATCACTTGCGGCCCGGAGGCAGTATGGCTGCTCGAGGCTCGGACGGGCCAGATCTGGCGCGGTACTCCCGCGCCAGTTGGCGGCACGCTCGAAGTGGCTGCCGTTGGCACGCGGCCGGAGCAGCTAAAGAATCGCCTGATCATGTCGATCCTGGCGGACCGGCGCGGCTGGCTATGGCTGGGAACCGACTCCGGTGCCGCAGTCTGGAACGGCAAGCACTGGCGAACGTTCGACCAGCAAAGCGGCATGGTTTGGAATGACGCAAACCAGTATGCCTTGCGCGAAGATCCCCTTGACGGGTCGATCTGGATTGGCACCAGCAATGGCGCCTCCCATGTGGAGCGGCCACAGGACCTGTTCGCGCTGCCGCCGTTGAGCGTCAGGGTCGACGCCATGCGCTTCAACGGCCAGGACCGGCGGCCGGCGAGAGGCATGGAGCTGCCCTGGACCGGCGGCGCACTGGAATTCACGCTTGCCTCGCTCACTTTCGAAAACCGTGATGCGCTGCGCTTCCGCTATCGCCTGAAAGGCCTGGAGGACGAGTGGACCACCACTAGTAGTCCCCTGCTGCGCTATGCCGCGCTGCCGCCGGGCAGCTACGTGTTGCAGGTCATCGCCAGCAACGCCATGCTGCAGAATGCTTCGCCACAGCTCGAGCTGCCGTTCAGGGTTCAGCCACCCTGGTGGCGCAGCACCTGGTTCTATGCGCTGGCGACGTTGCTGGCGATGGGTGGCATCAGCGCAGCATTCCGCTGGCGCGTGCGCGTCGTCGTGCGCCGGCAGCGCGAGCTTGACCAACTGGTCAAGGCCCGCACTGCCGAACTGGAAGCCTCGCGCGAAGAGCACCGGCTGCGCGCCATGCTCGACGGCCTGACGCTGGCCTGGAACCGCGGCGCCATGATGGAGCGCATCGCGCAGCGCCTGGCATCGTTGGAACTGGGCGGCGATACTTTTGTGCTGATCATGGTCGACCTGGATTATTTCAAGCGCATCAACGACACGCATGGCCACCTGGCTGGCGACGCCGTGCTGAAGGAAGTGGTGCGGCGCCTGCAGGCGAGCCTGCGCGCCGGCGACGCGGTGGGGCGTTATGGCGGCGAGGAGTTCATCGTCCTGCTGCCGGACCTTGATGTGGAGCGCGGCAGGCGCCGCATCGAGGAGTTGCACAGCATTGTCGCCGCGGCGCCGGTCAATGTGCCGGACGGTCCGTCCATTGCCATCACGAGCAGCTTTGGCGTAACGGTCGCCGTCGCCGGGCGCGGCCAAACGCCGGAGTCCCTGCTGAAGGAGGCTGATGCGGCCCTGTACCGGGCCAAGGCAAACGGCCGTAACCGGGTCGAATACGCTTAGGCGTTCTGCTCGCCGCCGCACAAGCCGGCCGGGTATCATGTTGTTGAAATGAAAACCGGAAACCACCGCTGGCATCTTCGTCCTGCTGCTCGTCTACAGCGCTATATCGACCGTTACTGGGGTTGGGAGGGGCGGCATCCCCTGCCCCCACAGCTTCCTCCAGGGACTGGATCGGAGTGCGTGTTCCATTACGGCTCGCCATATCTCCTGGATGGGAAGGAGTCGCCGCGCGCCGTGCTCCTGTGCCTTCGCACACGGTCGATCGCCATCAGGGAGAATGGCGCCCACGGATTTGTCGCCGTACGTTTCCGCGGCGGCAGCCTGCGCCATTTCTCTGGCGTGCCGCTGGCCCACCTCCATGACCAGCACTGGCCGGTGCAGGCCATTTGGGGCGATGAGGCCGAACTGCTCACCGACCGGCTGGCGCTGGCGGATGGCCCTGCAGGCCGCGCAGCACTGCTCGATCAGTTCTTTCTCGCCCGGCTGGGCCGCCATGAAGACCGTAGCGGGCACGGGCTCGATGCACTGCTCGATACGTTGTATTACGCGCCGGGCACCAGCATCGACGCTTTGGCAGGGCAATCCGGCTGGACGCGCCGTCACTTCCAACGCAAATTCACCGATGCCTATGGGCTAGGCCCCAAGCAATTTGCCCGCATCGCCCGGCTTGGCCATGCGCTGCGCATGCTTGCGCTCTCGCCCGGCATGCCCGCGCTGGATGCTGCTTTGCGCATGGGCTATTTCGACCAGTCGCACTTTATCCATGACACGCGTGCACTGGCTGGCCATACGCCGCAGGCAATCATCACAGGCATGCGCGAAATGTCCCATTTCTACAATCCTCCATCGCGGCCGATTACGTAAGCTGCGGGCTCCAGCCAATGACGGAGCTCCCATGTACTTACTTGCCACACTTCTCGTTCATTCCCAGTACCGGCAGGACCTGCTGGCCGCCCTCGAACATTTGGCGGCCTATTCACACGCTGAACCAGGAACCTTGCAATACGAGGTGCTTACCGATCTCGAAAACCAAAACCGCATCATCGTGTTCGAACGCTACGCCGATGAATGCTCAATGCAGGCGCACCTCAATAGCGCGCCATTGCAGGCACTAGTCGCCCAGTTCGGCGACTACCTCAGCGAGCCGCCAAACCTGGTCCGCATGACTCAACACACGGGGTTCCTGCGCGAAGGGCTGGGCATGGGTATTCCGAGCCAGTGACATGCTATCCTCGCCCCCATGACAAAGAAATTCCAGGCCCAGTGCCGTCCTTTGTGGCACGCCATTCCTGCAATGCTTATTGCACTGTCATCGACCGCATATGCCGCGCCGCTGGCCAAGGGCGATGTCTCACGTTCCGAGTGCATCGATGCCATGAAGCTGGCAAATGCAATGTACGCGTCAGCGGCTCCACGCCTCTTTGCTCCGCTGGAGATCCCGAAGGAGATGCAAAGCAGGCTGATTCTCGGTGCTTCGGAGCTGGACATATCAGGCGGTGAGGCCCTGGAGAATGGGCCCGAATTTGACAAGCTGCCGCAAGAAAGCGGAGCCATATACTGGGCGGCGACAGTAAGCGAGGGCCGCCGGATAGTCGTAAAAGATCAACGCATGGGATGGCAAGGAGATGTCTACGACCTGTACCTGCTTGAGCCAGGCGTACAGCAGGCAGGCTTTCTGGCCAACATACGCAAGAACCCTGACAACCATGCTTACAAGCCGGTCATTGAAATGGCATGGCGCCCGCCTCTGGTCTTCCAGAGCAATCGGCAAGGAACGAGGTGGTTCATCGATGTTGGACATCCCGCCGACATCCTGGGCAACTGGAGGGTATATACGGCCCAGGCGGGGCGCCCCGTTTGCTCGATTACCTTCCATGCCGATGGTGCGACTCCAGCCGAACTGCTGCCGCAGGCGGTAGCCAACCTTGCCAGGAAGCTTGATGAAGTCCTCGGGCCTGGAAACGATGAAGGCACGTTGCAGCCGACCGCCCGGATAAGGCTTGGTGCCCAGCACCTCATGGCCAACGCGGCGCTTCGTCCGTGGGCGCTTTCTGAAGCAGACGCATATAATTCGCGCCGGGAAGTAGATAGCGGCCTGGTTGAGTGGGCCAAAGGAAACCACGCGCGCAGCCGCCTGTACGAAGAAATCAGGAAGGCGTATCCGGCGGCCGAAAAGTCGCTCGCTGCGTATTACGCAACCGCATATGGATTACAGGGCCAGAAGTCAGAGGAAGTGGCCAAGTGGGCCCTGGACCTGATGTTCCGCTCGTATTTCGTGTTCTCGAGGCAGGAAGATCGCAGCCACCAACCGAATCCCTGGCCAATTGCGCACTAGACCAGGGCAACGGCCAAGGTACTTAAGCCTTACGCGCGCTGAGCGGCGCTGCCTGCCTTCGAAGAGGACTGCAACAGGCGTCCCAGCGGTACTTCAATCCAGCGATGGAAAGCAGCGCCGGCAGCCAGGCTGGCGCCCCAGGCTGCCAGCATGCCGGCGCCTTGCAGCACAGGGTCGGCAGGCACGAAGCGGGTGAAGGCGGCATTCACCAGCAGGCAGACCGGGAAATGGATCAGGAATACCGAATACGAGGTACGGGCCAATGAATTGACGACTGCCAGCAGGCGGCCCCCTCCGTTGAATTCCATGCGGCCGCAGATCACCAGCGCACACGCCACCATCATGGCCAGCGCCAGGCGGCTGCGGAAATTCACGGCCAGCGCCACCAGCGCCGGCAGGAAGATCACTGCCTGCACCAGCACCGCACCGCGCGTCTTGCGGCGCGGGTCGCCGGCCCACCATGCGGCCAGGCCAAGGCTGTAACTGCCGAAGAAGTACGGCCCCCAGTTGTCCCAGTCGGAATCCAGGTTGAAGTGCAGCAGCGACAGCATGCTGCCAATAGCGACCATGCCTGGCACCAGCCATGCACGACGCACCGGGCCGCTGATGCGGGCTGCCAGCCACAGGATGGCTACGACCATTGCGTACAGCTGGAAATCAATGGCAACGTACCAGGCGCCTGCGGACAGCGACGGGAAGCCAAGTACGCCATGCGCCAGCACGGCATGCGCCGCGAGCTGGCCGACTGTCGCCGGGTCGGAAATGGAATGATGGTCCATCCACTGGCTGGCCAGCATCGACGCTACCGCGGCGATCAGGGTGGCGGCGATGAATGGCGGCGCCAGCTTGGCGTAGCGGCGCCAGACCGCACCCAGCGGGTCGACCATCACCGGCTGTGCGCTTGGCGCCAGCGATTTGGCGGCCAGGAAGCCGCCAACCACCAGGAACACTTGCACGGCAATGCGCGCGCTGCCTGCCAGCCAGTCGATCAGGTCTGGCAGGATGAGCCGCACGTGGTCGGCCATGGGGCCGTAGAACGCGAGGTGGTGCAACACAATTAGCTGTGCTGCAACAGCCTTTAATAAATTGATCACGCCATACTTCATTACATCTGCTGCCGACTATGCAAAAGGTCGACATGATAACCGAGCTCAGCAGATTAGAGGCGCGCGCCTAGCACTCCGTAAGTAACCAGATGTTACGCAGCCTTGCCCTCCGCCTTCTTGAACGGGCTGCGGTCCGGGGCGTCATCGTGGTCGATATTCAACAAAAGATGCTTGATCACCTTGTTCATCAGGGGCTGGCGGTGGCGGATCAATACGCCGAACGTTTCCGGACGGGCGCCCAGCGCGGCTTTCGGCTCCAGCGCGGTGCGGCCGAAGGAAACGCGCTTGCAGCCCAGGCCAATGGCGTCGGCAATGCCGGCGTGCAGCAGGCGCAGGTAGATCGGCAGGTCGGCCGCGGCAGCGCGGTCAAAGCCGATGTGGAAGGCAATCGCGGTCTCGCCGTCGGCGATGGTGACCAGGAAGCCCAGCATCTTTCCTTCGCGTTTGAGCACGCTGCAGCGGAAGCGCTCCCCTGCCGCTTCCTGCAGCGCCGGGAAATACTCAGGCAGCAGCTCGAACGGGCGGAAGCCGGCGTTCACCTGCACCGCCTTGTACAGGGCGTGGATCTCGTCCTGCATCGCATCCATATCGGTGAATTGCTCCACCGTGCATTGCGCCGCTTCGATCGGCTTCAGGATGCCGTTGCGGACATTGGCCCGGTACTTCGACGCCAGGCTGGCCAGGTAGTCGTCGTAGCTTTTCCAGTCGTCGCCCAGCGTGAGCACCATGTTCGGCTCCGTTTCCACGAAACGGTAGCTGAGGTTCTTGAGGAAGGCTGCATCTTCAACCTGCGGGCCGTGCAAGTCCTTGATCATGACGAAGTTGGCCGAACCGGCCAGCTTTTCCGCCTGCCGCACGCGGTACAGCACTTCGGCCACGCCGTGCCACGCCAGTTCCGCATCGACGCCGGGGGCAATCGCGATGCCGTGCTGGCCGAAGGTCAGCAGGTTGCCGCAGGTGAGCACGCGCTGGCCCAGGCTTTCGCCCAAAGAACCGAAGGATGTCTTGCTGGCCTGGGCCAGCTTGATGTCGGCGAGCTGCATATAGAGTGCGGCAACCGGCTGGTCATCTTCGTACACCAGCGCATAGCGCGGCTCGAGATTGGACGGCAACACGTTTTCAAGCGATTGCAGGTAACCGTGGGACAGGAAGAAACCCGATTGGGCGGTGAGCCCTTTCCATGCCTGGGCGTCGAGCATGCCGATGGAGTCGGCAATGGCGTAGCGCAGTTGGGCGGGGCCGCGCAGGCGCTTGCGCACTTCGCGGCGTTCGGACAGGGCGGTTTTGACTGAGCGCAGTTTTTGCTGGATCTTCATCGTTACAAAATTAGCAATTGGACGGCGCAATATAACACGAGCTGCATTGTGCTGATTAAGTTAAAGGAAGCCACGATATGCATCCAATCGACAAATTGGCAACACCGATACCAATTTGAACATGATAAAAATGCCAATCGACCCGAAAGGCAATGCAATGACTGCTCCCAATCCGAACTGGTACCTGCGCGCGCGGCTCAAGACCCGCCAGCTCCTGCTGTTGATCGCCATCGACGACGCGGGCAATATCCTGCGCGCCGCCGAGGCGCTTTGCATGACGCAGCCGGCGGCCTCAAAGCAGCTCAAGGAGCTGGAGGACATGCTCGGCATCGCCCTGTTCGAGCGCCATCCGCGCGGCATGGTGCCCACCATCTACGGCGAAAGCATGATCCGCCACGCGCGCATGGCCTTGAGCAGCCTGGCGCGGGCGCATGAAGATATCGTGGCGCTCAAGGCCGGCCTGGCGGGACAGGTCGATGTGGGCAGCATCATGACGCCGGCATTGAGCCTGCTGCCGCGTGCCATCACTCGCATCAAGCAGCAAGTGCCGCAACTGCGCATTGGCGTGCAGATTGAGTCCAGCAACGAACTGCTCGAACGGCTGCAGCGTGGCACGCTCGATTTCCTGCTGGCGCGCCTTACCGGTTTCCACGATTGTGCAGAACTGCAGTATGAGGAGCTGGCGCCGGAACCGGTGGTGGTCGTGGCTCGGGCCGGCCATCCGCTGGCGGACCGTCGCGAACTCACCTTGCATGACCTGGTGCAGGCGCCGTGGATTACGCCGCCGCCCGGCAGCATCCTGCGCCAGCGCTTCGACCAGTTGTTCCATAACGCCGGACTTGAACCGCCTGCCGACATCGTCGACACCAGCGAAATTGTCCTGATCACCAGCATGCTGCAAATGAGCGATGCGCTGAATGTCATGTCGGCGGACGTAGCGCGGCGCTACGAGGAATTGGGAATGCTGGCGATCCTGCCGCTTGAGCTGGACTGCCGCATGGACCCTTTCGGCATCATCCGCAGGCGGGACAGCGTGCTTTCGCCGGGAGCCGAACTGCTGCTGGAGGCGATCCGGCGCGAGGCGTCGGTGCAGCCCGCGCTACAGCCGGCGCCAATGCCTGCAATGTATAACCTGTACGACATAGCTGTCGCCTAAAAAGTCATTGGATCGGCAACCGCCCATGCGCATAGCATGGGCCGGCACACCCATATCCGGAGACCTCCTTGAACCATATGTCCCTCGCACGCCGCCTGGCCGGCGCGCTGCTTCTGATCGCGCCGCTGGCATGCCACGCCGCGCGCCAGCTTGAACTCAGCTCGCCCGACCGCCAACTGCGCGTAACCATCGATACCAGCGAACGGCTGGCCTTTGCTGTCAGCCATCGCGGCACCGAGCTGGTGCTGCCAACGCCGATCGGCATGACCCTTGCCGGTATCGGCACCCTGGGCGACAAGCCGCGCCTGACCGGCCAGCAGCGCCGCAGCGTCGATGCGATCGTGCGCCCGGTGGTGGCGCAGAAGTCCCGCGAAGTGCGCGACCATTACAATGCCCTGCAGCTCGACTTCGCCGGCGGCTATGCATTGGAAGTGCGCGCTTATGACGAAGGCATCGCCTATCGCTTCCGCACTTCCCTGCCCGGCCAGGTCACGGTGGAGGACGAACTGGCTGGCATCAACCTGCGGCCGCAGGATACCTTGTACTGGCCTCAGGAAAAGTCGATGCAGTCGCATAACGAGCACTATTACCAGGTGCTGACCATCGGCGATGCGGCTGGCAAGCTGGTCGGCGTGCCGGCACTGGTGCAGAACGGCGGCATGCACCTGGTGTTCACCGAATCCGGGCTGCGGGACTATCCGGGCCTGTACCTGCACGGCGAGCCGGCTGGCTTGCGCGCCCTGTTCCCGAAAGTGGCGCTGGCCGAAACGGCGCGAGACGACCGCAATGTACCGGTCACGCAGGAAGGTCCGTACATCGCCCGCACTGAAGGCAAGCGCACTTACCCGTGGCGCATCCTCGGCATTTCTGCCGATGCCGGCGGCCTGCTGCTGAACCAGATGCCCTACCTGCTGGCCGAACCGCAGGCGCTGAAAGAAACCAACTGGATCAAGCCGGGCAAGGTGGCCTGGGACTGGTACAACGGCAACAAGCTGTATGGGGTGCCGTTCAAGTCCGGCCTCGACACCCGCACCTACCGCCACTACATCGACTTCGCGGCCGACAACGGCCTTGAGTACATCATCATGGACGAAGGCTGGTACAAGCTGGGCGACCTGCTGGCCGTCAAGCCGGAGATCGACATGCCCGAGCTGATGGCGTATGCGAAGCAGCGCGGCGTCGGCATCATCCTGTGGGTGTCGTGGAAAACACTCGATACACAGATGACGGCGGCGCTCGACCAGTTCGCACGCTGGGGCGCGGCCGGCATCAAGGTCGACTTCATGCAGCGTTCCGACCAGTGGATGGTGAACTGGTATGAGCGCGTGGCGCGCGAAGCGGCGGCACGCAGGCTGCTGGTCGACTTCCACGGCAGCTTCAAGCCCAGCGGCCTGCAGCGCACCTGGCCCAACGTGCTTACCTTCGAGGGCGTGAAAGGCCTTGAAAACAATAAGTGGAGCGACAAGCAGACGCCTGAGCATGACGTTACCCTGCCCTTCATCCGCATGTTCGCCGGCCCGGTCGATTACACGCCCGGCGCGATGAGCAACGCGCACCGCAAGGACTTTGTCGCCAGTTTCGACCGTCCCATGAGCCAGGGCACGCGTGCGCACCAGCTGGCGATGTACATGATCTACGAAAGCCCGCTGCAGATGCTGGCCGACAGCCCTTCGCAATACCGCGCCAACCCATCCTCGCTGGAATTCATCCGCCAGGTGCCGGTGGAATGGGACGAAAGCCGCGTGCTGCACGCCCAGCTTGGCCGCTACGTCGCCATGGCCCGCCGCCGCGGCGATACCTGGTATGTCGGCGCCATGACCGGCGCCGATGGCCGCGACCTGGAACTGGACCTGTCCTTCCTCGGCGACGGCAACTACCAGGTGGACAGCATGGAAGACGGGCCGAATGCCGGCGTGTTTGCCACCGACGTGCAGAAAGGCAGCGCCAGCGTCACGCGCAGCAGCCGCTTGACGATACACCTGGCGCCGGGCGGCGGCTGGGCTGCAATCATCCGCAAGACGAAATAAGGAGACACAGATGCAACGCATGACCCGCCCTCGCGCGGCCATCTTCGCTGTCGCGCTGCTGGCCGCCGGCCTGGCGCACGCCGCGCCGCCATCCTTTACGCCGCGCTGGCAGATCGACGGCGACGCCATTCGCTGGCAGGTGAAAGACGTGCACCGCGACCAGCTCGAAATGAGCGGCCGCCAGGTTTCGGCCGTAATCGATTACGGCAGCCAGGCCGATGGCACACTGCTGCTTTCGCGCACCGTGGTGTGGCCGATGCTGCGCACCATTCCCGACGACACCCACGCCAGCCTGATTCGCAAATTCGGTGCGGAAGCTTCGCCGGCGATCGCTGTCGACGGAAAGCCCGTTAGCGCCGAACGCTTGAAGCAAGTACGCTTCGACGGGCGCCTTGCGCTGAGCTCGGAGCTGTCGCCAGGCCTGGTGCTGACACGGACCCTCACGCCGTCGCCCAGCGAACCGGCATTGGTGGAACGCCTGGAGCTGTTAAATACAGGTTCCGTCGCGCGGAGCTACAGCATCGGTGCGCTGGAACAAAGCGAGACGACGCCGGCGGAACGCGGCACCCACGGCGCCTACGTGATCGAGGTTCGTTCGCCAGCACGCGAAGGCAAACTGGCGCCCGGCGCCCGCGTGCACGTCGACGTGATCATCAGCGGGCGCCTGCAAAACGAAATGGTGTACGTGGACGGCGGAGAAGCCCTGCAGGACCGTGCGCGCAAGGTTGCGCAATGGCGCGCCAACCTGGTGCTGGAAACACCCGAGCCGGTGCTTGATGCCATGTTCGCATTCTCCAAGGTGCGCGCCGCGGAGAGCATCTTCGCCACGCGCGGCGGCCTGCTGCACGGTCCGGGCGGCACCCGCTATTACGCAGCCATCTGGGCCAACGACCAGGCGGAATACATCAACCCCTTCTTCCCTTACCTGGGCGACAGCGCCGGCGTACAGAGCGCGCTGACCAGCTTCGGCATGTTCGCGCGCTACATGAACGCGGACTACAAGCCGATCCCCTCCTCCATCATCGCCGAGGGACGCAGCTACTGGAACGGCGCCGGGGACCGCGGCGACTGCGCCATGATTTCCTATGGGGCCAGCCAGTTCGCGCTGGCACAGGGCGACAGCGGCACCGCGCGCCAGTTGCTGCCGTTGATCGACTGGTGCCTGGAATTCACGCGCCGCAAGCGCGATGCGCAGGGCATCGTGCACTCGGACAGCGATGAACTGGAGGGCCGCTTCCCGGCTGGCAAAGCCAACCTGTCGACCAATGTGCTGGCCTACGGCGGCCTGCAAGGCGCAGCACGGCTGGCGGCTTCTCTGGGCGATGCACAGCGCGCCACAGCGTTGCGGCAGGAAGCGGATGCGCAGCGCGAAGCCATCGAGCGCTATTTCGGCGCGCGCATGGGCGGCTTCGACACCTACCGCTACTACGAAGGCAACGACAAGCTGCGCGCCTGGATCGCTCTGCCTCTGGCCCTGGGCATCAACGACCGCCAGCGGGGAACAGTCGACGCGCTGCTGTCGCCGCAACTGTGGAGCGAGAACGGCGTGCTGACCGAAGCCGGCGACAAGACTTTCTGGGACCGCGCCACCTTGTATGCGCTGCGCGGCCTGCTGAAAGCGGGCGAACTGGAACGCACCATGCCCTACCTGCGCTACTACTCGGGACGACGCCTTCTGGGCGACCACGTGCCGTATGCCGTGGAAGCCTGGCCGGAAGGCCAGCAGCGCCACCTTTCCGCGGAAAGCGGGCTGTATGCACGGGTGGTGACGGAAGGCCTGTTTGGCATTGAAGCGACCAGCCTGCGCAGCTTCACCATCGCACCGCGCTTGCCGAAAGGCTGGCCGCGCATGGCGTTGCGGCATATGCGGGCATTCGGTGCAGGCGACGATGGAACCGGCATCGACATCGCCACCACACGCACGCAGCACAGCCAGCGCGTGCTGGTGACCCTCAACGGAAAGACCCTGCTCGACCAATCCTGGGACGGCAAGGCGCCGCTGCTCGTCACGCTGCCAGACTAGATATACCTTTTTGGGCATACGTGGCGAGTAAACATTCAATTGTTCGCCACCACCAAGCTACCTAGCATGTCTCCATCGGCCGCCTTTGTGCGGCCGAATCATAACCACAACAGGAGACGCAATGAAGAACCCTTCCCAACGTGTGCGGCTGACGCTCGTCGCGCACGCCCTTGCATTGGCTTTCGCTGGGCCAGTCCACGCACAATCGAATGCGACCGGCAGCATCTTTGGCCAGGTCGCCAATGCCAGCGGGGCCAGCGTGGTGCTGGTGAACGTCGCAACCGGCGCGCGCCGCACCATCACCCTTGATGCCAATGGGCGTTATATCGCCAGCTCCATGCCGCCGGGTCTCTACAAAGTGCTGCTGATGCGCGACGGCGCGGTCGAACGCGAGCTGGAAATCGAGGCGCTGATCGGCCAGGGCGTGGAAGCATCGTTCGAAACCATCCAGGCCGTGACCGTGACCAGCCGCCGCCCGACAATCGACGTCAGCAACACCAACAACGGCGCCGTGTTCACCGCGCGCCAGCTGGCGGCGCTGCCGATCGCGCAAAACCTGTCCGGCATCATCCAGCTTGCGCCGGGCACTTCGCGCGGCAATCCCCGCATCGGCGGCGACAGCTTTGGCGGCGCCGGCGTAACGGAGAACGCCTACTTCATCAACGGTTTCCCGGTCACCAATGTCTATCGCCAGATCGGCTCGACCACCCTGCCCTTCTTCGCCATCGCACAGGCGCAGATCCTGCAAGGCGGCTACAGTGCGGAATTCGGCCGCTCCACCGGCGGCGTGGTGAACATCACCACCAAGAGCGGTACCAACCGCTGGGAAGCCGGCGCGGTGCTGCAATACACGCCGGACTGGCTGCGCGCCAAGCCGGACAACAGCTACTACCCGAACACCGGCCATAACCCCAAGACCGACGGCAAGCTGCTCACCTACCGCCATAGTAACAACGCCACCGACGTCTTTGGCAGCGCCTACGTCGGCGGCCCGCTGATCAGGGACAAGCTGTTCATGTTCGCCAATATCGAACAGGATCGCTTCAGCACCGGCTACATCAGCAAGGATTCCGATTCCCTCAACAAAACCAACGGCTGGACCGAGCGCGAAACCCGCACCCCGCGCTACCTGCTCAAACTCGATTACAACATCAGCGACAACCATCGCCTGGAGTTCACCCAGATCCACGACGAGGACAAGAAGACGCAGCAGAATTACGGCTTCGACTACGCCACTTTGCAGCGCAACGAAGTGCGCGCCGGCGGCACCACCGGCGATGGCGCCAAGACCAACGACTCGATCCTGAAGTACACCGGCTTCCTGACCGACAGCCTGACCGTGACTGCGCTGGCGGGACGTTTCAAATCCACCTATCCGCAATCGCGCGAAGGCTATGTGCCGGGCGTGTACCAGGTCAATGCACCGGTCAATGCCCAGGTGCCAGGGCTGGTTTACACCAACCCGCAGAACATCGGCGGCACCATCCAGGTGCCGAATGCGGAGGACAAGCAATCCACCCTGCGCCTTGATGTCGAGTACAAACTGGGCAACCACGCCCTGCGCGCAGGTATCGACCGCAACAACGTTTCTTCGATCAATGGTTCGGAACTGGCCGGCGGCGGCAGCTGGAACTACTTCCGCGGTGATCCGAATGTGGCGGTCCCCGATGGCAGGACGCCGGCTGAGGGCGGCGGCTACGGACTGCAGGGCTACTATGTGAATGAGTACCACCAGAGCGACTCGGCATCGCCGAAGACCGACCAGTCGGCACAATACATCCAGGACCGCTGGCAGGTCACCGATACGGTGCTGCTCGACCTGGGCCTGCGCAATGAACAGTTCACCAACAAGAACAGCTTTGGCCAGGCTTATGCCGCGCAACGCCACATGCTGGCGCCGCGCATTGGCGCCTCCTGGGACGTGCGCGGCGACAGCACCTTGAAAGCCTTCGCCAACCTTGGCCGCTATCACCTGCAGATTCCGACCAGCGTGGCGCTGCGCCTGGCCGGCAATCCCATCCACATCGACCACTACTACACTTACACCGGGGTCGATCCGAAAACCGGCGTGCCGACCGGGCTGACCGAAATCTCCCCTCCTGTTTCGGGCGGCAACGAATGGGGCACGCCCAAGGATCCGCGCCAGGTCGCATCGAGCAACCTGGGCGCCACCTACCAGGATGAACTGGCGCTGGGCTTCGAAGCCGCATTGAACCCGGAATACACAGTCGGCAGCAAGCTCACCTACCGCACGCTGCGCAATACCATCGAAGACTGGTGCGACTCGCGTCCCCTGCGCGCCTGGGGCAAGCGCAATAACGTCGATACCAGCAAGTACGACATGCCCTGCCTGCTGATCAACCCGGGCCGCGACAATACCCTGACGCTCGACCTGGCCGGCGACGGCAAGCTGGTTTCCATTCCGCTGACGGCTGAAGACATCGGCCTGCCGAAAGTGAAGCGTGTCTATACCGCGCTGGACTTCTTCATCGAACACCCGATGCGCGATGGCTGGTACGGCAAGCTGAATTACACCCTGTCCCGCACCAGGGGCAATATGGAAGGCCAGGTGATGTCGGATATCGGCCAGGCCGACATTGCCGCCACCACCTCCTTCGACTTCCCGGAACTGATGGACTACGCCAGCGGACCGCTGCCGAACGACCACACCCACGTGCTGAAGGCATTCGGCTACTACCAGCTTGACCAGGAATGGACGGTGGGCGGCAACATCAACGTCGTCACCGGCGCGCCAAAATCATGCATCGGCAACCTGCCTGCTGCGCTCAACCCGGACGGCAAGAACCCGGCCGCGGGTTACGGCGCCGCCGTTTTCTATTGCGACGGCAAGCCGGCGCCGCGCGGCTCACGCGGCAGGATGCCAACCGACTTCCGCGTGGCGCTCAACGCCACTTATATGCCGCGCATGTTCAAAGGCCTGGCCTTGAAAGCGGACGTATTCAACCTGCTGAACCGACAGACGACGCTGGCCACCCAGCCGGTCTACAACGCCGGCGCCAACACCGTCAGCCCGTACTATGGCCAGGTGCTGGGGCGCGCACCGGAACGCCAGGTGCGCTTCGCTGCGGAGTACAACTACAAGTTCTGAGTCAGCGGCCTGCTTCCTTCAGGTATGCGGCGCGCGCTGCCAGCGCCGTATCGGCGAAGTCGGTGAACACGCCGTCGACGCCAAGGGCGAAGAACTGCTTGTACTCCAACGCAGGTTCGCCCTTGTAGTTGCTGGCCAGACGGCGCTTCTCGTTGCGGAAGGTGTACGGGTGCACGAACAGGCCAGCCTTGTGTGCATCCGCCACCAGCGTGGTTGGCTCCATGGTGGAAGTATCGGCATCGTTCACCTTGCCGTCGCCGTTGATGTCGACCGCGCCCTTGACGCTGACGATGTAGCGCTTCCATGGACCGATGCCGTCGGCGTAGGTCTTGATTTCGGCCAGGCCGGCCGAGGTCACCATATCGCTGAACAGGCGTTTGTCGCCGGCTTGCGCCCAGTCGAAGGGCTTGTCGTACGGCGCGGCGTAAGTCAAGGCGCCGGTTTTCAGGTCCACGTCGTCGGCATCGATCAGTTGCACCATCTTCAGCTTCGAACCTTTGCTGCGCATGTACTTCAGGCTGCCCGGCTCGAAGGACTGGATGAAGACCGGCGACTCGCGTTCGGTCCAGCCGGCGGCGGTCAGCATTGCCAGCAGCTTGTCTTCCAGCGGCAAGCCTTGCTGGCGATGGAAGGTCGGGTTCTTGGTTTCCGGGTAAATGGCGATATTGCGGCCACTCTTCTTGATCATGTCGATCACTTCCTGGATGGTCGCGATCTTGTATTGGCCGTTGAATTGCTGCGGGCGTTCGGCATCGGTCGAAACACCGCCCAGGGTTTTGATCTCCGCCAGCGTGAAATCACTGGCGAACCAGCCTTCCTGCAGCTCGCCGTCGACGCTCAGCGTGCGCTTGCGGGCCGCGAATTCAGGGTGCTGCGCCACATCGGTGCTGAAGGCCAGGTTCGGATCGTGCCGTGCAATCAGCACGCCATCCTTGGTGGAGATCACGTCCGGTTCGATGGCGTCGGCGCCCATCTCGATTGCCTTGGCATAAGCTTCCACTGTTTCTTCCGGAATGTAGCCGCTGGCGCCGCGGTGCGCGACCACCAGGGTTGGCTTGCCATCCAGGGTGGGAAGCGGCGCCTGCGAGCCGCCGCCACATGCCGCCAATACCGCTGCTGCCACCGCACTGCCAACTGCTTTTTTCATTATTGCCCCGTTGTGTAAGTTGAAAATGTGGCGGATTGTAGGTAGCGAAGATGACAAGCTTGTGAATCGCGCAAGCGTGCGCGGGGCGCTTGACAATCGTTGCCTAGGCAACGTATAGTTCATTTATGAATAAAGACACCGATCCTCGCCGGGTTGCCCGACTGATCAGCCGCGCCCAGAAATCGCTGGAAGAAGAGCTGGACATCAAGCTCGCTCCTTTCGACATCACCGCGGCGCAGTACGTGGTGCTGTCTACCCTGCATAGCGGCCGCGCCAATATCGCTGCCCAGATCTGCAAGGAGCTGTCGTACAGCCCCGGCGCGATGACGCGCATGCTGAATCGGCTGGAACAGAAAGGCATGATCCAGAAGGCGCCGAGCATCGACAACCGCCGCACGGTGCAGCTGGAGCTGACCGAAGCCGGCCGGCGCCTGTTTCCAAGCCTGCTGGAGGCTTCGGGCATCGTGATCGCGCAGTACTTTGGCCATTTCAGCGCGCAGGAGCTCGAGGCTTTCGAATCCCTGCTGCTGAAAATGTTCGTCGGGAAGTAGGCGTTTTTTTTTGCACCTATGGTTGCCTAGGCAATCGTACATTAAGGAATGAATGTGGAACCTTCAATCAACGTGCTGGGAGCGTATTTTCCCGACTGGCTTTTCTGCATTGCCGGCGCCACGGTGCTGTGCTTCCTGGTTCACGCCGTGCTGAATGCGCGCGGTTGGCTGGCCGGCGCGCCGTCGCACCTGCTCGCGCTTGGCTATCCCGCCCTCGCCACGGTGCTTTCGCTATCGGCCTGGCTCGTATTTTTCCAACATTAAGGTGACGTCATGAAAAAAACCAGGAACTCCCGCCGCTGGACCGCCATCGTTCTGACCCTGACGCTGGCGGCTATCGGCCTCGCCATTTATGTGGTGCGCTCGATCGACCAGGCGCCGCGCACCGACGACGCCTACGTCTACGCCGACACCATTAACGTAGCACCAGAAGTGAACGGACGAATCGTCGAATTGCCGGTGGCGGACAACCAGCGCGTCAAGAAAGGCGACCTGCTGTTCCGCATCGATCCCCAGCCGTTTGAAGAAACCCTGGCCAAGGCCGAAGCCAGCCTGAAGGCGCTGGACAGCGAAATCAAACTCACCCAGCGCTCGGTGGAAGCGCAGAAGTTTGCCGCAGCGGCGGCACGGGCAAACGTGGAGCACGCCCAGGCTGCCGACCAGCAGGCCGGCGATTCGCTGGCGCGCCTGGAACCGCTGCTTAGCAAAGGATTTGTGTCGGTCGAACGCATCGACCAGGCGCGTACCGCCAAGCGCAGCGCGCAATCGCAGCTCAGCGCCGCCCTGCTCGACGCCCGCCGCGCAGAAGCGGCCGTCAGCGGCGTCGATGCGCTGGTCGCCAAGCGCGAAGTGGCGAAAGCGGAAATTGCGCTGGCGCGCCTGAACCTGTCCTATACCGAGGTGCGCGCACCGGGCGACGGCATCGTCCTCAACCTGAAAACATCGGCAGGCCAGTTCGTCGCCGCCGGCCATCCGGTCTTCACCATGGCCAGCTCCAACCGCTGGTACGTGGTGGCCAACTTCCGCGAGACTGACCTGGCGGGCATCAAGGCGGGCCGCCACGCCCAGGTTTACCTGCTGGGCGATACGTCCCGGCGCTACAACGGCACCGTTGAATCGATCGGCTACGGCGTGTTCCCCGACGACGGCGGCAGCGAAGTGGCGGGCTTGCCGCGCGTACCGCGCTCCATCAACTGGGTACGGGTGGCGCAGCGCTTCCCGGTGCGCATCCTGATTGAACAGCCTGACGCCGCATTCCGTATCGGCGCCTCCGCCGTGGCCATGCTGAACGCGAAGTGAACATCATGGAAGCCCTGCTTACACGCATCCGCAGCGAACTGGCGCCCTTCCCTGGCCGCATGGATGCGGTGTGGCGCCTGCTCGCAAGCTGCACCGTGGTCATCATCTGTTCGATGGCCCTGCAGATTCCTTCGCTTTCGCTGTCATTGATCATGGTGTTTTTCACGGCCCAGGAGAACACTGTCCTGACCCGCATGAGCGGCATCGTGCTGATCATCGGCAGCATCCTTTCCGTAGTCGCATCGATCCTGCTGCTCAAGTTCTTCATCAACGCGCCAATGCTGCGCATCCTGGGCGCCGCCCTCGTTGCATTCTGCGGCATGTACTTCATGAGGACCAGCAAGCTCGGCGCCATTGGCTTCCTGGTGGCGCTGATCGTGGTGTACGGACAAAGCATGGCCGATATCTACGAAGATCCGGAAGTGATGACGCGTGCACTGTTGTGGGTGGGCGTGGCGACAACCTACCCTATCGTGGTGACGATGATCATCCAGCGCCTGTTCCGGCCGGCGCTGCCGGTCAGGCTGCTGGTAGAGGAATATAGCCGCCAGCTTGACGAAGTCGAGCACCAGCTCGATGCGCGCATTGCAGGCGTTGCGGCGCCGGCATTTCACAGTGGCCGGGTTGGACGTGGCGTGCTGGCCTTGCAGCGGCAACTGGCGTTTGCCGCCCTGGGCAATAAGGAACGCACTGCTGCACGGGCTGCGGCCGTTAGCCGCCTCCATGCGGCAGCGGCGCAACTGGCCAGGCTCGCTCCGTTTGAGGCTTCGCAAGAGGAGCGCCAGAAGATGATTGCGATCCGCGAAGCATGCGCGTTACTGCGCGAGTGCCTCGGGCACGATGCGGCTTTCAAGCTCACAGGCGCGGCATCGTCCCCGGCGGACCTGCCTGGGAGCGGGCATGGAATGCTCGCGCACAGCGCAATCCTGCGCGAAATGGCGCGGGCCCTGCGCTCTGCCGCCGATGCCGGCGCAGCCGGCGCCAATGGAACGCCGTCCGCCGCACAGGGCGCGCAGCCCGCCGCAGCCAGCGCCGCCGGCAGTCCGCTGAACATCGTCTACCTGCAATTCGCCTTCAAGGCAGTGCTGGCCGCGATGGTCACGTACGTCATTTACACCGGCCTGCAGTGGCCAGGCATCCATACTGCGATGCAGACCTGCATCATCCTCGCCCTGCCGAGCCTCGGCGCGACCACGCACAAAGGAATCACCCGCTTGCTGGGCTGCTGCCTGGGCAGCCTGGCAGCGCTGGTGGCGACCGTGTTCGTGGTACCGCACCTCGACAGCATCGTCGGCCTGTTGGCCATGTCCCTGCCCGTCATCGCGGTCGGCGCCTGGATCGCCGTGGGCTCGCCGCGCTCGAACTACATCGGCGTGCAGATGATGTTCGCCTTCGCCCTGGCACAACTGGGCAGCTTCGGCCCGGTCACCGACGTCACGGAAATCCGCGACCGCTTGGTCGGCATCCTGCTTGGACTGGCAGTATCGATTACCGTTTACACGCTTCTGTGGCCGGAACGCGAAGGCCAGGCGCTCAAGACGGCGCTGTCACGCTTGCGGAAAGCCGTCGCCGCCTGCGCGCGCGCGGATCACCAGGGCATCGGTGCTGCGCGCCTGCAAGCATGGGCTTTGCTGAACCAGTGCCGCGAACTGCAAGCCAGGGTAGCGCTGGAGCCGGGCTGGCGCGACCGCAATTCACGCCGCATTGCGAACGTCCTGGCACAGGCGGAAGAACGGCTGGCCATGCAGCAGGCCAGTCATTAAAGCCGGTCAGGCTACCACGAGTCCCATGTCGCCCAGGATGGCCGCTGCCTGGGCGTGGGAAATCATGGCACCTTTGAAGGCGCGCGCATCAGTCAATTTGAGGCCGCCAAGATCTGCCCCGCGCAAGTCTGCGCCTTCAAAGCGTGCCAGCTTGAGCACGGATTCGCGCAGGCTGCAGCCCTCGAGTACTCCTTCGCGGAAATCGCACCCGGACAGGTCCGCGTCCGAGAAATCGAGTTGCTTCAAAGTCTCCTTGCGGAATGAGAAGCCGCGCATGTCGGCGCCGACCAGCAGGCTTTCTTCAAAACTGGCGCCAAGGTGCGATACCTCCTCGAACGCCGCGCCGGTCAGTTTGCAGTTGCGGAAGCTGGCCGATGCCAGCTTGCTGCGGCGCCATTTGCTGTTGTTCAGGTCACAGCCCTGGAACTGGGCGTCGACCAGGTCGGCCGATTCGAAGTCGGCCGCCATGCCGCGGCAGCGCTGCCAACTGCTGCGGGCCAGCTTGCACGCATACAGGATCGTTTCGTTGAACGTGCAGCGCTCAAACACACAGTCCTGCAGGTCCATGCGGGACAGGTCGGCTTCGTCAAAGCTGCATTGCTCAAAGTGACGGACGCCGGACGCAAGCTGCTGCGCCAGCGAATCGCGATCCATTTCCATCTTAACGGCGCGGGGTTCGGGCCGCGTAGGCCTCGTAGATCGTCTTGGCGTCCTTGTGGGCCTGGTCTATTTTGCGCAGCTTCTTGTCGTCGTCGTGGCGGACGAAAAACTCCGCGTCCTGGGCATCCATCACCAGTTTCACCGCCAGGCTGTCTTTCAGGTTGTATTTTTCGAAGATGAGCGTGGTCACTTCGTCGAGGTATTCTTCGTAAGTCATGATCGGTTCCTTCCGGCGCCGATTATACGCGCCATGCGGGCACTTGCCGAAACGATCCAGTGTCTATATAATTCGGGCCCTTCGGGTCGTTAGCTCAGTTGGTAGAGCAGCGGACTTTTAATCCGTTGGTCGCAGGTTCGAGCCCCGCACGGCCTACCAGTATCGAAGAAAACGCCAGCCTCTCGGGGCTGGCGTTTTTTTTCGTCAGTCGGAAGGCGCCGCCTCGGCAAGGTTCGACGTTTGCTTGCCTTGGCCAGGCGAACGCTGGACCGTGGCCCGGCCGCTGCCCTCCCACACCGCCAACGGCTGTCGCATCAGATTCCGCAAATCTTCCAGGTTCCGGACATCCAATGCCGTCACTCCGTACCATCCATTGCGTCCACTGTTCTTTACCAGGTAGAGGGCGGCATCGGCAATCTCCACCACCTCCTGCCACCCCATGGCTTGCGGAAACTGGCGCGCTGGCGGGAAACAGGCGTAGCCTATCGAGCACGTTTTCACCAGCGCGCTGCCATCCGGAAGCACGAAGGCTTCATCGGCTATAGCCGCACGCGCGCGTTCGGCCAATTCCGCTGCGCGTTCACGCGATGTGCCGCGTGTAACCACCAGGAATTCCTCGCCGCCCCAACGGACCAGATAGTCGCTCTCGCGAAAAATACCCTGCAAGCGGCGGCGCATCTGGATCAGCACCGCGTCGCCCGCCGCATGCCCATGCCGGTCATTGACCTGCTTGAAATAGTCGATATCGATCAGGAAAAAGACCAGGTCCGCGTCGTCTGCCGGCGGCGTACCAAGGCGCAGGCTGTCTTCGTGATGGCGCACGGAGTGTGCGACGTCCGCATGAATTTGTTCGGTAAGGAAGCGCCGGTTGTGCAAGCCGGTCAACGGATCGGTCAGGCTGGCCAATTCAAGCGCTTGCGATTTCACGACCAGCGCAGCCGAAACTTCCTGCAGTTCCGCCGTCCGTTCGGCGACGCGCAACGCCAGCTCCTCCTCCCTGAGGCGCAGGCGCCAGGTACGCCATTGCACCAGGCCCGTTACCGCGAGGCCGGCCAGCACCAGCATGCCTAGCCTGGCCCACCAGGTTTCCCACCAAGCTGGCAGGACGGCCACCGCCAGCGATGCCACCGCGTCGCTCCATTCGCCATTGCGATTGCTGCCCTGAACCTGCAGGGTGTATGCGCCGGGCGGCAGGTTGTCGTAGCTCGCCACCCGCAAATTCGCATCCGCCTTGCGCCAATCGGGATCGTAGCCCTGTAGGCGATAGCGATAACGGATACGCTCGGGGGCGCTGTAGTCGAGCGCTGAGAACTGGGCACTAAGCGAACGCTGCGGCGGTGCTACGACAATCCGTCCCGTCGCTGGCAACTCCACCGGCTGCGCTCCGGCTGTCAGCGCGGTCAGCACCACCGGCGGACGGAAGGCCCAGGCCGCGTACTTCTCCGGCTCCACGACCAGCAGGCCTGCCGAGCCTCCGAACAGCATGCGCCCGTCACGCAATTGGGTATAGGCGCGGAACCAGCCGGTGCCAAAATCGACGCCATCGGCGACGCTCAGCTCATCGTAATGCCGCGTGGCCGGATCGTACACGCCGCGGTGTGTCCAGATCCGGCCAGCCGCATCGCGCAGCAGATTGGCGCCAATCGCATGCCCGCCCTCCCCTTGGCTGGCAATGGCCAGCGTGTAGCGCGCCCTGTTACCCTCGATCCGGTCGATCCGGTAACGGCCGCCATCGCTGTCGATCCACAGGCCATCCTTGTCGGCCAGCATGCCTTTCACCGCGAAACGGGCGTCGGCCGGGGACGGCGCCGCTTCCAGTTTTTGAGCGGTGCCGGTGACGGGGTCTATCCAGAATACGCCGGCAGCATTGCCGACCCAGACACGACCCGCTGGATCCTGGACCAGGGCGTCGACGTTGCCACGCATTGGGCCATGCTGCGCCAGCAATACCGGCGAAACGGCTGCCGTGCCCGGAGCCTTGCGCAGCAAGCCCTTGGTGGTGCCGATCCATAACACGCCGTCACGGTCCTCCAGCAGGCGCCGGATAATGCCGTCAATTCCGTAGCGGCGGATCAAGCGGTGCTCTTCGCTGAATTCAAACAGGCCCGTGTTGGTCCCGACCCATGCGTGCCCCTCTGCTCCCTGCACGATGGCGCCCACCGCAGAAAAGGAAGGGGCGTCTTCGCGCTGGCCCGGCAATTCGAGGTCTGCGATGCGCCGCAGGGAGCCATCGAGCACAGACACACCGTGCTGGGACCGCCCCAGCCAGATCTCACCGTTACGCATCTCGGCAATGCTGCGGATGCCGATGCCGTCCCACGGGTCGTCGGGCGCCGGCCGGTAGACCGATATGCCCGGCAGCGGCGGCACATAACGCTGGACGCCGCCGCCATACATACCCACGAACATGACGCCTGAGCGATCGCGCACGATACCCATCACTTCCTGCGCCGCCAGTGCACCGATACGTCCGGCCTTGTGCCGCAGCCGTTGCAGCAGTTCGCCGCTGTCGGCTGCCCGGATCTCGATGCCGGTTCCAGATCCTATCCACATCTGGTTGCCGTCGGCTTGCTCTATGGCGTTGATCGCTCCACTCGACCGCGACTCGCCGTCGGCCAGCCACTGCACCTGCCCGGACAAAGGGTCGACGATCAGCAATCCACCGCTCAACGTGCCGACCCATAGGCGGCCGGAGCGATCTTCCCGGAGCTCGATCACGACCTGCCCCGCCAGCTTCGCCTCGTCGCCGGGGTCGCGCAACGCGCGTGCAAAGCCGCCGCCCGCGCGCGCCTTGCGCACCAGTCCCTTGCCGCTGCCCACCCACAAGTCACCGCGACGGTCGAGGACCAGCGCCGACACATTGTTGTCCGGCGCGCCGCCTGCGGAGGCGCGCACGTGCTCGAATGTGCCGGAGGCCGGGTCAAAATGATCCAGCCCGCCTCCCTGCGTGCCTATCCAGAAACCGTCGGCGCCATCGGAAACGATGGCGCGCACCAGGCCCGAGGTCAGTGATTGCGGCTTTTGCGGGTCGTGGCGGTAGAACTGCGTACGCCCGGTGCGAGGATCCAGGGCCGCCAAGCCAACCGATGCCAGTCCCATCCAGACCAATCCGTCACGCCCGGCGGTGATCGTGGTGACGGCACTGATCACCTCGGGCGCATCCTTATCGGCTTTCAGCTGGAACCTGACGAATTGATAACCATCATGGCGGGCCAGGCCGGTAGCCCCGCCCGCCCAGACATAGCCCTGGGCATCCAGCGCCACCGCAGTGACCACCCCATCCATGATGCTATTGTTGGTCAGCGTCTGGACGAATTGGGGTTCGGAAATATGCCGGTTCCCCGCCGCTGCCAAGGGTGTCTGGAAGAAAACCAAACATAGCAGCACCCGGATCCAGTAATCCTTCAATTTTTCCCAGTGAGCGATCATCGGCCGTACGCGGAGCGCTTTTTGTCTTTTCTGCATTGTATAAGACGGCCTTCCCGCCCACAACGCAGCCGCAATGGCCGCCGAAGAACGTAAAATAGCTCGCCTGTCTGCAGCCTATTTTACTTTCTCGGCATGAAACATTCGCTATTCCTGTTCGACCTCGATGACACCTTGCTCGATTTCCGGGCTTCCGAAAAGCTTTCCTTTGAACGCGTGCTGCGGGAACTGGGCTTGGTCGGCGGCGTGGACGATCTGTTCCTGCAGTACCAGGGAATCAATATTGAGCTGTGGCGCGCATTTGAAGCCGGCGCGGTATCGAAGGAATTCCTGAAAGTCGAGCGCTTCCGCAAGACCTTCGCGGCCAATGGCCTTGAGCTTGACCCGCAGCGTGCCAGCCACCGCTACCTGGAGTCGCTCTCGGAAAACGTGGTGCTGATCGACGGCGCCAGGCGCCTGTGCGAATCGCTGGCCGCCTTCGGCGAAGTTGGCATCATCACGAACGGCGTAGCCAGCATCCAGGAGCGCCGCATTGCCAGCTCCGGCCTGGGCGATTACATCTCCTTCACCGCCACGTCCGAAGCATGCGGCTATGCCAAGCCGGATAGCCGTTTCTTCGACTACGCGACGAAAATGGCGCGCTCCTTCAACAAGGATGAAACCATCATCGTGGGCGACCGGCTGGACGCCGATATCCTCGGCGCCAACCGGTTCGGCATCGAAAGCTGCTGGTACAACCCGGGCCGTTTAGCCAACGACACGGAAGCACTGCCCACTTTCGAAGCCGCCCACCTTGACGATATTGCGCCCTTGCTCGCTTAGAAGGCGAAGCGCAGGCCGGCGTTGACCCGGCGGCCGACATCTTCCAGCGTCAGGAACTGGCTCTCGTTGTTGGCATATTCGTGCATGCGTGCGTTGTTCACGTTAATGCCATCCAGGTAGAGCGCAATCTTCGGCGTGATGTTGTAGCGCAGGCTCAGGTCGTACTGGCCGTAGGCCGCACGAGTACGCGGCTGGGTGCTGCCGCCGCCGCAGTCGACGGCAAACTTGTTGCGCCAGTTGTAGCTCACGCGCGCCGAGAAGGTCTCATTCTCATAGAACACCGAGGCGTTGTACGACTGCTTCGACAAGCCTGGATAGCCGCAATCCAGCGCCGCTGCATCGTCGCGGCTGGCCGTCGCATCGACGAAGGTGTAGTTGGCAGCCACGCCAAAGCCGCGCAGCCAGGCGATGCCGTTGTCGAAGGCGTACTGGCCGGCCAGTTCGATACCTTTGATCTTGCCCTTCTGGCCATTGCGGATGCGGGTGTCATGCACCACTTCCGAGTACTGCGGGATGGTGATATCTTCCAGGCGCCTTTCGAGGAAGTTCGACACATTCTTCTGGAAGATCGCGGCCCCGAGGAAGTTGGTCTTGGACAGGTACCATTCATACGACAGGTCCAGGTTCTTCGACTCCATCGGCTTCAGGTAAGGATTGCCGCCGCCGGTCTGCACATCGCCAAAGCGGCCGCCATACCAGTTGTCGACGCCCATCTGGTTCAGCGTCGGCCGGGTTTCGGTCTTCGAGGCTGCCAGGCGCAGCACCATGTCATCGGTCAGGTCGAATTTCAGGTTACCGGAAGGCAGTACGCTGTTGTAGCTGTTCGAAACCGCGGTTTCGACCGCCGGGCCGTAGTTCAGGATGTAGGTGGTGTCGTTCGGGCTCTTGGTTGCCGACAGCAGCACCCGGCTGATGCCGGTCGAGGTCGAATTGACGTGCACCACGCGCACGCCGGCGTTGGCCGACCAGCGCTCGCCTTCCCACTTCGAATCGAGGAAGATGCTCGATACCTTTTCCTTGACGCTCCAGAAATTCGGCTTGGTGTAGTCGATCGACATCGGGCCGTTCGGGAACTTGGTCTTGTCCAGGTACAGCGCCGGATCGTTCGACAGGGCCAGCGTTGACGGCTGGTTCAGGTAGTTCATGTACTCGTACGGATTGAAACTGAGGTAGCTCGCCGGTGCGCCCGGGAAGGCATTGTCCAGCGATTTCACCGTGAACAGCGACGATGGCAGCGAGACGTGGTAGCCGCTGAACGCATTCCAGGAATCGCTCTCCCACTGGTTGCGTCCCACCTTGCGCTGCGAGTACGAGAGGCCGGTATCGATGCCCTTGAAGGCGCCGATTTCATGCGCCCACGAAGCATTCATGCGGCCTTCGCTCAATTCGTCGGCAAACCGCACGTCCTTGTTGGATACGGCGTGGGCCCGCACCGCAGTCGGGTCGGTAATGCCGTCGCCAAAGACCAGGCTCGGAATGGAGCCGAAAGTCAGCGTGTCGCCGTTCTTCGGCACCATGCCGGCCACGATCCACTGGTCGGGAGTCTTGGTCGTGGTGCGCGAATTCGAAACATCGCCTTCCAGCTTCCATTCCGGCGATACATTCCATTTCGCGTTCAGGCCGAAGGCCTTGGTAATCGACAGGCGGTCGCCGCCCTTGACGATCATGTCGTTCGAGTTGGCGTCGGTCAGGACGCCGGTGCCGTCGCCGACCAGGGCCGGGTTATTGGCGAAGAAGTTCGAGCCTGGGCGCAGGAAGCTGGCGACCTGGTTGTTCGAGTCGTACTTCACGCCAAGCTGCACCGGGTTGTTCCAGTCGCTGATCGCGATCACGTCGTTGCGCTGGTTCAGGCGCGAATACAGCGCATCGGCAGTCAGCTTCAGGTCGGCCGACGGGTTGTATTGCACGGTGACGTTGCTGACCAGGCGCTTGCGGGTTTCGTTCTCCTGCTGGTAGCCGAAGCTTTGCGGCATCAGCAGCTTCTTACTGCTGACGTTGGCCATGGTCAGGCCCTTGGAATTCAGGTCGCCGTCGATCATGTAGACGTCGCGCAGGTTCCAGGCGTCGTTGATGGCCTTGTTCTGCTTCGATGCGCGGTCGGTGTAGGACAGGGAGCCGGTTACGCCGAAAGTCTTATTCTCATTGGCGAAGGAATACATGCCGCTGACGTTGGGCGTATTCTTCTTCGAGTTCGAATCGTAGGAGTCGAACACATTGACCACGCCCGAATGGCCTGCCTTGCCGGACAGCGGGCGGGCAGTCTGGATGTCGACCGTCGAACCGATGCCTCCTTCCGGCAGGAAGGGCATGGAAGTCTTGTAGACGATGGCTTTCGAGATCAGGTCCGACGACAGCAGGTCGAACGAGAAATCGCGGCCGCCGGTGTCGCTGGTCATGGTGCGGCCGTTGACCAGCACATTGTTGAACTCCGGCCCAAGGCCGCGCACCGAGATATAACGCCCTTCGCCGTTGTTGCGCTGGATTTGCACGCCGGTGACGCGCTGCAGCGACTCAGCGATATTCGTATCCGGGAATTTGCCGGCGTCTTCGGCCGACACGGCATCTACTACACCTTCCTGCAAGCGCTTGGTCGCCAGCGAGGAAGCCAGGGAAGCGCGAACGCCGCTCACCACGACTTTCGCCGATGGATCGATCTGGTCGTCCGCAGTTTGAGCATGTGCACCCAGCGGCAGCAGCATCTCTGCGATCAGCGCCGCCAATACAGTCTTACGCATATTGTCTCCGTAATTTTTTGGTTTGGTGAGCCAATGTTACGCAGCGCCTGCAATATCAAAGTATTGCGTCTTTCAGTATTGATATTCCGAAAACGTATGAGTCATACTGCAAGCTCCCGTTTCCAGCTCGCGAGACCACCATGCATTACGTCCTGATTTACGAATACGCCGCCGACTACCTTGAGCGCCGCGCCGAGTTCCGCGACGCGCACCTGAAGCTGGCCTGGGCCTCGCACGAACGAGGTGAATTCCAGCTGGGCGGCGTGCTGGCCGACCCGGTCGACAGCGCCCTGCTGTGGTTCAATGCCGACTCGCCGGCGGTGGTCGAGGAGTTCGTCAAAGCCGATCCGTATGTGCAAAATGGCCTGGTGGTCAAGTGGCGCATCCGTCCGTGGATGACAGTTGCAGGGACGCTGGCTGACGCGCCGATTCATCCCGGCTGATGTGGGATTTATGCAACTAGTGACTATTTGATAGTTTGCCCTTGGAAACTGTCGTTACAATTTGCGCTCCAACTTTGCAAGACACCGATTGCCCCATGTCCGACAACGTCTACGCCGCTCCGCTCGCCGACCTCGATGAGCAAACCGCAGCCAGCACCGATTCACGCTTCTATGTCGTCTCGCCGCGCAAGCTGCTGGTCCTGTACTTCATGACGCTCGGCCTGTACCACTTGTACTGGAACTACAAGAACTGGGCCCTGCATAACGAAGCAACAGGCGAAGGCGTCTGGCCGGTGCCGCGCGCAATTTTTTCCATCTTCTTCACGCACAGCCTGTTCCGCAATATCGCATCCCATGATGTGACTCATGACCGCGCCGAGTGGGATGCGGGATCGAATGCCACCTTCATGGTGCTCCTGGTCATCGGGGGCAACATGATGGACCGGCTGGCTGCAAAGAGCATCGGCTCGCCAATGACCGATATCGCTTCGCTCGCCCTGCTGGTGCCAACCGGCCTGCTTCTGAAGAAGGTGCAGGCGGAAATCAATGCCCGCAGCGGCGATCCGAGCGGCAGCAGCAACGCCGCGTTCTCGGCGGCGAATATCGCCTGGTGCGTCCTCGGCGTGGTTTACTGGGCCTTGATTGTCATCGGCTTCACCGTTCCGGATTAATCGGACTTGTGGCCTGCCAGCGGAATCTCCGGCAGGAACCACAGCACAATCAAGCCCAGTAGCACCAGCAGCGCGCCGGCGCCGAAGATGCCGGCAATCGCGTGGCGGTACACCGCCACCGTTGAAGGCAGCACGCTGACGCCCGGCCCTACTGCCGCCACTGCCTTCACGCCGTGGATATGCAGCGAACGCGCCAGCATGGCGCCCGATCCCGTCACGCCCAGCAGGCCGCCCAGCGAGCGGAAGAATGTAAGCATCGCCGTCCCCACTCCGCGCCGCGGCAGCGGCAAGGCGTTCTGCACGGCGATCGTCATGTTCGGCATTACCAGTCCCAGTCCGGCCCCCAGAAGAAAAATCGCCGGCTCGATGACCCAGTAACCCCACCCTGCTTCCATGCCTAATGCCAGCGTGCTGAATGCCACCAGCGCTGCAACCAGGCCGCCCAGTTGCACGCCCTTGTACTTGCCGGTGCGCGCCAGCCTGCGGCCGCTCAGCATCGAAGAGCCGACCAGGCCAATCATCATGGCCACGGTGAGCAAGCCGGAACTTGCGGGGCTGCTGCCCATGACCACCTGGAAGAACAGCGGGAAGAACACGGTGGCGCCCATCAGGCCCATGAAGGTCAGCGCCATCACCACGCTGGCGATATTGAAGGTTCGGTTGCCGAACAAGTCCGGCGGCAGCACCGGTTCCGGCGCTTTGCGTACATGCACGGCCAGCCAGGCGCCCAGCACCACCGCCAGCACGCTGCACAACTGCACCTGCAGCGAATCCCACGCCCACTCCGTGCCGCCCAGCGCCAGCACCAGCAGCGCGGAGGTAATCGAGCCGGTCATCAGCACGGAGCCCAGGTAATCGACGCGATGCGCGTGATGCACCTTCTCCTTGTGCAGCGCCCGCGCAATGGCATAGAAGGCTACCGCGCCCACCGGCAGGTTGACGTAGAAGGTCCAGTGCCAGGACAACGCATCGGTAATCAGGCCGCCCAGCACGGGGCCGAGCAGGCTGGTCGCGGCATACACCACCGGCACCATGCCCATGCGCTTGCCGCGCTCCGCAGGCGGAATGATGTCGGCGATGATGATCTGCGCCAGCGGCAGGAAGCCGCCCGCGCCCACGCCTTGCAGCGCGCGGAACACGATCAGCTGCGTCATGTTCTGCGACAGGCCGCACAGCGCGGAGCCAAGCAGGAAGGCGCCCATGGCCGCAAAAATCATCGGCCGGCGGCCGTACTGGTCGGCCAGCTTGCCGTACAGCGGCATGGTGGCGGTGGAGGCCAGCACGTAGGCGGTGACCACCCACGACAGGTGGGCCATGCCGCCCAGGTCGGCTACGATGCGCGGCAAGGCGGTGGCGACAATGCTCTGGTCCAGCGCACTGAGGCCCAGCACGGCCATCATGGCCAGGTAAACGGCGCGGATTTCGCGCTCGGTGACGGGGGTGTCCTTCATGGGGTTCCGATGATGTTCAGGGGTTCGATGGCGGCTTCCAGCGCGGCCAGCTGGGCCGGCGTCAGGCGGGCGATGCGCTGCGCCATCCAGTCGCGGCGCTTGTCGCGCAGTGCTTCGATGCGCTCGGTGCCGAGCGCCGTGGCCTGCAGGCCGGAGCGGCGGCGGTCTTGCGGATCTGGCGCGCTGCGCTCCACCAGCCCCGCTTCTTCCATCGACTTGATATGGCCGCTCATGGTGGCGGCGCGCACATTCTCCATGCGCGCCAGTTCGGCCACGCCGATGCCCGGCTGTTCCTGGATGATGGCCAGCAGCATGTACTGCACCAGGGGGATATCGCCGCCGTTTTCGCTGGCATCGCGGCGCATTTCACGCACCAGCCGTTTCAGCGTCAGGCGCAACTCCTCGCTGGCGGCGAGCACGCGCGGAGACAGGGTTGCTTCGTGCTTTTTCGACATTGATCCAAATAATTAGGTAGGCTACCTACCTATCTTACCGGATATTTCCCGGCCGCGCAAAAGCGCCAGCAAGTGTTCGCGCGCCGCCGCCGGCGTCATGCCCTTCTCCTGCAGGTGCGGCAGCAGCTTGTCGAACAGTTCGCGCCGCCGCGCGCCGGATTCGGAGATATCGCGCCGGTCGCTGAAAAAGTCCATCAGGGTCGAGCCGCACAGGCAGTTGCGGTAAGCCTCGACGATCGCCACGCTGTCGTCGTCGAAGCTTTGCTTGAGACCGGTGATGTCCTTGCGGACCGATTGGGTTTGCTGCATGAAGTCATGCGCGGTAGCGAAGACCCGCCCGCAGTAACTGCAATGCTTGGGAAAGGCCGAAGCGGCCAATGCCTGCAGGCCCTCAAAGAAAAGACGTTCCTCCATTTTTGCAACCTCTTTCTTCCAGTTCGCTGCAATTTATGAGAAAGTAAATCTTTCGCGCCGCGGAGCACATATGACCCTGCAGGAGCATTGCCGCATCGAGCCGCTGGAGCGCGCCTACGCGCTGCACGCCAGCTTCTACACCGACCAGCATTGGCTGGAATTCGAACAGCGTGAAGTCTTCGGCTCGACCTGGCAACTGGCCGCGCGCACGGGAGAACTGAGTGCGGCGGGCGACCATGTGGTCGGCGACATAGCCGGGAAGCCGATCCTCATCATACGCCAGCCCGATGGCAGCCTGCAGGCTTTCTTCAACGTCTGCCGCCACCGCGCGGGACCGCTGGCGACCTGCAACGGCAAGGGTGCGCGGGCGCTGCACTGCAAGTACCACGGCTGGACCTACGAGCTCGATGGCGCCCTGCGCGCCGCCACCGAGATGCAAGGCGCCGCCGGTTTCGACAAGTCGGCCATCCGCCTGCCCCGCATCCGGGTACGCGAATGGCAAGGGCTGGTCTTCGTGGCGCTGGATGCCGCCACGCCTCCCTTCGAACAAGTCTTTGCCGGCATCGCCGAGCGCATTGCGCCGACCGACCTGTCGGCCATGCGCTTCGCCAAGCGCGATACCTACAAGCTCGATTGCAACTGGAAGGTTTATATCGACAACTTCCTCGAAGGCTACCACCTGCCCTTCGTCCATCCCGGCCTGTCGAAAGTACTCGATTACCGCGTCTACGACACCGAACTGGCGCAATGGCATTCGTTGCAGCATTCGCCGCTGCGCAACAACGACGGCATCTACGGCGATGGCAATGCCTGGTACTACTTCATCTATCCGAACATCATGCTGAACATCACGCCGGGCCGCTTGCAGACCAACCGCATCCTGCCGGCAGGTCACCGGCAGTGCATTGTGGAGTTTGATTACTACTACACCGACGATCCCGACGTGCAGGCGCGCGTGCAGGCCGAGCAAGCCTTCAGCGACGAAATCCAGGCGGAGGACATCAGCATCTGCGAACACGTCCAGCAAGGCCTTGCCTCCGGTTCGTACAGCGCCGGGCGCCTGAACCCGAAGCGCGAAAGCGGCGTGTGGCATTTCCAGAACCTGCTGCGCACCGCCTATGCACGCCATGGATAAGGGCAAGCCGCTCGGCTTCTGGATGTGCACTTCCCTGATCGTCGGGAATATGATCGGCATGGGCATCTTCATGCTGCCCGCCGCGCTGGCGCCTTTCGGCAAGAACGCTTTCGCAGGATGGGCGATCACTGTGATCGGCTGCCTGTTCATCGCCCACGTCTTCGCCCGGCTGGCGCGCGCCATGCCGGAGGAAGACGGACCGTATGGCTACTGCCGCCGCGCCTTCGGCAATGGCGTCGCCTTCTTCACCATGTGGTGCTACTGGGTATCGATCTGGGTGACCAATGCGGCGCTGGCAATCGGCATCGTGGGCTACCTGGCGACGCTGGCGCCGGCGCTCACTTCGCACCCGGCCCTGCAGCCGCTGGCGGCCATGGCCATCATCTGGTTCTTTGTGCTGGTCAGCCTGCGCGGGGCGCTGGCGTCGGGCCGCGTGCAACTGGCATCGGCCGCACTCAAGCTGCTGCCGATGGGCGCCATCGTGCTGCTCGGCGCCTGGATCCTTGCCGGCGACAGCGCGGCGTACACGGCGCACCTGCCGCCTACCCCGTTCACGCTGGACGGCACGGCTGCTGCCGGCACCATCGCCCTGTTCGCGATGCTGGGCGTGGAATGCGCTTCGCTGCCGGCCACCAAGGTGCATGAACCGGAACGCACCATTCCGCGCGCCACCACTGCGGGCACGCTGGTGGCGGCAGTGGTGTATGTCCTGGTCTGCACGATTCCCATGCTGCTCCTGCCGCAGGCGGAGCTGGCGGCCTCCAACGCGCCCTTCGTCGACCTGTTCCGCCGCTACTGGGATGCCGGCAGCGGGCACTGGCTGGCCCTTGCGGTAATCTTCAGTGGACTCGGTGCACTGAACGGCTGGACCATGCTGGCCGGCGAGGTGACGGCATCGATGGCCCACCACGGCATTTTCCCGGCTGCGCTGAAAGCGCCCAACCGTCACGGCGCGCCCGCCTGGTCGCTGCTGCTGGTGGGCGCACTGGCCAGCGTAATGATCGCGATGAACTACAGCCGCTCGATGACCGAGGCCTTCACCTTCCTGACGCTGGTGGTGACCGCCGCCAGCATGCCGCTTTACCTTGTCGGCGGCGCGGCGGTATTCAAGCTGCACCGGCGCGGCGTGCTGGCGCGCGGCGCGGCTCTGTCCCTGAGCGCCGTGATGACCTGCATCTTCTCGCTCTGGGCCTTTTACGGCATGGGCAAAGAGGCCTTCTGGTGGGGCGTCGCGCTGGGTGCGGTCAGCCTGCCGGTGTTCTGGCTGGTGCGCTGGCGGCAGAAGGGACAACAGGCTGCAGGCAGTACGCCACCAGCAGCAGCGCCGCAGTAACCGCGCCCACCAGCGCCAGCCGGGCCGGCAGCGACAGCGTGGCGGCGTGGGCGATCAACTGGTTCTGCATGACCACCGCCGCGGCGAAGGCCAGCAGCGCTGCAATGGTCCAGCGCACCCCGCCCGCCGTCGCACGGGTGGCGGTGTAAAGGCGGCCCGCCGGCAGCACGAAGGCCGGCCACGGGTCGGCAGCGGCGACATCGGCGGGACGCCAGCCTGTATGACGGAACCATAGCGAAAGCCGGTCGCGCCAGCGGGCCGTGCGCACCGCGTCGTGCCACATCACTGCCGGCCAGGCGAATTGCGCCCACACCGCGTTCCAGCCCGGCCCGCCCTTGCGCACGCCATACACGCATTCCTCGCCTTCTTCGATATAGGTGCCGAACAGGCGGTCCCAGATCATCAGCGTCGCAGCGTAGTTGCGATCCAGGTAGACATCGTTGACGGCGTGGTGCACGCGATGCGCACTGGGCGTATTGAGGATGCCTTCGACCAGCGGCACGCGCCCCACCAGGCGGGTATGGATCCAGAACTGGTAAAACTTGCTCAGCGTGAGCTGGATGATGAACACGCCGGGCGGGCAGCCCAGCAGCGCCAGCACCATGAACAGCGGCGCGTGGAACACGTCCTGGAACGCGCCCTGGCGCAATGCCGTGGTGAGGTTGAATTCTTCGCTCTGGTGGTGCGGCGAATGCACGGCCCACAGGAAATTGATCTCGTGCGACCAGCGGTGCGCCCAGTAATAGACAAAGTCGAAAACCAGGAACGACCAGGCCCAGGTCCACGCCGAGCCAGGCGCCGACTGCCACAGCGACAAATGGCTGAACACCCAGCCATAGGCCAGCAGCATGGCGGACTTGGTGAACACTTCCAGCGTCACGGTCCAGATACCGCAAGCCATGCTGGTCAGGCTGTCGGCCAGTGAATAGGCCTGCAGGCGGCGGCGGTGCGCCAGCCAGGCTTCGGCCGCGATCATGACGAGGAAAACAGGAGTGGCCGCAGCCACCAGGGCATTGTTATCGAGCATGCGCGGCTTTGGCGCCGGCCTTGCGGCCAAGGGCGCTGCGCAGCACCTCGCCGACGGGGCGATTCAGCACCGCCGCCACGTTCTGCATGCGCTTCGAGTCCAGCATGGGACGGCTGTTCTGCGCTGCCAGCGCAACCTGCGCTTCCTGCGCGGCGGCCAGCGCCTTCGCCTTCGCCTCGCGCCTTGCCGCGGCGGCGATGTCGGCCAGTTGCGCCAGTTGCGTCTCGTTCGGGAAGCCTTCGACCAGGTAGCGCGGCGGATAATCGTCGGTGCGCTGCATCAGTGCGCCCACGATCGGCATGGCGGCCTCCCATGTCACGGTAATCGGCGGGTCCAGGCTGGATGGGTCGGCGAAATACAGCAAATCGGTCTTCGGCAGCAGGCTTGGCATGTCGCGCGTCCAGGTGCAGGCGCTGGTTCGGACCTGCTCCGGCCCGAGCTTGCCGACCAGGTAGGTCACGACGCAGCGATTGCGTCCGCTGGCCCATTCGTGCGCTTTCAGCAGTTCCTTCTGCAGACGGTAATCGTTGCCTTCGACGTACTTGGCCAGGCTGTTCAGGCGCCGCGTCAGGCTAGGCGGCACGAAGACCTGCCAGCGCTCGTCCACCAGGCGCAGCAGGCGCGGCATCACCATCTTTTCCTCGCGCATGGCTTCGATTGCGGCCTTCAGCATCGCCTCCATCGCCACTTCGTTCTGTTCGCTGCACACCATCAGCATGCCGCGCGTCGGCACCATGACCACCGGGCGGCCCTCCGGAACGGCAGCCTTGATCAATTCAGGCAGCAGCATGCGCGAAGAACCGTAGCCATCTTCCCAGCCGCCGCCAAATACGCCCTGCGGCGAAGGCAGCAGCGGCGCAGTGGAACGGGCGCGCAAGTTGGCGAAGGCGGCCTCGAAGGCGGCATCCTCGGTCAGGCCCCAGGCTTCCAGGTGCGCGTGCGCCACACGGTGGGTGACGGTGCCACGGTGGAATGCCAGGCCCATTTCCAGGCCCTCGCAAATGGGACGGAACAGCAAGGGCGAATAGCCGCGGGCGGCAGCCAGCATGGCCTGCCCGCGTTCCGCGCTGTTGCGCACGATCGGCAACAGGTGGCGCACAACCTCCTCCACCATGCCCGGCGTATTGCCCATCAGGACCATGCCGGCCGTGTGGCGCAGCAGATCCTCGCTGGCGGCCAGCGACACGCCCAGCCATTCCTGGTACATGCCTTCCAGCGGCACCAGCAGTTCCAGCGGATACGGCGACTCCGGGCCAGGAACGCCAAACAGTTCGCCCTGGTCCTCGATGAAAGTCCAGCGCCGGCCGGGATCGAGCAGCTCCAGGTGCGACTGCAATTGCGCCGCATATTCAGCCAGGCTGGCGCGCGGCGGCGGCGCCTTTTCCTCTTCAACTTCACAGCGGATACCGCAGGTCATCAAGGCATCGCGGAAGCGCTCCGCCATGGCCCAGTCGACGCCTTTCTTCACAATCGCGCCGTTGCCGGCGGTGATCGGGCGCACCGCTTCCAGCGGACGGCGGAACAAAAGCATCAGGCGTGCTTCGACCCGCTCCAGCTGGAAGCCATTCTGCACACCAAGGGTTTTGATCCGATAAGTCGCCACGAACTTCGCCACGAATACCAAGTTGAAAAAATCGCAACAGCATTGTAAGGGATGCCGAAGGTTAACTGTTCAGCAAACCTGTATCATGTTGGCCCCATGCCACAAACCATTATATCTCTCGCGACTAGCGATTTAATTGTTAAGAGAAGCCGTTTTCTCGGTTTTGTCCAGCCGGTCGCCGACCGCGCCGAAGCCCAAGCCATCGTGGCCGGGCTGCGCGCCGGGCACCCCGATGCGGCCCACGTATGCTGGGCCCTGCTGGCTGGCGGCCAGTCGGCTGCAGTCGATGACGGCGAACCGGGCGGCACGGCCGGCCGCCCAATGCTCGACGTGCTGCGCCACCAGGACCTGGAAGGCGTGCTGGCAGCGGTGGTGCGCTATTACGGCGGCATCAAGCTGGGCGCCGGCGGCCTGGTGCGGGCCTATACCGATGCCGTGGCGCAGGCCCTGCTGAAAGTGGAAAAAGTCGCCATTGTGCGCTATACAGAATTGCGCTGCACCCTGCCTTATTCCCTGGAAGGCTTGCTGCGGCGCGAACTGGCAGCAGCCGGCGCCACCCTGCTGGAAGTCAGCCACGAGCAGCAGGTGACCTTGGCCTTCCGCATCGCGGACGTCGCCGCGCCGGCCCTGGTCGCCCAATTGAACGAGGCTGCCAGCGGGCAGCTCCTGTGGCCCGGGCAATGACACGGACAATTCAAATAGTTACAAATAAATAATTTTCTATTAACAATTTTTGCGTTATTGCCCAGCTCTGGATACTGTCGTAGACATGCGCGATGAAACACTATTTTCCGGCAACCAACTTTCGGCACTGCTGAATGCCCTGCCCGACCCTGCGTTCATCCTGACGCGCAGCGGCCGGTACCTGGCCATTTTCGGCGGCATCGACGCGCGCTATTACCACGACGGCTCGCACTTGATCGGCAAGACGGTGCGCGACGTCCTGACGCCGGACAAGGCCAGCTGGTTCCTGAAAGAGATCGAAACCGCCCTGGCCTGGCGCGCCCTGCACATCGTTGAATACAGCCTGGTACAAGGCGATATCAAAGGGCTGGCAACCAGCGGGCCAAGCTACCGCCTGTGGTTCGAAGGCCGCATCCAGGCGCTGGACTTTCCGGTTGATGGCGAAGACGCGGTACTGTGGGTTGCCAGCAACATCACGGCGCGCAAGGAGATGGAAGACCAGTTGCGCATGTTGAGCGAGGTGGACGCCCTGTCGGGCCTGCTGAACCGCCGCAAGCTCATGAGCGTGCTGGAAGAGCATTTCGATACCTTCGAGCGCTACGCCACGCCGATGGCCATGCTGATCTTCGATATCGACCACTTCAAGCGGGTCAACGACGAACACGGCCACCTGGCCGGCGACGTGGTGATCAAGACCACGGCCGACGTGTGCCTGCGCGAACTGCGCGCCACCGATGCGCCGGCCCGCCTGGGCGGCGACGAATTCGTGGTCCTGATGCCACACACCACCTGCGAGCAGGCGGCGCCGATTGCCGAGCGCCTGCGCCAGCGGATCGCCGAAACCCTGCAGGCGCTGGGCCGCATCGGCGACGCCGTCACCATCAGCGGCGGACTGGCCTGCTTCCGCGCCGGGGACGGTTCCTGCGAAGACGTAATGAAACGGGGCGACGATGCCCTGTACCAGGCCAAGCGCGCCGGGCGAAACCGCATTGTCGGCGCCGAGTGAGGCTTGCTAGGGCTTGATAAAAGGTTCAGAATTCCCTCAAAGCCCGAGGGAGGTTGCAATGGACTCACTACTACAGTTCAAGCCTGGCGACACCTGGCTGCAGCGCAGCCGCGGCACGCGCGCCATGAACCACCTGCTGGCACCGGCGTCCGCGCCGCGTGCCGCCACCCTGCCTGTCTTTGGCCGATGGCGTGGCCGTGAATCCCTTCCCACTCACCTGCTGGACAAACTGCGCGAATCGCGCGCCAACAGCGCCTATGCGCGCCGCCTGGAAGACCTGCAAGTCTGCGTAGCGCGCGCCGAAGTGCAATTGCGCCAGCTGGGTGCAGCCCAGCCCTGGCAAGTCCCAGGCGCCGGCCCCGTGCTGGGCGGCGACGCCATGCTGGCAAGCTGGCACAAGATGGCCGGCGGCGGCCCGCTGGCACGCGAGTTCGCCACCTATGCCTGCCATGTTTCGGCCTGCACCCGCCAGTTGCAGGAGGCGCTCGCCAGCTTCGACATGCTGCTGCAGCAAGCAAAATCGCCCGATCGCCACGCCCCGCTGTATGAGCTGGCCGAACGCCTGATCGCCTGGGGCGACGCCCTGGTGGAAGATGAAGTGGCGGACGAAGTCATGCTGCGCATCCAGGCCTACCCCGAGCTGTACGAGGAAATGCTGGACGAGGGAGACGGCGGCAGCGATGAAGCCGCCGCCAGCCTGGAGTCGCTGGGCGATGCCGACCTGCTGCGCCTGGACTGGGCCGGCGGCCAGCGCACCAGGCTCCTGAAGGCCATGACCCGCCTGCGTCCCCAGGCTCCAGCCAACTGATACGGTCGTTTCCGGGCGCTTCTGCGCCTGTTTTTCGAGGCTGGGCCGTTGCACAATAGGCCCAACCCCGAAAGGAAACGACATGGACGATACCAAACCCCGCGGCTTCGGCGAAACCATGCTGGCCGTCGCCTGGTCCTTCATCGGACTGCGCCGGCGCAGCGATTTTGAACGCGACGTCGGCGCCCTTCGCCCCGGCTATGTGATTGCCGGCGGGCTGATTGCAGCGAGCTGCTTCATCGGCATCCTGCTGTTCGCGGTACGCCTGGGCACATCGTGATGCAGCTTGAACACGCCCACCAGGGAATCGAGGTGGGCGGCCTGCTGCTTCAGCGCATCGGCCGCTGATGCGGCCTCTTCCACCAGCGCGGCGTTCTGCTGCGTCACGGTATCCATTTCCGTCACGGCCCGATTGATCTGCTCGATGCCGGCGCTCTGCTCATCGCCGGCCGCCGTGATTTCCCGCATGATCTGCGACACCCGCTGCACCGAAGACACCACTTCATCCATGGTGCTGCCGGCGCGCGCCACCAGCGCGCTGCCCTGGTCCACCTGCTCCACCGAACTGACGATCAAATCCTTGATTTCCTTGGCAGCCGCCGCCGAGCGCTGAGCCAGCTGGCGCACCTCGCTGGCAACGACGGCAAAGCCGCGCCCCTGCTCGCCGGCGCGCGCCGCCTCCACCGCCGCATTCAGGGCCAGGATATTGGTCTGGAACGCGATGCCGTCGATCACGCCGATGATGTCCGAAATCTTGCGTGAAGAGTCGCTGATCGAACCCATGGTCCGCACCACCTGCCCCACAACCGCGCCGCCCTGCTGCGCCACCGCCGTCGCCGCTGCAGCCAGCTCGTTGGCCTGGCGCGCATTGCTGCCGTTTTCGCGCACGGCGCTGGTGAGCTCCTCCATCGACGATGCGGTCTCCTCCAGCGCGCTGGCTTGCTGCTCGGTGCGCGACGACAAGTCCAGGTTGCCGGCGGCGATCTGGGTCGCGGCAGTGTTGATGGTCTCGGTCCCCTGCCGCACTTCGGACACGATACGCAGCAGGCTGTCGCGCATCACGCTCATGGCCTTCATCATGCTTGCTTCGTCATCCTTGCGGGTTTCAACGTGCACGGTCAGGTCGCCGGCAGCAATGCGGCCCGCGATTTCGGCCGCCACATCGGGCTCCCCGCCCAACTGGCCAAGCAGGCGGCGCGCAATCAGGATGGCGGCACCCACGCCCACTACCAGCGCCAGGCCGCTCATGACCAGCATCAGGGCGCGGGCTGCGGCATAGGCTTCGGCCGCTGCGGCGGCATCCCGCGCATTGTGCCGCCGTTGGAGCTGCACGTCTTCGTCCATCACATCCTGCCAGCGCTGGGTGGCCGGGCCGGCCTTCTGCATCAGCAGGGCCACCGCTTCTTCATCCTTGTGCTGCGCAGCCAGCTGCAGCAACTGGTCAGTCAGCGGACGCGCTTCCTGCTGCAGGGCGCGGATGCGGCTGCGGATCGCCTTGCCTTCCTCGGTGGCGGGCAAGGCCTCCAGCGCCGCCTGCGCCTTGTCGTATTGGGCCCGCGCCGCCTGGATCTTGGGCAGTTCGCGCTGCATCGCCGCTTCATCGGACAGCAGCACCATGGTGCGCGTCACACGGGCGACGATATGCACCGCTTCCGACATATCCTGTATATAGGTCAGCTTCGCCACATTAAGCTGCACGACTTTTTCAAGCTGGGCGTGGATGCGGTGCATGTTATAGATACCGAGCCCCGACACGCCGGCCATCAGCGCCAGTACCAGGCCAAAGCCCAGCGCCAGCCGGGTGCCCACCTTCATCGATTGCTTCGACATGGCTATTCCTTTCGTAGCGACTCTGCAACCTCGGTACTGCAAATAGGCAAGACTACACCAATTCAATTAGAATCTGTCGATTCCAAAATATAAGCCGCCGCCCCCACATGAACCTGCAAGTGATCCTCAATCTGGCCGTTGCCGCCATTGTGCTGGCCTTCCTCGTCGTGCAGCAGAAACGCCATGCCAGCTTTACCGTGCGCGTGTTCAGCGCCCTGGGACTGGGTGTGGTGCTTGGCGCCGGGCTGCAGGCGCTGTACGGCGCCGGTAGCGAAGTAGTCAAGGTGACCGGCCAGTATCTCGATATCGTCGGCAGCGGCTACGTCAAGTTGCTGCAGATGATCGTGATGCCGCTGATTATGGTGTCCATTGTTTCGGCCATCCTCAAGCTGCGCAACGCCAGCTCGCTGGGCAAGATCAGTGCCCTCACCATCGGCACCCTGATGCTGACGACCACCGTGGCGGCGGCGATCGGCATCCTGATGGCCAAGCTGTTTGGCCTGAACGCGGCGGGCCTGGCCTCCAATGCAGCGGAAGTGGCGCGCGGAGCCTACCTGGAAGGCAAGCTGGCGGACGCGCAGTCGATATCGCTGCCGAACATGCTGCTGTCCTTCATCCCGAGCAATCCCTTCCTCGACATGACCGGCGCTCGCAAGACATCGACCATTGCGGTCGTCGTGTTTGCGGTGTTTGTCGGCGTGGCAGCCATCGGCATCGCGGAAAAGAAACCCGAACACTTCACTTCCTTCGACCACGCGGTGCATGTGGCGCACACCATCGTGATGCGGATCGTGACGCTGGTGCTGCGCCTGACGCCCTATGGCGTATTCGCGCTGATGGCGCAGGTGGTATCCAGCTCCAGCTATGCCGACATCCTGAACCTGATCGGCTTCGTGGTGGCATCCTACTGCGCCCTGCTGCTGATGTTCTGCGTGCACCTGGCGATGGTCAGCGCCAGCGGCCTCAATCCGCTGCGCTACACGAAAAAGATCCTGCCGGTGCTGACGTTCGCCTTCACATCCCGCACCAGCGCAGGCTCCATTCCGATGAGCGTGCAGACCCAGACCCAGCGCCTGGGCACGCCGGAAGGCATTGCCAACTTTGCCGCTTCATTTGGCGCCACCATCGGCCAGAACGGCTGCGCGGGCATCTACCCGGCCATGCTGGCGGTGATGATCGCGCCGACGGTCGGCATCGATCCATTCACCGCCTCATTCCTGGTGCCGCTGCTGGCGATCATCACCATCGGTTCCGTCGGCGTGGCCGGCGTGGGCGGCGGCGCGACCTTTGCCGCGCTGATCGTGCTGTCTTCCATGAACCTGCCGGTGGCTTTGGCCGGCCTGCTGATTTCAATCGAACCGCTGATCGACATGGGCCGCACCGCGCTGAACGTCAGCGGCTCGATCGCCGCTGGCACGGTCACCAGCCGCGTGATGGGCGAGACCAATATGGCGGCCTTTGCCAGCGACCAGGAATTGCAGGTCGATTCTCAAGGTACGGCTTAGAGCACCAGTAAACTCCGTCATGAACGTATTCAAGTCCCTGCCGCTGCTGCAGTTACACGAACACCTGGCCAACTTGAAACCAGGCGTCAGCAAATTTGAACCCGACAACGCGCTGAAGGATGTATGCCTCTGTGCAGCCAAAGTGATCTGGGACCAAACCGGGCTGTCCGCCTGGGATGCTCGCCCCCGTGCTGTGCAACACTTCTACGAATATGGTAACGGGACGCTGGGTTTCGCCCACGTCAATGCCGACCACAAAGACTGCTTCGTGATGATCATCTTCGATCGTAAATCATCGACACCGTCCGGCTACCTGCTGTTCGATATCGGCGCCGAATATGCAGAACCGCTCTATATCTGCCCAGCCATCAATCATGAAGGCCCGCCGACCGAGGAAATGATCGAGAACTCGATTCCAACACTGATGTCCCATCAGGATCCGTTTGCCGTCGTCGATATAGGGTATGGCACGTACATGCAGGTCCTTCAAACTGGGGAAAACTCTTTCCGGCTGGAACACCAGCACGTGAACACAGCGCACCACTACGAGTCCGTGCGCGAGGTATCTGCACAAGAAGCGATATCGGCCCTGAAGTCCTACGCATTCGGCAAAAAGGAGTGGGCGGCCGAGATCTCGTGGAAAAAACTGGATCTCTGAATTTGTCCTATCGAGTTACACAGGGCAAGATGCGAACCTTCATGCTCGGCAGGCAGGTCCTGCATCCACCTGGATATGCAGAGCGCTCCTGTTTACTGGTCAGCTACAGGTTGCCCTGGCTGCCGTATTGTTACGTCTTATGCCACGAGCCCAACTCTGACGGAGCGATTGTCCCGGTCACAGAACTTATGTCGTTCTTCCTCCTCCAGGCAGAGCAACTGGCCGTTGAAGCAACTGATGATCCGCAGGCCTTCATGCTGATCCATAGCGGAACCTCCGTCCGCAAGCGATCAAACTGGCATATGCATGTATTCGTGATCCAGCACCGTTGGCAGAAGGCCTGGATTTATATGATTCTGGGAGCAAAGAATCTCGCAGTGATTGCTGCCACCGGGATTCGTAGCATCACAGGTCACCGTTCGACGAGCGAGAGCAATACACTTTCCACATGACCCAAAGGATTTCAAAACCTGAGGCATACATCATCGGACGCGCCTCACTGCCCGACGGTCGGCATTGCTTGTCCTGGCGTCGCTCGTGGCATCGTTCAAAACAAATTAAACACATATGCGAGTATTTCTTGATGACGAACGCACTACTCCCGAGGGATGGGTGCGAGTCTATTGGCCCGACGAAGCCATCGCGCTATTGGAAAGTGGCGCAGTGGAAGAGTTGAGCCTCGATCATGACCTGGGCGACGACGAACGCGGCACCGGGTATGACGTGGTGCTTTGGATCGAAAAAGCCGTGGCCCTTCGCGGATTCAAGCCGCCCAGGGTCTTCGTGCACTCTGCCAACTCGTCGGCGCGAGACAAGATGATCGCCGGCATTCAGTCGATCGAACGCATGGCGCAGCAAAAATAAAGGCCGCAACCGGCCTTCCTTCCATTTTCAACTGTCCGAAATCGGACACCTTTGTGCGGAAGCGGCCGCGGCTACCCTCCTGCCGCCACGGAAAATAGCGGCTTGCAGGCATGGCACGGAGTTTGCTGTGCTCCTGCCATGGACCAGGAAATCAATCCCTCAATTATCAAGCGCCGCCGGCGCGCCACGCTGGCTGCGATAGGCGCTGGACTGGCGGTTGTTTGTGCCGCCGTATGGGGCGTCAACCGTGCGGTGGCGCCAAGTGCAGCCGCCAATGAACTCAATATCGCAGAAGTGCGCCAAGGGAGCATCGCCGACACTATCAGCGCCTCGGGCATTGTCGTTCCGGTCCACGAGGAGCAGGTACCCAGCCCGATCCAGACCCGCATTGCCAAAATCCATGCGCGGCCCGGACAGCAGGTCAGTGCCGGCGCCTTGCTGCTGGAACTGGATAACCAGTCGGTCAAGCTGGAACTGGAACGGCTGAAAGAACAGCTGGCGCAACAGGATAACCGCATCCAGAACCTGCGCCTGGAGCAGGAACAGAAGCGCAAGCAGCTAAACAGCAGCATCGAATTGCTGCAACTTGACCTGCAATCGACACGTGCCAAGCTGCAGCGGTCCCAAACTTTGCGCCAGCATGGCGGAGTCTCGGCGGAGGATTTGCTGACCGCCGAGCTGAATGTCAAACGCAACGAGATCCAGTTGCGCCAGCAGCAGGAACAAGTGGAGGACGTGCGCCGTGCCACCGCCAGCAATATCGAAGGTGCGCAGCTACAGCAAAGCATCCTGCGCAAGCAGCTGGCGCAGCAGGAAGAACTGCTGGCCCGCACCCAGGTGCGGGCGCCTTTCGACGGCATGCTGACCTGGTTGCTACAGGAGGAAGGCGCGGCAGTGGCAACCGGCCAACTGGTGGCGCGCGTATCGGACCTGCACAATTACCGCGTGGAGGCCACGCTGTCCGACTTCCACGCGCGACGCATTGAGCCGGGCCAGCAAGTGCTGGTCGAGCAAGGCGCGCTGCAATTGCACGGCAAGGTACAGACCATCCTGCCCGAAATCCAGGACGGCACCGTCAAGCTGCTGGTCACGCTCGACCAGTCAAATCACCCGCAGTTGCGCAATAAGCTGCGCGTGGACGCAAACATCGTTGCCGCACGCAAGGAAAGCGCGCTGGTCGTGGCACGCGGTCCCGCTTTCAATGGGCGCGGCAGGCAAGCCATCTTCGTGCTTAACGGAGGAACGGCGCGCAAGGCCATGCTCGATATCGGCGCCAGCGACAGCAAACAGGTTGAAATCCTCGGCGGCGCAAGCGCCGGCGACCGCATCATCATTTCCGATACTTCCCGTTTCAAAGATTACGACACCATCAGGATCGCCCAATGATCAAACTCGACAAAATCAGCAAGACCTACCATACCGACAAGGTGCAGACCCTGGCCTTGAAGGACATCGACCTGCACGTCCGCAAATCGGAATTCGTCTGCATCATGGGCCCCAGCGGTTGCGGCAAGAGCACGCTCCTGAACATCATCGGCCTGCTGGACCGACCCGGCGCGGGCAACATCCATATCGGTGGCCTGCCAGTGCAGTCGTACAAGGACAAGCATGTAGCGCGCCTGCGCAATGACACCTTCGGCTTCATCTTCCAGAGCTTCCACCTGATTAATGACCTGCGCGTAATCGACAATGTGGAACTGCCCCTGCTCTATCGCAGCATGCCTGGCGGCGAACGCCGCGAAAGGGCCCGCGCCGCGCTGGAGAAAGTCGGACTCGGCGCCCGCATGGAGCACTACCCGAACCAGCTCTCCGGCGGCCAGCAGCAGCGCGTAGCCATCGCACGCGCCATGGTCGGCCAGCCCGATGTCCTGCTGGCCGACGAACCAACCGGCAACCTCGATAGCAAAATGGGGGCGGAGGTGATGGACATTCTTCTCAAGCTGAACGAGGAAGGCACTACCGTGGTCATGGTCACCCACGACGAAGCCGAAGCACGCCGTGCGCACCGCATCGTGCGGGTCTTCGATGGCCAACTGGTAGCGTAAGGAGGCTCCATGCTGAAAAATTACCTGCTTACAGCCTGGAACGTCTTCCTGCGCCGTAAGCTTTTCACGGCAATCAACCTGGCCTGCATCATCCTGACCCTGGTGGTGCTCCTGGTCGTGACCGCCATGCTGCAGGAGGCTTTCTACCCTTCCGGAGTAGAACACCGCAGCAACCGCTTCCTGCAGGTGCACATGATCGAGGCGACCAATGAGAAACACACTTCGCTAAGCCGCGGCCCCCTTGGCTACCGCGTCATCGACAAGTACCTGAAGCCGATGCCGGGTGTGGAAATGGTCGCCGCTGTCACTGGCATCGAGCCGACATCCGTCATCATGAACGGCGCCAGCACCGAAGTGAACATGCGCCATGCCGACGCTGAATATTGGCGAGTGCTGGACTTCAAGGTGTTGGCCGGCCGCGTCCCCAACGAAGACGACGTGGCACAGGGCCGCATGGTCGCCGTGCTGGCGCGTTCCATGGCGGTCAAGCTGTTCGGCGATCCTGCGCCGCTGGGACGACAAATTGGAACGGGCGGCCAAACCTTTACCGTCATTGGGGTGGTGCAGGATGCGCTGCACCTGAACTCCTACGCGGATATGTGGGTTCCGATCACCACTTATCCCAACACCAGCTACCGCCACCAGATGACGGGCCGCTTCTTTGCCCTGCTGCTGGCGCGCACCCCGGACGACCTGCCAGCCATTCGCGCAGAAGTGCAGCGCATTGCCGCGCGAATGGACTTTGCCGGCGATCCGGAATTCACTTCGGCTCAGATCTGGGCCGACAGCAAGATCGATATGTTCGCCCGCAGCCTGTCCAGCAGTAAAGACAGCAATCCCGATGCCGGCGCCCTGGTACTGAGTGGAATTGCCGCGCTGATGGTGCTGTTCATGCTGCTCCCCGCACTGAACCTGGTGAACCTGAATGTCGGCCGCATCATGGAACGCAGCACCGAGATCGGCGTGCGCAAGGCTTTCGGCGCCAGCAATGGTCAACTGGCGGCACAACTGGTGTTGGAGAACGTGGTGCTATGCCTGGCCGGCGGCGCCATTGCGCTGGCACTGGCGGCAGCTGTGCTTTGGTGGCTTGAAGCGGCCGGCCCGATCCCTTACCTCAGAGTCGGCATCAACTTCGCGGTATTCGGCTGGGGCCTTCTGATTACTATCGTCTTTGGCGTGCTGTCCGGCCTGGTGCCTGCCTTGAAAATGTCCCGCCTCGATCCCGTCCATGCATTGAAAGGAGCCGCGTGATGTTTCGCCACTTGATGAAACTGACCTGGAAGCGCAAGACGCGCAATATGCTTCTGACCGTGGAAATCATGCTGGCTTTCGCGATCGTGTTTGCCATTGCCGCCACCGGAGTGCGTTACTGGCAGTTATACAGCCAGCCGCTCGGATTCCAGTACGCGGGTGTATGGGCGGTACAGTTACAACCGCCAAACGGTAGCCAGTTGGGCCGTACCGAGGGCGTGCATGACCGCTTCCTGCGCGCACTGACGGCAATGCCACAAGTGGAACACGCGGCCTTGACCACGTTCGCCATGTTCCAGGACGCCAGCATGGTGAGCCGGCTTGCCCTGCCGGATGGCAGCCGTCAGGTACGCGCCAACATGGCGGAAGCCAGCGATCAGTTCTGGACGACCATGGGGATGAAACTTGATGCAGGCCGCTGGCCTTCGGAGCAGGACGAGGGGGCAGATGCCATCGCGACGGTGATAAACCGCCGCATGGCGGATGAATTGTTTCCAGGCGTTTCGCCGCTAGGCAAGCTGATGGCGGCCGAATCCAGCGACCCGAGGGATGCGCGCCACTTCCGGATTGTCGGCGTGACCGAAGACTTTCGAAGCATGGGTGAATTCATGTCGCCTCGCCCATTCATGCTGTTCCGCCACTCTCAACTCGATGGCAACAAGATGCAAATGACACTGATGCTCAAGATGCGCCCCGGCACGCCACGCTCCTTTGAGCTTGAGCTACAGCGCCAGCTCAAGCAAGTGCGCAATGACTGGAGCTATACCATCAACCCACTGACAGAGTTGCGCAATGCGCAACTTGAGGTGCAACTGGTGCCGCTCAAGGTGCTGGCAGTCATTGCAGCCTTCCTGCTGGCGATGGTGGGTTTCGGCCTGTTCGGCGTGTTGTGGCAAAACACCACCAGGCGAATTCCGGAAATCGGCCTGCGGCGGGCAATGGGCGCCACTGCGGCCGGCATCGCGCGCCAGATCGTGACGGAGCAACTGCTGCTAAGCAGCGTGGCGATAGCGGCCGGCCTGGCCTTGCTGGTGCAATTGCCGTTGACCGGGGCTCTCGGCGAAGCGTTGAACTGGCAGGTGTTCGCGGGTGCATCAATCCTTTCAATGACTATTATCTATCTGCTATCCTTGCTGTGCGCCGTGTACCCAGGGTGGCGCGCCAGCCGGCTCCATCCTGCCGCTGCCCTGCACCATGAATAATAGGAAGACATGCGCCGTATCTTGATTGTTGACGACGACAGCGCCGTACAGGTTTCGCTGCAACTGCTGCTGAAACAGGCGGGCTATGAGGCGCGCTGCTGCGATGATCCGCAACAGGCCTTGCAGGCGCTGTCCGGCAGCCAGTTCGACCTGGTGCTGCAGGATATGAATTTCTCGCTGCAGACCAGCGGCGAGGAAGGCTTGTCACTGCTGGCCGCCATCCGTGCCGCCTGCCCCGCCCTGCCGGTCCTGCTGATGACCGCCTGGGGTTCGATTTCGCTGGCAGTGAAAGGCATGCAGGCCGGCGCCGCAAATTTCTTCACCAAACCCTGGGATAACGCGCAGTTGCTGGAACTGGTGCGCACCACGCTGGCTGCATCGCCTCAGCTTGGCGCGGGCGCCGAGGGGCCATCGCGCGGCGAGCTGGATAGCCAGTTCGACTTTTCCAACATCATCGGCGAACACCCAAAACTGCTGCGCGTGCTGGCCGCCATCGGCCAGGTGGCGGCCACCCGTGCGCCGGTGCTGATCCTCGGCGAAAGCGGCTGCGGCAAAGAGCTGGTGGCCGATGCGATCCACCGCAACAGCCCGCGCGCTGCGCTGGCCCCGGTCAAGATCAACATGGGCGCGATCACACCCAGCCTGTTCGAAAGCGAAATGTTCGGCCATGTGAAAGGCGCATTCACCGATGCGCGGATTGACCGGCGCGGCCACTTCGCAACGGCGCATGGCAGCACCTTGTTCCTCGACGAGATCGGCGAACTGCAACGCCCCGACCAGGTCAAGCTGCTGCGCGTGCTGCAGGACCAGGCCTTCACCCCGGTTGGCGCCAGCCGCACCGAGCAAGCCGACGTACGGGTAGTTTCCGCCACCAACCGCGAGCTGGCGGAGATGGTGGCCGATGGCAGCTTTCGTGAAGACTTGTTCTATCGCCTGAACCTGATCACGATCCGCCTGCCGGCGCTGCGCGAACGGCGCTCCGATATCCCGCTGCTGGTGCGGCACATCCTGGGCACCGTCGCCAGCAGCTACGGTTTACCCCCGGCCAGCGTCACGCCACCCGCCATGGACTGGCTGGTGGCGCAACCCTGGCCGGGCAATATCCGGCAGTTGCGGCAAACCCTGGAACGCACCATGCTGCTGGCTGGCCGTGCACAGCTCGACAAGCCCGACTTCATCACGTCCAGCGCGCACGAGGAAGGCGGCAGCCAGCGCCTCCGCGTCGACGGCATGACGCTGGACCAGGTGGAACGGCTCATGATCGCAAAAGCGATGGAGCAGCACCAAGGCAATATCACGCGCGTCGCAGCCACGCTTGGACTGTCGCGCGCCGCCCTCTACCGCCGCCTCGAGCGCCACGGCATACCAGAGTCCGTGTCCCACCTTGGGGCCTGACCCCATGGTGGGACACGGGCACAGCCGTATGCGGATTCACTTCTATAGCTACCTGGCGGCGCTGCACGCGTTGCTGTTCGTGCTGGTGTTCTATCTGTTTCGTGACCGGCCTTGGGTGTTCCTTGGACTGGAAGTGCTGTTGGTCGGCAGCTTCCTGCTTGGCGTGCGCCTGCTGCGCCGCGCGCTGGAGCCGCTCGGCTACACCCAGCGCCTGCGCGAATTGCTGCAGGACCAGGACTATGCCGCGCGCCTGCGCGACAGCGGGAACGGCAGCGACGAGCTAAGCCAGTTGATCCGCCAATTCAACGCATTGCTTGGTTCCCTGCATGCAGAGCGTTTGCGCATCGGTGAGCAGCAAGGGTTCCTGGACCGTCTGCTGGAGGCGACTCCCAGCGCTGTCATCGTGTTTGATTTCGACGGCCATATTTCCTTGCTGAACCCCAGCGCCGCCGCCTTGCGCCACCGTGAACACCTGCTGCAGCAAATGGCAAGCCTGCCCGACGGCGCGAGCACCATGCTGTCCGATCCGGATGGCCGCCGTTATCGAGGCCAGCGCGGCCAGTTCCATGACCGCGGCTTTGCACGCCGCTTCCTGCTGCTGGAAGAATTGACGGAAGAACTGCAAAGCTCCGAACGCGCCACCTATGAAAAGCTGGTGCGCGTGCTGGGCCACGAAGTGAACAACACCGTGGCTGCAACCGGTTCCGTGCTGGAATCGCTGCTGTTCTACCGCCGCCAGTTGGCCGAAGCCGACGGCGAGGACTTCGCCACCGCCATCAATGCGGTCAAGCGCCGCAATGCCAGCCTGGGGGAATTCATTGAGCGCTTTGCCCATGTCGCCAAGCTGCCTGCGCCGGAACTGCGGCCCTGCGCCGTACAGGACGTGGTGGAAGACATCATCTACCTCTACCGCGAACCATGCCGCAGCCGCGGCATCAGTATCGGCTGGCGACACCGCGTCGAGGCCGGGCCGTTGCCGCTGGACCGTCACCTGATCGAACAGGCCCTGCAAAACCTGGTCAAGAACGCGATGGAGGCGGCCGACGCCACGCAGCAGGAACGCGGCGGAAAAGCTTCCATCGAACTCGAACTGGTTCGAGAGGCCGATAGCATGCGCCTTTCCGTGATCGATTCCGGTGCCCGGCTGGCCGGTGTGCCCACCAGCCAGTTGTTCACCCCCTTCTTCACCACAAAAAAAGGCGGCCAGGGCATCGGATTACTGCTGGTGCGTGAAGTCCTGCTGCGGCACGGCCTGGCCCATCGCCTGGCGCCCAATGCTGCAGGCGAAACTTCATTCGACATCTGGTTCCCGCTCGTATTCCCGCACGGCAACGTGGCCTGACCGCATCACATTTGGTCTGATTGATTGAAATATTGGTCAGGCCAATATAAGATTGACAGGCCGACCAGGCACGCCTATTAGCCCCACCGGAGCGCACGATGAAAAAAACCATAATGGAGACATTGGTGGCTGCCGTACTCGCCACCGGAATTGCACACGCAGCACCGCTACCTTTGCAGGACGCCGTCATCACCGCCACATACAACGGCTCGGCAGACGCCATTTTCGGCCTCGACCACCTGTTCCAGCTTGAACCGGGTTCCAACACCACGACCCTCGACCCATCCGGCACCGGCGTTGAATTCCTCAGCGCCGATGCACTGTTCGGCTTTGATTTCGACGCCAGCGGCCTGATGACAATCATCGCCAACGGCGCAATCACCCCGGGCAGCTACCAGTTCCATTTCGACTTCGGCAATACCCTGGCCGCGCCGCTGACGGCCTTCAAGCTGCTCGATGGCAGCGGCATCGGCGGCCTGCCTGTGCTGTCGCTGGCCGCAAACGGCACCTCGATCGACATCGACCTGAGCGGCACCACCTGGACCGAATTTGCCAGCATCACTGCCCAACTGGATGCTGCCGCCGTGCCGGAACCTGGCAGTGCAGCGCTGATGCTGGGTGGCTTTGCCGCCTTGGCGGCCAGCCGCCGCCGACCACGCCGCAGCTAACGCCACGCCCCTCTTCCAAGGAGATTCACATGGAACTTAAAGGTTTCAGGACTGCGCTCGCCCTGCTTGCGGCGCTATGCCTGCCCGCGCACGCCGCCGACGACCCGGCGCGCATTGTCGCACCAGCAGATGGCTGGGCAAGCCAGGCAGGCGGCACCGCCGGCGGTTCGGTCGCCGTCTCGTCGCAAATCTACAGCGTTGCCAATCGCGCGCAATTGGTGAACGCCATCAATAACGGCGGCGTCAATCCCAAGATCATCAAGATCACTGGCACCATCGACATGACCGAAGGCGTGCCTTATGCGAACACTGGCGACCAGGCCATTCGCGGTGCCATCCGCCTGAAAAGCAATACGACGCTGATTGGCGCTGGAGCAGGCGCCGGCATTGTCAACGGCCATATCCAGCTTGTCGGCGTCTCGCAAATCATCATCCGCAACCTGAAAATCGTCGCGCCCTGCGATGTCGGCCCGGTGTGGGATCCAAACGATGGCGCCAACGGGGCGTGGAATTCGGCCTACGACGCGATTGGCGTCTCCGGCTCCGACCATATCTGGATCGACCACAACACCTTCACCGATGCGCCGATGACCGACAACCTGCTGCCGACCGAAAACGGGCAGCTCAAGCAATGCCACGACGGCGCGCTCGACATCACCAACGCCTCCGACTACGTCACCGTGTCGTACAACGTCTTCGGCGAGCACCACAAGAACAACCTGATCGGCTCCGGCGACGGCGCCACGGCCGACGAAGGCAAGCTGCGCGTCACCTTCAGCAACAATGTGTTCCGCAACGTCTCGAGCCGCGCGCCGCGCGTGCGTTTCGGCCAGGTCCACATGCTCAACAACTACTTCACCGGCAGCCGCGACGCCGCCGTGTATGCGAACCTGTACAGCATTGGCGCGGGCTACAACTCAAAGATCCTGTCGCACTCGAACGTCTTCGAAATCGCGGGCGCGCAGGGTTGCAGCAAAGTTGTGGTGAACCCGGGCGGCACCGCCACCGGCACTTTCAAGGACAGCGGCTCGCTGCTGAACGGCACCCTGCTGGCCGGCTGCACCATCAATAACAATGTAACCTGGACGCCGCCCTATGCGTTCAGCGTCCGCCCTGTCTCCCTGGTCAAGGCCAACGCCCTGGCGCAAGCAGGTGCAGGCAAGCTTTCCACCACCATCAGCGGCACGGGCGATACCAGCGGCACGCCTATCCTCACCCTGACTTGCCCGCCGAGCGGTTTGTACTTCTGCGACGACTTCCAGTCCGGCACTTCCGCCAACTGGGACTTGCTGCCTGTGGCGGGGCCGAACGGCAGCTTCAGCGTCAAGGCCGAAGCGGTCGGCGCGACGAATATGCTGATGCAGTACACGGCCGCCACCACTGGCGGCGTGCTTGCCCTGTTGAAGCCAGCCGCCATGGCCAATGTGCCGAACGGCGATTACTTTGTCGAGGCGCGCATCAAGCCGCAAACCAACAGCACAACCGGCAACAAGCAGCTCTACCTCGTCACCCGCTACGTCAACGCCACGAACTGGTATGGCGCCGGCTTGAACGTGCAGAACGCGAACACCAGCACCCAGGTCGAGATCGCGAAAATGCTCAATGGCGCGCTATCCCGGCCAAAGCAGGTGCGCAAGCCAATCAATATGGACTCGGTGTTCTACACCGTGCGCTTTGAAATGATCGGCAGTACGCTGACGGTCTACCTTGACGGCGAATCGCTTGGCTCGGTCACCGACACCGCCTTCAGCGCACGCGGGCTGGTTGGCCTGTACACCGCCAACAAATCATTCCAGATCGACGACGTGAGGATCGGCGATCCAAGCCTGAAGCCCTCGCAACTGACACTGAACCCAGCCACCACCAGCTACATCGCCGAGGCAGGCGATGCGCCATTGCAGCTGGCTGTCACCGCCGTCAAGCCGGATGGCGCGGCCGACAGCTTTACCGCCAGTTCCAGCAATCCGGCAGTGCTGGCTGTCGGCATCAGCGGCAACACGCTGGCATTGACGCCTGTCGGCGCCGGCAACGCCACGGTCCGCGTGAGCAGCGACAGCGATCCAACGCTGGTGCGCCAGATCAGCGCCACCATCGGCGCGCAATTTGTGCAGCCCACCCAGACCTACACGCTGACAGACCGCGCCTCACCTGCTGCGGCACAGGGCGAAGCCAAGATCGACGCCAGCCTGCGCCTGGTCTTCGACGGCACGCCGACGCTGGGCAACAGCGGCACTATCCGCATCTTCCGCAAGATGGACGATGCGCTGGTCGACGTGATCAAGCTGTCCGGCGAAACCGACGAACTGGGCTATCCCGGCCAGGCCGCAGTGCGCAAGGTGAACACCAACCCGATCGCCATCAACGGCAATGTGGTGACGATCAAGCCGCACACCGGCAAGCTGGCCTACGGCACCGAATACTATGTCGCGATTGCGAATGGCGTATTCAACGGCACCACGCTTGGCGGCACCCCGTTTGTCGGCATCGGCAAGCTGGGTAACTGGTCCTTCAGCACCAAGGCCGCCGCGCCGTCCGGTCCCGACCTGGTGGTCGGCGCAGATGCCGGCAGCGACTTCGCCACCGTGCAAGGCGCGCTGAACTTCCTGATGCAGGGCGTGGACAAAGCCACGCCGGCCACGGTCACGATCCGCAACGGCAGCTATAACGAACTGCTCTACCTGCGCGGCAAGGATAATGTGACGCTGCGCGGCGAAAGCCGGGACGGCACAATCATCCAGTACACCAACTACGACACCCTGAACCCCGGCACCGGCGCCAGCCAGGCTCCCGGCACCACTGCCGCAGCGGCCGGTGGGCGTTCCGTGATGCTGGCCGAAGCTTCCGACATGCTGGTGCTCGACACCCTCACCCTGCGCAACACCACCCTGCGCGCCGCCAACATCTCAGCGCAGGCGGAAACGCTTTACTTCAACAACGACAACGGCCGCCTGGTCGCACGCGACGCCGCCTTCTACAGCGAGCAGGACACGCTGAACCTGAAAGGCTGGTCATGGTTCTACCACACGCTGGTGGCCGGAAATGTCGACTTCATCTGGGGTGGCAGCCGCGCCGCCCTGTTCGAAGAAAGCGAGATCCGCTCGGTTGGCGACACCACCAGCGCCAGCAGCGGCGGCTACATCCTGCAGGCACGGGTGCCCAGCGCCACCGACAAAGGCTACGTCTTCCTGAACAGCCGCCTGACGCACGGTTCCGGTCCCGGCCCGGCCCACGGCGACGTACCGAACGGCGCCACCTACCTCGCCCGCAGCTCCGGCAGCGCAAGCGTATGGGACAACATCGCCTTCATCAACTGCCAGATGGATAGCCACATCGCACCGGTCGGCTGGGCCGGAGCAGGCGTGAACGGCCAGCCCGCGCCCAATCCGGCGGTCGCCAATGCCACCAGCGGGTGGCGCGAATACGGCAGCACCGACTTGATGGGCACCCCGCTCAACCTGGCCACACGCATCGGCGGCTACCAGCTCAGCCCCACCGACGTCGCCGCCGGCTTCGCCACCCGCGCCCAAATCTTCGCCGCCTACAACAACGGCGCCGGCTGGAACCCGTAAGTCCAGCAACAGCCCAGCCCGTGTCAACCTTGGGGTCAGGCTCTTTGGTTGACACGGGCTCAGCCTTGCGCGCGGTCGAGGCCGTGTCAACGCAGGAGCCTGACCCCAAGGTTGACACGGGCGCGGCCGTAATCTTGCGCGGCGGCGATTGTGTGCCGCCTCGGCTTCGCTTCGCTTACCATAGGCTTTTGACTATCCGCCGAAAGGTATGCGATGGAGCAAAAATGGCCGCAGCAGATCTGGCTCGTGCGGCACGGCCAGAGTGCCGGCAACGTGGCGCGCGATGCTGCCACGGCTGCCAACGAGTTTCTGATCGACATTGCCGAGCGCGATGTCGATGTCCCCCTCTCCGAACTGGGCTTGCGCCAAGCCGATGCACTGGCGCAGTGGTTTGCGGCCCTGCCGCCCGACCGGCAGCCCAACGTCGTGCTGTACTCCCCTTACCTGCGCGCCCGTGCCACCGCACAATCCGTGCTGCAATGCCTCGGCCCCGAAGACATGCTGGCCGTGGTTTCCGACGAGCGGCTGCGCGAGAAGGAATTCGGCATCACGGACCGGCTTACAGCCCTCGGCATCGCGGACAAATATCCGGAGCTGGCGGCGCAGCGCAAGCATGTCGGCAAGTTCTATTTCCGCCCGCCCGGTGGCGAGAGCTGGTGTGACGTGATCCTGCGTCTGCGCAGCGTGCTCGACACCATCACCCGCGAGTACCGGCGCGAGCGCGTACTGATCATCGGCCACCAGGTCATCGTGAATTGCTTCCGTTACCTGGTCGAGCGCATGGACGAGGAAACCATCCTCGCCATCGACCGCGCCGCCGACGTACCCAACTGCGGCGTTACTTCCTACCAGTTCGACCCGCAAGCGGGCAAGCGCGGCAAGCTGGTGCTGGAGCTTGAAAACTTTGTCGCGCCGCTGAAAGACAGCGGCACGCCCGTCACCGACAAGCCGGACATCCCGTCCGCGCCGAAACCATGAGCAACGCCGCCCCGACCGAACTGACTTCCGCCCTGCTGCGCGATTGGCCTTTGCCGCAACCCGGCTTCGATGGCGACAAGGAGGCGCGCGGCCACGTGCTGGTGGTGGCCGGTTCGGCGGAAATGCCCGGCGCCGCCATCCTGGCCGGAGAAGCCGCCTTGCGCGCCGGCGCCGGCAAGCTGACCATCGCCACCGCCGCCAGCGTGACGCCGCAAGTAGGCGCCGCCATCCCCGAAGCACGCGTGATCAGCCTCGGCGAAACACCGGCACACGGATTCCAGGCCGACAGCGCGCGCCGCCTCGGCGAGCTTGCCGGCAAGGCCGATGCCTTGCTGGTCGGCCCCGGCATGGAGGATGAAGCAAGCTGCGTGGAGCTGGTGCGCCACCTGCTCGAGCGGTTCAGCGCGATCCCCATCGTGCTCGATGCCACCGCCATGTGCGCAGTCCATCCGCGCGGCGAACCGCATTTGCTGGACGAGGCTGTCGATTGGGATCATTTCCGTTTTTCCACCCCGGTGCTGCTGACACCCCACGCAGGAGAACTGGCGCGCCTGACCGGCGGCACGCGCAACGAAATCGAACGGCAGCCGCATGGTGCGGCGCAAGCCGCCGCCGACCGCTGGAATGCCGTGGTTGCGCTGAAAGGCGCCACCACCGTGCTGGCGACGCCGGACGGCAAGCTGTGGCAACACCAGGGCGGCAATGCCGGCCTGGCTATTTCCGGTTCGGGGGATACCCTGGCCGGCATCATCGCCGGGCTATTGGCTCGTGGCGCTTCGCTGGAACAGGCCGCAGCCTGGGGCGTGGTACTCCACGCCGCCGCCGGCGAACAACTGGCGCTGCGTTGCGGCCCGCTGGGCTACCTGGCCCGTGAAATTGCAGCCGAAGTACCGGCATTGTTGCGGGTGCTGGCTGCCCCTTGAAAGGAAAATGAAGATGAACACCATGAGCAAAGCAGGCGCCCTGTTGCTGGGCGCAGCCCTGGCCGCCGGACTGGCCGGCTGCAAAAAACAAATCGAAGACACGACACCGGCGCCGGTAACCGCACCTGAAACGACGGCCCCTACGCCGCCGCCCGCCACACCGGCGCCCGCTCCCGTCACGCCAACCACGCCTCCGGCCGACACGACAATGCCACCGCCTGACACGACGACTCCGCCCGCCACCGGTACCACGCCAGGCACCAGCGGAACCAGCGGCACGCAAGGCACCGCTGGCGCCGGCCAGCCGGCCAATGTGCCTGACAAGACCGACCAGAAGGACATGCAGCGCGACCGGCGTCCTACTTATTAACGCGGAGGCCCAGCCATGCCGATTCTCCGCCATGCGGGCGCCCTGATGCTGGGCGCCCTGCTTGCAGCCGCACTCCCGGCCTGCAGCAAACATAACGCCGAAAGCCCCGCCAATCCACCGACCGGCGTAGGAACAAAAACCACGCCGGATACCGGCGGCACCGGCACTGCGCCCGCGCCGGCAGCCGCGCTTCCCAGCCCGCCAGCCACGGGCGCCGGCAACTCGACCAGCGGCGCAAGCGGCGGCAGCGCCGCCACCCAGGGAACGCAGCCAACGGCTCCCGACAGCAGCGCAACACCTGCCAACAGCCCGGCCGAAACACCGGGTACGTCAACCCCGCCCAGCGGCCAGCAGCCGGGCCGATAATGAAACGCCGGCGTCACAGCGTCGGCGTTTTTCCCTTTCAGGAGTATGCCGCTTCCATTAGCCCGCTCGCCAGCGTGCCAAGTTTCTGGTGATCGAAACTGCTGTTATTGAACACAATGACTGTGATGCCGTCCGCAAGCACGCGGCGCGCCACAAGACGGAACCCGCCATTCGAGCCATCCTCCCAAGCCGCCTCGCGTGCCTGCCCCGCGATCATCTCGACCTGGGTCCTGCCACCGAGCGCATAGCGCTGGCCGGGCATCTGAACCTTCATCAGCGTTGCGCGCGATGCAGGAGTCAAAAGACTTCCGTTGAGTACACCGTCCATCAGCCGCAACATGTCTGGTGCGCTGCTGTAGAAGCCACCGGCCATGGCCATGTAATCCGGCACCGCATTGACTCTTCGCTGCCATGCGGCAGGCGGTCCGGCGTAGGCCAGCGCCATTCCTGGCACGGCACTTGAGTCGCCCCGGAAAATCCCGCTGTCGCGCAAGCCCAGTGGCTGCGTCAACCAGTCTGCGACGCAGTCGCGATAGGAACGGCCCGCCACGTGTTCGACAACTGCCTTCACGATCAGCCAATTCGAATGTGAATAGTCCCATTCACTGCCAGGGGCAAAGCGCAGGTCCGCGCTGGCATAGCGATGGACGGATTCCATTTGTCCAAGCTCAGTAAGTGCCACTGCAGGATCGGCCTTCCTGGCTGCGATCAATTCGTTCGGCACGCCAGTGGAATGAGACATCAGGTGACGCAAACTTAGCTTCCCGCCATTGTCTGCGCGGTAGCCTGGCAGATAGCGCGTGATCGGCTCGTCCAGCAGCAGCATGCCCTGGTCAACCAGCTTCATGACGACGATCGAAGCGATCCATTTCGACACCGATCCCGCCTCGAATCGCGTGCTCAGCTCCATCGGAGCCATCGACTGCGGATCGGCCATACCCATAGCTTTGCTGAAAAGGATGGTCGAACCACGGCCAACAACGACGGTGCCGTTGAAGTCAGCATAGGCGCCGAGAAGCGCTTCATACCCGGGCAAGGCTGGCTCGGCGAAAGACGGCGCAATCGGCGCCATGGCAATAGCTCCCATAAGGCTCAAATACTCTCTACGGTTCATTGCAGGCGCCCCCTCGCGAAAAATCGGCGTCACCCGACAGGCGACGCCGACTATTCTACTTTGCAATCAGCAGCAGCAAGCCCCGCCCACAAACTCCATAGACGTAGTTTTCGCCACCGATAAAGTCTTCCGCACCTGGCGCACGAACCTGGCCGGCGCCTTCGGCCCAGGTGCAGCTGTCAGTCACGCGGTACCAGCTCTTGCCCGCGCCAGGCCATGGCAGCGTGAAATTCACGTTGCCGCTCCAGCCGTTGTAGGCAACGTAGATAGCCGAAGCGCTGTCGCCAAACTCGGTGCCGTCGATGCGCCAGGCAATCGCGTGGTTATTGCTGTCGTTGAAGTAAGTCGCATCGGCCACCGCCCCATCGGGCTTGAACCAGCGGAGCTGCTCCATCACATTGCCATTGCCATCCGTCGATGAATAAAAATTCGCTGGACGCAGGGCTGGGTGAGCTTTGCGGAAGGTGACCAGGCCTTTGGTGAAAGCCTGGAAGTTGGACTGATCGGCAGTCCAGCTCCAGTTTTGCCATGTGGCCACCGAGTCCAGGTTATACGGATTGTTGTTGCAGTTAATGCTGCGCAGCGACTCATCGCCACCCACCATCATCGGCACACCGCCCGACAACAGCATCAGCGCCATGCCGTTGCGCGCCGCCTTGCGCTGGTCGCTCGCCACGCCGCCCTGGTCCCAGCTATTGTTATTGTCTTCGCCGCCATCGCTTGGACCGTAGGGCCATGCCTGGCTGTTGTTCTTTGCATTGCAGCTATACAAGTCCTTGAGCGTAAAGCCGTCGTGCGCAGTGATGAAGTTCACCGAATGCCACGGCTTGCGCCCATCGTCGCCATACAGGTCGCTGGAGCCCGCGAAACGCGTGGCCAGTGTTCCCGGCGTCACAGCTACCTGCCCCATCTTGTTCTGGTCCTGCCGGATCACGTCGCGGTAGATACCGTTCCACTCCGCCCAGCCACTCGGGAAGCCGCCGACCTGGTACGAGTTGCCGCCGATTGCCCATGGTTCGGCGATATGGTCAACGCCGCTGCCACCGGTGGCAGCGCGAGCCGGCAGCTCCGCCACGATGCGGTTCAGCGCATTGCCGCTGTCCATTTTGTCGAAGTTGTAGCAGCCATGCTGGCAAGTGTTGCCCAGCACCGAAGCCAGGTCATAGCGGAAGCCATCAACGCCCAACTTGTCGCGCCAATAAGCCAGCGAATCGACGATCAGGTTTTGCGCCACCGTGTTGCGCGTGTTGTAGTTGCCACCCACCCCGGTGTTGTCCCAGGAGTTCTGGAAATCGCTGGTCAGCGAGTAGTAAGTCGGGTTATCCAGCCCACGCATGCCGTAGATGTTGTAGGTGGTCTTGTCGCCGGCATTCCACTGGCCACCCTCGCCCGTGTGGTTGTAAACCACGTCGATGTAGACCTTGATGCCGTTATCGTGGAAGGCCTTTACCATCTCCTTGAACTCGCGCGTCGGTCCACCGGCCGTCTGGTCATAACTGTAACGGCGGTCCGGCGCAAAATAGTTCAGGGTCATATAGCCCCAGTAGTTGTCACCTGTGTTGGAATTCGGATCGGCATCGTTGGTGTCATTCTGGGTCTCCTGCACAGGCAGGAATTCAATCGCGGTAACGCCAAGGCTGGCCAGGTATGGCGCTTTCAGTCCCGCGCCTTTGTAGGTGCCGCGGTAGGCAGCCGTGATGCTGCTGTCATTCCTGGTGAGTCCACGCACATGGGCTTCGTACACGATGTCGTCCTTGAAGGCGCGCGTCGGCTTTGTGCCGATAGATTGGGTATCTCCCTGCAGCACGATGCCTTTAGGTGCGCTGCTGCCGCTGTCGATGTTGCGGTACAGGGCGCCGCTGGCGTAGATATTGCCATTGCTCATGGTTGCAGTGGTCGGATCGTGGCTGATCTCCAGCGCGTAAGGATCGGTCAGCAGCTTATTAGGGTTGAAGCGGTTGCCATTGGCGTCGACGTCGGTGATGAAGCCGGTCGAGGAACCCTTGGTCCAGGCCGCGTTGTACGGCCAGTTCGGCCCCCAGGCGCGATAGCCGTAATAGACCGTGCCAGTGATGCCGTAGCTGGCCAACTGGTTGCTGGTAACGTTCAGGCTCCAGATGCCGCCAGTGCCAAGGGTCATCGGCAGGCTGACTTTTTCCTGCTGGCCGGTGGCGGCGCTATACAGGTACAGGTCGATGCGGGTTGCGCGGCTGGAGTAAATCTTGAAATTGATGCTGGATTTGGTGGCGTCGTAGGCGGCGCCGAGGTTGTTGGCATTGATTGCGGCTTGGACGACGACCGGGCTGCCAAACAAAGCGCAACCCAGCATCGCCAGCCCGAGGGCACGGCGAATTTTCATGTAGTCTCCCTATTTTCTATTTATGTACTTTTGCTACTTAGTAGCGAATCGATTGTGCGCCATACCCATGGTTTACTCAACCAAACCGGCAGCCATGCGACGTAATTTAACTACAGAATATTTTCAGGCGGACCGTTACCGCGGTCGTCATCATCCCCCTCGAGAAAACGCTTTTCGCCCGAATTTGGGAGGTTTTATGCGCGCAAATTCCAAAAACCTGGGGTCTGACATTGCATAAATCGCCAATAGGCGGCATCATAAAATTTTACAAAACGTCAATATGACGTCCACTTTACGTTCGGCGTATGGAACTCCACATCATTTACACTGAAACGGATATGTTTCTGTCCAAGGCACGTTTCGAATTGTGGCGCGATATACAGGACCAACATTCCGACTACAAGACTTCGCTCGGCCCTTGGGCCCCGGACGCTGTGATTGACTATCTCGCCTTCGATTACCCTGATCTTGCGCCGTCAGCGGCTAAGCAAGTAGAGGCCCTGCTCGCAGGCGAAAGCCGAACTTGCGTGGTTACGTTCAAATGACGCTGTCGGCCGAACAATTCATTCAACCGGACGCGCTAAAGCGCGCCGGTTAATTCAAGCACGTTGTACCTCGCTTTGATTTGATCGTGATGCTTGCCTCCGCCACTTCGTTTAGCTTTTGCGCCGCTGCCAAATCTGGCCGTGCGGCTTCCGGCAGCGTTTTGGCCACTGGCAGCGCTGCGTTCTGCGGCAAAGGTAAGCAAGTACGGTATGCTGCTGTTCGTGTTGGCGCTTGCGCGGACGCATCGATGGCAACGCCTTCGTGGCAAGTTCACGCGCGTTGCACAACCCTACATTCGAGCGGACGCGCTAAAGCGCACCGCTCAATTCCACGTTAGGCTTTCTATGGCAAGGCTATCGAAAATCTCAATTGATCTTGGCACAGTCAGCGATGCTCGCGAGCTTCATCATGTGCTGATGGAACGTCTGGATTTCCCTGGCTGGTATGGCTGCAATTGGGATGCCTTCTGGGACGCGATCACTGGACTGGTTGAAATGCCAGAATTGCTCGAAATAGAGAATTGGAAGATTTTTTCTGCTCGCCTACCGGACGAGGCGAAGCACCTGGAGACGTGCCTTCAAGAGATGGCAGAGGAGTTTCCTCAATCGGCTTCAAAGGTTGTCTATGCCTAACCTTTTAATCAACTGGACGGCTTACGCGCTGCGCGCTCCAGCCGCCAGTTATCGCGCACGTTAGGATCCCATGCGAATCGTCGATGATCACGAGGTCACGAAATCTGAGCAAGTTACACGCTTCGTTTTCGGAGCGCTTCTCGGTGTGGTGATCGCTGTCGCGATCACCTACAAGTTCGACATTTCATCCTTGATCTGGAAAGTGGGTGTCGCCTTGGTTTCTATCCTTGGTTGCGGCATTCTTGCATTGATCCAGGGTGATCGATTTTGGCAGACAATCTTCGGCTCCAGTCGGTTTCGGTAAAATCATTCCTAACATCTTAATCAACCGGACGACTTCCGCGCTTCGCGCTCCAGCCGCCGGTTATCGTGCGTTAGGCTGCGGACATGGCGCGTGTATTCCTTTTAGAGCACCTACACATCCTCAATGACGATGAAGAAAGCGTGAAGACGTTGGGCATTTATTCGACACGAGAGGCTGCAGTTGCAGCAGTAGATCGCTTTCGACTGTTACCAGGATTTCGCGACAGACCGTATTTCGCTGATCACAAATTACCCGGGCCGGCTGAAGGTTTCGATATAGATGAATACGAACTTGATCAGGATAATTGGGCGGATGGCTATGTTACTGTTTAAGCTCGCCGTATTCTGCCTAACTTTGCGTTCCACCGGACCTGCGCGAAAAGCCGCGCAGTCCGGTGAATTTTCACGTTAGGATTCATGAGCATCCTGGTCATTCTCCTCTTATTGCTATGCGGCCTATTCGCGGTTCCCGCCGTGCTCGCTGCACGTAGCGAAAATGCTGTACAGGCGAAACTTGAAAAAGAGGGTGTGCTTTGTGTGGGAACGGTTCGCAACTACGATTCAGATGATATTGTTACCGTGGACTTCGTACCAAGGGGAGCTGTTGCCTCAGTATCAGCTCAAGGAAGAGGGCATTTCTTGAAGAAACAGTTTCCTCCCGGTTCTCAAATGGCAGTCCTTTACAATCCGTCTTGTCCGGCTGTGAACGCCGTCGTTTCGGAACGCACAGATGAAGCACTCATTGTGGAAAAAGAATGAGTTCTATTCCTAACCATTTATTCAAGCGGACGCGCGAAAACCCGCGCGCCGCTTACTAGCAACTATAAGGGCTTCCCAATTTTTCAAGGCGAAGTAGCTCCTCGATCAGGTCGTTGTCGCTGCTGAAACGGTTCGGCCTGCGAAACTATAAACGGTCTTGTTGGGCACTTTTAACGAGCCCGGACCCTGATGCAAGACGCGGCGGGGATCCTCAATCGTTGGTCGGGATGTACTGCAATCCCCTGGAAATAACCAGGTCATTCCCCACTCGGTCTAAACCGAAACTTCATCAACGTGTGCAGACTCGATTGACGTTGCTACTTGCTGCTAATCCTCACGCAGGCTCAAATGCCTCGCCTTTGGCTAAGAGCGCCCAGGCAATGCGTGCATTCTTCGCCGCGATTGCGACCAAGGCTTTGCCATAGCCGGCTCTAGCCTGCAAAGCGACCGCCCAGCGGCTAATTCGATCATTTTTGCGCACCGCATTCGCCAGCATCGCTCGCGCCCCAAGAATAAGCAAAGTGCGCAAGTATCGGTCGCCAGCTTTGGTTATGTGTCCGAGCTTAACCTTTCCACCGGAGCTGTATTGGCCTGGGACCAGGCCAAGCCATGCCGCGAGCTGGCGGCCGTTTTTGAAATCATGACCATTGCCGATTGAAGCTACCAAAGCTGTTGCAGTGATGTGCGCAATTCCGGTTAATGCCATCAATCGCTTGCAGCGCTCATCTCGGTTGGCCATTCGCTTCAAGTGCTCGTCGTATTCAGCAACTCGCATATCGAGCGTCACCAGGTGCGCCAGCAGGTCATACACGGCGCTGGCCGCCCAGCTTGGCATCTTCTCTGCGGCAAGCTGAGCTTGCTTGCGTATTACCTCAGCCCGCTGCGGCAGCACAATTCCAAACTCTGACATCAGCCCACGAATGCGGTTGATCGTGGCGGTACGTTCTTCAACGAAGCCCTGGCGAACGCGATGCAGGGTAAGGATAGACTGCGCATCAACCGTCTTGATCGGGACGAAACGCATATTGGGGCGGGTAACGGCCTCGCATATGGCGGCGGCATCATTCGCATCGTTCTTGCCGCGCTTGCCCTGAATTCGATAAGGAATCACGAACTTCGGCGCCATCAGCTTAGGCGTATGTCCGAGCGCGATCATTTCACGGGCCCAGTGGTGGGCGCCTGAGCACGCCTCCATGCCGATGACGCACGGAGGAAACTGCGCTAGAACGTCAAGGAGCTGGTCGCGTCGAACCTGCGGTTTCACCAGCACTGGCTTGCCGTAGCGGTTGATGGCGTGGAGCGCGAACACATTTTTAGCTAAATCAATGCCGATCACGGTCGGAATGTTTTCGCCATTCCCATTTGCTGCTAAAGTGCTAACCTTGTTCATGACTTCCCCCTTTGTGGGCCAATGATGAGGACGACTTCCACATCTTTAGACCGTAGGTGCTTGCAGCAAGTTCCAGGCTGCGCATGTGGGACGGGGGAAGTCCCTTACATTCGTTGGAACTCTTACAGATGAAGATTAAAGTCCTTCGAAATGCCTGCTGTGCCGCCGACGATCAATTGGGCCCACTGACTATGGATGTGGAACTTGATGGCCTGATGCCCCTCAGAGCCCTCGTTGACTTGGTTCTTGAGTCTGACTTCTTGCAGTATTCTTCTTCGCACACTTCCATGGTTGGATACGTCGACAAGCTTGCGGTAGTTCGGGTTCATAGTCCTGATTACTCCAAAGAAGAAACGCAATTCCTGGTCAACCCAAAATTGCCCATCCAAGAGGCAGTGGCGAGTGGGTCAATTGATTTCCGCTTCTAACCTTTTGATCGACCGGACCGCTTACGCGCTGCGCGCTCCACAATGAAGCTCTATTCAATCGTCCTTTCGCTGCTTTTCAACTCTCCGGTGTCTGCAATGGAATTTACAAAAGGATTGGTCCTCGAAACCAACGACGGGGTGCACGTGGGCTTCGCTCTCGGCTCGCCTAGTTTCAAAGTGGATTCAGGTGAGTGCGTCTTCATGCTGCTACCTGCGTCGGCCGGCGTTATTGAAACACCTCTTGGCATTATCGTTTCGGAACTCAAGGTGGCTGGCGAACAATCCTGGCGAAAGGACCGTAACCGCATCATCGTACATAATCGCGGGCGCACACTCTTGACGATTGAGAGTGATGGAGCGGTGCTTGATGCTGGTAGCACGCTTCTCGGAAAAGCAAAGCCGTTACCGGAAGGTCGATAATGTCCAACGATGCGTTCAACCTCGCCCCCTTCGGTCGCTGGAAGCCGCGCGAAAATCCGCGCAGAACCGTTTGGCCGGAGACGCCAGGTGTCGTTTTAGCCGTGCTCCGACTACTAATTCTTTCAGTACTTCTCTGCACGGGGAGGTTCTGCCTTGCCGCAGAATATGGGCCCCGACAACGAGCGGCCCTCACTGCAATTCCATCTGAACTTCGGTATTTTGATTTTATCTGGGCTAGCACCGAGGGCGATGTGAATGGCGATGGAATCCACGATATGGCCATGGTGCTTACCGGGAGCAAAACAGAGAATGACCCTATGGAAGAAAGGCTATTTGTTCTTGCCGGAAGTTCGGACGGCACTTACAAAGTACTTTCGATATCAGCTGAGTTCTGCCATCCCAGCAAGTTCTATAACCTCGACATTGAAAAAAGTTCCCTGTTCGCTCAAATGGTGGAGTACGCAGACGCTAACCGTGTATCGAGCTACACGCTACAGTTTCGCTACAACTCCAAACTGGGTGATCTTGAGCTAATAGGCAAAGAAGAAAATGGCGAGAACTATGAAGATGGTTCCATGGAGCGGACCAGCACTAACTACCTTACCGGAAAGGTAATCCACACAACGAAAATCGGAAGCAAATCCAAAACACGAATCGAGCGGAATGGCAAATCTGCTACCCCGACTAGACTCAACGGATACTCGTGCAGAGGCTAACGACCACACCATGACCTTCTTGTGTGCCCGTACCTTCCCAGTGTTGCACCAGCTTCGCACGCCGAACAACAGCACGCTCGAGTGCGAGCTGCGCGAAAAAAGATCTCAACACTTACATATGATTAGCGGGCCGCTAGTCAACTTTGACTTCCATGAACCCTCAAAAAGTCGTTCGCGAAAAGGTCCGGCACTTCACGGATCTTCCCAACATCGGAGCAGCTGCTGCACGCGATTTCGAGTTGCTTGGCTTTAGTGAGCCTGGCCAATTGGTTGGCGCTGACCCACTTCACCTTTATGAAACCCTGTGCCTCGTCACGGGTACACGTCATGATCCATGCGTTCTGGACGTCTTTATGTCCGTGACTGACTTCCTCGCAGGTGGCGAACCTAAACCGTGGTGGCATTTCACCGAACTGCGCAAAAAGAAGTACGGCAGTTTGCCAACGGTTGCTATGGGCGAGCCGTAACCGGGCATGGCAAGCAGCTCCGAGCGATTGATGTTAGGCTAAATGCCTGACGTCAATCGGAGAAACCGGCTTGAAGAATATGGACCTTGCATTGATCGAGCGCTGGCTTACAGGTTGGAGCCTGTCGCGAGGCGTGCCGTTGCCGCTTCCTTATGATGGCGGCCTTGTCGTTGAAGTCGGCATGCCGGCGCAGTTGCGGCGATACGTCTTTGCCGATGCGGGGCAAGCGCTTCAGGCATGCGCTGACCGCATTCGCGATCCCCATATTTTCCTCAAGGCGCCGGTCGAACCCGAGGTCTTGAGGCAAGCGCTGCCGGCACGCTGGAAGATAGAAGTTCCGGGCTATTTCATGCAAGGCCCGTCGCAAGCGATGGACCAAGTAGCGATGCCTGATGCGTATCGAACAATTTTCGAAACCCAGCACGGTGCAAATGTCGTGCGCGTGATTCACGAAAGCGGCGAATTGGCCGCATCGGGCCGCATCGTGCTGCACGGCCAGACCGCCATTTTCGACCAGATCGAGACCGTAGAATCGCATCGACGCCGCGGCCTGGGAAGTGTCGTCATGCAGGGGCTTGATGCCCTCGCGGCCCAAGCCAATGTAAGTGAACGGCTGCTGGTTGCGACTGAAGACGGCCGCGCGCTATACACCCGTCTTGGTTGGCAAGTTATTTCGCCGTGGTCCACTGCAGTCCTTCCTGTGGCCTGAAATATTGACGGTTTGCTCACCATTTCAACGACCAGTTGCGGCCTTAGAAGTTTTCCGCTATATTGAACACAAGTTCTGTATAACGGATTTTGTACAACGAAGCCGTTATCAGCTATTTAGCATCAAGAGTCGGATTTTCCGACGCCAACCTGCCTACCCGGGCAAGGTGGAAGCCATCACGGCGATGCGGCCTTTTAACGGCAACGAAGCGGGCGCGACATGGTTTGCTCCGAATCGGGCCAAGCTCTCAGGAGAAACCATGACAACTCATACCTCCCCCGCCTCCTCCCTGGACCTCAGCGCATGGCGCAACCATTTCCGCATGACCCATACGTTCCACCTCTCGTTGGGAACGAATGAGCCAGTGGCTGGCCAGCTGGAGACGACGCTGAAAAACTCAAATGCCCAAATCGAGAAATGGGTGATCTCGCGTCGGGGCGGCCACTATGATCACTGTATTACCGTAAAAGGCATTGGCGATGAATCGGCGCGCGAGCTACGCGCCGAACTGGCCAGCCTGAATGGCGAGATCAAGGTGCATGTCGAACACATGCTCCACTTTGACACCAGCGCGACAGAGCGCTAATTCAAGAGTCAAACGGTGCTTTGAAAGCCCGAGGGCAGAGCCAAGCAAGAACCGCTGCGACGATAAACAGCGCCGGCACGTCGCCGACCAGGTGACCGGTATGCATCGGGCTACCGATTGCCTGCACTGCCATGACTCCGCCATGAACGATGCTTGACCAGATCGTGAATGAAATGAGGCTAAGGTGCCGCTCCGGGTCTCTGGCTGCGAGCAAAAGGAATACCCCTAAGGTCGCATAGATTGCAATGATCATTTCGAGATATTCGGACCGTCCGTGATGCCACGCCCAGCCAGCCGGCCAGAGAACGGTAAGCGGATACACGGCGAAGACGAAGATGACTCCAAAGATGATCAGCGAAGCCCTGAGGTACTTCAGCCGGTCTTCGGTTCTCATGCTACCTCCCCACGCCTGCGCCCTTCCATCGTCGCCATGACCAGTTCTGCACTCTCCTTGCAGCCAAGATCGGCGGGCTTGGATTCAATCAGTTCGACCAGCGACTGAAGTTCTGATTTGCTGCGCGCCAGGCGCAACTCCAGCGCTTCAATGTCGGCGATTTTCTTCCTCAACGCCCCAAGCAACTCCTCATGCTTCCACGACGACGCTTCGTCCGGCAGCAGTTGGGCAATTTCCTCGAGCGAGAAGCCGGCATGCTGCGCGTCGCTGATGATCTTCAGCACCATCACCGCTTCCTCGGGATATTCGCGATAGCCATTCGACTGCCGGCTCCCAACCTTCAGCAGCCCTTTCGATTCATAGAAGCGGATCGCCGATGCCGCCAGGCCGGTTTGCCGGGCCAGTTCCCCAATTTTCATAGTGTCCACCTGCTATTCACGGCATCACTATAAGCTTAAAGTCCACTTGAAGGTCAACGACCGAAATAAATGCTTGACCTTCAAGTGAACTTTAATCCTAAGGTGGAGCCATCGCAACTCACTGGACTTCACGATGAATCCTTTCGCATCACTGACGCTGCCCAATGGAGCGGTCATCCCGAACCGCATTGCCAAAGCTGCCATGGAAGAAAACATGGCGGACAAGGACCACGCTCCTTCCGGCCATTTGATCCGCCTTTACCGCGCCTGGGCCGAAGGTGGCGCCGGCCTGCTCATTACCGGCAACGTCATGGTCGATCGGCGCGCCATGACCGGGCCGGGCGGCGTCGTGCTGGATTCATGGCTGCACAGCGCCCGTTTCCAGGAGTGGGCTACGGCGGCGCAGGCGCATGGCGCCCATGTCTGGCTGCAGCTTAACCACCCGGGACGGCAGATGCCTGCGGCCCTGGGGCAGCCAACCATCGCGCCCTCCGCGGTGGCGATGGACCTCGGGAGCTTCTCGAAGCAGTTCGCGGCGCCGCGCGCCATGACTGAAGCCGATATCTCCGGCGTACAGGAGCGCTTTATCACGGCCGCTCAACTGGCCGAGGGACTGGGCTTCAATGGCGTACAAATCCATGCAGCGCACGGCTACCTGCTTAGCCAGTTCCTGTCCCCCATCACCAACAAGCGTGACGACCGCTGGGGCGGCTCGCTCGAAAACCGCGCCCGCCTGCTGATCGACATTGTCAAAGGCGTGCGTGCGGCGGTGGGCAGCACGTTTGCGGTCGCAGTCAAACTCAATTCGGCCGATTTCCAGCGCGGCGGTTTCAGCACCGACGATGCCAGGAGCGTCGTCGAGATGCTCAATCCGCTCGGCGTGGACTTGATCGAATTGTCCGGCGGCAGCTACGAAGCGCCGGCCATGCAAGGCGAAGCGCGCGATGGCCGCACGCTGGCGCGCGAAGCTTATTTTCTTGAGTTTGCGAAGGACATCCAGTCGGTCGCCAGGATGCCGGTCATGGTCACCGGCGGCATCCGCCGCTTTGCGGTGCTGGAGCAGGTGCTGGCTAGCGGCATCGATATGGTGGGCATTGGCACGGCGCTCGCACTCGACCCGCAACTGCCCAATGCCTGGCGCACCGACCAGGCGCGCGCTCCCCTGCTTCGCGCCATCACATGGAAAAACAAGGTTCTGGCTTCAGTGACCTACATGGCAATGGTGAAGCACCAGTTGCGCCGCCTGAGCCGCGGCAAAGCGGCCAACCCGAACGTGCCGCCTGCCCTCGCTCTGTTGCTGCAGCAGTTGGACACCATGATCAGGAATGTTCAATACCGCCAATGGGTTCAATCATATCCGCCCACTGTGCCGAAATAAAAAAGCCGGCGCAGGCGCCGGCTTTTCGGTTCATCCAGGGAGGATTAGAACTTGTAGTTGTACGACAGGCCAACCAGCGACATGTGGGTCTTCCAGGTGCCGATGGTGGTTTCGCCGTTGCCGGTGCAGGTGCCAGGACCAGCCAGGGTGCTGCACAGGTTCTGGTAGGAGGACGACGCGTCATCGAACTTCAGGTAGCTGTAGGCCAGGTCGATCGACGAATTAGGAGTAACCTTCCAGTTTGCACCGAAGGACAGCTGCTTGCGGTCCGAATCAGGCAGTGCCGGGTGGCGCAGGGAAGCCTTGTCCACTGGGGACTCGTCGATTGCCACACCGGCGCGCAGCATCCAGGCGTCGTTCAGCTTGTAGTTCATGCCCAGCGATGCTCGCATGGTGTTTTTCCACTGCTGGCGGATCACTTCATCGCCTTCGCCGGTGCCGACGAACTGGATGTGCAGGTCTTCCATACGGGAGTGACGGGACCAGGTCAGGTCAGCCATCAGCGCCAGCTTGTCGTCGATCTGCGAGAACACGTTGGCCGACAGGGTTTCCGGGGTCTTGATGTCAACCAGGGCGGCCGAGTTCTTCTTGCGCGAGGAAGCTTGCAGAACCGCGTTCACGACCGGGTCGGTGGTCACGGTGGAGAAGTCCCACACAGCGTCGCCCTTCAGCTTGTGATGGATCGAGGAACGATAGGCCAGGCCGAAGCGGGTGTCCTTGGACAGGTTGAACATGTAGCCCAGGTTGAAGCCTACGCCCCAATCCTTGCCGTCCATGGTGGCATGGCCGTCTTTCGGGGCTGCCAGCGCGGCCAGGCTGCCGCCTTTGGCGACGATCGTTTGCAGCAGGGCCGTGCGGCGTGCAGCAATCTCAGGATTCGTCGCAGCGTTGGCGCTCAGGAACATGATGGAACCTGGCACGTCAACACCCTGGCCCAGTTCGGCCTTCATGAACTCGGCATCGATACCGAAGCCGAAGGAGTGACGCTCGTTCAGCTTGAAGGAAACGGATGGGTTCAGGGTCACCGACTTCAGGTCGATGCTGGTCAGCGCATAGCGGCCTGCCCAGTTGTTGTCATAGTCCAGCTTCGCGCCGTAAGGAACGAAGGTGCCGAAGCCGACGGCCCACTGGTCGTTCAACTTATGGGAGATGTACAGCGAAGGCGCTGCCACCACGCTCGGGGCGTAGTCATCCTGGTGGGCCAGGCCGCCGGTAGGGCCGACCTTGTAACGCTGCGAGCCCTGGTCATCGTAGGTCGAGTGCGGTACCACGGCGGTGATGCCGCCGGAGAATTGGGTGCCTTCCAGACGGGACAGGCCGGCTGGATTGGCGAAAATGGTGGAAGCATCAGCGGCTTCAGCGGTGTTGGAGTCCGCAGTGCCCTGGCCGGACACGGACTGGGAACCGAAGCGGTAACCGGATGCGTTTGCGTTCATTGCAGCGGCCGACAGGGCAGCAGCAACCATCAGGGAGAGGTATTTTGGGTTCAAGGTAGGTCTCGGCTGTTCGTTATTGATATATGTTTAACCTTGCGTCATAAGAAATGCGCGAGGGCACCGCAGTCTACACTAAAACCGTACGACGGTGCTTTTTAATTGAAAATAGTTTAAGAAAACAGGGCCCGAAGGCCCTTTTTCATAGAGAAATCAGGCGGGCTGTCCCTGTTGCTTTCTGGTTACAAACGAGAGCAGCTTCATAACGAGGCGGAATACCAGGCGCACGAAAACCAGGGCCAGGATCGCTTCCACGAACGTCAGGATGAAGGCCAGCGCCGTGCCCCAGCGCTCATCGCGGCGGTGGAACTTGGCAATCATGCGCTCCTTGGCGAGCTCGATACTGTCGTAGAAGGTCGGCACGACCAGCAAGGTCAGCAGCGTCGAGGTGACGGTGCCGCCGATGATGGCCACCGCCATTGGGCGGTAGAACTCGCCGCCATTGCCCATGCCGATCGCGACCGGCATCATGCCGGCGATCAGGGCGAAGGTCGTCATCAGGATCGGGCGCAGGCGCATCTGTCCCGCTTCGATCAGGGCCTGGTGGCGATTGGCCCCCTCCTCCTCGCGCTTGCGCGCCGCGTCAAGCAGCAGGATGGCGTTCTTGGCCACCAGCCCCATCAGCATGATGACGCCGATCAGGCTCATCAGGTTGAGGGTGCCGCCGGTCACGATCAGGCCCACCACGACGCCGATCAGCGACAGCGGCAGCGACAACATCACGCCGCCAGGCGCCGTGAACGAACCGAACTGCATCACCAGCACCAGGTACATCAGGCCAATACCGGACAGCAGGCCGATGCCCATGGCAGAGAAGATTTCGCCCTGGTTCTTGCTGGCGCCGCCCACACCCTGGCCAAAGCCCGGCGGATAATTCATTTCCTTGGCGATCTTCTTGGCGTCGGCCAGCACCTCGCCTGCCGCACGGCCTTCCACGTTGGCGGTGACAGCGATGGTGCGCATGCCATTCTTGTGGCGGATACCGGCCGGGCCTTTGCCCATCGAGACCTTGGCAATCTGGTCCAGCGGCACCATCTGGTTGGTGCCGGCCACCTTGATCGGCAGGCGCTCGATGTGTTCCAGGCTCAGGCGGTCGTCCGGATGCAGGCGAACCGCGACGTCGCGCGCTTCGCCGGTCGGGTCGACCCAGTCGCCCACCTCCACCCCGGCAAACGCGACGCGCAGGGAAGTGGCGGCATCGCCCGCAGAAATACCCATCGAATTGGCCAGGCCGCGATTCAGTTCGATTTGCAGCTCATCCTTCGGATCCTGCTCGGACAGGCCGACGTCCACCGCCCCCGGTACCTGGCGCAGCTTGGCCATGAACTCGTTGGTGATCTCCATCAGCTTGCGCGAATCCGGGCCGACGAAGTCGATCTGCACGGCCTTGCCGCCGCCACCGCCGCCAAAGTCGTCGATCACGGTGAACTCGCCGCCCACCATGCCGGCCAGCTTCTGGCGCAATTCGGAACCGATCTCGCCAGCGCCGCGTTTGCGTTCGCTGCGCTCGCCGATATCGATCCAGATATTGCCGCTGGCCTGGTTGATGTATACCTCGGTCGACTTGACTTCCTTGATGCCCATGGCGATGGCGGACACCTTCTCCATCTTGCCGCGCGTGTAGGCCAGGCTGGACGAAGATGGCGTGCGCACCTCGACTTTCAGGGCGCCATGGTCCTGCTTCGGCATGAAGCTGGTGCCACCCACCGTCGCCTGCAGCGCAATCGCGGCAACGAAGCTGGCCAAAGCAATCGCGCCCATGGAACGCCGATGGTCGAGCGCCCAGGCGATGACCTTGCCGTAGCGGGACGCCTGGCGGTCGAACCAGTGGTTGAACTTGTCCAGCACTTTACCGAGGCCCTGTTTCGGCGCGCTGTGGTGGTCCGGCGGGTCGCCCCAGAAGGCCGACAGCATCGGGTCCAGCGTGAAGGAGATGAACAACGACACCGCCACCGAGCAGGTCACGGTCAGCGCGAATGGACGGAACCATTCGCCCGCCAGGCCCGGCATGAAGGCCACAGGAATGAATACCGCCATGATCGAGAAGGTGGTCGCTGCCACGGCCAGGCCGATTTCGGCCGTACCCTCCAGCGCCGCCGTGCGGCGGTCCGAACCGTTCTGCATATGGCGCACGATGTTTTCACGCACCACGATGGCGTCGTCGATCAGCACGCCGATCGCCAGCGACAGCCCGAGCAGGGTCATGAAGTTCAGGGTAAAGCCGCACAGCCAGACCGCGATAAACGCCGCCACCACCGAGGTTGGCAGCGACAGCGCGGTAATCAGGGTGGAGCGCCAGGAGTTCAGGAAAGCGTAGACCACGAAGATGGTCAGCACAGCACCGAATACCAGCGCGTCGATCACATTGTCCAGCGAATCCTGGGCTTCCTTGCCTCCATCTTCGGTGATATCCAGCGTGGTGCCTGTGTCGGCCAGTTCCTTGTTGATTTCCTCGGTCAGCTTGCGCACCTCTTTGCCCACCGACACGGCGGACGCGTCGCGGGCGCGAATCACATGCAGGGCCACGTTCGGCTTGCCGCTGTGCAGGCTGACATTATTGATTTCGGCAAAGCCGTCTTCGATCTGGGCTACCTGGCCCAGGCGCACCAGCTGGTCGCCATTGCGCTTGACCACCACGTCCTTGAATTCTGACGGGCGCTCGATGCGGCCCACCAGCCGGATCGCCTTTTCTTCCAGGGTGCCGCGCACCTTGCCCACCGGCGCATTGGTGTTCTGCATCTGCAAGGCGCCGGTGACTTCGGCCACCGAGACGTTGTACTCGCGCAGCTTCTCTGCGCGCAACAGGACCGACAGTTCACGCCGCAGCGCGCCGTTGACGTTCACCACCGACACTCCGTCCAGGGCGCGGAAGCGGTCGGCCAGCTTGTCCTCCGCCAGGCGCGAAATGGCGGCATGCGACAGCGTCTTCGACGACAGCGCCAGCTGCATCACGGGCTGGGCCGCGGTATCGACGCGCTGGATCATCGGCTCGCGCATCTCGGTCGGCAGCTTGTAGCGCACCGCGGCAATGGCATTGCGCACTTCGTCCGAGGCTTCGATCAGGTTCTTGTTGAAGCTGAAGCGGATCTGGAAAGTCGCCATGCTCTCGCCCGAATTGGAGAACAGGTCGTCCACGCCGGAAATCGACTGCAGCGACTTTTCCAGGCGGTTGACCACTTCCCGTTCCACGGTTTCCGGCGAGGCGCCCGGATAGGGGATGTTGATGAACAACATCGGCAATTCAACGTCCGGCTCGCGGTTGACGCGCAGCTTGGACAGGGCCAGCAAGCCCATGGCCATCATGGCGATGATCAGGACGATCGTCGCGACGGGGCGGCGGACACTAAAATTGGAGAGGAACATATTGCAATTTCCTTAACTCATTGGTTCAAAAAAAGGGCCCGAAGGCCCTTCTTGGTACGCGCTTGACGCGTTTCAGGCGCTTTACGCTGCCGATGGCTGGCGGCGGCCGGTCACCAGGCCAACCAACTTCATCACCAGTCGGAACACCAGGCGCACAAAGGTCAGCGCCAGGATCGCTTCCACAAAGGTCAGCACAAAGGCCACGGCCGTATTCCAGCGCTCGTCGCGGCGCTTGAACTTGGCCACCATGCGGTCGCGGGTGATCTCGATGCTGTCGTAGAAGGTCGGCACGACCAGCAGGGTCAGCAGGGTCGAGGTGATGGTGCCGCCGATAATGGCCACCGCCATCGGACGGTAGAACTCACCGCCGTCGCCCATGCCGATTGCCACCGGCATCATGCCCGCGATCAGCGCGAAGGTCGTCATCAGGATCGGGCGCAAGCGCATGCGGCCCGCATACATCAGCGCATCCTCGCGGCCATAGCCCTCTTCCTCACGCTTGCGCGCCGCGTCGAGCAGCAGGATGGCGTTCTTGGCGACCAGGCCCATCAGCATGATGACCCCGATAAAGCTCATCAGGTTCAGCGTGCCGCCGGTCAGCAACAGGCCCACCACCACGCCGATCAGCGACAGCGGCAAGGACAGCATCACCGCGCCTGGCGCCGTGAAGGAACCGAACTGCATCACCAGCACCAGGTACATCAGGCCGATGCCGGATACCAGGGCAATGCCCATGGCGCCGAACACTTCCTTCTGGTCCTTGCCGGAGCCGCCCACGTCCATGCCGAAGCCTGGCGGGTAGTCCATCTTCTCAGCCAGCTTGCGGGCTTCTTCAATCACCTCGCCGTTCGAGCGGCCTTCCACGTTGGCCGAGACCGACACCATGCGCTTGCCGTTCTTGTGGCGGATGGTGGCCGGGCCCTTGCCCATGGTGATCTTGGCGATCTGGTCCAGCGGCACCATCTGGTTGGTGCCGGTGACGGCGATCGGCAGGCGCTCGATATTGTCAGGGCTCACCCGGTCTTCAGGATGCAGGCGCACTGCCACGTCGCGGGTTTCGCCGGTCGGGTCGACCCAGTCGCCCACTTCGATGCCGGCAAAGGCCACGCGCAGCGACTGCGCCGCATCGCCGGCCGAAATGCCCATCGAGTTGGCCAGGCCGCGGTTCAGTTCAATCTGCAGCTCGTCCTTCGGATCCTGCTCGGACAGGCCGACATCGACCGCACCCCTGACCTGGCGCAGCTTCTCCATGTACTGGTTGGTGATTTCCATCAGCTTGCGCGAATCCGGGCCGACGAAGTCGATCTGCACCGGCTTGCGGGCGCCGTTGTTGATGTCTTCCAGCACCACGAACTCGCCGCCCACCAGGCCGGCCAGCTTCTGGCGCAGTTCCATGCCGATCTCGGTGGCGTCGCGCTTGCGCTCCTTGCGCTTCCCGATGTCGACCCAGATACGTCCGCCCGACAGGTTGACGTAGGTGCTGGTCGCCTTCACTTCTTTAATGGTGTGGGCGATCTGCGCGGCCTTGTCCATCTTGGTCTTGGTGTATTCCAGGCTGGACGAGGACGGGGTGCGTACGTCGATGGCGATGGTGCCGAAGTCCACTTTCGGCAGGAAGCTGGAGCCGCCGATGGTGCCCTGCAGGGCCAGCGCGCCAACGAAGGTCGCCACGGCAATCACGGCCATCCAGCGGCGGTGGTGCAGCGCCCAGGCGATCACCTTGCCGTAACGGTCGGCCTGGTGGTCGAACCAGTGGTTGAACTTGTCCAGCACTTTGCCGATGCCCTTCTTCGGCGCGTTGTGGTGGTCAGGCGGATCGCCCCAGTAGGCCGACAGCATCGGGTCCAGCGTGAAGGAGATGAACAGCGACACTGCCACCGAGCAGGTCACGGTCAGCGCGAATGGACGGAACCATTCGCCCGGCATGCCGCCCATGAAGGCGACCGGGATGAACACTGCCATGATGGAGAAGGTGGTCGCTGCCACGGCCAGGCCGATTTCGGCCGTGCCTTCCAGCGCAGCCTTGCGGCGGTCGGAACCATTCTGCATATGGCGCACGATGTTTTCACGCACCACGATGGCATCGTCGATCAGCACGCCGATTGCCAGCGACAGGCCAAGCAGGGTCATGAAGTTCAGCGTGAAGCCGCACAGCCAGACCGCGATGAACGCCGCCACCACCGAGGTTGGCAGCGACAGCGCGGTGATCAGGGTGGAGCGCCAGGAGTTCAGGAAGGCGTACACCACAAAGATGGTCAGCACGGCGCCGAACACCAGCGCCTCGATCACGTTGTTCAGGGAATCCTGCGCGTCTTCACCACCGTCGCGGGTCACTTCCAGCGAAGTGCCGTTGCCCTCTTCCTTGAATTCCTTGTTAATTTCTTCGGTCAGCTTGCGCACTGCCTTGGCCACCGACACGGTTGAGGCATCGCGCGCGCGGATCACGGCCAGGCCGACGTTCGGCTTGCCGGAACGCAGGCTGACGTTATTGATCTCGGCAAAACCGTCTTCGATGGTCGCTACCTGGCCCAGGCGGATCAGCTGGTCGCCATTGCGCTTGACCACCACGTCCTTGAATTCTTCCGGACGTTCGATACGGCCGACCAGGCGGATCGCCTTCTCTTCCAGGTCGCCGCGCACCTTGCCCACCGGGGCGTTGGTGTTCTGCATGCGCACCGCGTTAGCCACTTCAGCCACCGAGACGTTGAACTCGCGCAGCTTGTCGGCGCGCAGCAGCACCGACAATTCGCGGCGCAGCGAGCCGTTGACGTTGACCACGGCCACGCCGTCCAGCGCGCGGTAGCGGTCGGCCAGCTTGTCTTCGGCCAGGCGCGACAGCACGGCGTGCGACTGGGTCTTGGACGACAGCGACATCTGCATGATCGGGTCGGCCGAGGTGTCGATGCGCTGGATCATCGGCTCACGCATTTCGGTCGGCAGCTTGTAGCGCACCGAAGCGATGGCGTTGCGCACCTCGTCGGACGCTTCGATCAGGTTCTTCTGGAACGTGAAGCGCATTTCGATGGTGGCGCTGCCCTCGCGCGAGGTCGAATACAGGTCGGTCACGCCGGCGATCGACTGCAGCGATTTTTCGAGGCGGTTGACCACCTCGCGTTCGACCGTTTCCGGCGAAGCGCCTGGATACGGAATGTTGACGATCAACAGCGGAATCTCGACGTCGGGATTCTGGTTGACGCGCAGCTTGGACAGGGCCAGCAGGCCCATGGCCATCATCGCCACGATCAGGACGATCATGGCGACGGGGCGCTTGATACTGAAATTGGAAAGGAACATGACTTAGTTTCCCCGGTTACCCTGGATTGCTTTAATTGCCCTTGACGGCATCGGCCGGCACCGAAGCGGATGCAACCGCCTTGTTCATCTGCAGGTCGACTTTCTGGCCATCGCGGAAGCCGGAGGCCGGCGTGCGCATCACGATATCGCCCTTGGTCAGGCCCGACTGCACCTGCCAGTTGCCGCTGCGCGCATCACGTGCACCCATTTGCAGCGTGGCTTTGGCCAGGGCCTTGTCCTTGATCTTCCAGACGTAGGTGGTATCGCCTTGCTTGACCAGGGCCGATTCCGGCACCATCAGGGCCGACGTGGTTTCCGCTTCGATGCGGCCTTCGGCGAACAGGCCGGCTACGCGCGGCAGGTTCTTGTCGGCGAAATCGACCAGCACTTCCACCTGGCGGGTGACCGGGTTGGCGGCCGGGTCGACGCGCTTGACCTTGCCCAGGAAGTTCTGGCCCTGGTAGCCGTTGATGGCAAACACGACGCCCTGCCCTGCCTTGACCACGCCCACCGAGTCGGCGGAGACGCGGCCTTCAAAGCGCATCGACGCCGGGTCGACCACTTTCACCAGTTCCTTGCCGATCTGCGCGGTGTCGCCGGCCGAGACCTTGCGCTCGGAGACGATGCCGTCGAACGGCGCGCGCACCAGGGTGCGGGTCAGCTGCTGGTTGGCGGCCACCAGGCGGGCCTTGGCAGCCGACAGGTCGGACTGGGCGTTATTGCGGCGTACTTCGGCGTCTTCCAGCACCTGCGAAGAGACCATGCCGGAGGCTTTCAGGGTTTTCTGGCGCTGCAGGACGCGTTCGGCCTGGTCCAGCGACTGGGTGGAGGCGCGCACCGCTTCCTGAGCCGAATTCAGCGCATCGCGCAGGGAAGTATCGTCCAGGCGCACCAGCAGGTCGCCTTTCTTGACCGCTTCGCCGTTCTCCTTCAGCACTTGCATGACGACGGCGCCGACTTCGGCGCGCAGGTCGGCCTTGCGCTCAGGCTGGATGGAACCGGTGATCACCGGGCCGGACGACAGGGCATTGCTTTCCACCGTCACCAGATCTTCAGATGCAACCTGCAGCGTTGCAAGCTTCTTGTCATCGCCCTTGCCTTTCGCGTCGGCAGTCGCCGAGGCGCTGGCCTTGCCGGCTTCAGGCGCCTTGTCGGACTTGCCGCAAGCGACCAGCGCGGATGCAACGGCGAGAGCTAATAGGGTTTTACGCAACATGTGAATCTCCAGTTTGGTGGACGGCTTATTTTTGAATATGGAATGCATACTTCTGCAGCGTGCAAAAGTATCCTTTTACAGAGGGAGAGTGTCAATTCACCGCGGGCCAGACTGCTGGTTTTTAGGGCTGGACTGCAGGATTCGCGGATGAACCGCAAAAACGGTGGCTGAACTGCAAGAAAGGATTGCTACATTAATGTAGCAATCCAGGGGTATTTGGAGGGATTAAACGCGCGGGAACAGGGCGAAAACAATGTGCCCCATGGCGATGCCGGTGGCCAGGCCGCCGGTGATTTCGACCACGGTATGGCCCATCCGTTCGCGCAGCCATTTATGGTCGGTGGCATCCTTGGCCAGGCGGTTGATGGCGGCAGCCTGGCGGCCGACGTGCTGGCGCAGGCTGTTGGCGTCAATGATCACGATGAAGCACAGCGCGACTGCCACGCCGAAGGCTGGATGCCCGATGCCCTCGCGCAAGGCGATCAGGGTGGCCATGCTGGACACCACGGCACTGTGGTTGGATGGGAAACCGCCATTTCCAACCAGGTTGAATGCCCATTTGCGGGCTTTGATACTGTTAATCAGGAATTTGATCGGACCGACAGTAATCCAGGTCAAAACAGGCGTCAGCAGGTAAGCGAGATCCATTTATAGCGTCCTAAGGGGCAATCCCCCATTATAATCGGCGCACCAACAATATTAATAGCAAGCAAAAATGAAGCATTTCAGGATTTCGATTATTGTCACCATCGTTTTGATGGGGCTGGCCGGCTGGTGGGGTTATAACCATGGCGGCATGTCCGCCGCGATTACCGCGCTGTGGATTACCGGTGTTTTGGGGGTGATGGAAGTCTCCCTCTCTTTTGATAACGCGGTGGTGAATGCCTCCGTCCTCAAGAACTGGAACGCGTTCTGGCAGAAGCTGTTCCTGACGGTCGGTATCCTGGTGGCCGTGTTCGGCATGCGGCTGATTTTCCCGCTGGCCATCGTGGCGGCGGCGACCGGGCTGGACATGATCTCGGTGTGGGATATGGCGCTCAAGACGCCGGAAGAATACTCGCGCCACCTGCTGGGCGTGCATGAGGAAGTGGCAGCCTTCGGCGGCGCCTTCCTGCTGCTGGTATTCCTGAACTTCCTGTTCGACGAAGAAAAGGACGTGCACTGGATTCACTGGTTTGAGGAAAAAGTGGGCAAATACGGCACCGAGAGCCTGGCCGTGCTGCTGACCCTGGTCGCCGTGGTGCTGTGCGTGCAGATGGTGCCGGAGGCCAAGCGCTATACCGTGCTGTATTCGGGCGTGATCGGTACCGCGATTTACGTGGGCGTGGGCTGGATCAGCAGCCTGCTGGAGGAGGAAGGCCATGGCGAAGTGGGCAAGGCGGTGGCCGGCGGCTCGATCGGCGGCTTCCTCTACCTGGAAGTACTGGATGCCTCGTTCTCCTTCGACGGCGTGATCGGCGCCTTTGCCATCACCAGCGATGTAGTGATCATCATGCTGGGCCTGGCCATTGGCGCGATGTATGTACGTTCGCTGACCGTGTACCTGGTGCACAAGGGCACGCTGGACGAGTTCATTTACCTCGAGCACGGCGCGCACTACGCGATCGGCATCCTGGCCCTGATCATGTTCGCCAGCGTGAAGTATCACATTCCGGAGTGGTTCACCGGCCTGTCCGGGGTGGCGTTTATTGCTGTCTCGCTGTGGTCTTCCCTCAAATATAAGAAATTACATCCTCAGGAGTCTTAATGGGTCGTGTGCTGGTGATTGTTGGCGGCCTGCTGGCCGCCGTGGCGCTGCTGTTTGCGGCGTATGTGTGGGTGGCGTTGAGCTATTCGTATTCGGAAGGCGAACGCGCCGGGTATTTGCAGAAGTTTTCCAAACGCGGCTGGATTTGCAAGACCTGGGAGGGGGAGATTCTGCTGACCTCGATGCCGGGGGCGATTCCGGAGAAGTTCGAGTTTACCGTGCGCGATGATGCGGTGGCCTCGCAGATTGCGGCGGCGGCGGGCAAGCGGGTGGTGCTGCATTATGCGCAGCATAAGGGAGTGCCGACTTCCTGCTTTGGCGATACGCAGTATTTTGTTGAGTCGGTGAACGTTCAGCCTTAAACCGGTACACCAGGGTCTGACCCAAGGGTCAGACCCAGTCAGCGCACAGTTTGCCGTACTTTACAGTTAGCCGATGATCAGACAGGGTCAGACCCTTGGGTCTGACCCAGGTTTACCGGTTTTAGCGGCCGCGCCACACAGAACCAGCAGTCTCCTTCAAGCGCCCAATCACATCGCGCGCCATGGTCTCCGAATGCTCGTCGGCCGGATGCGCCGCCTTATCCTCCATCGCACTCAGCATATTCTGCGCCGCATGCTGGCGTCGTGCTTCCTGCTCCAGCAGCTTCTTCTTCGACTCCACCATCGCCGCAGTCGTTGCGGTCACCCGGCGCTGCAACTCGGCATGCGCATGAACGGTATCGACCAGGGTCTTCTGCTCCGCCAGCTTGGCCCATTCCGCCTCATTGGCCGCCTGTTCGGCCGCCTCGCGCTGGCGTGCAACTTCCAACAGTTGTTCCTCCGCATCCGCCCGAGACTTGGCGGCAGCCGCAGCCTTCTTCTCCAGCTCCACGCGCACCTCGATCGCCTTGGCGGCGCGCACTTCGGCCGCATTGGCCGCGCGCTGCTGCACCAGCTTCTGATCGATCAGCGCCAGCGTTTCGCGTTCCTTGGCCACGAATTCCAGTTCGGACTTGAGCAGCGACTCTTCCGCCGCAACGCGGGCCTGCTCTGCCTTGGTACGCTCGGCCTGCGCCTTGACCAGCTCACCAGCCAGGCGCGCCTGGGCAGCGGCAGCTTCGGCAGCGGCGGTCTTGTTCGCCGCATCGTATTCAACCTGCTCGGCCATCGCACGCACGGCAGCCGCTTCCTGTTCGGCCGCGACCTGCAGGCGGGCATCGGCAGCGGCCTTGCGGCGCGCTTCGGCAGCGCCGGCACGTTCGGCATCGACCCTCGCCTTGGCCGCCGCGGTGGCCACTTCTTCAGCAGCGATCCGGTCGTTCATGGCAGCTTGTGCGGCCTGTTCGGCTTCAGCGCGTGCACGCTGGGCTTCCGCCAGGCGGGCATTGATGGCGTCCAGTGCCGCCTGCTCCGCTTCGGCGCGGGCGCGCTCGGCATCGGCCAGGCGCACGGCGGCAGCGGCTTTTTCCTGGGCCAGGGCATTGGCCTCTTCAGCGGCAGCCAGTTGGGCAGCCACCGCTTCGCGTTCGATCTTTTCAGCCGAAGCCTGTTCCGCAGCCACGATCACGGAGCGCTCTGACAGTTGCTGGCGCTCGGCGGCGATAGCGGCTGCGCGCTGGTGCTCTTCAGCTTCGATGCGGGCTTGCTCTGCGGCGGCCTGCTCGGCCTGTTCGCGCAGCTTGGCCTGCTCCAGCGCTACCGCTTCCGCTTCCAGGCGGGCGCGGGTTTCGAAATCGGCTTGCTGCTCGGCTTCCACGCGGGCCATGGCAATCGCGTGCAGCTGGCGGTCGGTTTCCACGCGGCGCTCGGTGGCAGCGATGATCTGCAGGTCGGCGTCGCGGCGCGCCTGGGCGGCGTCGGCTGCCATGGCTTCGACACGTTCGCGGTGCAGGGCCGCATCGCGAATTTCCTTTTCGGTCTGCAGGCGCAGGTGCAGCGACTGGGCAGCGCTGCGGTCGGATTCGGCCTTGGCCAAGGCGATCTGTTCGCGCTCCTGCTCCAGGTGGGCCAGGGCGCGGGCTTCTTCCAGCGCGCGCACTTCGGCGGCGGCGCGCTTGAAGGCGGCTTCCAGCGCAACCTGGTCGGCGCGCTCGCGCTGGCGGGTCGCTTCCAGCGCCTCGGCTTCGGTGTTGGCCAGTTGTTCGGCGGTCAGGCGGGCGGCGTGGGCCTGGCGCTCGCGTTCACGGGCGATGGCGGCCATGCGGGCGTCGGCGGAAGCCACGCCTACCACTTCGTCGCGTGCAGCCTGCACGGCGGCGGCACGTTCGGCAGCTTGCAGGCGGGCCTGTTCGGCTTGCGCGGCCAGTTCTTCGGCGGCCTTGCTGGCCATTTCGGTCAGCTTGGCTTCTTCCGCCACCTGCTCGGCGGCGCGGCGGCGGCTTTCCTCTTCCGCCCTGGCGCGCTGTTCGGCGGCCAGGCGCACCTGGATGTCGGCATCGACGCGGGCGCGCAATTCAGCGGTTTCCTGCTTGACGGCTTCCAGGCGAGCCACGCTGGCGGAAGCGGCGGCGCGCAGGGTTTCCAGGCGCTCCTTGTTGACTTTGATGGCTTCTTCGGCGGCTTCGGCGTTCTGCACCGCAGCGGCGGCGGCGGCGGATTCGAGGGCGGCGCGGTCTTCAGCCAGGGCGCGGGCGCGGGCTTCGGCCACGGCGCGCGATTCGGCGGCGCACTGGGCCTTCGCTTCCGCTTCGACGCGGGCGATGGCTTCGGTGATCGCTTTCAGTTCGGCTTTCTCATGCTCAGCACGGTCGCTGGCGACGGCGTCGGAGGTTGGCGGCAGTTGTGCTTGCATGAGGATCTCGCTTGGCTTTTGGGGTGATGTTGCCATTATCGATGAGTCCAGCAGGGGCGAAGCGTGCGAGCAAGGCGGGAAAATCCCGCCAATTCTCGCGTTTTACCAGTTAAACCGGCCAGAGGGGAGGCTCGTCCATCAGCGCGATTTGCTCGCGCAATTCGAGGATACGATCTTGCCAGTATCGTTGTGTATTAAACCACGGAAAAGCCACCGGAAACGCAGGATCGTCCCAACGCCGCGCCAGCCAGGCCGAGTAGTGGATAAGGCGCAACGTGCGCAGGGCTTCCACCAGGTACAGCTCGCGCGGGTCGAATTCCCGCATGTCCTCGTACCCGGCGAGGATATCGCCCATCTGGCGCACCATGTCGCTCCGCTCGCCGGACAGCATCATCCACAGGTCCTGCACAGCCGGCCCCATGCGGGCATCGTCGAAGTCGACGAAATGCGGACCTGCATCGGTCCACAAAACATTGCCACCGTGGCAATCCCCATGCAGGCGGATCAGCTCCACCTGCCCTGCCCGGTCATAGCAGCGCCGCACCCCGTCCAGCGCCTGGTCGACCACCGAGCGCCAGGGCGTGACCAGCTCCGGCGGCAGGAAGTCGTTGGCCAGCAGCCAGTCGCGCGGCTCTTCGCCAAAGGAGGCAATGTCCAGGGTCGGGCGCGTGGCGAACGGCCGCGCAGCCCCTGCCGCGTGGATACGGCCGATGAAGCGGCCGGTCCACTCCAGCACCTTGGGATCGTCCATTTCCGGCGCACGGCCGCCGTGGCGCGGGAAGACGGCAAAACGGAAGCCTTCGAATTCATGCAGGGTGCGGCCATCGCGCGCCAGCGCCGGCACGGCCGGCACCTCGCGCTCCTGCAGCTCCTGCACGAAGGCGTGCTCTTCGAGGATTTGCTCGTCGGTCCAGCGTCCGGGACGGTAAAACTTGGCCACCACCGGCGGCCCCTCTTCCATGCCGACCTGGTAGACACGGTTTTCGTAGGAATTCAGGGCCAGCAGGCGGCCATCGCCATACAGGCCGATGCTGGCCAGGGCGTCGAGTACCCGGTCCGGGCTCAATTCAAGGAATGGATGCGTCATTCTCGCTATTGTAAGGGCCAGGGCGTATACTGTCGCCCTTCGACCCAATATATTGAGCACCAAGCCATGCAACTCGACCAGCCTTTGACCGACAAAGAATTCGACGAACTCGACAACTTCCTGCTGGGCGACCAGAGCCCGGAGGATTCCATGACGATGGACCACCTGCATGGCTACCTGACCGCCATCGCCATCGGCCCGGAACCGATCACCCCGGCCGAATGGCTGCCAAGCATCTGGGGCGAAGACCGCAAGGACGGCCCGAAGTTCAAGAACCCGAAGCAGGAAGAGCGCATCTACAACCTGATCACCCGCTTCATGAACGAAGTGCTGGTGACCTTTGAAGTGGCGCCGAAAGAATTCGAGCCGCTGTTCGTCGAGCACGAACACGAAGGCAAGGTCCTGCTGAACGCCGAAGCCTGGTGCTGGGGCTTCTGGGAAGGCATGGAACTGCGCGAAGGTTCCTGGGACGAAATCTGGGATTCCGAAGCGGCCCCGTTGATGCGCCCGATCTACCTGTTGGGTGCGGACGAGATCAAGCCGGAAGAACTGCCGGAAGTGGAAGATCCGGTGAAGGCCCACCAACTGGCGCTGGACATCGAAGCCAACCTGCCGGCCATCCACAAGTGGTGGGTACCGCGCCGCAAGACCGGCGTGACCACCGTCAAGCACGAAGAGCCGAAAGTCGGCCGCAACGACGACTGCCCGTGCGGCAGCGGCAAGAAGTACAAGAAGTGCCACGGCGCCGAGCAATAAGCGCCAGGCCATGGAAAGCCCGCCAAGTGCGGGCTTTTTAACGTCTTTACTCTAAAACCGGCGCCAGGCCGCTGCCATAATTGCACTCCTGACCATCGAGGAGAACCCCATGAGCATTCCAGTGCTGGAAACAGTCGCCATCAGCGTAGAAGACCATATCGCCACCGTGCGGCTGAACCGGCCGGAGAAGCTGAACGCGATGAACCTGGCGATGTGGCACGACATCCGCACCGCTTTCCGCTATGTGGACGACACGCCCGAAATCCGCGTCGCCGTGCTGGAAGGCGAAGGCAAGGCCTTCACGGCGGGCATCGACCTGCAGATGATGATGGGCCTGGGCCAGCAGATCCAGAACGATTGCGATGGCCGCATGCGCGAGTCGCTGCGCCGCATCATCCTCGATCTGCAGGACACCCTGAGCAGCCTGGAACGCTGCCGCAAGCCGGTGCTGGCAGCCGTGCATGGCGCCTGCGTGGGCGGCGGCATCGACCTGGTCACCTGCGCCGACATGCGCTACTGCTCGGCGGATGCCTGGTTCTCCATCAAGGAAATCGATATCGGCATGACGGCCGACGTGGGCACCCTGCAGCGCTTGCCGCGCCTGATCGGGGAAGGCATGGCGCGCGAACTGGCGTACACGGCGCGCAAGGTGGAGGCGGCGGAAGCCAGGGAAATCCGCCTGGTCAACCGCGTGTTCGAATCGCCGGAAGCGCTGCGCGAAGGCGTGCGCGCCATTGCCGCCGACATCGCCGCCAAGGCGCCTCTGGCCGTGCGCGGCGTGAAGGAAATGATCACCTATGCGCGCGACCATTCGATCGCCGACGGCCTCAATTACAACGCCACCTGGAATGCGGCCATGCTGATGTCGGCCGACCTGCAGGAAGCGATGATGTCCAGCATGGCCAAGCGCGCCCCGGCGTTCAAGGACTGACCGGGGCCAGGCGGCAGGCGCTTATTGCTCCTTGCGCTGCTTTTCGTGCTCGCCAAACTCCTTGTCGTAGCTGGAGTATTCCGCGTTCCATTTCATTCCGTCGGACGAAGTGCTCATCGTCAGGAAGCCGAAACTGCTTTCGTCCGACATTTGCAGTAACGGAACCGATTTCAACGCCTGCACGTGGTAAGGCCATTCGAACTGCTTCAGCAACTGCCAGTTCTGGCCTTTGTCGGCGCTGCGATACAGGGCGCTCTTTCGCGCGCTATCCACGCCCATCATCAACAACGAACCATCGGCCATTTGCTGGACCGTCCCGACATCCGAAGAGCCCTTGGGCAAGCCGAGCTTGACCGCGTCCCACTGCTTGCCCGCGTCGTAAGAAACGTAATGTTTGCCGCCGCCGGCAATCGCCAGCATGCCAGTCGGACTGACCTTCAAACTGGAAAACTTCTGTTTTGCGGGCAACGCCAGGGGGCTCCACTGGCGCGTGCCAAAGTCCAGCGACTGGATCGCATCGCGTCCCGTTGTGTATGCCAGTCCATTGACGGTCGGCCAAATCCAGTAACGGTAACCCAGCCTTCCGGGCAGGCGCTCGACAGGATCCTTGCGCACTTCGGTCCATTTTCCGCTTTCCAGTTTTGGCGAAAAATACAGGGTCACATTGTCGTCGCGCAGGTTGGCGATATACCAGCCGCTGTTGATGCTGCCGACTACGCGCAGCAGGTTACCGGGCGGCAGGTCGCCGGTCTGCACCGCTTGCAGCTTGTTTTCGCCCCTGGCAAGGCGCAGCAGCGTGCCAAATTCGCCGGTCACCAGCAGGTCGGCATCAGGCAGCTTGACGGGCGACGCGCAGTTCAGCGCCGCGATGCCCGGGCCGCTCAGGCCGCGCCACGCGCCATTTGCCTGGCGCTGCATCAGGGTTCCCATGCGGCCACCGGCAAATACCAGTCCGTCTTTCTCGGTAATGCATTCGAGATCCCCCGGTTTGCCAATGGCATATTCCTCGACTTTGTCTTTGGGATCTCGCGGGTCCACCCAGCCGCCCGCCGCCTGCTTTTCATACAAAGGCGCCTGCTCGGGCGCATAGGCCTTGATCAGTGGCAGGTTGCTCGTCACGCGTCCGCTGCGCCCGACCACCACTTTGGTATTAAGCGGCGTAACAATCAGGCGCCCCAGGTCCACCGGACCGCCGCCTTTCACGCGGAAATTGCCGATGAAACCGCTCCCCGCCGTCAGCTCCAGATTGAGGTGGCTCCTGGTGTCCTCCAGCAGCGAGAGCCTGTACTCGCCGGCCGGCAAGGTGCCGGTGAATAAGCTGGTGCCGCGCGAGACCAGCTTCCCGGTCTTTTTCAACTGGATATTCTGGCTCGAACCCACGCGCTGCAGGCGCAGGCGGTCAAACGTATCGATCTGGCTGGTATTGCTGGTAATGCTGATCGCTACCGCATTTTGCTCCGCTTGCGCGGCAGCGGCCACGGCAACCGGCACCATAACCAGGCTTGAGCCAAGAACTTGCAGTCCCAATCGGCGCAACTGGCCGGCCCTCATGACAAACTTGCGAACAATCATGACTCTCCTATTTTGAGATGGTGACAATGTTGCCAGAACGAAATGATAGTTGATTCCTGGCGGAGAGTGTATTTTTTTGTAAGATTTGTGTGTTTGCATTCCTCTGGCGGGCGGCCGGCAAAAGTTGTTATACTCGCCCGCTATGCAAACCAAGCCTGATTCCCAACGTTCCGGACTGCGCCACGGCAATCGCCTGTGGCGCTGGCTGCTGGCGTTGTGCGCCATCGTGTTTGCATTGCAGTTGCTGGCAGTGTCTTCGCACAGCCACGACCTGGCCGACAAGCTGGACGACTGCGTGGCCTGCCAGATGGCCAGCCATTTCCCGGCCGACGTCCCTTCGACGCCGCCGGCCCTGCTGGCGGTCTTCCTGGCCGTCGCCTATTTCCTGGCGCGCCAGCCCTCTGCGCCAGCGGCAATCGCGCCCCAGCGCTACCTGATCCCCCAGCGGCAGGCGCCGCCCCATATCGCTTCGTGACCTGACCTCCCTGCCCGCTTGCGAGCAGGATTCCCAGTTACGCCCGCGGCATCGAGCCGCTATCTGATATGCCCATATTCCGCCGCACCCGCGTGACATCGCGGCGTGCCATCCATGTTGCGCTGGCCGCCCTGCTGGCGGCAGCCTTGCTGACAGCGGTTTCCGCCGGCCTGCAGCATCGCATCGCCCACGCCTGGAAGAAGGACGTGCGCGACGTCGCGCACGCGCATTCCTGCCTGGCTTACGATGCCGCCACGCTGGCCGAACGCCTGCCGGCCACGCCAGTCCTGCTGCCCCAGGCACAGGCGCCGGCACGCCCGCTGGCCCATGCGGAGGGGGCTTCGCCCGGCCGCCCCGCCGCGCCGCCTTACCTCCCGCGCGGCCCGCCCGCCATCGCCTTGCCCTGACCAAGTCCCGGCGCCGCCCAGTGCTGCGGCGCGTTGATCAAGCAAGACGAGAAGATAAAAATGACGAAGAAAATCCGCCTGCGTGCCATTCCGGCTGCGCTGGCACTGCTCACCCTGTCGGCTCGTGCCGAAGAACCGCAATCCGTCGAAATCGTGGGCCGCCGCGACTCAGGCAGCTACCTGACCAGCGACGCGCTGGGCAGCAAGACCGACCTGCCGCTGCGTGAACTGCCGCAAGCCGTGCGCATCATGCCGCGCCAGGTACTGGACGACCTGGGCGCCCTGCGCATCGACGACGCCCTCGATTACGCCGGCGGCGTGTCGCGCCAGAACAGCTTTGGCGGCCTGTGGGACAACATCGCCATCCGCGGTCTGGCCGGGGATCCGAACAACGGCATGGCCCTGCTGCTGAATGGCTTTGCCGCCAACCGCGGCGGCATCAACGCACCGCGCGACACGGCAGCCGTTGAACGCATCGAGTTCCTGAAAGGCCCGGTGGCGGCACTGTACGGCACCAGCGAACCTGGCGGCACGCTGAATATCGTCAGCAAACGGCCGCTCTGGCGGCCCGCCTATGCACTCGATGCGGTGGCCGGCAGCTTCGGCCTGCGCCGCGCGGCGCTCGACGCCACCGGGCCGCTGGGCGAGATGCTGGCCTGGCGCCTGAATGCTGCCAGCGAAAAGCGCGACAGTTTCCGCGACCATGTCCATTCGCGCCGTACCCTGCTGGCGCCGGCGCTCAGCATCAAGGCCGGACCGGGTACGCGCATTGAGTACCGCGGCGAATTGCTGCGCCATGTGGGCACGCTGGACCGAGGCATCGCAGCGGTCGACGGCCAGCTGGGCGCCATGCCGCGCGAGCGCTTCCTCGGCGAACCGGGCGACGGCGATATCCGCATCTTCAACAGCACCCAGCAGCTGATGCTCGAGCATGCGCTGTCGGACGCCTGGCAACTGCGCGCCGGCTTGCTGTGGAAGCGCGGCCTGCTCGATGGCTACTCGACCGAACCAGCCGCAGCCCTCAATGCAGACCAGCGCACGCTGCGCCGCCAGCGCCGCCTGCGCGATTACGGCTCCGACGACCTGGGCGGACACATGGAACTGGCGGGTAGTCCGGCGCCGGGCCATGAACTGCTGCTCGGCGCGGAGGCTTACCGCTTTGATTACGACCTGCGCATGTTCCGCGCCAGCCCGAGCGCCGCCTCGCCGTATGCGATCGATGTGCTGGCGCCCGTCTACGGCCAGCCGCTGCCGGCGCCTGCCCTGTTCACCGATACGCTGGAGAAGCAGCGCAACGTGGCAGTGTATGCGCAGGACACACTGCGCCTCGGCCAGCACTGGCGCGTGGTGGCCGGCTTGCGCCACGACCGGCACGAGCAGACCCTGGCCAACCGGCGCAACGGCACGCTCGTCCGCCAGGAGCCGGATGCCACGTCCCCGCGCGTCGGCGCCAGCTACCTCGCGACGCCGGAGTGGACGCTGTTTGCCAACTGGGGCCGCTCCTTCCGTCCCAACACGGGCAGCGACGCCGGCGGTTCCGCCTTCGCGCCCGAGCGCGGCAAGGCCAGCGAGGCGGGCCTGAAATGGGAGCAGGCAGGCGGCCGGCTTGGCGCCACCCTGGCCCTGTTCGACATCCGCAAACGCAATGCCCTCACCTCCGATCCGCTGCAACCCGCTTATTCCGTGGCGGCTGGCGAGGTACGCAGCCGGGGACTGGACTTCGACCTGGCGGGGCAACTGGGCCGCGCCTGGCGCGCCAATGCCAGCCTGTCCCTGATCGACGCCGAGGTGGTGCGCGACAACACGCTGGAAACCGGCGGCCGTTTGCTCAACGTGCCGCGCGTGAACGGCAGCCTGATGCTGATGTACGAAGGCGCGCTGGCCAATGGCTCCCGTTTCGGCGTGGGCGGCGGCGTGACGCACACGGGCCGCCGCCTGGGCGAAGCGCGCACCCAGGCCCAGGCCAGCAGCGGCGCAGCGCCGTTTGAGCTGCCGGCCTACACGGTGGCGCGCCTGGTCGGGCACTGGCACATCGCACGCGGCCTGCGGCTGTCGCTCGATATCGACAACCTGTTCGACAAGACCTACTACACCAGTTCCTACCAGCGCACCTGGGTGGCGCCCGGATCGCCGCGTGCGGTCTCGCTTGGGCTGCAGGCTTCCTACTGATTGAAAGGAGAACACAGATGACCAAAATTGCACTTGAAGCGGTGGGCCTGACGGTCCGCTATGGCACGGCTAGCGTGCTTGACTGCCTCGACTTGCAGGTACGGCAGGGCGAGATCTACGCCCTGTTGGGCGGCAACGGCGCCGGCAAATCCACCACGCTGAACGCCTTCCTCGGCTTCGCGCGCCCGGCGGAGGGCTATGTCCGTGTGTGCGGCATCGATCCCGCGTTCGAGCCGCTGGCGGCGCGCGCCAGCCTGGCCTATGTGCCGGAGAACGTCGCCCTGTACGAACACCTGTCGGCACGCGAGAACCTCGACTACCTGCTGCGCATGGGCGGCGCCGACGCCGCACCCGCCATCATCGAGGCGGCGCTGGACGACGTCGGCCTGGACCCGGCGGCCTGGGACCGTCGCCTGGCCGGCTACTCCAAAGGCATGCGCCAGAAGGTTGCCATTGCATTGGCGGCGGCGCGCCTGGTGCCTGTACTGCTGCTGGACGAGCCGACCTCCGGCCTGGACCCGCATGCCACCAGTGAGTTCAACGCCCTGCTGCTCAAGCTGCGCGAGCACGGCGTCACGGTGTTCATGGTGACGCACGACCTGCTGGGCGCCGCCGAAGTAGCGGACCGCATCGGCTTCCTGGACCGGGGCCGCATTGCCCACGAACTGGCCGCGCATGGGCCGCAGCGCTTTGATGTCCAGCAGTTGTTCCAGCGCTATGCCGATGCACGGAGGGCGGCATGAGGCCCGCGTTTGCCGCTATCGCCTGGCGGGTGGCGCTGGAGGAATGGCGCGCCCTGCGGCGCAACAGGGTCGCTGTTGCTGCGGCTGGCCTGCTGCTGGTGCTGACGCTGGCGGCCATCATGGTCAGCCTGGAGCGCGCCCACAGCGTGGAAGCGCAGCGTGCCCGCCTCCAGCAGCAGGCCGACGACCAGTGGAACAGCCAGCCGGACCGCCATCCGCATCGGGTGGTGCATTACGGGCACTACGTGTTCCGCCCGCTGACTGCCCTCGCCTTCTTCGACTTCGGCGTCGCCCCTTTCACCGGCAGCACGCTGTACCTGGAAGGGCATCGCCAGAACAGCGCCAACTTCAGCGACGCCGGCCAGTCCTCGCTATTGCTGCGCTTCGGGCAATTGACGCCGGCCTTCGTGCTGCAGGTGCTGGCTCCTTTGCTTCTGGTGTTCCTGGCGTTCGGCGCCCTGGCGCGCGAGCGCGAACGGGGGCAACTGCGGCTAATGCTGGCCCATGGCGTCGGCGGCGGCGCGCTGGTGGCAGGCAAGCTGGCGGCACACAGTGTGTTGGCCCTCCTGCTGGCGGCGCCGGCGCTGGCGGCCCTGGTGCTGATCGCAGCAGCCGATCCGCTGCTGGCGGCGCCGGCAGGCTGGCTGGCGCTGGGCTACGCTGCATACCTGCTGTTGTGGTCCGTCGCTGCGGTCTTGCTTTCCGCGCTGGTGCGGCGGGCGCGCGATGCGCTGCTTTTGCTGGTCGGCGCCTGGGCCTTGATGGCAGTGCTGCTGCCGCGCGTGCTGCCCGACCTGGCTTCCGGTTTGGTGCCGCGCCCTACCCGCATCGAAATGGAAGCCGCCGTCCACGCAGAACTGGCGCGCATCGGGGACAGCCATAATCCGGACGATCCCTACTTCCGCAATTTCCGCGACAGCGTGCTGAAACGCTATGGCGTCAGCAAGGTGGAGGAACTGCCCGTCAACTACAAGGGGCTGGTGATCGAGGAAGGCGAGCGCCTGACCAGCGAGCTGTTTTTGTCCAGCATGCAGCGCGACTTTGCACGCCAGGCCGCGCAAGGCAACGTGCTGGATACGGCGGCGCTGGCGGTGCCGCTACTGGCATTGCGCAGCATGTCGGCGGCGCTGGCAGATACCGACCGTGCGGCGCATGAGCGCTTCCTTCTGGCCGGCGAGGACTACCGCTATCGCCTGGTCCAGGCGCTGAACCGGTTGCACGCCGAAAAAGTGAAGTACCACGACGATCGTGCACAGCGCATTTCGGCTGACTACTGGCGCGCGCTGCCGCGCTACAGCCATCCTCCCTCCCCGCTTGAACTTACGGTCACGCAGCGCGTATGGCCCGCATTGGCCATCTTAGCCGGCTGGCTGGGCGCCGCCGCATTGCTGGCCGCCTGGGTCGCGCGCCGCCTGGAAAGGAATATCTGAATGAAGAACTGGAAATTTGAACTCCTGCTGTTGCTACGCTCGCGGCCCGCGGCTGCGGCGTTCGTGGTACTGGCGCTACTGGCCGCACTGTCGGTCTGGAACGGCATGCGTGTGATGGGCGCGCAGCGCGTCGCGCTGGAACGGATTGCTGCCGTCCATGCCGCCGACCTTGCAGAGCGGGCGGCGCGCCAGCCTGCCGGCGGCGATGCCGGGCTCACGGCCTACTACACGCCCCACCTGACCTTCGACCCGGCGTCACCACTGGCCTTTGCCGCCATCGGACAGCGGGACGTCCAGCCCTATGCGCTGCAGGTGCGCGCCCTGGGGTTGCAAGCGCAGCTCTATGAATCGGAAGCGATCAACCCTGAGCTGGCCGCGCCGGGACGATTCGACTTCGCCTTTGTGCTGGTCTACCTGGCGCCGCTGTTCATCATCGCCCTGATGCACGACATGGTCAGCGGCGAGCGCGAGGCCGGGCGTTTGCGGTTGCTGTCTTCCCTGCCCGGCAAGCCCGGCGTGCTGTGGCGCCGCCGCGTGCTGCTGCGGCTTGCCCTGGTTGCCGCAGCCTTGCTCCTGCCATTGCTTTCCGGCGCGCTCCTATCCGGCGCCGCACCGGGTGAAACGGCCCTGATGGCGGGCGCCGCGCTGCTCTACCTTGTTTTCTGGTGCGGCGCGGCCGCCTGGGGCGCGGCCGTGGCGCGTAACGCCGCAGCGGGCGCCGCGTTGCTGCTGGCCGCGTTCGTGCTACTCGCACTGGTGCTGCCGACGGCAGTCAACGCTGCGCTGGAGCGGGCCATTCCGGTTGCGCAAGGCGCGGAACTGGCCCTGGCGCAGCGCCAGGCGGTGCATACGGCGTGGGACAAGCCGAGGGAAGAGACAATGCAGCGCTTCTTCCGCACCAATCCCGAGTGGAAGGACACGGCGCCGCTGCCTGAAGGCTTCCATTGGAAATGGTATTACGCCATGCACCAGGCCGGGGATGACATGGTTGCGGGGCAGGCGACGCAGTACCGCAACGCGCTGTGGTCGCGTGAAGAGTGGACGCGCAACGCGGGATTATTGCTGGCGGGAGTGAATGTGCAGGTGTTGCTGCATCGGCTGGCGGGGACGGACCTGCAGGCCCGTATGGCCTACCTGGATCGCGTGGCCGCCTACCACGAGCGCGTGCGGCGCCACTTCTACCCCTATGTGTTCGACGAAAAGCCTTTCGGGGCGGCGGACTTTACACGGCTGCCGGTGTTTGTCCCGGCGACGGGAGCAGGCTTGCCGCCTGTCCCGCTAGGCTGTGCGCTGGCTTTGCTGGCGGGCGCGGCGCTGCTGCTCGGGCTGCGCAGCACAGCTCGTGTCAACCTGGGGGCCTGACCCCAAGGTTGACACGGGCTCGGCTGGTTAGAGCTTGATGAAGTTCTCGCGGTAGTACTTGAGCTCTTCGATCGATTCGATGATGTCGGCCAGGGCGGTGTGCTTCTGGGCTTTCTTGAAGCCGGCGACCATTTCCGGCTTCCAGCGGCGGCCCAGTTCTTTCAGGGTCGACACGTCGATATTGCGGTAGTGGAAGAAAGCCTCCAGCTTCGGCATGTACTTGACCATGAAGCGGCGGTCCTGGCCGATGGTGTTACCGCACATCGGGGATTTGCCGTTCGGGACCCATTGGCGCATGAAGGCGATGAATTCGGCTTCTGCCTGGGCTTCGGTCACGGTCGACGCCTTGACGCGGTCGATCAGGCCGGAGCGGCCGTGGGTGCCCTTGTTCCAGGCGTCCATCTTGTCCAGCGTTTCGTCCGACTGGTGGATCGCCAGCACCGGGCCTTCGGCCAGCACGTTCAGGTGCATGTCGGTGACCACCATTGCCACTTCGATAATGCGGTCGGTCTCAGGCTCCAGGCCGGTCATCTCCATGTCGACCCACACCAGGTTCATTTCATTCGGGCGCTGTGGGGTGGCCGGGGTTGCTGGGGTGTCGTTCGCTTGTGACATAATTCTCTCTAAGACAATATTAGGCAGGTTAATCCGCCATTTTCTCACAGGCACAGAATGTATTCACACGCGTTTTCGTTTTTGTTCGTTGCATTTTTAACATTAACCCTGGTGGTGCGCTTCTGGCTTGCCTCGCGCCACATCCGCCATGTATTGCAAAACCGCGCCGCCGTGCCAGCCGATTTCGCGGAAAAGATCCCCCTTGCCGCCCACCAGAAAGCCGCCGACTACACCATCGCGCGCACCAAGCTTGGGCTTTTGAACATGATGGTGTCCAGCATTGCGCTGATCTGCTTTACCTTGCTGGGCGGCCTGCAATGGCTGTCGACTTCCCTGTTCAACGCCACCGGTGGCGGCATGACTTACCAGCTTGCGCTGGTCGTCGCCTTCAGCGTGGTCTCGGGCCTGATCGACCTGCCGCTCGATTACTACCGGCAGTTCACGCTGGAAGAGCGCTTCGGCTTCAACAAGATGAGCAAGCGCCTGTTCTTCTTCGACCTGGTCAAAGGCGTCGGCGTCGCTGCCGTGATCGGCCTGCCGCTGGTGTGGGTGATCCTGGTGCTGATGGAGAAAGCGGGCAGCCTGTGGTGGCTGTACGCCTGGTTCGTGTGGTGCGGCTTCCAGTTGCTGGTGATGGCGCTCTACCCTAACCTGATCGCGCCGCTGTTCAATAAGTTCACGCCGCTGGCCGACGAATCGCTGAAGCAGCGCATCGAGGGCCTGATGGCGCGCGTGGGCTTTGCCTCCAAGGGACTGTTCGTGATGGACGGGTCCAAGCGCAGCGCGCATGGCAATGCCTATTTCTCCGGCTTCGGCGCGGCCAAACGCATCGTGTTCTACGACACCCTGGTGTCCAGCCTGTCGCCGCAGGAAGTCGAGGCGGTGCTGGCCCACGAACTGGGCCACTTCAAGCTGAAACACATCGTCAAGCGCATCGTGGTGATGTTCGGCCTGTCGCTGGGCTTCCTGGCCCTGCTGGGCTATCTGAAAGGCCAGCTGTGGTTCTACACCGGCCTGGGCGTGAATCCGATCATCGTGCCCGGCCAGTCCAACGACGCACTGGCGTTGTTGCTGTTCATGCTGGTGTTGCCGGTATTTACCTTCCTGTTTGGCCCATTGATGTCGCTCAGCTCGCGCAAGCACGAGTTCGAGGCCGATGCCTTCGCCGCCAGGCATACCGATGCGCGCGACCTGGTGTCGGCGTTGGTCAAGATGTACGAGGACAATGCCTCGACCCTGACGCCCGACCCGCTGCATTCGGCCTTCTACGATTCGCACCCGCCCGCCAGCGTGCGGATTCGTCAACTCAACCTGGCGGCATCCCAATGACAGCGAATATCCACACCGCGGCCGACCTGCGCGCCCTGCGCTGCAGCCACCAGACGCAAGCCCTGGACGCCGCCGAAGCGCTGCGCCTGGTCCAGTTGCTGGATGGCTGGAGCATGGCCAGCGGCAAGCTGGTGAACACTTTCGGCTTCAACAACTACTACGAGACGATGGCTTTCGTGAATGCGCTGGCCTATATCTCGCACCGCGAAGACCACCACCCCGAGCTGGTGGTGGGCTACAAGACCTGCCAGGTGCGCTACGACACGCACTCGGTCAACGGCTTGTCGATCAATGATTTCATCTGCGCCGCCAAGGCCGATGCACTGGGCCAGGCATGAGCAAAGGAACCAAACGCACCGGCACCATCATCGCAGCCCACGGCCGCCACTACCTGGCGGAAGCGGAAGGCCAGCGCCTGCAATGCGTCACGCGCGGCAAGAAGACCAATGTGGCGGTCGGCGACATCGTCGACCTGACCCTGACTTCGCCCGACCAGGCGGTGATCGACAAGATCCAGGAGCGCAAGACGCTGCTGTACCGCTCCGACCAGTACAAGTCCAAGCTGTTGGCCGCCAATGTCGACCAACTGTTCATCGTGGTCGCCACGGAACCAAGTTTCTCGGATGACCTGGTGTCGCGCGCCCTGGTGGCGGCGGAAGCGGCCGGCATCCACGTGCGCCTGCTGCTGAACAAGGTCGACGTGACCGAGATGCTCGAACACGCCCGCAAGCGCCTGCAGGTCTATTCGGCGATGGGCTACGAGGTGATCGAAGTTTCCGCCACCGGCCAGCCCGAGCAGACCGGCGCCACCCTGGCGCCGCTGCTGCAAGGCCATTCCTCGATCCTGATCGGCCAATCCGGCATGGGCAAGTCTTCGCTGATCAACATCCTGGTGCCGGACGCCGATATCGCGACGCGCGAAATCAGCGAGGCGCTCGACACCGGCAAGCACACCACCACTTTCACCCGCCTGTACCACGTGGGTCCGGATTCGAGCGTGATCGATTCGCCGGGCTTCCAGGAATTCGGCCTGTACCACCTGAGCGAAGGCATGCTGGAACGGGCCTTCCGCGATTTCCAGCCCTATCTTGGGGGCTGCCGGTTCTACAACTGCCGGCACCTGAGCGAGCCGCAATGCGCGGTGCTGGAGGCCGTCAACGAGGGCAAGATCGCGAAAATGCGGCATACGCTGTACGGCCAGTTGTTGCACGAGTCATCGCAAACGCTTTACTGACGGGACGCCGATGCAGCTTCAGTTTGCCGATGACGATGCCGTTGCGCAGTGGGAGCTTGAGCTCCTGCCCCTGCGCGGCATTGCGCGGCTTCCGGTGCTGCTGCCCCTGGCCTGGCACCTGCGCCAGCGCGACGGCAAGCGGGCGCAGGAGCTGGCGGGCGAGGCGGCAGCCCTGCTGCCATCGGCCCACCTGCCCGACGATGCGCGCGCTTCGCTGGAAGCGCGGCTGCAACTGGTCGATGGCGAGATCCGCTGGCTGCAGGGCGAACTTGATGCGGCAGCCAACCAGGCTGCGCGTGCATTGGAAGTATTCGAAGCACAAGGCGACAATATCGGCCGCGCCGACGCGCACTGGCTGAAAGCCTGGATTTCCGTCGACCGGGGCAACCACGGCCAGCGCGATGCCGAGCTGGAAGCCTGCTCCAATGCCGCCCACGCGGCGGGCGACGAGCAGCGCGCGGCGATTGCCGATGCGGTCCAGGCGCGCTGGGCTGCCCTGCGCGACCTGCATGCTGCCAGCGAGCGCTGGGGCCTGCGTTTCGACCTGTCCGAAGAGGTAGCGCCCAGCGTCGATTGCTGGATCAACGACTTTTTCGCCATCGCCGCCAGCCAGGCCGGCGACATCGGCAACTCGGCCGGCTTCTACATCCGCAGCTACGAGGCCGCGCTGGAGACGGGCCAGATCCGCGCCGCCGCCACCGCGGCGATCAATATTGCGGAAAAATTCTCGCAACTGAACGACCACCATTCCGGCCTGGAATGGATGCAGCGCGCCATGGATCTTGCCCGTCCCACCGGCTGGCCGCGCAGTATCGGCTCCTGCCTGGTGCACACGGCGGACATCGTGCGCCGCCTGGGCCGGCTGGACGCGGCGGAGGAATTGCTGCGCGAAGCGCTGGTGATCCTGGCGCCGCAAGCCAACGGCCGCACCTACGCCATCGCCCTGCAGCACCTGGGCGAGCTATGCCTGGACAAGAAGGATTACGGCGAGGCGCTGGACGCGTTCCAGCGCCTGTCGGAGCGAGCCGAAGCGCTGCAGCAGGGCGACTTCAAGATTGTCGCGCTGCGCGGCCAGGCGCATGCCCTGTGCTTCCTGAATCGCTCGCTGGAGGCGCTGGACATGGCGCTGCTGGCAGTGGAACGCGCCTCGCGCCACCACAACGCCTTCCACCACGTGGCCGCGCTGCGCGTGCTGGCCCTGATCCACGGCCAGCTCCAGTTGTCCGCGCCGCCCGGCATGGAAGCGCCCAACGCCCGCTTGCATTACCTGCACAAGGCGCTGGAAGCGGCGCAGACCATCAAGGGCTACACCGTGCCGGGCGACCTGTACGACGCGCTGGGCGCGGAATATGCGCGCCTGGGCGATTTCGCCCGCGCTTATGAGATGGCGACAGCAGCCAGCGCCGCGCGCGAGAAAACGCACACGCTGGAAGCCACCAGCCGCGCCATCGCCATGCAAGTGCACCACCAGACCGAGCAGGCACGCGCGGAAGGCCTGCACCATCGCGAGCTGGCGATGTCGGAAGCGCGCCGCGCCGAAGTGCTGCAGCAAACGACCAAGCTGCTGGAGCGGCTATCGGCCATTGGCCAGGAAATCACCACCCACCTCGATGCGGGCGCCGTATTCCAGGCCCTGGACCGCCACACCCACGCCCTGCTGTCGGCCAATACCTTTGCCGTCTACCTGGTCGATCCGGCGGGCCGCCAGCTGGAACGCGCCTTCGGCGTGGAAGCCGGCCAGGCACTGCCCCGCAACGCGATCCCGCTCGACCACCCCACCGCCTACACCGCGCAATGCCTGCGCGAGCGGCGCGAGGTGTACATCGACCAGATTCCGCCCGAGCGCGACAGCACGGTCACGCCCGGCACGGCAGCCAGCCGCAGCGCCCTGTACGTGCCGCTGCTGGTGGGCGAACGGGCGCTGGGCGTGATGACGGCGCAAGCGATGCACGCCAACGCCTATGGCGAACGGGAACGGCTGATTTTCCGCACCCTGTGCGCCTACGGCGCCATCGCGCTCGATAACGCCCTGGCCTACGGCCAGCTGCAGGAAGCCCAGTCGCAACTGGTATCGCAGCAAAAACTGGCAGCCCTTGGCGCGCTGATGGCAGGCGTGGCGCATGAACTGAATACGCCGATCGGCAACAGCCTGCTGATTGCCAGCACGCTGGAACAGAAGACCAACGAACTGGAAGAAGCGATCAACGGCCCGGGACTGCGCAAGTCCGAACTGCTGTCCTTCATCGACAATACGCGCAAGGCCTCGGCCCTGGTAATGCGCGGCCTGCACAGCGCCGCGGACCTGGTTTCCAGCTTCAAGCAGGTGGCGGTGGACCGCACCACCGAACAGCGCCGCATCTTCAACCTGCACCAGGTGACGCACGAGGTGGTGGCCACGGTGATGAACCGCATCCGCAAGGACGGCCACAAGATCGAATTCGACGTGCCGGAGCTGATCATGCTGGACAGCTACCCCGGCCCCTTTGGCCAGGTGGTCACGAACCTGATCAACAACGCCCTGCTGCATGCCTTCGACGGCCGCGAAGGCGGCCAACTGCGCCTGGTGGCCTCCACGCCGGTGGAGGACCGCGTGCTAATATCCTTCAGTGACAACGGCGGCGGCATCGCGCAGGAAAACCTGACGCGCATCTTCGACCCGTTTTTCACCACCAAACTGGGCCAGGGCGGCTCGGGCCTGGGCTTATCAATCAGTTACAACATCGTCACCTCGCTGCTGGGCGGCCAGATCGCCGTCGACAGCAGCGACGCAGGCACCACCTTCACGCTGGACCTGCCGATATCGGCGCCGCACCATGATCCCGAACGCCCAGCCACGATTTACTGAAATGCCCGTATAATCTTTAGTCCACCGCAGCAAAACTTTGCAAAGATGTCTATACCACCTAAAAGCATCAAGCACTATCTCCAGTTCAACGATTTGACCCTGGAGGAGTACGAATATGTGATCGCCCGCGCAGCGGAAATCAAGCGCAAATTCAAGGCCTACGAGATTTACCACCCGCTGATCGACCGCACCCTGGTCATGGTGTTCGACAAGAATTCGACCCGTACCCGCCTGTCCTTCGAGGCCGGCATGCACCAGCTGGGCGGCGCAGCGATCTACCTGAACACCCGCGATTCCCAGCTGGGCCGCGGCGAGCCGGTGGAAGACGCCGGCCAGGTGATGTCCCGCATGTGCGACATCATCATGGTGCGCACCTTCGGCCAGGACATCATCGAGCGTTTCGCTGCGCATTCGCGCGTGCCGGTGATTAACGGCCTGACCAACGAACACCATCCATGCCAGGTATTTGCCGACATCTTCACCTATATCGAGCACCGCGGCTCGATCAAGGGCAAGGTCGTGGCCTGGGTGGGCGACGCCAACAACATGCTGTATTCCTGGCTGCAGGCGGCTGAAGTCTTCGGCTTCCACGTCAATGTCTCCACGCCGCACGGCTACGACATGGACATGTCGCTGGTATCGACCGACCGCTACACCTTCTTCGCCAACCCGTCCGACGCCTGCGAAGGCGCAGACCTGGTCAACACCGACGTCTGGACTTCGATGGGCTACGAAGAAGAAAACGCGGCCCGCCTGAAGGCCTTCGACGGCTGGATCGTCGATGCCGCCAAGATGTCCCGCGCCAAGCCGGACGCGCTGTTCATGCACTGCCTGCCGGCCCACCGCGGAGAAGAAGTCGCCGCCGAAGTCATCGACGGCCCGCAATCCGTGGTGTGGGACGAAGCCGAGAACCGCCTGCACGTACAGAAGGCCCTGATCGAATATTTGCTGCTAGGCAAGATTGCTCAATAAATGGGGACGTACCCCATTTTTCAGGCAACACCAACCTATACCAACTGACTGAGAAAATCATGAGCGACGTAAAGAAAGTAGTCCTCGCCTACTCCGGCGGCCTGGACACCTCCGTGATCCTGAAATGGCTGCAGGATAACTACCAGTGCGAAATCGTGACCTTCACCGCCGACCTGGGCCAGGGCGAAGAGCTGGAACCGGCACGCGCCAAGGCGCTGAAGTTCGGCATCAAGCCTGAGAACATCTTCATCGACGACGTGCGCGAAGAGTTCGTGCGCGACTTCGTCTTCCCTATGTTCCGCGCCAACACCGTGTACGAAGGCGAATACCTGCTGGGCACCTCGATCGCGCGTCCGCTGATCGCCAAGCGCCTGATCGAGATCGCCAACCAGACCGGCGCCGACGCCATCTCGCACGGCGCCACCGGCAAGGGCAACGACCAGGTGCGCTTCGAACTGGGCGCCTATGCACTTAAGCCAGGCGTGCGCGTGATCGCTCCATGGCGCGAGTGGGACCTGCTGTCGCGCGAAAAGCTGCTGAAATACGCGGAAGACGCCGGCATCGAAATCGACATGAAGCACAAGAACGGCGGCGCGCCGTATTCGATGGACGCCAACCTGCTGCACATTTCCTTCGAAGGCCGCCACCTGGAAAACCCAAGCGCGGAAGCCGAAGAATCGATGTGGCGCTGGACCGTCAGCCCGGAGGCTGCACCGGACCAGCCGGAATACCTGGACATCGAATTCGAAAAAGGCGACATCGTGGCCCTGAACGGCAAGCGCATGTCCCCCGCCACTGTCCTGACTGAACTGAACCGTCTGGGCGGCAAGCACGGCATCGGCCGCCTGGACCTGGTGGAAAACCGCTACGTCGGCATGAAGTCGCGCGGCTGCTACGAAACCCCTGGCGGCACCATCATGCTGAAGGCGCACCGCGCCATCGAGTCGATCACCCTGGACCGCGAAGTGGCCCACCTGAAGGACGACCTGATGCCACGCTACGCTTCGCTGATTTACAACGGTTACTGGTGGGCGCCTGAGCGCGTCGCGCTGCAGACCCTGATCGACCACACCCAGGCTACTGTCAACGGCTGGGTACGCGTCAAGCTGTACAAGGGCAACGTGATCGTCGTGGCCCGCGATTCGAAGACCGATTCGCTGTTCGACCAGACCATCGCCACCTTCGACGAAGACGGCGGCGCCTACAACCAGGCCGACGCCGGCGGCTTCATCAAGCTGAACGCGCTGCGCATGCGCATCGCCGCCAACGCAAGGAACAAGCGCGGCCAATAAACTGCCCCCGCTCTCCTATGACGGGCCGCTTTGCGCGGCCCGTTTTTTTTGCTACATTGCCTTGGAAGAAAGCCCCCCGTCCCCGGAGACCCGCGCATGAACAATCTAAGCATCAAGAATAAACTGTATATCGGCTTCGGCAGCATAGTGGCAATCATCTTGCTACTTTTGATACTGGCCTATAACAATTTCGCCAGCCTGACCGAAGCCAACAAATGGGACAAGCACACGATGGAAGTGCTGATTGAGCTCGATCGGATCAATAGCGTGTCGCTGCAGATCCAGGTCGATACCCGGGGTTATATCCTGACCGGCAGCGAGTCCCTGATTGCCAGCGAACGCGAAAATGCGGAGCTGCTGAAACAGCATGTCATCAAGGCCGTCCAGCTAACCACCGACAACCCGCAGCAGAATGAGCGCCTGAAGCGCGCGCAGGCTTTGCTCACCACCTGGGCCGATGTCAACATCCGCCGCCAGATCGACAAGCGCCGCGCACTGGGCGACACCAAAGGCGCGGCCGAGATATTGGCGCAATCCTCGGAGCTCAAGGAAGCCGGCGCCATCGTCAGCAGCGCGCGCGACCTGCTGGACCAGGCGGCGGACGAAGAGCGCCGCCTGCTGGCTGAGCGCAGCAGCAAGGCGGTTGACCTGCACACCAGCCAGAACAACCTGATGATCGGCGGTGGCGCCGCGGTGGTCGTGCTGTCGCTCCTCATCTCCTACACACTGGCGCGCGCCATCCTGGGGCCGTTGGCCGGCCTGACGACGGCCCTGTCCCGCCTCGGCAGCGGTGACCAGGCAGTACGCGTTGCAGTGACCTCAGGCGATGAACTGGGCAAGGTCAGCGAAGATTTCAACAAGATGGCGGTGCTGCTGCAATCGGCCACCCAGCGCGAGCTGGACCTGACCAATGAGCTACGCGCCAAGGTCGACTCGTTGCTGGAAGTGGTGTCGCGGGCCGCGGGCGGCGACATGACCGGCAAGATTTCCGTGGGTGGCGACGACGCCATCGGCCAACTGGGCGACGGTTTGCAGCGCATGTTCGACAACCTGCGCCAGTTGCTGACCAATGTGCAGAAGGCGGGCATCCAGGTCACCACCTCGGCCACCGAGATTGCCGCTTCGGCCAAGCAGCAGGAGGCAACCGGCGTCGAGCAGGCACAGACTTCGGTGGAGGTGCTCAGCACCACCAAGGAGATTTCGTCCAATACCTCGCAATTGCTGAAGACGATGGAAGATGCGACCGCTGTGGCCGACTACACCACCAGCGCCACGTCCGAGGCCCAGGGCAACCTGCGCCGCATGGACCAGACCATGCAGAACATGGTCAACGCGACCGATTCGATCAATGCCAAGCTGGCCGCGCTGTCGGAAAAGGCGTCCAACATCAACTCCGTGCTGACCACCATTACCAAGGTGGCCGACCAGACCAATATCCTGTCGCTGAATGCCGCCATCGAAGCCGAGAAGGCCGGCGAAGCGGGACGCGGCTTCTCGGTGGTGGCAACTGAAATCCGCCGCCTGGCCGACCAGACTTCGGTGTCGACCTGGGATATCGAGCAGATGCTGAAGGAAATGCAGTCGGCTGTATCGGCCAGCGTGATGGGCATGGACAAGTTCTCGGAAGAGATCCGCCGCAGCGTAGGCGAGGTGCGCCAGGTGACCGACCAGCTGTCGGGCGTGATGGACCAGGTGCAGAAACTGGCGCCGCAGTTCGACGCGGTGCTGCAGGGCATGCAAGCACAGGCCGTCGGCGCTCAGCAGATTACCGAAACCATGATGCAGCTTAACGATGCCACCCAGCAGACCGTCGAATCGCTGAAGGCAACCAGCGAGGCCGTGCACCAGCTGCAGTACGCGGCCGGCGACCTGCAATCGAGCGTCTCCACTTTCGCCGTCAACGCATGAAAGTACTAGTCTTCCACATTGGCGCCGACCGCTACGGCCTTCCGTTGCGGCAGGTGCGGCGCGTGCTGCCCTCGCTGGAACTGAAGGGCATCCCGTTGGCGCCGGACAGTGTGGCTGGCTTGATGAACCTGCACGGCACGCCGCTGCCGGTGATCGACCTGTCGCGCATCAGCGGCAGTGCGCCGTCGCGGCAGCATTACGACACGCGCATCGTGGTGGCCGATTACATTGCTCCCAACGGTACGGTGCACGCACTGGGACTGATGGCGGAGCGGGTGCAGGGCGTGCAGGACGTGGCGCCGCAAAACCTGGCGCCAAGCGGCGTGCAGGCGGCGCCTTTCCTGGGCCAGGTAGCGGGCGATGCGCACGGCATGGTGCAGCTGATCGAAGTCAATGACCTGCTGCCGGCCGAGCTGCGGGAGCGCCTGTTCCCGGCGGAGCTGGCTACCGGATGAACGTGCTCTCCACATTGCGCCGCCTGACCGGCATGAACCTGGCCCGCAACACGGTCGAACTGGCGGTCAAGCGGCGCATGGAAGCGACCGGCGCGACAGCGCGCAAGGCCTATGTCGATGGGCTGGACGAGGCGGAGTTGCGCGAGCTGGTGGAGCTGGTGGTGGTGCCGGAGTCCTGGCTGTTCCGCGATCCTCAGGCATTTGCAGCGGCGGTCGCCTTTGTCCGCCAGCGGCTGGCCGCAGGGGCCAGGGTCGTACGCATTTTGTCGGTGCCCTGCGCCGGCGGCGAAGAGCCCTATTCGATGGCGATGGCGCTGTTCGACGCAGGCGTGAAGCCACAATCGTTCCTGATCGACGCCGTGGACATCAGCGCGGCCTGCATTGTGCGCGCCGAGGCGGGGGTATTTGGACGCAACGCGTTTCGCGGGCAGGAATTATCGTTCCGCGACCGCTATTTCGCCTGGTCGGGCGAAGATGAACTGTATCGCATCGACGATGCGCTGCGGGCGCGCATCCGCTTCGGCCAGGGCAGCATCCTGGAGGGCGAGCTGGGCACGGCGCGCCAGTATGACGTGATCTTTTGCCGCAACCTGCTGATCTATTTCGACGAGCCGACCACCGCGGCCGCCATTGAACGCCTGTCGGACCACCTGGCCAACGACGGCATGGTCCTGGCTGGCTACGCCGAGGTGCCGTCCTTTGTGCGCCACGGCTTTTCGCCCCTGCCGCACCGGCAGGCTTTCGCCCTGCGCAAGGATATCAAGCGCCCCGGCGCCCCGGCCCGCGCCTCCCTGCCCGCCAGCGCGCCTGCGCCGTCCAGCGCCAGCCCCGCCCATCGGCGCCCGCCGGCGCCGGTCCGCGCAGTGCCGCCCACCGCCAAGGCAGCCGGCTCGCCGCGGCCGCACCATGGCAGCAGCACCGGCGCCAGCGCAACCGCAGCGCCGACGCTGGCCGCCGCCGGCGACGAATCCCTGCTGGCGCACGCGCGCAAGCTGGCCGACGCCGGCAAGGTGCTGCAGGCCGATTCCGCCTGCCGCGAATTCCTCGCCCAACAGCCCGAGTCGGCCGAAGCCTATTTCATCCTCGGCCTGCTGGCCGAAACCAGCGGCAAGCCAGCCGATGCCGAAGCACACCTGAAACGCTGCCTCTACCTGCAACCGGACCATTACGAAGCCCTGTGCCACCTGGCCCTGCTGCAGGAACAAGCCGGCAACAGCAGCGCCGCCGCCACGTTGAAGGCCCGTGCCGCGCGCGCGTTCCAGCGCCAGCAGCCACAGTGATAGCCGACGAAAACAATGACTGATCAAATCCAAGACCTGGACGCCTGCTGGAACCGCATCGGCGTCGCCGGCGACCATAGCTGCGAGATCCTCGACAAGGCGGTCCACTGCCGCAACTGCGAGGTGTATGCCGGAGCCGCATTACGCAACCTGCAGCGGCCCGTCGATCCCGGCTACCTGCGCGAATGGGCCGAGCACTTCCGCGCCCCGCAGGAACAAGGCGCGCGGCACGACAGCTCCTGCGTCGCCTTCCGCATTGGCCGCGAGTGGCTGGCCCTGCCGACCAATATGTTCCAGCAGATTGCGCCGAAAGCCGTTCCCCATCGCCTGCCGCACCGCAATGCGCGCGGGCTGCGCGGCGTCGTCAATGCCGGCGGCAAGCTGTATCCCTGCATCTCCCTGGCCGAGCTGCTGGGCATCGACGAAGCCGGCGGCGAAGCAGCCAGCGGCCGCTATACTTTCGCCCGCATGCTGCTGGTGCAGTGGGAGGCCCAGTCCTATGCGCTGCCGGTGGCGGAACTGCACGGCATCATCCGCTACGCCGCCAGCGAACTCAAAGCGCCGGCCGCCACCATCAACAAAGGCATTGAGCGTTACCTGGCCGGCGTGCTGGCGCACCAGGACATGCAGGTCGGCTGCCTGGACGACAGCCTGCTGGGCTACCAACTCGCGAGGACCCTGCGATGACCGACAAGAAGGATGACCTGAGCCAGTTCTCCATGCTGGACCTGTTCCGCATGGAGGCCGACAGCCAGACGCAGATCCTGACGGACGGCCTGCTGGCCTTCGAGCGCCGCAACGATCCGGCCGCGGTCGAATCCATGATGCGGGCGGCGCATTCGATCAAGGGCGCCGCTTCCATCGTCGGGCTGGAGATGATCGTGCAACTGGCCCACGGCATGGAAGATGCGTTCATCGCCGCCCAGGCAGGCAAGCTGAAACTGACGGCCAACCGGGTTGACGCCCTGCTGGCTGCGGTCGACCTGATCGTGCAGTGCTCGCGCGTCAATGGCGACCTGGATGCCTGGCTGGCGGCGAATGGCGCGCAAGTCAGCAAGACCATGAATGATGTGCAGGGCATTGCCTTCCTGCCGGAGCCGCTCGGCCTGCCGCCTGCCCTGCCGGCAGCGGCGCCTGCGCCCGAGGTCCAGCCGGATATTCCTGTCGTGGAGGCCCCGGCCGACGGCACAGCGGAACAGCCGGTGCCCGGCCGCTCCCTGCCCCCGATGAAAACCGCGCAAAACTTCGACCGCCTGCTCGCGCTGGCGAGCGAAGCGCGCATCAACGCGCACCAGCTGCATCCGCTGATCCAGGGCATGCAGCGCTACAAGCGCAACCAGGCCGCCCTGTTTGCGGTGCTGGAAGACGTGATGGAAGCCGCATCCCGCACCAGCGACCCGGCACTGAAGGAAAAGGCCCTGCTGGCGATCCAGAAAAGCCAGCCGCTCAAGCAATTCATGCTGGAGCACATCACCGACATGGAAAACTACGAACGGCGCCTGCTGACAGGTTCCGAAAACATGGTCGACGAGGTGCTATCGCTGCGCATGCGCCCCTTCCGCGACGGCATCCAGCACTTCCCGCGCATGGTGCGCGACCTGGCACGCAACCTGGGCAAGGACGTGGTGTTGCGGGTGGAAGGCGAAGACACGCTGGTCGACCGCGACATCCTGCAGCGCATCGAAAGCCCGTTGAACCATATGCTGCGCAACGCTGTCGACCACGGCATGGAAAGTGCACAAGAACGGCTTGCAGCCGGCAAGCCAGTTACCGGCACCATCGTGATGGAAGCGCGCCACCGCGCCGGCATGCTGAATATCGAGATCAGCGACGATGGCCGCGGCGTCGATCCGGAAAAGATCCGCCGCACCGTCATCGAGCGCAAGATGGCCACCGAGCAGATGGTGGGCGCCATGTCGCAGGCGGAGCTGCTGGAATTCCTGTTCCTGCCCGCCTTCAGCCTGAAAGGCGGCATTACCGAAATCTCCGGCCGCGGCGTCGGCCTGGATATCGTGCACGACACCATCCGCCAGCAAAACGGCACGGTGCGCATCGAATCCGAATTGGGCAAAGGCTTCCGCACTTCGATCACGCTGCCGCTCACGCAATCGATCGTGCGCGCACTAGTGGTAGACGTCAAAGGCGAAGCTTATGCAGTGCCCATCGTCAAGGTGGAACGCGTCCTCATGGTGCCGCAAAGCGCCGTGCACACGCTGGAAAACAAGCAGTTCTTCGATCACGGCGGCGAACACCTTGGCCTGGTGGCTGCTGCACAGGTGCTGGAACTGGGCGACATGGACCACGCCGAGGAGATGCCGGTGGTCGTCATCGGCGGCAGCGCGCGCCGCTACGCCCTGGTCGTCGACAAGATCCGCGGCGAGGAAAGCCTGGCGGTACAGGCCATCGACCCGATTTTCGGCAAGATGCGCGACATCTCCGCCGCCGCCCTGCTGGACGATGGCGAACCGGTGTTGATCCTGGACGTGCCCGACCTGTTGCTTTCGGTCGAAAAGCTGCTGGAAGAAGGCGGCCTGCATCAACTTACGCGCGCAGACCACGCAGGACGGCGTAGAATGAAACGCATCCTTGTCGTGGACGATTCGCTGACAGTGCGCGAAATGGAGCGTAAATTGCTCGTCGGGCGCGGTTTTGAAGTGGACATCGCCGTTGACGGCATCGATGGCTGGAACGTGGTGCGCAGCGGCGACTACGACCTGGTCATCACCGATGTCGACATGCCGCGCATGGATGGCATCGAACTGGTAACCCTGATCAAGAAAGACCTGCACTTGCATAAGCTGCCCGTGATGATCGTCTCCTACAAGGACCGGCCGGAAGACCGCGCACGCGGCCTGGCCGCGGGGGCGGACTATTACCTGACCAAGGGCAGCTTCCACGACGAGACGCTGCTCGATGCGGTGTCCGACCTGATAGGCGACGCATACCGATGAGGATTGGCATTGCCAACGATGTCCCGATGGCGGCCGAAGCGCTGCGGCGCGTGGTCGCCAGCACGCAGGAGCACCAGGTGGCATGGATCGCCCGCACCGGGCTGGAAGCGGTGCATAAATGCCTTACCGACCGCCCCGACCTGGTCCTGATGGACCTGAATATGCCCGAACTGGACGGGGTTGAAGCGACGCGCCGCATCATGGAGGAAAGCCCCTGCGCCATCCTGGTGGTGACCGGGCGTCCGCAGGACAATGTCAACCAGGTGTTCCGCGCCCTCGGCGCCGGCGCGCTCGACGTGACCGCCACCCCGGTGCTGCAGGGGAAAGCAGGCGGCGACGCCGAGCTGCTGCACAAGATCAAGACCATGGACAAGCTGATTCGCCACAGCGGCGGCAGCCAGTCCATGCAGCCGCGCCGCTACGCAGCGCTGGCGGAGCCTCGCGAGGCGGTCCTCGACACCCTGGTGGCGATTGGCGCCTCGACTGGCGGCCCGATGGCCATCGCGCGCATCCTCGCCGGCTGGACGCCGCCGCCCAACTGCGCCGTCGTTGTGGTACAACACATCGACGAAAACTTCGCCGACCATTTTGCCAAATGGCTTGCGGAACAACTGGCGGTCCCAGTGCGTGCAATTGAAAATCGCACTCCCCTGCAGGGTGGTATCGTCATGGTCGCCAAAAGCAACGACCATCTGGTACTGGATGAAAAGTACCAACTGGGGTACGATGCCAACCCGAAGGATTACGCCTACCGGCCCTCGGTCGATGTGTTTTTCAACTGCGTGGCACAGCACTGGAAGGGCGACGCAGTCGGCGTGCTGCTGACCGGCATGGGGCGCGATGGGGCCGAAGGCATGCTGGCATTGCGCCGCGCGGGCAAGAACACCATTGCCCAGGACCAGGCCAGTTGCGCGGTATACGGCATGCCGCGCGCCGCGATCGAACTCGATGCGGCGCAAACCATCCTGCCTCTCGATAAGATCGGCCCATTCCTGCGAAGCACGATCGGAGGCAAACTGATTTAAAGGAAAGCGATGCCTGACGTACTCACCTTGAACCTGGAAACCGAGCCAAGCCTGACCCACTTCAAGGTACGCGTGCTGCTGGTCGACGACCAGTTGATCATTGCGGAAGCGGTGCGGCGCATGCTGGCCGACCAGGACGATATCGAATTCCACTTCACCACCGATGCGCGCGAAGCGATTTCGGTCGCCAACTCGCTGCAGCCGACCGTCATCCTGCAAGACCTGGTCATGCCGGAAGTGGACGGCTTTGAGCTGATCCGCCGCTTCCGCGCCGAGGAAATGCTGGCGCACGTGCCGATCATCGTGTTGTCCGCCCGCGAAGACCCGAAGCTGAAAGCGCACGGCTTTGCCGTCGGCGCCAATGACTACCTGGTCAAGCTGCCCGACAAGCTGGAACTGCTGGCGCGCGTGCGCCACCACTCGAATGCCCACATCCACCGCCTGCAGCGCGACCAGGCTTTCCGCTTCCTGCGCGAGAGCCAGCAGAAACTGGCGGCCGCCAATGTGGAGCTGCAAAAGCTGGCCGCGCTCGACCCGCTGACCGGCATTTCCAACCGCCGCCGATTCGATGAAACCCTGGTGCTGGAATGGCAGCGCGGCAAGCGCGACAAAACGCCTTTGTCGCTGCTGATGGTCGACGTCGACTATTTCAAGCAATACAACGACAGCTACGGCCACCCGGCCGGCGACCTGGCGCTGAAGAAGGTGGCAGCGGTCATGACCGAAAACCTGAAGCGGCCGGCCGACCTGGTCACGCGCTACGGCGGCGAGGAATTCGCCATCATCCTGCCGGAAACCGACAATGCCGGCGCCATGAATGTCGCCCAGTCGTGCGTGCGCCAACTGGAAAAACTGGAAATTGAAAATGCCAATGCCGCGCCTTACGGCGTGCTGACCATGTCGATCGGCGTGCGGACCGTCGTGCCCACCAAGCAATCGTCGTGGAGCGAACTGGTGTCGGCTGCCGACCGCGCCCTTTACGCCGCCAAGGCAGGCGGCCGCAACCGTGTCGTCAACGCAGAGTGAACAATTAAATGGGGACGTACCCTTTGAAGGGGTACGTCCCCATTTAATTGCCGGAGCCGACACCGACTTTTAAATGAATACCGGCTCGGGTTCGAGCGCTACGCCGTAGCGCGCCGATACGTCGGCCTGGATGGCGGCGGCCAGGGCTTGCACTTCGGCGCCGGTAGCGCCGCCATTGTTCACCAGCACCAGGGCCTGTTTCGGATAGACCCCGGCTGCGCCCATCGACTTCCCCTTCCACCCGCACTGGTCGATCAGCCAGCCTGCAGCCAGCTTTTCGCTGCCGTCGGGCTGGCGGTGATGGACCAGGGTCGGGAATTTTTCCAGCAACGCGGCGCAGTGCTCGGCGCTGACCACGGGATTCTTGAAGAAGCTGCCGGCATTGCCGATTTGCGCCGGGTCGGGCAGCTTGCGGCGGCGGATGGCGATCACGGTATCCGCCACTTGCTGCGGCGTCGGCGCAGCAATGCCCTGCTCCGCCACGGCATTGGCCAGTTCGGCGTAGCGCAAATTCGGCTGCCAGGCGCGCGGCAAGGCAAAGCTCACGTCGAGGATGATCAGCTCGCGGCCTTCGTGCTTGAACACGCTGTCGCGGTAGGCAAAGCGGCAGTCGGCGCCGTCCATCACCCGCACGTCGCCGCTGGCCGGGTCGAACGCGGTCAGCGACAGGAAATAATCCTTGGTTTCCGCCCCATACGCCCCAATATTCTGGATCGGAGCTGCACCTACGGTGCCGGGGATCAGCGACAGGTTTTCCAGCCCGCCGACGCCCTGCGCCAAGGTCCATTGCACGAAGTCGTGCCAGGTTTCGCCGGCCGCGGCGCGGACGTGGTGGTGGGTCGGGGTGCCGGCCAGGATTTCGCGGCCTGCCAGGGCGATATGCAGTACCAGCCCCGGAAAATCGCGCGTCAGCAGCACGTTGCTGCCGCCGCCCAGCACCAGGCGTGGCATGGCAGCCAGTTGCGGGTCGGCCAGGGCGGCGCGCAACAGCTCCAGCGATGTCACGCGCAGGTAATGTTTGGCGCGTACATCAATACTGAATGTATTTAATTGCTTCAGTGGGTATTCGTGCTGGAGAAAATCGGGGAAAGGCATGGGTAGATCAAGTTTTTGCTCGATTATAGTGCAATTATGACAAAAACGACCGAGCGTTCGCTTGTTTGTCCGTTAAAATGTCGCTTCTTTTGAATCCGCCCTCTGGGCGGGTGCTTCATTGTAAAGGAAAGAATATGCCATCGTTTGACGTAGTATCCGAAGCGGACATGATCGAGGTGCGCAACGCCGTCGACCAGAGCAACAAGGAAATCTCGACCCGCTTCGACTTCAAAGGCAGCGATGCGCGCGTAGAACAAAAAGAAAACGACCTGACGGCATTCGCCGATTCGGAGTTCCAGCTTGGCCAGGTGCGCGATGTGCTGACCAACAAGCTGGCCAAACGCAAGGTCGACGTGCGCTTCCTCGACGAAGGCAAGGTAGAGAAGATTGGTGGGGACAAAGTCAAGCAGGTCATCAAGGTGAAGAACGGTCTCGACTCCGAGACCGCCAAGAAGATCACCAAGGTAATCAAGGAAAGCAAGATGAAGGTCCAGGCCAGCATCCAGGGCGAGTCGGTACGTGTGAGCGGTGCCAAGCGCGACGACCTGCAGGCTGCGATGCAGCTGCTGCGCAAGGACGTGCCGGACACGCCTCTGGAATTCAACAATTTCCGCGATTGATCGAAGGACTGTAATGAAACGTGTTGACGATTTCCGCCTCAAGTTTGGCGACAAAGAGTATGTGCCAATCATGATCGGCGGGATGGGCGTGGATATTTCCACGACCGAACTGGCGCTGGAAGCAGCGCGCCTTGGCGGCATCGGCCATATTTCCGATGCGATGGTGGAGGATGTCTCGGACCGCAAGTTCGACACCACCTTCGTCAAGGACAAGACCCGCCTGTACAAGCACAACATCAATAACATGGACAAGTCCGAGGTGCAGTTCGACCTCGGTCGCCTGGCCGAAGCACAGCGCCGCCACATCGGCGACACCATGCAGCGCAAGGAAGGCCCCGGCCTGATCTTCGTGAACTGCATGGAAAAGCTGACCATGAACGGCCCGAAGGAAACCCTGCGCACCCGTCTGAACGCGGCGCTGGACGCGGGCATCGACGGCATCACCCTGTCGGCCGGCCTGCACTTCGGCTCCTTCGCCCTGATGGCGGACCACCCGCGCTTCCGCGAAGCGAAGCTGGGCATCATCGTGTCCTCCGTACGCGCGCTGCAGATCTTCCTGCGCAAGAACCAGAAGCTGAACCGCCTGCCCGACTACGTGATCGTGGAAGGTCCATTGGCCGGCGGCCACCTGGGCTTTGGCCTGGAAGACTGGAAGGAATTCGACCTGCACCAGATCGTGCAGGAAATCCTGGATTACATGAAGGCTGAAAACCTGGACGTTCCAGTGATCGCCGCAGGCGGCGTGTTCACCGGCAGCGATGCTGTGTCCTTCCTGGAAATGGGCGCGGCCGGCGTGCAGGTGGCGACCCGCTTTACCGTGACCAAGGAGTGCGGCCTGCCTGACGACGTGAAGCAGGAATACTTCAAGGCCACCGAAGACGACGTGATCGTCAACGGCATTTCGCCGACCGGCTATCCGATGCGCATGCTGAAGCAGACCCCTGCTATCGGCGCCGGCATCCGCCCGGGCTGCGAATCCTACGGCTACCTGCTCGATGCGACCGGCAACTGCGCCTACATCAATTCGTACAATCGCGAAGTGGTGGCCAACGGCGGCAGCGACAAGGGCATCAAGGTAATGGACAAGACCTGCCTGTGCACCCACATGCGCAACTTCAACTGCTGGACTTGCGGCCACTACACCTACCGCCTGAAGGACACTTCTTTCAAGAAGCCGGATGGTTCCTACCAGCTGCTGACGGCGGAACACGTGTTCAAGGACTACCAGTTCTCGACCGATAATTCTATAGCTTTACCTGAAAAAGACTTCTAATTCGCTTGTCGAGCGGCGGTGCCTGGCCCTGCGGGCCAGGCACCGGTTTTAGCCTTCCTTGTTGATGCGCACGATCAGCGCGCCCAGCACATCCTCGGCCATCTCATTCTCCACCTGGCACGTCCCGGCATTCTCATGCCCGCCCCCGCCGTATTCCAGCATCAGGGCTCCGATATTGGTCTTTGACGTCCGGTTCAAAATCGACTTGCCGGTCGCGAATACCGTATTCTGGTTCTTCAGCCCCCACAGCACGTGGATCGAGATATTCTGCTCAGGATACAGTGCATAAATGACAAAGCGGTTACCCGCATAAATCGTCTCTTCATTGCGCAAATCCAGCACCACCAGGTTCTTGTGCACAGTCGAGCAGCGGCGAATCTGCTCCTTGCACTTCTCCGCATGGTCGAAATACAGGTCGCTGCGCTCCTTCACATCCGGCAGCGCCATGATTTCGCTGATCGAATGCGTGCGGCAATAATCAATCAGGTCCATCATCAGGTTGTAATTCGAGATGCGGAAGTCGCGGAAGCGCCCCAGTCCCGTGCGCGCATCCATCAGGAAGTTCAGCAAGTCCCAGCCCTTGGGGTCCAGGATCTCGTCGCGGTTGAACTGGGCCGAATCGCCCTTGTCCACGGCCAGCATCATGTCGTTCCAGGCCGAAGGGAATTTGTTGCCGCCGCCGTAGTAGTCATAGACGACGCGCGCGGCCGAAGGTGCATTGGGATCGATGACGTGGTTCTGCCGGTCGCCCGTATTGCGGATGGTCTCGGATAAGTGGTGGTCGAACGCAAGGTGGGCGCCCGATACATAAGGAAGGTTGGTGGTGATATCGCGGCTGGTAACCGCGATCTTCCCATCCTGCATATCCTTGGGGTGCACGAACAGGATATCGTCGATCAGATCCAGGTGCTTGAGCAGCACCGCGCACACCAGGCCATCAAAATCACTGCGGGTAACAAGGCGGAACTTCATGGAAGGCACCCCTATCGCTGATGAATTGGAAGCCCATATTACCGTGATCTTTCAAAGCCTGTCGAGACGCCCCGCAAAGTCGTCCGCCCGCATTTGAGCAATCACATAATCGACAAAGGCGCGCGTTTTGGCCGGCAACAGCTTCTTGCTGGAATAGTAGATGGAAAGCGGCCCCACCTCGGCGTGCCAGCCGGGCAGCAAGCGTACCAGCTGGCCGGTTTCGAGCAGCGGCGCCGCATGGGGCCCCGGCAGCAGCGCTACGCCCAACCCCATGCAGGCCGCCTGCGCCATCGCTTCCGGGTCGTCGAAAGTGGCAACCGCACGGAACTCGGCCACGGCCTCTTCACCGGCCGCATTGCGCAGCAGGTATTCACGCAGGCGCCCGGTTTCGGCCGAACGGCGTGCAATGCCTTCCCATCCTGCCAGCTCGGACGGATGGCGCGGCAGCCGGCGCCCTGCCAGGTAGGACGGCGCAGCCGTGGCCAGGATGCGCGGCCGCCCCAGTTCACGCGCCACCACGCCGGGCGCAAGTTCGATGCCACCGCCAATGGCGACGTCGTAACCCTCCCCGATCAGGTCCACCGTCCGGTTGTCGAAGCGCCAGTCGTGCTGCACGCCCGGATAGCGCTGCAGGAAGCCTTTCAGCAGCGGCAGGATGTACATGCGCCCCACCCCATGCGCCACCGCCACCTTGAGCGTGCCGGCCGGTTCGCCGGCATCCTGCGCTGCGCCGGCAATGGCGCCCTGCAGCTCGGCCAGAGGGCCACGCACCTGCTGCAGGAGGCGTTCGCCGGCTTCGGTCAGCGCCAGCCGGCGCGTGCTGCGCTGGAACAGGCGCACGCCCAGCCGCGCCTCCAGGCGCGCCACGTTCTTGCTGACCGCCGCCGGGGTCAGGCCCAGGCGCCGCGCTGCCTCCGAAAAGCCGGCGCATTCGGCGCTCTGCAGGAAAGATTCGAACAGGTTCAGTGGCCCCATTTAATACATTTGGTTGAAAGTGATACTCAATATTACCAGCTAGTCAGCATGCAATGTCGCGACCATACTAGCTCCATCCCAACCAACATTCAGGAGCAAATCATGAGCAAGATCGCATTCGTTACCGGTGGTTCCCGCGGCATCGGCGCCGCCATCGTGCGCCGCCTGGCCCAGGACGGCGCCACGGTCGCCTTCACCTACCAGAGTTCCGGCGCCGCTGCCGATGCCCTGGCGGGCGAAATCGCTGCAGCCGGCGGCAAGGCCATTGCGCTGAAGGTCGATGCCTCCGACGCTGCCGCCACCCGCACCGCCATCGACGATATCGCCAAGCGCTTCGGCCGCCTGGACATCCTCGTCAACAATGCCGGCGTGCTGCACCTGGGCGACGTGTCGGAACTGACGCTGGAAGACTTCGACCGCACCATTGCCGTCAACGTGCGCGGCGTATTCGCAGCCACGCAGGCAGCGGTGGCGCATATGCAGACCGGCGGCCGCGTGATCAATATCGGCAGCACCAACGCCGAGCGCATGCCCTTCCCTGGCGGTTCGATTTACGCGATGAGCAAATCCGCGCTGACCGGTCTGGTGCAAGGCCTGGCGCGCGACCTGGGCCCGCGCGGCATCACCATCAACAATGTGCAGCCAGGCCCGGTAGACACCGACATGAATCCGGCGCACAGCGACTTCGCCAAAGCGCTGCACGACCTGATGCCGATCAAGCGCCACGCGCGCGGCGAGGAGATCGCAGCCATGGTGGCTTACCTGGCCAGCGACGATGCCGGCTACGTGACCGGTGCCGGCCTCAATATCGATGGCGGATTCGCAGCCTGACCTTCCGGGTAGAGCCGTGCCAGCACGTGCGCCGTGATAGCGGTGAGCACGGCGCTGGCCGGCGCAAGGTCGCGCTCTTCCTGTTCGCGCAAGGTTTGCCACAAGGCTTTTACTTCCGTTTCACGCAGCGCCACGGCCTGCTCCACTTCATCCTGCCAGAACGCGGGCGCCTCGCCCTCGACAAAGTTGCCGCGGCCGCGGCCGAAATGCGCTACAGCGAGATAGCGCAGCACGCTGGACACCAGCAGCGTGCGTAGGAAATCGTCCGACAGCGACATGGTCGGCACTTCGCGGTCCATGCCGACATTGAATCCCCAGGCGGCACCGGCGAAGGTCAGCGCGCCGATCACGCCCCCCAGCAGAGCGCCGGTACCAAGCGTCAGGCCGCCGGCAGCCAGGTCGGCCGACAGGCCGGTGGCTGCGCCCGAGACGATGGCACCCAGCAGCGCCGCCTGCCCCTTGTCCACCGGCGCCAGCACCACGAAGTTGTTGCTGACGCGCGCATTGATCTTGGGCGCCTCGCTAGGGTCCAGCTTGTGCAGCGCCAGCAGGTTGACCGTGGCCTGGCCGATCGCCAGGTTGAGCCGCGCCACCAGCGTGTTCATGGCGCGGTCCTGGCGCTTGCGGTCTTCGCCCTTGCCGATGCCGATGATCTTCAGCGCCGAGGCGATCACGCCGCGCTCCACCGTTTCCACGATCTGCTTGTCGTGCGCGGCATCGGCCAGTTGCTGCGCCATCACCGCCATCGACTGCTTGAAGCGGCGCGCATTGGTGTCTTCCCACACCGAGAACAGGCGCTCGTAGCCTTGCTGCTTTTCCGGGCCGACCAGCGCGCCCAGGGCGTCGTAAAACACCCGCTCGTGCACCCAGCAACGCGCGAAGGCATCCAGCGGCAGCACTTCGCGCACTTGGCCGAACTGCAGCATGAAGTCCTTCCAGCGCAGCAGTTCGGCCTGTTCTTCCGGCAAAGGGCGCGGAGGCCCCATCTGGTTCAGCAGCACCAGCACCGGCTTGCCCAGCCAGTCGAGGATGCGCATCTCGGCGGGTATATAGCCGGCATCGCCCGGGCTCTCGGTCGAATTGACCAGGTAGAGCACCACGTCCGCTTCGTCGCGCGCAGTGCGCACCGCTTGCTGGCTAAGCCAGAACGGCCGGTCGCGGTAGCGGTCCACCACTTCGCGCAGGAACCAGCCGATCGGATTGCCGGTCAGCGCCAGGCGCTTCATCAGGCGCATGGAGTCGCCAAAGCCCGGCGTATCCCACAGCAGCAGGCGGTCTCCGTTCTGGCTCGTCATCAGCGCATGCGATTCCGCGAAAGTGGTGACGTGGGCAGCGTCGCGTACCTGTCCCACGTCGGCTCCCAGCAAGGTACGGGCCAGCGTGGTCTTGCCGTTATTGGTGTGGGAGACCAGTGCCAGCTGGATGGTGACTGGCGCGACGCTCATGCCGCTCCCCCGCTCGTTTCCGCCGGCGAAAGCAAGTCGACCACCTTCGGCTCGGCGCCGTGCAGGATGCAGAACTCACGCCATAACTCGATACGCTCGCTCAAGCGGCTGGCATCGGTGCGCGCAGCCAGGGCCGACTGGTCAAGCAACGCGACCAGCTTGCGCCCCTTGCCCAATGCTGCCAGGAAGACGCCGTGGTTTTCCTGCTCCGGCGTGGCGGCGAGCCCGAACAGGACGGCATTGGTCACGCCTTCACCAGCTTCCAGCGCCGGCGCTTCGCTGCCATAAGCCGCAGGCGGCAGCAGCCGCACGCGCGCCTGCTCGCCCAGCATATCCTGCGCCACGGCGTCCAGCCCCTTGCTGCGCGCTTCGTCCACGGTCAGGCTGTAGGGCAGCACGCGCAGCAGGCCAGGTTCGCCGCCAGCCGCCACCGATAGCTGGTGGAAGTAAGGCTGGTCCAGGTCGAGCGGGAAATGCCGCCGCAGCCACAGCGCCCGCACGGCGGCAATGCTTCCCAGCACGAGGCGCGGCAGCACTACATACAGCACCAGGCTGGCGGCGTACAAATGCACCCAGCGTGCGCCGTTGCCAAGGTGCGACTCGCCCCAGTTATGCAAATTCATCACTTCGTCCAGGGTAAAGCCTTCCAGCCCGAAGATAAATTCAGCGGGCGCGAACAGCACGGACAACAGGCGGTGCACATGCCACGGACTGAGGAAAGTGCTTTCCCAGCCGGCCGCATAGTTTTCGACGATGCCGCGCGCATACAGCGACAATATGGCGCCAACGGCAAATGCGGCGGCCGACCAGTGCAGGATGCGCGCAATACGGGCCAGGTTCAGGCGTGCCCCCAGGCGCGCCCAGTCCACCATGAACTGCAATACGCCGCCCGCCAGCGCGTGCGGCAGGCGGCGGGGAACGTGGCCGCCGCCCAGCGCCATGCGATTGGCCAGCCCTCGCCGCAAGCCGGCACGCCGCGCAGGAAGCAGTGCCCATAGTATGAACAGCAGGTAGGCCAGCATATTCCAGGCGATGATCCCCAGCAGCGGCATCGACAGCACGTCGACCCGGTGCGGATCGCCGAAGCGCTCGGCCATGCCGCCGACCAGCAGCGCCACCACCGGCACCAGCCAGCTTGCGCCCCACATGCCGCTGTGGCCCTGCGTGACTGAAGCGAACATCTTGTGCCGCGCAGCCAGCCGCTTGAGCAGTTGTTCGGCGCGGTGATAGAGGAAATCCGGCAGCGTTGACGCCGATCGCTGTTCGCTTGCCTGCCAGTGCGCCAGCTCGCGCGCAGTGCGGCTGGCAAACTTGCGGTCGTCGTCGGTCAGCACTTCCTTGTGCTGGTCGGCTTCTTCGATCGCCTTGACCAGCATGATGGCGCGGGCGGTCTTTTCGTGCATTATCCCTCCAGGCAAGCGCCTGACTTGCCGCCCTGTAGCGAAATCGGCTGGCCTGGAAGCTCGACCTGGTAGTACAGGCCGATAATGCGCCAGCCATCGTCGGCGCGGTACAGCTGAATGCTGTTCACTCCCGTGAAGTTCGCTTTCGGCGCGCTGCGGTCATTGCGCGATTCAACTACGCTGTAGACGGTGGCGAAACGGTCGTACTGGCGTACCTCGCGCGCCACCTCGCATTCATAGAAACCTTTTTCGTCGACGCGCCCGATGCCTGTCGCGAAATCGGTGCCGCGCGCCACGGACAGCGCGGCAGCGCCGCCGCGGTAGCGGGCGCCATACACCATGGCGTCTGGGTGAAGGATGGCGCGCAGCGCCGCTTCATTGCCAGCCTGTCCGGCATCGTGGCTAAGAGAGCGCCACAGGGTGGCAACTGCCTGTTCCGGCGTCGCCGGGGCGGCCAGCAAAGCCGCAGCAATGATGATTGCATTCATGCATTTGAGTGTACCATTAGTCCCCTTTTCGATATACCCCGGCAGTAATCATCCAACATCATTTGCGCAAGCCGGGACTAGCATCCGAATAGCGATTTTCGGGCTGCATGTTGCCGCGCTGATGGCGCACGATATTCAGGTAGGTCTGCGTCCAATATTCCCGGCGATGCTCCGCCAGGAATCGCAGCAGCTCTTCATGCGCTTCCTTGCTGGTCGTGAGGTAATCGCCGCCGATGCCGTGGAAAACCAGGTTCACGATGCCGCCATGGGCGCCCTGTTCCTTCACCAGTGCGATGAGCTGGGCGCCGCTCAAGCCAACCGGCGCCGTGCCGGCAGGGCGCAGCGCCACAAATTCGTCGCGAATGGCCGGCCAGTATGGTTTCCCCGCCGCCAGTTGATCGAAACACGGAGCATTGAAAGTACGTTGGTGCTGGCCGTCGATCGCCTGCAGCAGGGTGTTGGCCAGCCGCACCTGGTCCAGCATTTGCGCGACGCTGGTGGTATCGAGGTTGCGGTGCGCTTCGACCCAATCTCGGCCCGGCAAGCTCCGGGAGCATTGATGGAAGAGCGTATGGTTGCCCAGTTCGTGCCCGCGTTGCGCTGCGGCGCGCCATTCCGCCATGCGCCGGCGCACCGGGGCATTGGCCAGGGTTAGGTAAAACGTGGCTTTGAAACCATAACGTTCCAACGCCGGCAGCGCATTGTCGAGCTGCGAATCGAGTGCGTCGTCGTAAGCCAGGCTGACCGCTGCGCGGGCTCCGTTTGGCCACGTTTCCACTGCTTGCGCACTTTGCAGCCCCAGCAATACGACAAAAAATGCTTTCAACATTCCTTGAATCCCCCAAGTGGAAACGTTCCCATTTTTGTTGCGAATATAGCACGGAAAGGCTGTTGACTTCAAAATTTGAACAGTGCTATATTGCGCTGACCAGAATGGAAACGTTTCCAGTTTGATGACGGAAACCCCACACTTCCTGCCGATTCCCGGCGTATTTTATTGACAATCGATTTTGCTGCCCCTAGTATTTTTAAGCATTACATGGAAACGTTTCCATGCTGGTTGGGGAGGCGGCCAGACTATAAGAACCAAGGAGACCAAATGCACTATCCAAAGGCGAAGCAGACCTTGATGAGCCTTGCAGTAGCCACCGCCTACGCGGCGCTCATCGCACCAGCACAGGCGCAGGAATCGGACCAGGCCGGCGTAGCGCCCGCCCCTTCCAACACGGGCGACGTGACCACCGTGGTAGTCACCGGCCTGCGCGCCAGCCTGGGTTCTTCGATGAACCTGAAGCGCAATGCCGACGGTATCGTGGACGGCATCGTGGCCGCCGACATCGGCAAATTCCCGGACACCAACCTCGCCGAATCGCTGCAGCGCATCAGCGGCGTGTCGATCGACCGCTCAATCGGCGAAGGCTCCAAGGTCACCGTGCGCGGCGTGGGTCCAGACTTCAACCTGGTACTGCTGAATGGCCGCCAGATGCCGACCTCGAACCTGGGCGACCTGAATGGGCGCGCTTTCGACTTCGCCAACCTGGCGTCGGAGGCCATCTCGCAGATCCAGGTCTACAAGACCGGGCGCGCCGAAACGCCGACCGGCGGCATCGGCGCCACCGTGAATGTTTTGACGGCGCGTCCACTGGACCGTCCGGGCATGATAGCGAGCGTCGGCGTCAAGGCGGTGCATGACACTTCCCACAACAACCTGCCGGGCGACGTCAAGCAAGGCAGCGCCACCACGCCGGAAGTGTCGGGCATCTACAGCAATACCTTCGACGACAACCGTTTCGGCGTCGCCTTGAGCGCCAGCTACCAGGAACGCAACCTGGGCTTCAACCAGGCGTCCGTCGCAAACGGCTGGCGCGGTCCATTCCTGGGCAACGCAGGCCCGCTTCCGCAAACCGGCGCCACCAACCGTCCGAAAGACGGCGACATCTACTCACTGCCGCAAAACCTGAACTACAACATGAACGGCGTGCAGCGCCAGCGCACCAACGGCCAACTGACCTTGCAGTGGGCGCCCGTCAGGGAACTCACCACCACGCTGGACTACACCTATTCCGAGAACAAGATCCAGACCCGCCGCCAGGACTTGTCGGCGTGGTTCAACTTCGGCCCGTCCACGTCGACCTGGAGCAACGGCCCGGTTTCTGCACCGCTGGTCTACACCGAACTGCTGCCTGCAGCGAACAGCGACATCGCCATGGGCGGAGCCGACTTCGCCACCAAGACCCAGAACAAGTCGCTCGGCTTCAATGCCGCCTGGAAGACCGACGGCATGAAACTGGAACTGGATGTGCATAAATCGAGCGCCCTGTCGAAGGCCGACAGTCCCTTCGGTTCCAGCAACGTGATTGGCACCGCCAGTTTCAGCCGGGGCGACACCACGGTCGACTTCCGTGAAGACTTCCCGGTACTGAGCATCCAGGGTGCTGATTTCAACAGGGCTCCGCAGCAGGTGACCGGCTCCGTGTTCCAGAACGGTTACATGAAGGGCGAAATCGAACAGGCACAGTTCAAGGGCAGCCTGAAACTGCTGGAAGCGTCGAACCTGAACTTCGGCGTCGGAGCGATCGAGGTAAAGAACCGCTCCGCCATGTCGACCCAGCAGCGCGATTCCTGGGGCGGCGCGTCCCAGGCATCCGACTACCCGGCCAGCCTGTTCCACAAGGAGTCGTTGCGCCAGTACTACGACAAGATTAACGGCAGCGGCAACCCTGCCCTGTTCAACCAGTTCTACACCTTCAATTTCGCCGAATTGCGCGCGTTGACCGCCAAGGTGACCGGCATGCCGGAGATGTACATGCCGAAGAGTACCTTCGATTCCGACCAGCGTACCCAGGAAAAATCGAAGAGCGCCTACGTGCAGTTCGGCACCGACTGGGATACTGCGATCCCGATGCACACCAATATCGGCGTGCGTTATGAAAAGACCGACGTCATTTCGACCGCGCTGGTGCCAGCCGCCACGGGCATCAGCTGGGTATCGGCCAATGAGTTCCCTCTCAGCTTTGGTGCGCCGACCTTCACTACGCTTGACGGCAAATACAGCCACTGGCTGCCCAGCGTGGATTGGGATGCCGATATCCGTCCCGACATGAAGCTGCGGGCCAGCTTTGGCGAAACCATCGGCCGCCCGCGCTATGACCAGATTCAGGGCGGCACCACGCTGGACCGCCTGGCGCGCGATTTCGGCGGCACCGGCAGCCAGGGCAATCCGCAGCTGAAACCTGTCAAGTCGAAGAACCTGGACCTGTCGTGGGAATGGTATTACGGCCAGCAAAGTTTCGCCTCCATTGGCCTGTTCCACAAGGACCTGAGCAACTACGCCGGCCAGTCGAAGATCACGGCTACCCCGTTCAACCTGCACACGCCGGTGGGCGGCGCGCTGTGGAACGAAGCTGTCCAGCAAGGCAATTGCGGTACCGACCGGGTCTGCATCCGCAACTACATCTTCCGCAACCATCCGTCCGCCCCGGGCGTGACGCGCGGAGCGGACGATGCCAGCGGCAATGCCACCGGCACTATCGTCGGCCAGCCGAACGATCCTGTCATGTCGTTCGAAATCAATTCGTTTGCCAACCAGAAGAACGAGAAGCTCAAAGGCGCCGAAATCAACGTGCAGCATATGTTCGGCAATTCCGGCTTCGGTCTCTCGGCCAACTACACCTGGGTGGATTCGGGCCTGAAGTACGACAACTTCAAGATCGGCGAGCAATTCGCGCTGGTCGGGTTGAGCAACTCGGCCAACCTGGTAGGCATCTACGAAGACAAGAACTGGTCGATCCGCGCAGCCTACAACTGGCGCGACAAGTTCCTATCCTCGACCTTTGACGGTGCCGGTCCTAACCCGAACTACACTGAGGCCTATGGCCAGCTTGACGTGAGCATCGGCTACGCGTTCAACGAAAAGCTCAGCGTGCAGTTCGAGGCCATCAACCTCACCAACGAAATCCAGCGCGTCCATGGCCGCGCTGAAACGATGGCGCTGTTCGTCACCCAATCCGGGCCACGCTACATGCTCGGCGCTCGCTACAAGTTCTAACGACAGCCAGCGGTTCGGCCGGGGCGGCCTGCCCCGGCCTGCCGCCAATACAAGGATCGCCATGGCCAAACCCGTCCTGCTCAATAACATCGACCACAAGGATTTGCACGTGCTGACCGGGCGCGGCGCCCATGTCGGCGACAACGTCATGTCCGCCCTCACCTTCCCTGCTGAATTCCGCGACGTGCAAGCCTGCTACCCGATCGTGTTTCGCAAGGCGGCGGACGGCGGCTTTGAGGCACATGCGCTGTTCGGTTTCCAGGAAGGCGAAAACCTGTTCCTCGGCTTGCATGGATGGGAGGCTCCTTACGTTCCGTTATCGATCGAGCGCCAGCCTTTCCTGATCGGCATCAACGGCGACGAACTGACCGTGCATGTGGACCTGGAAAACCCGCGCATCGCCAGCTCCGGCGGCGAACGCGTCTTCCTGCCGCACGGCGGGACTTCCGAATACCTGGAACGCGTCAATTCCACTCTGCTGGCGATCCATCAGGGGTTGCAGCAAGCCCGGGGCTTTCTGGCCGCATTGCTGGAGCTGCAACTGCTGGAGTCCTTCGTCTTCGATATCGAGCTGGATGACGGCTCGCAAAATCGCCTTGCAGGCTTCTACACCGTCAACGAAGAGCGTCTTGCCGCACTGCCCGGCAGCGTGCTGGAACAGCTGAATCGCGCCGGCTACCTGCAAGCCATCTACATGGTAGTCGCGTCCATGTCCAACTTTCGCACACTGATCGAGCGCAAGAATCGCGTCCATGCTGCCCAGTGCTAAACCGATTCGGGAACTGCCTGGCGTAACCCCGTCCGACCTCGCCGGTGAAGTGCTGGCGTCCACGGAACCACTGATATTGCGCGGGTTGGTGGCGCGCTGGCCTGCGGTGCAGGCTGGGCGCAACGGCGCTGCCAGCGCAGACGCCTACCTGCGCCGCTTCTGCCGCGATGCCACTGTGGTCGCCATGATTGCCCCTCCCGACATCGGCGGGCGCATCTTCTATAACGAAGACCTTAGCGGCTTCAATTTCACTTCCGTGCACACGCGCCTCGATCACGTCCTGGCGGAGCTCGTGTGGCACCGCGACAATCCGCAGCCTCCCACCATCTACGTCGGCTCCACGACAGTAGAAACCGCGCTGCCGGGCTACTGCGAGCAAAATCCGCTCGATCTTGGCCCGTGCGATGCGCTCGCCAGCCTCTGGATCGGCAACCAGGTTCGAATCCCGGCCCACTACGACCTGCCCGACAACCTCGCCTGCGTCACCGCCGGCCGCCGCAGGTTCACCCTGTTCCCGCCAAGCCAGCTGGAGAACCTGTATGTCGGCCCACTGGACTTCACGCCAGCCGGCCAGCCAATCAGCCTGGTCGACCTGCATCAGCCGGACTTGGATCGCTTTCCCCGCTTCGGCGAAGCGATGCGCCATGCGCAAGCTGCCGAACTGGAACCGGGAGATGCCATCTTCATCCCCAGCATGTGGTGGCACCATGTCGAAGCCCTGGAATGCTTCAATGTACTGGTCAATTACTGGTGGCGCCAGTCGCCGGCCTACATGGACACGCCAGCCAACGCGCTTATGTTGTCGTTGCTCTCGATCCGCGATCTGCCCCCCGAACAGCGCCGCGCCTGGCAGGCGATCTTCCGTCATTACGTGTTCGAGGCCGATGAGAAAACAACTTCACACATCCCCGAGAGCGCCAGGCGGTCGCTCGGCCCCATGGACGACAACGCAGCACGCATGCTGCGCGCCCAGCTTCTGAGAAAAATCAACCGATAAACGGAGACCGAAGTGAGAGATGAACAATTCGAGCGCCGCCCTGTGCGGCGCGTTGTCATTGCAGGCGGCGGCACCGCAGGCTGGATGGTTGCCGCCGCGATTTCCCGCAGCCTCGGAAGGGTCCTCGACATCAAACTGGTGGAGTCGGACGAAATCGGCACCGTCGGCGTTGGCGAAGCGACGATCCCCAGCCTGCAGAATTTCCATAAACTGCTGGAGATCAACGAGCAGGAATTCATGGCCGCCACAAAGGCAACCTTCAAACTCGGCATCAGTTTTGAAAGCTGGCGCAACGTCAACGAAGACTATATCCACTCTTTCGGCATGACCGGCAACGACCATTGGACGGCAGGCTTCCAGCATTTCTGGCATAAAGGCCGCGAACGCAACCTGGCCACCGACTATGGCGACTACTGCCTGGAACTGAAAGCCGCTCAGTTGAACCGCTTCGGCCACCTGCCGCGCGAAGGGATAAACTATGCCTATCATCTCGACGCCAGCGCCTACGCGCGCTTCCTGCGAAAGTATTCCGAAGGCTATGGCGCCCAGCGCATCGAGGGCAAGATCGCCCGCGTCCACACCGATGCCGCCAGCGGCCATATCACAGCGCTGCACCTCGATTCCGGCGCCATGCTCGACGGCGATCTGTTCATCGACTGCACCGGTTTCCGTGCCCTGCTGATTGGCGAAACCCTGGGAGAGGAATTCGAAGACTGGTCGCAATGGCTGCATAACGACAGCGCGATCGCGGTACAAACCTCCTCCACCGGGCCTGCCGTACCCTATACCCGAGCCATCGCCCACGAATGGGGCTGGCAGTGGCGCATCCCGCTACAGCATCGCGTCGGTAACGGCATGGTCTTCTCCAGCAAATTCGTCGACGACGATACTGCACGCGCCAGGCTGATGTCGAACATCACCGGCGAACAACTGGTGCAGCCGCGTGTCATCCACTTCAAGCCAGGCCAGCGGCGCGAGGTGTGGAAAAAGAACTGCATTGCGATCGGCCTTGCCAGCGGCTTCCTGGAACCGATCGAATCGACCAGCATCCACCTGATCCAGCGCGGCATCATCCGCCTGATGCAAATGTTCCCTTCTGCCGGCATTTTCCAGTCGGAGATCGACGAATACAACAAGCAGGCCTGGAGCGAGATCGAACATATCCGCGACTTCATCATCCTGCACTACAAGGTCACCAACCGGCGCGATGCACCCTTCTGGCGCCATTGCGCTGAAATGGAGGTACCTGCGTCGCTACAACGCCGGATAGACATGTTCCGCGAGACGGGCCGTGTGTTCCGGCTGTCGAACGAGCTGTTTGCCGAAAATTCGTGGATCCAGGTGATGCTGGGCCAGGGCATCACGCCGCTGCAGCACCACCCTTCGGCAGACCTGATGGGAGATGCGGAGCTATCCTGTTTCCTTGACAGCATCCGCAACAATGTGGCGCGTACCGTGGCGCAGCTGCCGCCGCACCAGCAGTACGTGGAGAATTACTGCGCTGCGTACATGGAGGAGTACTTGGCGCCGAAGTAAAGGATGAAAGCGTAGCAGGCGGCCGGCAGCATGAAGGACGCCTGCACACCGATTGAATCTGCCAGCGCGCCCTGCGCGAATGGCACCAGTGCGCCGCCGACAATCGCCATGCACAGGATACCGGAGCCTTGGCCTGTGTACTTGCCCAGCCCATTCAGCGCCATGCTGAAGATGGTCGGGAACATGATCGAGTTGCACAAGCCAACTGCCAGTATGGCCCACATCGCCATGCTGCCTGTGCCGCAGACGGCCGCCAGCACCAGCGCAATCGCCAGCAGGGAATTGAAAGCCAACGTCTTGCCCGGGCTGACAACACGCATCACGGCGAAGCCGATAAATCGGCCGACCATGGCGCCGCCCCAATAGATGCTGACGTAGTGCGCCGCGTCGGCATGCGACAGCCCTGCAATATGCGCTTCGCCGAGGAAGTTGATCAGGAAGCTGCCGATACTGACTTCCGCGCCCACATACAGGAAGATGCCGATGGCGCCCAGCACCAGGTGGCGATGCGCCCACGCGGAGCCATGCCCCTCGCCCGGCAGTGCGACGTCCTCACTATCCGTGATCTGCGGCAGCCGGGCCGCGTAGAACAGCACGGCCAGCAGCGCCAGCGCAGCCGCCAGTCCAATATAAGGTCCGCGCACCGTTGCCGCCGCCGCACCAGCGACTGACAGGATCAGCAAGCCACCGACAGACGGGCCGATGGTGGTGCCGAGCGAATTGAAGGCCTGGGTCAGCGTCAGCCGGCTTGATGCGGTGCGGGCCGCCCCAAGTACCGTCACGTAGGGATTGGCCGCCACCTGCAGGATCGTGATGCCCGATGCCAGCACGAAGAAGGCAAGCAGGAACAGGCCATAACCGCCAAAAGAAGCAGGATAGAACAGCGCGCAACCGCAGGCGGCGATCAGCAGGCCGGCTACAGCGCCCTTCTGGTAGCCGATGCGGCGAATCAAGGCGCCCGCCGGCATCGAAACGATGAAGTACGCGCCAAAGAAGCAGAACTGCACCAGCATCGCTTGTACATAGGTCAGCGTATAGATCGATTTCAGGTGCGGGATCAGGACGTCGTTCAGGGAAGTGATCAAGCCCCACATGAAGAACAGAATGGTCACGATCACCAATGCGCTGGTGTTGCTTCCGCCCGGCGCGTCCTGCTGCGCGACAGTCGAAGGGTTGGGTGCAATGCTTGCCATTCAGTTCTCCAGTTTCAGTTCTTCGCAACGTACCGCATCCGGGGCCGTCGCGGCGCCGCCTGCGATCTCGATGTTGGCGATTGCCACGGCAAACGGTGCGCCGGCACTGATGGCGAAAGGTGCATCCATGCGGTCCAACTGCAGGCCGCGCGCCGTAAAGCATGCCAAAGGCAGCTTGATGCTCTGTTTTCCCTTGCCTGCGAGGCGCGTGAACAGGCTGGTCGCATCCAGCGAGGTATCCTGCATTGCCAGGGTGACCTTGCCTTGCGGTGCCGCAGCGACGATCGCATCAAATTGCAGGGCCCCGTCGTTTACGGCCGCCGCCGGCAGCACGATCGGCTTGACGCCGCGTGCAACCAGCGCAGCCCCGCCGGGAGTTCCCGCCGACCAGGTCACCAGCTTGGCATCCTGCTGCGTGTTTACCTGTGCCGTCTGAACCGCGATGCCAGGCAGGCGGAACGTCGCGTTCAAGTCTGCCCCCAACACCAGCTGTTCGCTGCCGCTGCGGATCATCAAGGGGAAGCTGGCGCGGTCGGCCTGTCCGTGCACCGGCACGGTATTGCTCGCGCCGCAACCGCCAGGAGCGTAGGAGGTATCCAGCTTGCCCAGCTTCGAGCGCTGTCCCTTGCGCAAGCCATAATTCAAGGCGAACAACGGTGCATAGCCTGCGTCGCCAAAGTTCAAAGGCGTCTGGCAGGCCGATTTCGGCCACGAGAAAGAGAGCTTGCCACGGAAGTCGTACCTGCGCGGGCCTGCCACCAGCAAGTCCGACACGCCTTTTCCTTCAGTGCCCGGCAGCCATGCCGCAACAAAGGTATCGGACAGGTTGAGCAAGTCGTTGACGAACAGGGGACGGCCCGCAACGAACACCGTAATCACCGGCTTGCCCTTGCCCGCCACCGCTTCCAGCACGGCCAGGTCTTCCGGGTAGCGGCTGCTGTGGCGCAGGGTACCGGAAGGACCGATATCTCCGTCGCCTTCCGCGTACGGACGCTCGCCGACTACCGCAATCACGGCGTCGAAGCGGGACAAGTCGACGCCTTTGGCATCGGCGCTGAACTCCACGTTGCCCGTCCCAGCCGCCGCACGAATACCCGTGAGGATGCTGTCTGCGTTCGGGAAGTCGGCATTGGTATTATCGGTCCCCTGCCACGTCAACGACCATCCACCGGTCTGGTTCGGGATATCGTCGGCGCTCTTGCCTACCACCAGGATCTTCTCGCCCCGGGCCAGCGGCAGCGCCGGCCCTTCGTTCTTCAGCAGGACGAGCGACTCGCGCACCGCACGGCGTGCCAGTTCCCGGTCCTGCAGCGCCTGATCCTTGCCGGCATAAATATTCTGCGAGGGACTCTTGCCGAACAGGCCCGCGCGCAGCTTGACGCGCAGGACGCGTGTCACGGCATCGTCGATACGCGACATCGGGATTTCTCCGGCCTTAACCTGTGCAATGGTATTTGCAATGAAGGCTTTCCAGTCATCCGGCACCATGATCATGTCGATACCGGCTTTGATCGCCTGCGGGCAGCTATCGTTCCGGCAACCCGGCACTTCAGCAATGCCGTTCCAGTCGCTGACGACAAATCCGTCGAATCCCATTTTCGTCTTCAGCACATCGGTCAGCATCTCGCGGCTGCCATGCATCTTCACGCCATTCCAGCTATTGAACGAAGCCATCACGGTCTGGGCTCCTTGCGCCAGTGCCGGCGCATATCCTGCACCGTGAATATTGATCATGTCGGCCAGCGAGGACTTGTTGTTGCCGCGGTCCTTGCCCTGGTCTGTACCGCCATCGCCGACAAAGTGCTTGGCGCTGGCCAGTACATTGGCGTCAGCCTTGAAGCGGCCCTGCAGGCCCTTGACGTACTCGCCGGCATATTGCGCCACCAGCTTGCCGTCTTCCGAGAAGCTCTCATAGGTACGTCCCCAGCGGTCGTCGCGTACCACCGCGATAGTCGGGCCGAAGACCCAGGCGATACCGGTCGCGCGCACGGCCTTGCCGGTCGCAGCGCCGATCTCGTAGGCCAGTTTGGGATTATGTGCCGCGCCAAGGCCGATATTGTGCGGGTACAGGGTGGCGCCGAATACATTGCTGTTGCCGTGAATCGCGTCTATACCCCACACCACGGGCACTTTGACCGCCATGTCCGTCGCCATCGAAGCGTCGTGGTACTTCTGCGCCAGTGCCTGCCATTCCGCGGCATTCGCGCGCTTGTTCCCGTTTGGCCAGCTCCCTCCGCCATTCAGCACTGAGCCAAGATAGTAGCGACGCACGTCGTCCGGCGTAGTGGTCTTGATCTCGGACTGGGTCATTTGCCCGATCTTTTGTTCCAGCGTCATCTTGCCGACGATATCGGCAACCCGTTTCTCAAGCGCCGGATCAGGGCTAATCGCGCTGCTTACGCGTGGCCAGTCGGCCAGCGGCGCAGCCGCTGCGGGAAGCGCCAGGGCAATCGCCGCGGCCAGCAGTGAAACCTGTTTCATCCTGTCTCCTTTATGGCTGTTGCAGGAAAGCGCGATACCACTTGCCGCTATCCTTCAGCCTTCGTTCTTGTGTTGTGTAATCGATGTGGACCAGGCCGAAACGGCGCAGGTAGCCTTCCGCCCACTCAAAGTTGTCGACCAGGCTCCAGGCAAAGTAGCCTTTTACTGGAACCCCAGCCGCAATAGCGTCCTTCATGGCACCCAGGTGGCGCGCCAGGTAGCGGCGGCGGGCGACATCGGCCACGCTGCCATCGCCCAGCACTTCATCGTCAAAGCAGGAGCCGTTCTCGGTGATGTACAGCTCCTTCGGCGCATAATCGGCATGGATGCGGCCAAGGAGCTCGCTCATGCCTTCAGGCGCCACTTCCCAGCCCATGGCGGTGGTTTCCGCACCGGCTGGCGGCGGCAGCACGCGTGCATCCAGCGGCTCGTGGCCGGGCGCGTCCGCAACTGTCTCGGGAAAGTAATAGTTCACGCCCATGAAATCGGTTGCCACCGCAATCGCCTCCATGTCGCCCTCGTATACCACTGGCGCCGCTGCGCCCACCAGCTCCAGCGTCGCCGCCGGATAGCCGCGCCCGTGCAGCGGGTCCAGGAACCAGTGGTAGCGCAAGCCATCGTGACGCTCGCACGCCGCACGATCGGCCTCGCTGCCGCTGGCTGCGCGCAGTGGGTGCAGGCTGAGGGATATGCCGACGCGCGCCTTGGCCACGTTCTCGCGGATCAAGGGCACTGCTTTGCCGTGCGAGAGCAGCACATGGTGGCAGACCTGCAGCGCAGTGCCGAAGTCGGTCAGCCCGGGCGCATGCACGCCTTCGAAATTACCGAGGATGGCGGTGCACCATGGCTCATTGTGCGTAATCCAGTTCTGTATCCGGTCGCCCAAGCGCCGCGTTACTGCGTCCACGAACTCGAGATAGCGCTGTACCGTGTCTCGTTCGGCCCAGCCACCGCGGTCTTGCAGGTATTGCGGCAAATCCCAGTGGTACAAGGTGGCCCAGGGCTGGATGCCGCGTTCAAGCATGCCGTCCACCAGGCGCGAATAGAAATCCAGCCCCTTCTGGTTGGGCGCTGCGCCGAATTCGGAGACGATGCGCGGCCACGCAATCGAAAAGCGGTAGGCGTTCAGCCCCATGTCGCTGGCGATATCCATATCCTCCGGCCAGCGGTGGTAATGGTCGCAGGCTACCAGGCCGCTTGAACCGTCGCGTACCTTGCCTGGCGTGGCGGCAAAGCGGTCCCAGATCGATTCTGCCCGCCCGTCTTCCCTGCCGGCCCCTTCAATCTGGTAGGACGAAGTGGCGCAGCCCCACAGGAAGTCATGCGCGAAGTCGCTGCGTGCCGGGGCGGCGGGTTCAATCTGGTCTGGAGTAGTCATGTTCAGTAGTGTACAGGAATTGGAAAGGTTTCCATATTTAGTCGAAAAAAAGGGCGCAAGCGCCCCTTGTGCAGGATCAGCTCATGCAGCGGCCTTGCGCCTGGCACTGGCCGCTTTGGCCAGGGAGGCTCGCAGCGTTACCGTCACCGGGAAGCTGCGCGTCACCGTGCGCCGCAAGTCGTAGCAACGGTTCAGCAAGGCGCTCAGGCCGTTCATCGTCATTTCGCGCCACGGCATATGGACGGTCGTCAGGCGGGGGGCGGAAAACTCCGCACTCGGCGTATCGTCATAAGCAATGACGGACAAGTCGTTCGGCACGCGGATGCCCGCCTCCTGGAAGTAAGACAACGCCCCCACCGCCATTTCATCGTTGGCGCAGAACAGGGCCGTGCAGCGGTGGCCCGATTCCACCAGTTCCTTGGCCGCAGCCCAGCCCCCTGCCGGCGAGAAGTCGCTTTCGGCAACCCACATGCGGCTGGTGTCGATGCCGCCCTCCTGCAGTTCCTCCATGAAGCCCTCGATGCGCGCCACGTTGTCGGCCAGGCGAGATGGGCCGGCCACCACGGCGATATCCCGATGCTTGTGGTCCAGCAGTGCGCGCGCCGCCAGGCGGCCACCCAGCTTATGGTCCAGCGCAAAGCACTGTTCCGGAATGCTGGCCAGGCTGTGGTTCAGCACGACGATCCTGCCCTGCTGTGCGCCCAGCGCTTCGATGTCCTCATCCAGCAACTCGCTGGTCATCACAATCAGGCCGTCGCAGCCGCGCTCCATCAGGAACTGGATGCCATCCTTGGCCTGCTTGCGTTCATCGCCCAGGCCAACGCCGAAGGCCACCACCATGTGCAGGCCGGCTGCGCGCAGCTCGGTGTCGATGATCTGCAGGATCGGCGTGTAGAAAGTACCGCTCAGCACAGGAATATAGACGCCGATCATCTGGCTGGTGCCTGTCAGCAGCGTGCGCGCCGCATGCGAGGGCCTGAATCCCAGTTCGTCGATCGCCTTCTTTACCTTTTCAAGCGTGGCTGGCGACACCGACCCTTTGCCGCTGACTACGCGGGAGGCGGTGCCCAAACCAACACCCGCCAGGCGGGCTACGTCTTTAATAGTGGCCACTGGAATCCTTTTCTTCTTATAACGTCATCGCGAGCATACTTGAAGCGCCCGCCAATTCAAAGCGCCTGCCGCTGTCCGGATCGAACAGCGAGGCGCGTTGTGCATCAATCTCGAACGTGACCGTATCATCCGGCGCAACCGCGCGGCTACCCTGCAAAATGCAGGAGAGCTGTTTGCCGCCACATTCGAGCCATACTACGCGGTGGGCGCCCATAGGCTCCACCAGCGTTACCCTTCCCTGCAGCGAACCACCCGGCGCCAACGTTATATGCTCCGGCCGTACACCCAGTACCGCTTTGTGCCCGGCGGCGGCACCAGCGCCTTCGCCCATCGCCACGCGCAGGCGGTCGTCCGTAAACATGCCCGCCGCATCGACTTCGCCCTCAATGAAATTCATGGCCGGCGAGCCGAGGAAGCCGGCGACGAACAGGTTCGCCGGCCGCTCATATACCTCCCCCGGCGTTCCAATCTGCTGGACCTGCCCTGCACGCATCACGACGATGCGGCTGGCCAGCGTCATTGCTTCGACCTGGTCGTGCGTCACGTAGATCATGGTGGCGCCCAGTTGCTGGTGCAGCAGTTTGAGCTCGCGCCGCAAGTCTGTGCGCAGCTTGGCATCAAGGTTCGACAACGGCTCATCGAACAGGTAGACGCCGGCTTCGCGCACCAGCGCGCGCCCAATCGCCACCCGCTGCCGCTGCCCGCCGGAAAGGGCCGCTGGTTTGCGGCCAAGCAGGTCGCCCAGGTGCAGCATCGCCGCTACGCGATCCACGCGTCGCTTGATCTCTGCCTTCGCCACGCCCGCAATGCGCAAGCCGAACGACATATTCTTCTCGACCGTCATGGTCGGGTACAGGGCATAGGACTGGAACACCATGCCGATGCCGCGCTCGCTCGGATCGACGCGCGACATGTCCTTGCCTCCGATCTCGATGGTGCCGCCGCTGGTTTCCGTCAGCCCTGCAATGCTATGCAGGAGGGTCGACTTGCCGCAACCGGAAGGCCCCAACAGGACCAGGAACTCCCCCTCCTCCACCTCCAGGTCCAGGCCGCGGATAATCGCGTTGCCTCCCAAGGTAATGTCCAGCTTTTGCAAACTTACGTTCGACATCCGTTCAACCTTTCACAGCACCGGCGGCAATGCCGCGCACGAACCAGCGGCCCGAGAGGAAATAAATCGCCAGCGGCACCAGCGCCGTCAGGATCGTGGCGGCCATATTGACGTTGTAAAGACGGGTGCCCGTCGTCGTGTTGATCACATTATTCAACTGCACAGTCATCGGCAGGTTATCGCGCCCTGCGAACACCAGGCCGAGAATATAGTCGTTCCACACGCCGGTGAGCTGCATGATCGCCGCCACCACCAGCATCGGCACCGACAGTGGCAGCATCACATGCCAGAAGATGCGCCAGAAGCCGCCGCCGTCGACACGCGCCGCATGGAACAACTCCCGCGGCAACGCCGCGTAGTAATTGCGGAACAGCAGGGTCAACACCGGCATGCCGAACACCAGGTGCACGATCACGATTGCAGGCAGTGAGCCAAACACTCCGAGGCCGGCCATCATGCGCACCAGGGGATAAATCATCACCTGCACCGGCACAAAAGCGCCCAGCAACAGGACGCCGAACAACAGGTTGGCCCCGCGCGGCCGCCAGAACGACAAGGCGTAGCCGTTCAGCGCGCCCAGCGCAATCGGCAGTACCGTGCTTGGCACAGCGATCCGGACCGAATTCCAGAAGCCGCCCTGCACGCCGTCGCAAGCGGCACCCGTGCAAGCCTCGCTCCACGCAGCACGCCACGCGTCGAGCGTCGGCGCCAGCGGCAGGGAAAAAATGTTCCCCAGCCGGATTTCATCCATCGATTTCAGCGAGGTTACCACCATCACGTACAGCGGCAGCAGGAAGAACAGCGCTGCGCTGGCCAGGAAGGCGTACAGCCCGATACGCGCCGCCTTCATATTGCCCCTTTCCGGGTACGGGCGTAGGCCCATGGCGCGAGCAAGGCCAGCACTGTCAGCAGCAACACGACAGCACCAGCCGAAGCAAGGCCGATATTCGCCCGCAGGAACAAGTGGTCCATGATGAACTTCGCAGGTACTTCGCTGGCCGTGCCAGGGCCGCCCTGGGTCATCGACACCACAGCGTCATACAGCTTCACCACCATGGTTGCCAGCAGGATGAAAACTGTCGCCAGCGTCGGCGCCAGCATCGGCAGCACGATGGAGACATAGACGCGCCAGACAGGGATGCCGTCCAGCCGCGCCGCCTTCCAGATTTCCGGGTCGACGCCGCGCAGGCCAGCCAGCATCAGGGCCATTACAAATCCCGAGGCCTGCCAGACCGATGCCAGAACCACGGTGTACAGCACCAAATCCTGGTTCACGAGCCAGTCGATTTCCACGCCTGGTATCCCGCCGGGCGTCAAAATCCACTGCCACACCAATCCTGTCGCGACAAACGACATCGCATACGGGTAAAGAAACACAGTCCGAAGCGCCCCCTCGCCCGCCACCTGGCGATCGATCGCCGCGGCCAGCAGGAAACCGATCACCATGCAGGCCAGCACGAACAGCACCCCGAACAGGGCCAGGTTATGCAAGGACAACAGCCAGCGCTCATTGTCGAACAGGCGCTCGTACTGTGCTATGCCGACCAGCTTATTGGTTGCAATGCTGCGCGAACTGGTGAGCGATACATAGAACGTCCAGGCGAACGAGCCGAGATAGCCCACGCATACTGTCAGCAGCATCGGCAGCAGTGCCGCATAAGACATGGCTCGTCGCACAGCTTAGTTCCTCAGGGCCGCAGCAAGCGCCTTCTGCGCTTTCTCAACCGGCATCGCCGTATTCCAGTATGCGGTCAACGTATCCTGCACGGCGCCGTTCTGGTCCGGCGTCAGGTAAATCTCCGGCGCTCCGACCTGGCGATTACGGTCGCGCATGATTGCTGCGCCAGCGCGCGCGCAGGCATCGAGCTGGCTGGTATCCGCGTCGGCGCGCGGCGGCACCGAGCCTTTCAGTTTATTGAAGCTGACCTGCGTCGCGGGCGCGAGCAGCACTTTCGTCATCAGCTTCTGTGCCTGTTGTACCTCGGCGCGGTCCGAGCGCGGAAAGACGAAAGCATCGCCCTGGATCAGGTACGGCGAATTCGCACCAAGGCCCGGGATGCAACCGTAATCAACGCCTGGCGCCATCTTCGCGTTGCTGAATTCGCCCTTGGCCCAGTCGCCCATGATTTGCACGCCCGCCTTGCCGCTGACCAGCATCGCCGTCGCATCGTTCCAGTTGCGGCCCGGTGATGCGGGATCGACGTAGGTTTGCAGGCGCTTGTATGCCAGGAGCACTTTGCGCACCGGTTCGGAATTGATTGCGCGCTGGTCGCGGTCGCGCATCACTTGCAGGTAGAGCTGGCGCCCGCCCATGTTTGCCAGGAGCGACGCAAACAGGATGTGCTCCTGCCAGGCCTGCCCGCCGTGCGCCAACGGCACCAGGCCGGCGGCCTTCAGCTTGTCCAGCGCGGCAAACAATTCGTCAACTGTTGCAGGTTCTTTTGCAATGCCGGCCTTCTTGAAGGCGGCCTTGGAGTACCAGATCCACGTCTGCATGTGGATGTTCATCGGCATCGCATAGTAATGGCCATCGATGCGGATGGTGTTCACGATCGGTTCCGGCAGGGTGGATTCCCAGTGCTCCTGGCGCGCAACGTCGTCCAGTTGCACCAGCATTTCCTGGTCCACGATATCGAGGAACTGCTTGGAGATATTGAACTGCGCTGCAGCGGGAGCCTTGCCGCCAACCATGCGATTGAGGGTGACTGCGCGTGCCTGCTCGCCACCGGCAATCGCTGTATCGATCCATGTGCCGCCGGCTGCGCGATAGGCATTCGCCAGCTGTTTGACGGCAGCGGATTCGCCGCCCGAAGTCCACCAGTGGATCACTTCTGCGCTCGGCCCGGCAGCCTGCGCGGATGCGGCGCCCAAGGCCATTGCACCAGCAATTAACTGCTTAAACATCCCGTCTCCTGTAGTGTGCTGCTTATTTTTGGAAACGTTACCAATTTCCCGGGCGAGTGTCAATAGAATAACAGGAAAGGCCCTCTTGGCGAAAACGCAACGTGTATCGGAAAACGATTGAAATCGTATAAATCCCTGGGCTATCCTGTTTTCGCTGCCGGTGCACACCGGTCGCGTGATCGGGAGAGTTTGTCCCACCCATGGACAACGCCGAAGGAGCAAGCCGCCCCCGGAATCTCTCAGGCCAAAGGACCGGTCGCGTGTTTTCACAACTCTGAAGAGCCGCCGGCAAAGCAGCGCCGTCGCACCGAAGGAGCAAGCAGGCCGCCAACGCCTGTGAAACTCTCAGGTCCAGCACAGAGGGGGCAGTCACCTCGCACCTCAAAAAACATCTGATCAACCTTCAGAGGAGTAGTCACATGCATACGCATCGACTCTGGCTGCGCATTGCCTGCGCAGCGATGATGGCCGCCCCGTTCCTGGCAAAAGCAGACAACGGCGCGGCATTGCAGGCCGCCAAACGCGGACTCGCACAATTCGCCGAACACCAGCAGGCGATCCGCCCCGGTAGCGCACCGGTGGATTTCCCACTCGATATCACCGACGTCGGCGACTTGAAACAAGCCAAGGTAAGCCATGGCTTTGAAGTCTATACCGTCGATCCGAAAGAACTGCTGGCGCGCGGCGACCTGGCATCGCTGGCCAAGCCAACGGGCGAATGGCGTTTCGTCATTTCCCTGCACGGAAAACCTATCGGCCTGGCGACTGTGCAGCAGGTGAACGGCCGTTATGAAACCGTCGCCTATGGCGCATCCGTGCTGGCGAAAGACGTTGACGCGGCCATGGCCGTCCACGGCAACAGCGCGCGCTCCAACCTGCGCTTCATCCGCATCTACCAGGCCCGCGCGGACCTGCTGGAAGTAGACCACGCCAAATTCGCCCCGTTGCATTCGGCGCGCGAATCGCTGCTGCTTCAGAAGAACGGCAACCAGTTGGTCGACGGTTCCGATTTGCTGGAGCCATTGCGCGCCGCTGTCAAAGCCAATATCGAAGCATTCCGCTAAGGAGGAGCCGAACATGAAACTCGCAAAAATCGCGGCCGGTGCTGCGCTGGTGCTTGCCCTGCCCTCCGCCTTTGCGCAATGGCGCACCCTGAACGTCCCGCTGGTGACGCAGGAACATAGCCAATGGTGCTGGGCCGGCTCGAGCAAAGCTGTCCTGAACTACTACAACCGCACGCCAAGCCAGTGCCAGATCGTGAACTGGGCCTACGGCATCAACTACGCCTGCGGCAACAGCACCTTCAACTGGAACAGCTATGCCAACCGGCCGAACAATATGTACGGCACGTCGGGCAGCGTGCAAAACATCCTGGCGGCTTGGGGCGTGCCGAATACCGCGATCAACAATTACTTGTCGTGGAATTCGGTAGTGAATGAGATCAATGGCAACCGCCCGTTTGTAATCCGCTACGGCTGGACAAATGGCGGCGGCCATATCATGGTGGGACGCGGCTACGAGACCTATAACGGGACCAACTACATCTACATCATGAACCCGTGGCCGGGCGAAGGACAGACTTACCGCACCTTCGCTTCCGCGGTCAGCGCATATGACCATAATTGGACGCATACGCAGCGCATGAACGTCAGCCCTTAAGCAAGAAGGCCCGCCGGCGAATGGCTGGCGGGCGCTTTCGAGTCAGTTGCTGCCGCCCAGTTGCTCCAGTTTGGCGGCCCACTTCTTCGATTCGTCGACGTTGCGGGCAGTCCCCACGCCATTCTCGAGCAGGTAGACCAGCTTGCGGATCGCAGTCACCTCGCCCTGCTCTGCCGCCTGGCGATAATAGACTGCAGCCTGGCTGTAGTCCTTCTTGACGCCCTGGCCCATCCAGTACATGCCGGCCAGCCTTACCTGTGCCTGGGCGCTGCCCAGCTTTGCAGCCTGTTGGTACACGACCGCGGCCTGAGGAAGGTCGACCGGACCTCCCTTGCCCAGGTCGAGCATCACTGCGAGGTTGGTGGCGGCATCCTTGTTGTCCTGCGCCGCAGCCTTAGTGAACCATGCGCGAGCCTGGACCAGGTCCTGTGCCACGCCATCGCCGCTCGAATACAGCAGGCCAGCGTAGAACTGCGCCATTGCATGCCCCTGCTCGGCTGCCTTCAGATACCACTCAAGTGCCTGCGCAGCATCCTTTGGCACAGTATTACCGGTGTGGTAAGCGACGGCCAGGTCATATTGGGCGTTAGCGTCGCCGGCAACAGCACGCTTGCGAATCGGCGCGAGCGGGCCGGCGGCCTGGCGCTCCATTGCTGCGATCAGGTTCAGCGCTTCTTGCGCATTCTTGCTGCCCGCCGCAGCTGCCTTCTGGTACCACTGCTTTGCCTGCGCCTGGTCGGCCGGAACGCCCCGGCCTTCGAGATACATGCCTGCGACTTGCTCAATCGCCCCGACGTCGTTCTGCTCGATTGCTTTGCGCAGCAGGGCCAGGGCTCCGGCGCCATCTTGCTTGACGCCGCGACCCGCGGCCATCAGGCCGGCAAGTTGGCGCATTGAAGGGACATGGCCCTGGTCGACGGCACGCGAATACCACTTCGCGGCCTCCACATCACTCTGGTCAGTGCCCAGGCCGCGCTCATACATCATGCCAAGGTTGAACTGCACATTGGGGTCATTGCTGCGAGCGGCCTGCTCGAAGAAGCCGCGGAAAGCACGCGCGTAATTACCTTTTGCGTACTCTTCGTTTGGGGTGCGGGAAAAAGCTTGAGCATGTGCAAATTGCACAGGGAAGTGCAGACAAGCCAGGAGTGCTACGTACCGGAACTTCAACGCCATATTATGTTTTTGCTAGGTGGGAAAATAAAAATTATATGAATTTTCCATTAAGCAACATAATATAAATGAAAACTTTGATGCTTTTCTGCAACAGCACTCGTCGGCTGAAAAGCAAAAAGCCCGCCGGCATAATGCCTAGCGGGCTTTTCTAATAAGAGCCTGACGATAACCTACTTTCACACTGGTTGCAGCACTATCATCGGCGCAGAGTCGTTTCACGGTCCTGTTCGGGATGGGAAGGGGTGGGACCGACTTGCTATGGTCA